>Ga0180219_1001527_pt1 | contig 14867 bp, 13 predicted proteins | sample eDN3rd30CBELigMG_FD_151338 | JGI IMG/M metagenome (GOLD analysis project Ga0180219, IMG submission 151338) | Enriched Miracle-Growth compost microbial communities from Emeryville, California, USA - eDNA 3rd pass 30_C BE-Lig MG (version 2)... ...
TTGGCATAGTTACCACAACGTTCATTTTTGGCTAAATAACAGCAATAAAGAACGTTCGCAAAGTGAAATCCCGCCAACAGATTTCGAGGAAAAAATGTCTGTATCCGACCGAATCAAAGAGATGGAGCTCTCCATCCCCTCCTTTACCATTAGCTCTTCTCCCTTTAGGCCATATGTTCTTCACAATAATCTGCTCACAGTTTCTGGGCAATTGCCCTTGAAGGATGGCCGCCCACTCTATACAGGCAGAGTGCCCGAAGCCGTATCAGAAGAACAGGCAAAGGAAGCCGCGCGACTATGTGTCATCAACATTCTTGGATGGGTATCGCACGCCACCTCCGGAAACCTGTCCTATGTCGAGCAGGTGATCAGGCTTGGAGGCTTTGTCGCGACTGGGGAAAACTACTCAAATGCTCCCGGAATCATAAATGCGGCATCGGAGCTCATCACAGACATATTCTGTGAAAAAGGCCAGCATGCGCGTATAGCTATCGGAGTAGCAAGCCTGCCCTTCGGCTGTCCTGTAGAGATAGAGGCAACATTCACATTAGAAAAGCGGCTCTGATGGACAACTGTGAGGGATACGCTGATGTTCTTGTCGGCCTGCAATATGGGGATGAGGGGAAAGCCAAGGTTGTCGATGCTTTGGCTGGTGAGTACGATATTATTGCCCGCTTTAACGGCGGCTCTAACGCCGGCCACACGGTAGTTACTAAGCATAGCTCGATAAAGCTTAGGCAAATCCCATCCGGAATTCTGCATCAAGGAATTACCCTTTACATTGGATCGGGCTGCGCTGTGGATATTGTCCAGCTCTCCAAGGAGATAAAGGAACTAGCTGGGATCGGAATACCATTACAAGGACGGCTTTTTATCAGTAGCCGCTGCAACCTTGTCCAGCCTGTTCATGTCGCGCTTGATAGAACACATGGGCACCCAATTGGAACAACTGGAAATGGCATTGGCCCATGTTATGCCGACCGTGCGTTACGGGTACAGGAAGGGAGCAGAGTCTCATGGCTAATCAAGGATATGCTTCACGATACGGATCACGCCCTTGAGATAATGATGATGCGTTATTCCAATTGGATTGCAGATCTCGGAGACGCCGCCGACAATATGCTGGGAGTTGAGTACTCACAACAAGGATTGCTCGATGGCTGGGCTGTTGTCAAAGAATTTGTCGTAGATGACCCCCTCTTTCTGGTGAATCAAGTCCGGACCGGAGCAAAGGTTTTGTTTGAGGGCGCCCAATCAGTTCTACTCGACGTGACACACGGCGAGCAGCCCTTTGTCACATCAAGCCATACAACCCCTTCATACGCATTTGTTGGTGGAGACCTGCCGTGCAAATATCACCGTAAGACTATTGGTGTTGCCAAAGCCATAATGTCAAGGGTTGGCGCTGGCCCCTTTCCTACAGAGCTTGGAGGTATTCATTCCGCTCGATACTGCGATGCCGCAATATCGCAAGGGAAGAATCAGGATTTCGAGCGTTCAAGTTTCGATCCTATCAGGCTCTTGAACTCTGGAGACGGCTTTAATATTGGCATCGCGCTTCGCATATTGACAGGAGAATATGGAACGGGGAGCGGAAGGCCACGTCGCATAGGCATTCTCGATGTAGGCCAACTCTCCCAAGCCGTAGCATTGCATGGGATTGACGAGATTTTTCTGAACAAGATCGATTGTCTGACCCACTTTTCCTACACCCCCGACTCTGTTATCCCCATCCTTTTCGGCGATGCTCCCAATAGAACAATAGAAAATTTCCTCCCGTTCTCGATTTCCAACGAGCCGCTACCACCGGAACTCCTCCGGCTACTTCAGCTAGTCGAACTGAAAACAGAATGCAAAATTCGCGGGATCGGGACAGGCCAGAAACGAAACGATTTCTTTTTATTCGACAGCCTTTCAACTCATACTCCTAGCCACCATGACTCCTAGCTTTCTAAAAAACAGTATGCGCCGGATGGACCTCGCCTGGAACGATTGGTCCGCAATCAACGCATTTCTGAAAGACCAGTTGATATGCCGCATTGCCCTTCAGGATGAGCCGTTCCCATATGTGGTGGCACAAAGCTTCACGTACAGGGACGATGCTTTTCTTATACATTGCTCCCGATATGGCAAGATGGCCGGATTACTGAAGGACGATCGCCATTTAACGATCGAAGTAGATAAACCAGTAGCCTTGCTCAAAGCCCCCAAAGGACAAAACACCAGTCTGGAGTACTACAGCGTCATTGCTCGTTGCATAGCAACAGTCATAGAAAGCACTGATGGAGTGCGTGAACACCAAGAAAAGGCGCTGGAGAAATTCCGGCCAGAACAGGGGTATGAGCCCATCGAAGATGCCGCAGCCAATCAAATTGTGGCGTTCAATTGCAAGGTAGTAGAGATGTCCGCAAAGAAGCGAATACTAGCCGATGGCCAGTATTCGCCTCCTGGTCAACCCAAAGCTCCCTATGTGCGATTTCCTTTTCCTGCGGGAGCGGCTATTTCCTCACTCGGCGCGGACGCCTTTGATCCACATAGGTTTAAGTAAATGATGGCATGATTGGGATCCTAAAGGCAGAAGTCGTATCAGCACTCACATCCTTCGCAGCAGTCGCTGTTGCCAAAAGGCCCCCAGACGCCGCCGCCGGTGCGCAGGGCGGCGGGGTCGAGATCCAGGCATTGGGCAATGCTCTGGGCAATCATGGAGAAGCGCTGGCGGAATTTGTAGATGAAGCAATATATGCGCTGGTCATGCCGCAGTTGCGGGCCAACCAGGAACAGGCCCGGCGTGCGTGTTGATTCGTCGGCTTCGGTCAGCACAATGCGCCCGTCCTGATTCCATTCCCATAGATCGGCGATCTGGCGGGCGCCTCCGCCTTTCAAAAAGCCCGTGCCCAGGATGGGCGCTGATCGCGTGCTCCAGCGCCGCCCGTCCTCGGCATGGATATGAAAGCCCCCGTTGGCACGTTCGCAGACCTTTACCACGCTGGCGCCGAATATGATGTCGAGCCGGCCGGTATCCACCGCTTCGTACAGCCTCTGCCGGCTATAAGGGGACAGCGACAGGCTGGGATCATAGGGGCCGTCTGGATCCCAGGTGGATCTTCTGGCAAGAAGGCGGACATGGCTGCCCAGCCTGACGAGCTGAATGGCGGCATCGACACCGCTTTCATAGCCGCCGATGACAGTATGGCGGCCAACTCCTATTTCGCGCCAGTCCGCCACCTGAGCATAATGCCTGCACCACTGCGCGCCCGGAAACGGTGACAGGTCGGGATACTGGAATTCACCCGTCGCCCAGACCAGAAATGTCGTATGCAAGGACCCCTGGCCAGTGTCCAGGGTGAAGCCCCCGCCGGCGGCTTTGGCGACGCGCTCAACCTTGCAATTGCAGACAACAGGCAGATCGTGCTCCCTGGCGAGGAAAGACAGGTAGTCAGCATACCGCTGCCCGTCGGAATGTTCCATTCCCGTATAAATGGCGGGCGAACTCAGCTCGTTGACCGCATTCAGGTCAGCCAGGCCGAAAGGGTTGCTGTGAAACGACGGCGTGATGAAGCGGGTCTGCGCTGGCCAACGACGGAATGATTCGCCGATGCGGCTTGCCTCGAGCACGCCCATCCTGAGTTGCGGAACCTTCCGCAAGGTCAGGGCCATGCCTATGCCTGCCGCCCCCGCCCCCACGACGACGACATCAAGACGGGGCATCATGCTTTGCAGGGATGGTCGGTGTTGTCACCGCGCAGACGGTGAAACTGGCGCGCGCGATCAGGGGCGATGGCGTCCCGGTAGCCGCCCCATATGAAGGGAAGCAAAACCCGCATGAAAGCTCCTCTAGGCTGGTATAGGGTGTATCAACAGGGTCGTTTCATGCTGACGGATAGCGTGCGTATGCCTGGCAATAAATGAAATGTTATAACATAACTCATAGCGACTGGCGCATGCCTATAATTGCAATTAATTCTTATTAATATTTATAATTAGTGGTTTCGGGCACATAAATATCATCGCCGTGCCAGACCAGGCTTCCCCACTCAATGTAGAAACGCTGTACTGCGACCATCATTCATGGCTGCTGGGTTGGCTGCGCCATCGCCTGGGAAACCCATTCGATGCGGCAGATCTTGCCCACGACACCTTCGCACGGATCCTGGCAGGACGCAGGGTAGAAGATATCAAGGAGCCCCGCGCCTACCTGACCACCGTGGCCAGGGGCATACTTATCAACTGGTATGAGCGCAAGGCGCTGGAACGCGCCTATCTGGAAGCCCTGGCCCTGCTCCCCGAGCCCGAGGCGCCGTCGCCCGAGCATAGGCAGATGGTTCTCGAAACCCTGCACCAGATCGACGCCATGCTGGACACGCTACCTGCGCGCGTGCGGCGTGCTTTCCTGATGTCGCAGATCGAAGGGCTGAGGTATGAGGACATCGCAGCCAGGCTCGGATGTTCGCTCATCTCCGTCAAACGCTACATGAAACAGGCTTTCCTGCAATGCCTGGCGCTGCTGGATTAATCACCGTCATGCATGCCAACCCGCCCCTCTCCCCGGACGTTCTGGAGCAGGCAGCCGAATGGCTGGTACTGCTCAATGCCAGCACGGTCTCCGATGAAGATCGCCAGGCGTGCGAACGCTGGCGCGGGGAACATCCGGATCACGCGCTCGCCTGGGCGCGGGCACAGCGGTTGATGGGCAAGCTGGAAAGCTTGCCCCCCAGGCTGGCCATGCCCGCGCTGAATAGACCGCGCAGCACCGGCCGCCGCTCGGCGACGATGAAACTGACCGGGGTGCTTGCCTTGCTGCCCGCAAGCTGGCTAGGGTGGAGGCTGGCGGACAACAAGGGCTGGATGGCCGATCACCACACCGGTACAGGCGAACAAAGCAGCCTCCAGCTGGCCGACGGCTCAATCATCAAGCTCAACACCGCCACGTCGATCGACCTGCGGTTCGATGCAGTTCAACGTACTGTTGTGCTACGCCATGGAGAAATTCTCATCCAGACCGCAAAGGATACTGCCTCCGCCAGACGGCCTTTTGTCGTCCGCACGAACGAGGGTCTGGTCGAAGCTCTTGGTACGCGCTTTAGCGTGCGCCAGCGCGAAGGGCAGACTGACGTAGCCGTTTACGAGCATGCTGTGCGCGTGGAACCTCGCCGGGCGCCCATTTCCGCCTACCTGATGCTGGAATCGGGGCAGTCAGCCAGTTTTACTGCAAGGCGGGCAGGGACTGCGGCAAACGTGGCGGCCGGGTCTGACTCCTGGACCCACGGCATGCTTATGGCCGACCGCATGCGCCTGTCAGACTTCACCTCCGAGATTCAGCGATACCGAGGCGGGCTTGTTCGCTGCGACCCTGCTGTGGCTGACGTACGGATCTCGGGAACTTTTCCGCTGCGTGATACAGATCTGGCGCTGAACATGCTCGCAAACACCTATCCTATTGCCGTGCGCAAGCGGCTGAGCGGCTATTGGGTGACGCTGGAGCCCTCCTGAGCAAATCTGAATTCCATCGTCCCTGTGATCCCATGGGCGGGGGGTGATACTTTTTTCGATCTCGGCTGGCAAGAAGAGTGAAACCCTACACTCGACTCGCTCAAGGACCGATACCTTATGCCCATCTGCCCCCTTCATGCGGAGCGCCCGATCAGCCAGGCTGTTCGCGCCTCGCTGATTGCTTTTTTCCTGATCGCCAGCGCTGTGAATGGCACGACTGCGCTTGCCGCTCAGCAGACAGTTCTTGATGCAGCGACGCAAAAACACTATGACATTCCACCGGGTCCCTTGGGACAGACCTTGTCCCGGTTTGCCCTGGAAGAAGGCATCGCGCTTTCTTTCGAGCCAGTGCTCACTGAGGGACGGAAAAGCCCTGGGGCGTCGGGGAATCTGACAGCCAGACAGGCCGCGGCGACGCTTCTGGCTGGAAGCGGCCTGGAAATAATCGCCCGTGCGGATGGCAGTTATACGCTAAGAAGAGTTCCGGTCTCCAGCGAAAGCGCAGGGGTCACATCGCTTCCAGCGGTAAGGGTTACAGGCCAGGCAGACATGAGCGGCACGACAGAAGGGAGCGGCTCTTACGCGGCGACACGCACCCGCACGGCGACGAAGCTGGCCTTGTCTCCACGCGAGACACCACAGACAGTCACGGTGGTCACACGGCAGCAGATGGACGATTTCGGAATGACCTCAGTGGACGATGCACTGGAGGCGGCCAGCGGCGTGTTTGTCTACAACCGGGGCAGCAATGGAAGCGCCTACTACAGCCGTGGCTTCAACCTGCAGTCTCAGTATGACGGCGTGCCCAACCCCATCGGTATCAGTGAATCGAACCGGGCGCCGGTCATCGACAATGCCTTCCTGGATCGCGTGGAGATATTGCAAGGACCGTCTGGGCTGCTGAGCGGCGCGGGCGACCCCGGCGGCACCATCAATCTGATCCGTAAACGTCCCACCGATGTATTTCAGACAGGGGCGCAAGTGCAGCTCGGCTCCTGGGATCAAAAACGTCTTGTCGGCGACATATCGGGCCCGCTCACAGAATCAGGACGAGTCCGCGGCCGGCTAGTCGCTGTCGTGGACAACAGCGATTCCTTCATTGACTACGTCTATAACAACCGCCGGGGCATCTACGGCATACTTGAAGCCGATCTGACGCCCAGCACTATCCTGAGCACCAGCTTCCAATACCAGCGCGACAAGGGCCGCATGCACTCGGGCGTCCCCCTTGGACCGGACGGCAGCGATCTGGGCTTGAGCCGTTCGAGCTATTTCGGCAACCCTGACGCAAGCATGACCAAGGAATACAAGCTCTATACCCTGGGCCTGGAACAGAAGCTTCCTGCGGACTGGATTCTGAAAGCCACGTACAGCCGCAATGAAACGGATGTAAAAGACCTGAAAGGCAGCTGGGCCTGGGGCAACCTGGATATCGCCACCGGCGACGGCCTATCGCTCTATCAATACAAGTCTCTGCGCAGAAACTTCGATTCAAATGCTTTCGATGTCTACGCATCCGGGCCCGTTACACTGTTGGGCCGCCGGCATGAGCTTGTATTCGGCGTCAATGGATCCACAGTGAAGGAAAGCAGCCTGAATACGGGAAACGTGCCTACGCTGATCAACGTTTACAGCTTTGATCCTGAAGCATTGCCGGAACCGGTGTCAGGAACACCATTCAATTCCGAAGGAAAGACCGAGCAGTATGGCGCCTTCGCTGTCGGCCGGTTCAACCTATCGGATTCGCTGAAACTGATTGCCGGTACCCGTGTCAGCACCTACAAGCGGCGCGACCTGCTCACGGGTGTGACGACGCAGAAAGAGAATGATGTCGTCTCGCCTTACGCGGGGCTGGTCTATGACATCAACAAACAGTTCTCGGCGTATGCCAGCTATTCTGATATTTTCAACCCTCAAACCGCAAAGAGCGCCAATGGCGACACGCTCAAGCCAGTGGTCGGCGCCAATTACGAGATCGGCCTGAAAGGGGAACTGCTCGATGGCGCACTGAATGCCTCCGTGGCGCTATTCCGTCTGGAACAGACCAACCTGGCCAGGGCGGATGATTCCGTACCGCCTGATCCGGGCAATGCATGTGGCGGAACCTGCTATGTGGCCGCCGACAAAGTGGTGAGCCAGGGCGCAGACCTGAGCCTCAGCGGAGAAATTCTTCCTGGCTGGAATGTGGCCGCGGGCTATACCTTTGTAGCCAGCAAGTATGCGGCAGGCGGCCAGAAGGGCGAGCGCTACATGGCTTCGCTTCCCCGCCACAGCCTGCGCCTGGCAACCAGCTACAGGCTTGCTGATACGAGCTGGACAGTGGGCGGCAACCTTCGCGTATTCAGCGCCCTGGACAACAAAGGCTCGAACTATGACATACATCGAGGCGGGCTCGCGCTGGTCGGCCTGACGGCCAAATATCAGATCAGCTCGCAGGCAGACGTGACATTTGTGGTGGACAACCTGTTTGACCGGCGCTACTACGCGACGGTCGACAGCCTGTACTACACTCCGTATGGCGAACCACGCAGAATATTCGCCAACCTCAGGTATCGGTTCTGACACACAGCCTGCGCACTGTAATGGGGAATGCCACGAGCCTTTCCCCTGGCGCTGTCCTGCTGAAGAACTCGCCGCATCTCCTATCTGAACTTGCGGCTTTTCAGCTCACGGTACGGAAATCCAGCTCGCGCAGGAGCCTGGCAGTTTCAATCATGAGCCGATTGGTGGGGCGCGCCCTGGGCATCGCAAGCGTCAGGAGATTACGAATGGGAGGGCCGATGGGAACCCACTGGATGCTTGCAAGGCTGCTCAAATAACGGCTGCTGTCGGGCAAGATGGAACAGGCGATACCTTGTTCGACAACGGACAAGGCGGTCTGGACCGCACCCACTTCAGCCACCACATTCAATTTTATCTTGCGTGGGATCAGGGCTGCATCCACCAGATTGCGGATCGGGTTATGTGTACCCGGCAATATCAAAGGGAAATCAGCCAGTTTCTTCAAGCTGATCAGTTCGGGGAGCTTGTAGTCTTTGGGAGCGACCAGCATCATCGATTCACGCATCAGAGGCTCATACGTCAACAGCGGCGTGGGCGCTGGATCGAATAACAACCCCAGATCTATGCGACCGGCAATCATGCCATCCCGCAATGACAAGCTCAAACCTTCAACGACAGACAGCAGCGCATGCGGAAGGCGACGCCGGAATTCACTTATCAGCGGGGCGGCCAAGCGGGCCGCCACGCGGTTCGGCAACCCCACCACCACGTTGCCTACTGCCTCCGCATGCATTCCTTTGAGATCAGATATGGCCTGGCTTGCGGAATTGAGCATGACTCGCGCATGCGACAGCAGCATCTCGCCTGCCCTGGTAAGCGTCACCCCCCTGCCTGTGCGTTCCATCAGCCGTTGCCCAAGCTCTTCTTCCAGCAGTGAAATCTGACGACTTACGCTGGGCTGTGCCAGGTTAAGCACCGCAGCCGCTCGACTGATGCTTCGATGCTCGACCGCCGCCACAAAGTATTCAAGCTGGCGCAAATCCATAGCTAACATGCATATCTGATATAGAGGCCATCCAGTTTACCGTTATCTTTCCAGAACGCAAACTGTCTGCGTTGCCACAGCCGACAGTGGCTATTTCACTACTTGAAGAGAAGAGGAAAGTGTATGAAACGGTTCGAATCCAGGGTAGCCATAGTCACGGGTGCTGGATGTGTAGGGGCTGGCTGGGGAAACGGGCGAGCGATGGCGGTTCGGCTCGCTGAAGAGGGAGCAAAGGTCCTGGCCGTCGATCGTGATCAGGAGCGGCTTGATGAAACAATATCATTGGCCGGCCCGGCTGCCACATCAATCTCCACCTGCATTTGCGATGTGACTGACGCTGCAAGCGTGCAGGCTATGGTCGAGACATGCTTGCGGACTTATGGAGCGCCGGACATATTGATCAATAATGTCGGCGGTTCGGCGGCGGGCGGGCCAATCCAGTTAAGCGAAGAGGCGTGGGACACTCAAATCGACGTTAATCTGAAGAGCGTTTTTCTTACATGCAAATATGTCCTTCCCCACATGGTTGAGCGCAAGCACGGCGCCATCGTCAATGTGGCTTCCACATCCGGCTTGCGCTGGACAGGCAGTGCCCAGGTAGCCTACGCAGCCAGCAAGGCAGGGGTGATTCAGCTATCACGCGTCGTCGCTGTCCAACATGCCCCGGATGGCATTCGCGTGAACACGGTCGTCCCTGGGCAACTCCATACGCCGATGGTCGAGGCCAGGCTGGCAAGGCAACGCACGGGAGGCGACGTGGAAGGGTTGCTTGCATCGCGCGTAAGACGCATTCCGCTGGGCTTTATGGGAGATGGCCGAGATACGGCCAGCGCCGCGCTATATCTGGCGAGCGAGGATGCCCGGTTCGTCACCGGGACGGAAATCGTGGTTGATGGCGGCATGACAGCACGCTGCGATTGAGTATAGGAGACAACGATGAACAGAAGATCTTTTTTAGGCCTCATGGTGGTGTCGACGCTGGCTGTCACGCCTGTGGCATCGCAAGCCAATCAGCGCCCCGTTCGTATCGTCGTTTCCTTCAGTGCCGGCGGTCCCGTTGATATGGTTGCGCGAATCTTTGCGGAGCAGCTCGGCAAAGAACTGAACAGAACGGTAATAGTCGACAACAAGCCGGGCGCAAACGGCTTTCTGGGCGCTCAGGAAGTGCTGCGCTCCAAACCTGACGGCAACACGATATGGCTTTCCAGTGTAGGCACAGCGGCGATCAACCCATCGCTATTCCAGGATTTACCTTATGACATGGACCAGGATTTTCGGCCAGTATCCATGATTGCGAACAATGAGGAAGTCCTGGTGATCAATGCCGACCTGCCCGCCCATAATGTGGCCGAATTTATTGGGTATTCCAGGAATGAAAAAGAGCCCCCGGCAATTGCCTCGTCAGGCGTAGGAGGCATACCCCATCTGGCGATGCTGCAATTAAAGCAGGCATCGAAAGTCGATTTCCTGCACGTTCCCTATCGAGGGATGGCGCAGGCAATTTCCGATGTGATCGGTGGACAGGTTGCTGGCGTGTTCGCCGACGTAGCGGCTGTGCTTCCGCAAATCAAGGCGGGACGGTTGAAGCCTTTAGGTATTGCCGCAGCGAAGCGTCATCCTGCGCTGCTCGATGTACCGACTTTTGAGGAGCAGGGTCTGGCATCAGTCGATTCGAATAACTGGTATGGATTGTTTGTATCCGCCAAGACTCCTGACGAAACAGTTGAAAGCTTGAACCTGGCGGTTCGAAAAGCCATGGGAAATGAAACAGTCATGAAACGTTTGGCTCAAGCGGGAACTGAGCCACATGCATCTACCCCACAGGAAATGCAGCAGACACTGGACGCGGACACGGCCAAATGGGGCGAACTGATCAAAATGAACGATGTCAGGCCAGAATAATGAGCACTAATCATATCCGCATACCGCTGGTCGCACCGGGAACCAACCCAGAGCTGGCCAATATTGAGGCCAGAATTCTTGCCGAGCGTGGGCGTATCTCCCTGTTGTATCAAGCCCTGCTGAACAGCCTGCCGATCACCGAAGGCTGGAAGGCGATGCTGACCGCTGTACGAAACCGTACAGGTTTGGACGCCGCAGTTCGTGAAATGGTTATCCTGCGCGTGGCGGTATTGAATCAGGCTGAATTTGAGTTTGATGCTCACGTGCCCCATGCGCAAAATGCAGGTCTCACAGAGAAGAAAATCTACGGCCTGCGTGAGCAAGCGCCTCAAGACGGGTATACCTCTTTAGAACTTCTGATCATCACGCTGACGGACCACATGACGCGTGATGTTGTTGTGCCCGCGGCCTTGATGGAAGAAATCAAGAGGATATTCGGTATAACCGGCACGGTAGAGCTGGTAGCCACTGTGGCCGCATACAACATGGTGTCTCGCTTTTTGGTCGCCCTGAATATTTCTCATGCATGAAAGAGACAGCGATGAATACATTGGTCCAGGAAATACAAACCTACCTACCGACCCCGTCCATACCGGCGCTTGAGCTCCCGCCGCTAGCCTGCGACAGCCACGTGCATGTCTTTGGACCACGGCCAAAGTTCCCTTATGCTCACGAGCGCAAGTCCACCCCGAGGGACGCTCCGAAGGAAGCGCTGTATGCCCTGCACAGCCAACTAGGGATAGAACGCTGCGTAATTGTCCAGTCCATTACCCATGGCTACGACAATAATGCAGTCGAAGATGCGATTGCTCATGGGGGCGGACGCTACCTTGGCGTCGCCTTGGTAAGACCCAGTGTCTCGCAGCAGGAGTTGAGGCGTTTGGCTGATGCCGGCTTTCGCGGCGTTCGCTTCAACTTCATGCGCCATATAGATGCCGGAGCAGATATCAGGTCAGTGCTTGCATTAACGCCGAAACTGGCAGATGTAGGCATGCATCTTCAGGTTCATTTTGAAAGCAGCCTGGTCCACGAGCTGGGCGCTGAACTCAAGAGAAGCGCGGTACCGGTGGTGATTGACCATATGGGGCGCGTCGATGCACGGCTCGGCGCCGAGCATGAGGATTTCCAGGCATTGATGAAGCTGCTTGATGACGAGAACTTTTATGTCAAAGTCAGCGGTATTGATCGTGTAGACGCTCATGCAGAATTAACGGAGCGTTATCGGCGGGGAGTCGTGCTGGCCCGAGCCCTGGTTGAACGTTTCTCTGATCGTGTTGTGTGGGGGACAGACTGGCCGCATCCGAATCACACGCATATTCCCGATGACGGTGTTCTTGTGGATGCCTTGTCAGAAATTGCGCCAAGCGAAGAGCTGCTGCACAAACTTCTGGTGCGCAATCCCCAATCTCTGTATCGTTTTGATTCTGCCTGAAAAGTGCAACGTTCTTGATAACTCGTCCGGAGCGCCAAAAATTGGCGCCCGCCATAGCAGTATCAATGTCGTTGAAAGCGGTCTGCCAGAAAGCAACGGCGGGGCTGTGTAGCCCCGCCGCACGAATAGCCCAAACGATATTTAGCCGTCGAAACTATCCGCTAATCAGCCAGGTTGCCATATGTCTTGCGGGCAAAATGTGCAATGGCGTCCGCCATAGCCTGAGGCTGTTCGGGCGCCATTGCATGGCCCGCATCGCGAATGACTTGCACGGTCACCCTATCTCCAAGATAAGGTTTCATCACATTGGGCACGACAACCGCATCATGCTCCGCTTGCAAATCCAGAATAGGCGCATGGTTGCCTGCGGCGAAATATTCATCCACAGGCGTCACTCTTCGCGCGTGGCTTTGAGCTTCGTGGGCCTCGGCGCTCCAGCCCTCTAGCCAGACACTTGGGTCATGGCCTGGCGCGAAGAAGGCGCGTTGCAGACAGTCAATGCGCTCAGCCTCGGATAATGCATAGTTGCCGGCTCCATCTATCGCATCTCGCAAGCGGCCGTATGGCTGTTCAGTCGATCCGGGAGGGAGCTTGCCTGCCGATGCGGCGGCCATGACCACGCCGCATACCAAGTCAGGACGATCTGCCGCCAACATTCGTGCCGGCTGGCTTCCCCAGGCATGTCCCACGATCACGATGGGGCCGGTTTTTTCTTGATCCAGGACCGCAGCAACATCCGCCGCAAAATCATGCAGCGTCAAGCCTTCCATCCTGCCATGGCTCTGGCCGATGCCCCGAGGTTCCGGGCGAAGCACCCTGAACCCATAAGATTGAAGAAAATTCGCAACGACATCATAATCTCGGCCCGAACGAGCCAGCGAGGGAAGAATACAGATTACGGGGCCGGCGCCCTGATCCGCATATTCGATCTGGACTTCTGTATCTGCGGTCGGACGATACTGGACGAGCCGGCGGGTCACGCCACTTGGCTCAATGGAGGAATTGGTCATGCTAAGTATCCGGGTTGATAATGGGTGATCTTTATATGGAAATCATTTGATCGCGATGTTCGCTTCTTTTGCGAGTTCTGAAATTTTTTCATGCTCTGATTCTTGCACCTCAGCCAAATCAGACGGAGAACTGTCCACCACATCGAACATCATGGCGCTGAACTGCTCTTGCACTGCCGGCGAATGAACTGCTTTCATGATTTCTTTGGCAAGTTTGTCAGCAATGCCATTCGGCAGCCCAGTAGGTCCCCACACGCCGTACCATGACGAGAAATCAAAGCCTTCAACTCCGCTCTCTGCCACTGTCGGAACGTCAGGAAGCTTCGAAACCCTCAAGAAGCTGGTTACCGCCAGAGCCTTCAGCTTCCCTGAAGAAACGAACGGATATACACCCGGCATTGGGGAGGCGGCCGCTGAAACATGGCCTGCCATCACATCGGTCAACTGGGGCGCTGCACCACGATATGCCACAATCTGCATGCCCAACTTTAGATCGCGATTCAGCATTTCCTCTGTGAGATGACTGGATGTGCCATATCCTGAAGTAGCCCAAGTTAAAGTGTCTTTATGTTCACGCGCGTACGCCTGCATTTCCTTCAGAGAGTTAAACGGCGCTTCGGGCCTTGTGACAACCAGCAAGGGCACAGTGCCTATCCTTGCTATGGGCGTGAAATCTCTCAATGCGTCGTACTTTGCGTACGTATCCACGATAGGAAGATATACTTGGCTCGATGCGTGCAATAACAGCGTATATCCATCAGCCTTTGCTCGCGCAACACGTTCGGATCCGATCATTCCTGATGCGCCGGGTTTGTTTTCGATGACAATGGGCTGTCCCAGCTGCTTCTGCAATTGTGCAGTTACGATGCGAGCCACTGTATCCACAGAACCTCCCGGCGTGTATGGAACAACAACCGTTATAGGCCGCTCAGGATAACTGCCTGGATCGTTTGTAGCCTGTGCCACCGACAATGAAGAAAGTCCCAAAGCTACCGTTAACGCCACCCCGCGTACCACCCTTGATGATTTCATTCCTATCTCCGCCAGATTTGAAAAGCTCGTCCTGCCGCAATAAGCAGGACTCTTGTATTCATGGGAGATAATGTAGATATCATCTGAAGGCCGGTCCAATATCGTTTCGATACCCTAGTTATTTGTTTCGCAGATAACAGATCAAAATGGCTATCCATACGCTGTGCGGCCCTACTCAATGAGTATTGACTGAAGCGGAATTCATCATGCGGAACATAGAAATCAGACACCTTCGTTACTTCGTGGCAGTGGCTGAAGAGCTGAGCTTCAGCAGGGCCGCCACCAGACTACATATGTCGCAGCCACCCCTGTCACAACAAATCAAGGCTTTGGAAGACGACTTGGGGGTTCAGCTTTTGGAGCGGAGTCGGCGGGAGGTTCATTTGACAGAGGCCGGAAAGGTATTCCTGAACGAAAGCAGGGGGTTACTGGCCGGTTTGGGAGCCGCAGTCGG
>Ga0180219_1001528_pt1 | contig 14863 bp, 12 predicted proteins | sample eDN3rd30CBELigMG_FD_151338 | JGI IMG/M metagenome (GOLD analysis project Ga0180219, IMG submission 151338) | Enriched Miracle-Growth compost microbial communities from Emeryville, California, USA - eDNA 3rd pass 30_C BE-Lig MG (version 2)... ...
GCGCGAAGGCGAGGTAGACCGCTTCCAGTGGTACTGCCCCGAATGCGATGCCTTCCTGCACGAAGAAGAATTCACCGTCAGCGATTACGCGGTAGACCCGGTGGGCAAGGCCTACAGGCGCTTTTTTGACTCTGAAGAGCATCGCACCTGCAAAGAATGCGGCCACGTCATGCCCAATGCCCTGGCCGAATCCGAGGCCGAGAAGAAAAACGAGCAGGCCTGATTACTGATTGTTTTTTGCCGCAGCGCCGCCGCCTGCCCGCACCCCGGCAAGCTCTTCGGCAAATAGATTGTTGATGCGCTCGTTGTCTGGCTTGGCCTGCCGCCATGCCGCATTGATCGGCTCGGCGGCCTGTTGCCATGCAAGCAACTCCTCAGGCGTGGGCGTGATGATTTCATTACGGGGCGAAGCATTGAGACGCTTGCGAACATCGGTATCCTGGTTATCGAAGGCTTGGCCCAATTTGTAGGCCAACTGCTCTCCGCTGACTTTATCGATGGCGGCGCGTGCCTGTTCGGGTAGCGCGTCATAACGGTCTTGACGCATGACGACGCCCACCGCGACCGCGCCAAGCGGGATGTCGAGATGATGCCTGGCGATTTCGTCGACTTTGAAATCGCTGACGAAGCCCCAGTTGTTGAATGTCATGTCGACCACACCCCGCGAAAGCGCATCCGCGATCTGGCCCCCGCCCACTTGTACCGGAGCGCCGTCCAAAGACTCGACCAGCCGGGTGGGCAGGTCGCCCGAGATCCGCACCCGCTTGCTTTTAAGGTCTGCCGGTGTACGCACCGGCATCATGGCGTGTATGGTCACTGGCGGTGTAACCCCGAGCACCAGCATTTTCAAGCCATCGAAACCACCCAGCATGCCTTTCTCGTACATGCGATGCAGCGCTACGCTTGCCTCGGTTGAATTAGTCGTGATGAAAGGCTGGCCCACCACCTCTGCATCGTCGAAGCGGCCCGGAGTATAGGGCAACACGACCCACGCCATATCGGCAATGCCGTCCGTGACCAGCTTGAGCTGCTGCGCCGGATTGCGTCCCAGCGTGCCCCCTGCGAATACATCAATCTGGAGCGCGCCCTGCGAGGCGGCGCTTGCATCGCGGGCAAAGGGCGTCAAGACGTTCGAGGTGATGTTGCCCAGCGGCGATTCGAAGCTGGAGAGCTTGAGCTTGACCGGGTCGGCCATTGCGGCGTTTCCTATAGAGGCCGCGGCTGCCAGAGCCAAGGCACCAAGTAATTTACGGCGAGTAAAACGGGCAAAATTCATGAGTGTCTCGTCTGTAGATACCGTTGAAAAGCCGAAAGGCCATGCGTGCAAGCGTGCGCGGGAGCTTCAGGCAGCCGGACCGTCGGGTTGCAGATGACCGTCCCGGCGATCCCAGATGACGGGAAAGGCAATGTCGTCGGCAGGGTACTCGCCTTGGGCCACTTCGGGGGTACGGCGCAGCTTCATCGTGTGGGGACGGGGATCCCACTGTACGTCGCGGCCTAGATAACGGATAGATAGACCGATGCGCGTCTGGGTGGCCGAAGCATTGCCCGACGCGCCGTGCACCGTCAATGGGTGATGGCACAAGACATCGCCAGGCTGCATATTCCAGCTCAGGACCTTGCCCGCCGAGGGGGTGTCGGGCGACCCGTAGTCGGGGCACTCTTCCAGCTCGGGGTCCAGGAACCGCGGGTCGTAGTCGGGCGTGACGGCGCGGAACATCTTGTTCCAGCGATGCGAACCGGCGACATATTGCACACCGCTGGTTTCAGCCGACACCGGGCTCAGGGCTATCCAGAGCGAGATCAGATCATTGCCGCGGAAAGGCCAGAATGGCAGATCGTTGTGCCAAGGCGTGGGAGCGGACGTGCCCGGAGTCTTGATGAAGAGTTGGTCATAATAAAAACGCACGCTGTCGCATTCCAGGAGCGTGGCGGCGATTTCCGCGGCGGGCGACGCATCGCGCAGCAGGCGAAAGCGCTCGTCCAGATCCGATAGATAGACATTTGAATAAAAACGGCCCTTGCCTGGTTCGGTCTTGGGTTCGCGCACACGGCCGGCGCCGTTCTCCATGGCCTCGAGCGATGCATCCCGCAGCATGTCGCACCATTCGGGCCCGAACATGCCGCGTAGACAGATGACGCCATCGCGCTGGAAGTCGGCGATATCCTGTTGCGTCACCGGATTGGCCGGATGCGTATGGCGCCCATTGGCGGCCTGCTTCGTTGCGGTTTCGTTCATGTGTAATCCAATAAGTCGAAATATCAAATTACGATAATTTAGCTTAGGCTAGATTTCTTTAACAGCATCGTCAACCTGGGGAAAACCCGTTAAAACACCGTGTGATTGAAGAGGTTATGCCGTTGGACCACATTGAAAAACCACTCTTGACCTAAGTTGGTTTTTCCAAAACAATCTCAACCTATGATAATTCATAAAATCGAGACACCAACAAAAAGCTCGCATGAAAACCGACCTCTGAGCGCACTGGACGGGAGCATCAAGAGCAATGCAAAGGAGCAGACATGAGCGCATCCACATTACACCGCCGAGCCGGCGTTTTTTCCGAACTGCTGGCCACATGCGCGGTGGTTGGGCTGTTGGGGCTGGCGATGCTGACAACTGTGGACGTGTTGCTGCGCTACTTGTTCGCCAGTCCGATACGGGGCTTGGTCGACGTTTCCGCGTTGATGGCGGCAGTACTGCTTTCCGCCTGCATGCCTTACGTGGTGACAAGCCGCGGCAACATCATGATCGACTTTCTTGGCCGTTTGCTGGGCGGCAGATTCCATCGCGGGCTCAATCTGTTCGGCGCCATCGTGACCACCGCTTTTTTTGCCTTACTGGCCTGGCAATGCATCCGTTTCGCCATCGACATGAAAAACACCGGCGAAGTCATGGCGATCCTGCGCTGGCCGGTCTGGCCCTGGTGGGCGCTGGTCGCCGCCTTTATCGTGCTGACCACGCTGGTTGCGCTGGCCACCCTCTTTGAAGAAGAGGAGGCTGCATGAGTATGTGTCCGGCACCCAAAAGAAGCACAGCAATCGGCCGGCCCGGGCTCCAGGCCAGGAGACGCGCATGAGCGATCCCGTCACGCTGACGATAATCGGGCTGGCTGTCACCTTCGCGCTGGTTCTGTTCCATGTCCCTATCGGCATAGCCATGGGCGTAGCCGGCGTAGGCGGCTTTGCACTGCTGGCGGGATGGCCGCCCGCGCTCGCCATGATGGCCTCTGAAGCCGCCAATACATTTTCCTCGCTCGACCTGCTGACAATCCCCCTTTTTGTGCTGATGGGCGCCTTCGCCAACGTGGCCGGTCTTTCTGAAGACTTGTACCGGTTGGCGTACGCCCTTTTTGGACACAGGCGGGGCGGCCTGGCCATGGCCACCGTCGGAGGCTGCGCAGGTTTCGGCGCCGTATGCGGCAGCTCCGTTGCAACCGCCGCCACGTTCGGCAAGGCTTCGCTGCCATCGATGCTCAGGCGGGGATACGACCCTGGGTTCGCCGCCGGCACCGTCGCGTCCGGAGGCACCCTGGGCATACTGATTCCGCCTTCGTCGGTCATCGTGATCTATGCCGTGCTCGCCCAGGAGCTCATTGTCACCATGTATGTGGCGGCATTGCTCCCGGCGGCGATCGCCATTGTGTTCTATTTCACCGCCATCCATCTTTACACCCGCTGGCGTCCAGAGCATGCGCCCGTCGGCGAGAAAGCAAGCATGGCCGAACGTCTGCAGGCGGCCGGCCAAAGCTGGCAGGTGATTCTGCTGGCCATCGCAGTGGTGGGCGGCATGGCATTCGGCGTATTTACCGCCACCGAAGCAGCCGCGGTGGGCGCCACCCTGGCCTTCCTGTTCGCCGCTTTTCGGCGCACGCTGACCCTGGCCGGCATACGCCAGGTCATGACAGGAACGGCCTCCACCTCGGCCATGATCTATGTCTTGATCATAGGCGCCTCGCTGTTCGGCTACTTCGCCGCTATAACCCAGGCGCCCCAGGCGCTTATCACGGCGGTGCACGATTCGGGAATCCCGGTGTGGCTGGCCCTGTCCATCATCGTGGTGATGTTCATCGTCGCCGGCGCTTTCTTCGACGAAATGGCCGCCATGGTGATCGCCATGCCCTTCGTACTGCCTCTTGTCATCAGTTGGGGATTCGACCCGATCTGGTGGGGCGTAATCAATGTGGTGCTCATCGAGATCGGCATGCTGGCGCCGCCGCTGGGCATGAATGTATTCGTCGTATATGGCGTGGCCAACAAGCGTATTCCACTTATCGGAATTTATCGGGGCGTCACGCCTTATTTGCTGGCCAACTTCCTGCGCCTGGGCGTGCTGCTTGCATTTCCCGTTCTTGCGCTATGGCTGCCCGCCGCAATCAAGTAAATAGCTCATCAGGAGGAATACATGCTGGTGGATGTGGCAATCGTAGGTCTGGGCCCGGTAGGCGCCACCCTGGCCGGCTTACTCGGCAAGCTCGGCTTGTCCGTGGCCGTCTTCGAACGCGAGGCCTCTTATTACCCCCTGCCTCGGGCGGTTCATTTCGACGGGGAAAGCATGCGGGTGTTCCAGGCCATCGGCATCGCCGATGAAATACTTCCGCACACCCTGCTCACACCGGGAATGAAGTACGTCAACGCCGAAGGCAAGTTGCTGGTCGATTGGCCGCGCTCCTGGGACGTGGGGCCACAGGGTTGGCACGCCAGCTATCGCTTTCATCAACCCGATCTGGAAAGAATCCTGAGCCTCGCTTTGCCAACGCTCCCTACCGTTCAGAGGCACTATCGCTGCGACGTCTTTTCGCTGGAAGAATCCGAACGTCACGTCACGCTGCGCTACGAAGACCTGTCCTGTGGAAAGCTGCATTCACTGCAAGCGAAATACGTGGTGGGTTGCGATGGAGCACGGTCCATCGTGCGGCGTTTCATCGGATCGGAAATGCAGGATCTGGGCCTTCACGAACGCTGGCTGGTGTTCGATGCGCTCTTGAAACGCCCCTGGAACGTATTGGGCGATCATACTGTCCAGTTTTGCGACCCGTCCAGGCCGACCACCTATGTGCGAGGCGTGGGCAACCGGCGGCGTTGGGAGATCATGCTTTTGCCCGACGACGACGCCAGCGAGATCATCCGCCCGGAGAAAATCTGGACATTGCTGTCAAGGTGGATCACTCCCCAAGACGCCGATCTCGAGCGTGGCGTGGTCTACACATTCCATTCTGTGCTTGCCAAGCAATGGCGCAAGAAGCGCTTGCTGCTGGCCGGCGACTCTGCGCATCAAACGCCGCCTTTTCTGGGGCAAGGCCTTTGTTCGGGCATCCGAGACGCCGCCAATCTTGCCTGGAAGCTGCAGGCCGTCATCCGTGGCCGGCTGCACGAAAACCTGCTGGACACCTATCAGGCCGAGCGCCGTCCCCATACCGCGAAATACATTGAACAAGCGGTGCAAATGGGCAATCTGATTCAGGCGCGCGAGCCCGAAGCCGTGGCGGAACGCGACAAGCATTTATCGGAACATCCCAAGCTGATGACCAATCTCGACCTGCGGCTTGGGCGCAGCCTGCTCAACAACGGCCAAGACGGCGCCGGCCAGTTGTCACGCCAACCCCTGCTTGGCTCCGGCAAGCTCATGGACGACGTCGCGGGACAGAATTTCGTCATCATCAGCCTGCCCGGAGCTTTCCATCCGCCAAGCCTGCATGAATTATGTGCGTCCCTGCCCGTCACGGTGGTTAGCCTTGAAGCCGATACGCCGCAGGCCCAGGCCTGGCTGGAAGGGGCGAATGCCAAGGCGGCGGTGATCCGGCCCGACCGCTACCTGATGGGATATGTCGACGGCCCCGAGGCGGTGCAAAGCTTACTCGCCCCCCTCAAGGCATTGCAAGCCGTCGGCGCCGTTATAGCGTAGCCGACGAATTGTCATGCACATTGGCTCTCAGTGTGGCTGCCACCTTCAGCAGCAGCTCCAGCAGCTTCTCATGATTCATGAAGTCGAGCCGCCGAACCGGTATGACCAGCGTCAAAGCGCCTATGGCCTGGCTTGAGTCGCCAAAAAAAGGGACGGCAATCGAGCCGAGCTGGGGCTCCAGCTCGCCTCTGGACACATAATGGCCCGCTTTCTTCGTTTGCTGCAGCATCCGCCAGAAATCATCCCAGTCGGCAACCAGGCCCGACGAGATGATTTCATCGGCATGGTCTCTGTATATACGCTTCAGCTTGGCCTTCGGCAAAGTGGCCAATATCACTTTGGGCGCCGACCCGTGAAACAGCAGGCGCGGGCGCCCTCGTCCATATGCGAACTGCAGGCCGTCGGGCCCGGCTTCCCGATGGGTGTCGATAACCTGGTCGTCGAACAGGCGCGACATGACGCAATCGCATCCGGTTTGGTTCGCCAAGGCCGCCATCAAGGGCTGGCCCGCGTGGTAATACGGATCGCCTGTGCGCAGTTGATAGTCCAGCGTGATGACCCTGGGGCCGAGCGAGTAGTTTCCGGTGCCCAGACGCAGCAGAAGCCCCGCGCTGACCAGTTCGCGCACATAGCGATAGCCGGTGGGTGCGGAACAGCCTATGACCGTTGAAATACCTTCCGCAGACCAGACAGGCTTATCGACTGTGAACAGGTCGAGGATCGAAAGCATCTTAGAGAGACTGGACATTGGCGAAGCTTATAAGAGGGCTCGAAATTAAATTTGCAAAAAATTCAAATATAACATTTTCTGGGTATAAAACCCGTTGATATACGTATAATTCGAATGCTATTATCACAATAAGATAATTATTAAAGGAGGCAAAATGAAATTCATCAGCTTCGCCACTGCGCAATCGAATGGCTTTGGCGCCCAGATCAATGATCAGGTCATCGACCTGGGCGGCCGGCTCGGGCTCGCCGATCTCGGCGAAGCCCTGCGTCGGCACGGCCTAGACAAACTGCGCAATCTTGCCAGCCAGCATACCGGCGACTTTTCCATAGAACAAATTACCGCCTACCGTCCCGTGGTCGCCGACGCCGGCAAGATCTTCTGCGTGGGCCTGAACTACGACGCCCATGTCAAGGAAACCAATCGCGAACGCACCGCGCAACCCGTCCTGTTCCTGCGTCTTGCCGAGTCGCAAGTAGGGCATGGGCAGCCCATCATCCTGCCGCCCGAATCACACAAGCTCGACTACGAAGGCGAAATCGCTGTCGTCATCGGCAAAAAGGGGCGCCGCATCCCGGAAGACAAAGCGTTCCAGCACATTGCCGGGTTCGCCTGCTATAACGACGGAAGCGTGCGCGGCTGGCAAACCCATACCTCTCAGTGGACCCCCGGCAAGAACTTCGAAGGCACGGGCGGATTCGGCCCATGCCTGGTCGATACCAGCGAAGTGGGCGAAAACGAGGTTCTTACGCTCGAAACCCGATTGAATGGGCAAGTCATGCAGCATGCCACCACCGACATGCTCATCTTCTCCATTCCCGAACTTGTCCATTACATCTCCACCTTCATCACCCTGCAGCCGGGCGACGTCATCGTCACAGGCACACCCGGCGGAGTCGGCGCAAAACGCGAACCGCCCGTCTTCATGAAAGACGGCGACCTGGTCGAAATCGAAGTCAGCAAACTGGGAGTCCTGAAGAATCCAGTCCGGGCCGAATGACCCAAGCACAGAGAAAGAATGGATGCGCCCCATCGACTTCTTCTATCGTGCAAGCCGCCTTTACGGCGGCAATACGGCCCTCGAGTCGCCTCATGAAAGCGTGAGCTACGCCGAGTTGGCTCGGCGCGTAAACGCCGCCGCCGCCGCGTTGCAAGAGCTGGACCCTCGGGCCCAATCCCGGGTGGGCATCTGTTCCGGCAATACCGCCGAACACATCATCGCCCTGCTTGCCGTGCTGGCCGCGGGAAAAGTCTGGGTTGCGCTGAACTGCCGCAGCTCCGTTACCGAGCTGGAACGCATACTCGATTTCACCCGGCCTTCTATCGTCCTGGCGTCCGCCCAGTACGGCAGCACACTCGATTTGCGCGCCATTCCGCATCCCATAGCGCTGGACCAGCCTTTTGCTCATGTAACGACGACCCTGAATCATTTGCTGGCCAACTACAAAGGCCGCGAGCCCCATCGGGCCTCTCACACGCCGGACACGCTGCAGGCGATCAAATTCACCGGAGGCTCCACCGGCACGCCCAAGGGCGTCATGCAGCCCAGCCGCGCTTGGTGCGCCACCGTGCTCAACCTGATCGACGCCCACCAATTCAGTGAATCCGACCGCAACCTGGTGGTTTCCCCTTTGACACATGGCGGTGGAACCTACTTGCTGCCCGTGCTGGCCAAAGGCGGATGCCATGTCATCCTCGAGCAAATCAACGCCGCCTCCGTCTTGGACGCCCTGCGAAACCGCTCGATATCAAGTGCGTTCATGCCGCCTACTCTGCTTTACATGGTAATGGCCGCGGGGGAAGGCCAGCCTGCCCATTTCCCCGCGCTGCGGCATCTGATTTACGGAGGTGCGTCAATGCCGGCAGAGAAAATCCGCAGTGCACAGAAATTCTTCGGGCCGGTCATAGGAGCAACATATGGGCAAACCGAAGCGCCGCAAATCATCACCTACGCGAGCGGCGCAGATCTGGCCGACCCGCGGAACATCCATTCGGTGGGTCGTGCATCACTGCTGAGCGACTTCGCCATCATGGGCCCGGATGCGCAAATACTTCCGCAAGGCCAGACCGGGGAGATCGTCGCGCGCGGAGAGATGATCATGTCCGGCTATCTCGATAAGCCCGAGAAAACCGCCGAAACGATTATCGACGGGTGGTTGCACACCGGCGACCTGGGCTATGTCGACAGCCGCGGCTATCTCTACCTTCGCGGCCGCAGCCGCGAAGTCATCATTACCGGAGGCTTCAATGTATACCCCGTCGATGTGGAAGACGAGTTGAGCAGGCACCCCGCTGTCCACGAGGCCGCCGTATTCGGAGTCGATGACGACAAATGGGGCGAAGCCGTTCATGCGGCCGTACAGCTCAAGCAGGGATTCGGGCTTAAAGAGACAGAGTTGATCCAGTACGCCAAAGACCGCATGGGTTCAGTCAAGGCGCCCAAATTCGTGCATTTCTACGAAAGCCTTCCTCGTAGCGCAGTCGGTAAAGTCGACAAGATACTGCTCAAGAAAACCCATATGCACGCCGCGGTATTCCCCCCACTAGAGACAGGATAGAGCAATGACGACTATCAAGACCGAAATCGGCTATTGCAGTACTGAACGCATCTATGTCCGCGGCCACGATCTGGCCAACGATTTGATCGGCAAGATCGACTTCATCGACATGATGATGCTGGTCGTACTGGGCCGCGTTTCCAAAGAAAACGAACGGGACATGCTCAATGCCATACTTGTCTCGGTCATGGACCATGGCATGACCCCAAGCGCGCTCTCCGCTCGGCTTACCTACCTGGGCGCACCGGAAGCCCAGCAGGCAGCGGTTGCAGCCGGCCTGCTGGGAGCCGGCAGCGTTTTCCTTGGCGCCATGGAAAACGCCACCTCCATGCTGCGGGATCTGGTCGCGGGCCTCCCTGAAAATGCCGGCGACGAGCAGCTGCGGGACGCGGCCCTGCAATCCTACAAGAATCGCAGGGCTGCGCGCCTGGCTGTGTTCGGCCTGGGCCACAATATCCACGTCGATGGCGATCCGCGCATCCCCGCGCTGCGAGAAGTGTCGCGGCGCTGCGGGTATTACGGCGCTCATTGGCGCGCGCTGGAACACCTGGAAAATGCCAGCGCCGCTTCGGGCAAGCGGCGTCTGCCCATCAATGCCGCCGGCGCCATAGGCGCCATGGTCGCCGACATGCAACTGCCTGTGTCCATGGCCCGCGGCCTGGCCCTGATCAGCCGCTGCGCCGGCCTGGTCGGGCATATCGTGGAAGAACAGACTTCGCCCACGGCCCAGGCCGTCTGGGATCTGGTCTTGCGCCAGGATCCACGCAATGCGCTGCCGGCCGGCGCTGCGTCGTCCCAACGTAACTCCCCCAAGTAAATCCACATACCGTGATCAGGAGTTCTCCATGCGACCTGGATTATCTTTCAGCCACATAGGCTTTTACGTGCAGGACATCGACAAGATGGAGCAGTTCTACCGCGAACTGCTGGGCTTTTTCGTGACCGACCGCGGCACGCTTTCGGGCCCCTCCGGCGAATTCAAACTAGTATTCCTTAGCCGCGACCCCGATGAACACCACCAGATCGTGCTGGCGACCGGCCGGCCCGATTCGCTTTCCTTCAACGTCATCAACCAGATTTCCCTGCGGGCCGACAGCCTGGCCACGCTCAAGCATCTGTACACGCAACTAACCCACGCCGGCGCCAGCGATATCCAGCCTGTCACGCATGGCAACGCCGTTTCGGTCTATTTGCGCGATCCCGAAGGCAACCGGGTGGAGCTGTTCGTCGATACACCCTGGTACGTGGACCAGCCCATGCGCGTGCCCGTCGATTTCAACCTGCCGGACGACGAGCTCATGCAGGCAGTCGAGGCTCACGCCAGGCAATTGCCCGGATTCCAGCCGCGCGGCGAATGGCGCGCCCGGATGGCAAAGCTCATGAACATGGAGTAGTACAAGGCGATAGGGGTTCGGCCATTGCCTGGCTTTGCGGCTAGGCTACGTACACACGCGCCGCACCGGCCCGCATTTCTCCGATGACGGCGGCCTGGCCAAAGCCCTGCGAGTGAAAGATTTCCAGCACTTTGGGCGCCGCATCGGCCCGGCATGACACCAGCAGCCCGCCCGAGGTCTGGGGGTCGGTGAGCAGCGCCCGGTCAGCCTCGCCCAGCCCCGCAGCCAGTTCAATGCCCTCGCCATAGGCTTGCCAGTTGCGCCCCGAGGCGCCGGTGATCACGCCTTGCCCGGCAAGCTCGCGAACACCCGGCAGCCACGGCAGGTCAGCCAGGCGCAAATGCGCCGCCAGGCCCGAACCGCGCGCAATCTCAAGAGTATGCCCCAGCAGGCCGAAGCCGGTGACGTCGGTAAGCGCATGCACGCCATCGAGCGCCGCCAACGCCGTGCCGGGCCGATTCAATTGAGTGGTTGCGTCGATCATGGCGCGATAGCCGTCGGCGGACAGCTGGTTTTTTTTAAGCGCGGCCGACAACACCCCCACGCCCAGCGGCTTGCCCAGGATCAATACGTCGCCTTCCTGCGCGTCGGCATTGCGCTTGATGCGCCCGGGATGGACCAGGCCCATGGCGGCCAGACCGTAGATGGGTTCGACCGAGTCGATGGAATGGCCGCCGGCTACGGGTATGCCCGCCGCGGTACAGGCCGCGGCGCCGCCCTCGAGTATGGCCGCGATGTCGGACCGGGCCAGCACATTGATGGGCATGCCGACGATGGCCAGCGCCATGATGGGCGTGCCTCCCATGGCATAGACGTCGGACAACGCATTGGTGGCCGCGATGCGGCCGAAGTCGTAGGGGTCGTCGACGATGGGCATGAAGAAATCGGTGGTGGCGATAAGCGCCTGCTCGTCGTTGAGCCTGTACACGGCTGCGTCGTCGGAACTTTCGTTGCCCACCAGCAGGTCTTGGTAGGCCTGCATTCCCGGCATGCCCGCCAGCAATTCGGACAGAACCCCCGGCGCGATCTTGCAGCCGCAGCCGCCTCCGTGCGACAAGGAAGTTAGGCGGGGAGGGGTATGGAGCTGGGGGGAACCGGACATGAAGCGTCTCCGATGGGGTGCCTGCGCGGGGCTGGTCTTGGCGCGGCGCCGCGGCAAAAAACAAATGGCGGAAAGCAGCAGGAGTCGAACCTACCTGGGAACGTCTGACGCCCCCAACTGGGTTTGAAGCCCAGCCGTGCCACCGGACACGAATGCCTTCCGCAGCAGGCTCTTATGATAGCCGTTGCCAGAAGGCCGCGCTATCGCCGCGCGGCACGTGCCTGTCGCGCAGCCGGCGGGTGTAACCCGCCCGGTCGAAGAACTCGAGGATCTGGATGGCGCGCTTGCGGCCCAGCCCCGTGGCGTCGCGAAACTGTGCGGCGGTAATGCCTTCGCCGCGGCCCTGTTCATGAACCAGCTCCGCCAGGCGGGCGACCTGCTCGCGGTGGTAGAACAGGTCGCGCACCACCTGGTAGAGCTCGCCGCTGCGGACCAGCTTGCGCAGCAGCTGGCGGACGAGGTCTTCGGGCTGCTGGAACTGCCCGGCCAGGTCGCGCACCCACGGGGGGTCAAACGCGCCGTTGCATATGGCGGGCAGCAGGCGCTGCGCCAGCTCGGTTTCTTGCGGGCCCAGCGTGGCTTCGTGGCCCGGCCTGTGCAGCCAGGGCCCGTTGCGCACAAGGCGCTTCCCCGCCACCAGGTCGTCGCGCAAGGCCGGCCATAGCGTCTCGGGAATGGTGGGCAGCGCCACGCGCCGCAGGCGTGCCGCATCCAGGCCCGGCTCATCGGGCCAACGCTCGTGAAACGCCGCCAACGCGTCTTCCACCGCCCGCCCCAGCGCATCCCAATGCGACTGCAGGATCAGGCTGCGCAATGCAGCGCCGCTGCCGGCCTGCACCCACAAGGCGCCGGGCGGCAGTTCGTCCGGCTGCGGACTGCGTCCCGCAAGCCGCATCAGGCGCGGTTCGTCCAGGCCATACGGCGCCTCTTGAAGCACGGCGGCCAGTCCGGCCCCTTGTTTCAGTTCGGCCACGGCACGCAGCCAGGCCAGCCGCTGTTCGCTTCTGCGCTTGCGGTCGGGGGCATTGGCATCCAGCACCATGCCGCCGCCCAGGGTACGGCTGGCCTGCGCATTGCGTACGATGAAGCGGTCGCCGGGCATGGAGCATATGGGCTCGTCGAACACCAGCTGCACCAGGCCGGTCTGGCCGGCCGGCAACGGGTCGGGCGAAAGCGGCACCGCATGCGCAACATGGTGGGCCGCACCCAAATGCACGTGCAGGGGCGCCCATGCCCGAATGGGCCCTTCGGCCGAATCGAGCAAGGTCAATTGCACATCGACATTGCGCGCTGGGGTAAAACAGCGCTCGTCGGCGATCCAGTCGCCGCGCCGCAGCGCATCGCGCTCGATCCCACCGAGATTCAAGGCGCAACGCTGTCCGGCGCGCCCCTGCTGCGCGGGCTGGTTCTGGGCATGGATGCTGCGCACCCGTACCGCCCGCCCCGCGGGCATGAGCCGCAATGCCACCGCATCGTCATCGACGCCCACCACGCCGTCATGCACCGTGCCGGTGGCGACGGTGCCGTGGCCCGGCAGGGAGAAAACCCGGTCGACCGCAAGACGGAACAAGCCATCTGAACGGCGCCCGGCCATGGCCTGCGCCGCATCGTGCAAATGGCTGCGCAGCGCGGCGACACCCGATTCGTCATGGCGCGATTCGTCGTCGCCCTCCCTATCGAGGCCCGCCCCAGTCTCCGGCCCGCCGGATTCCTGAGCGCCAACGTCGGCCGGAACCAGCGCGGCATTGGTTTCGAACACCGGCATGTCCTGAAGAAATGTGCCCTCTGTCAGCACCGCCAGCTGTGCGTGCACCTCTTGCAGGCGCTGCGCGTCGGCGCGATCGATCTTGGTCAGTGCTACAGCGCCCTGCTGTACGCCCAAAAGCCCCAATATCGCCAGATGCTCTCGGGTCTGCGGCATGACGCCGTCGTCGGCCGCCACCACCAGCAGGCCGAAATCGATGCCGGTCGCGCCGGCGGCCATGGTGTGCACCAGGCGTTCGTGCCCCGGCACGTCGATGAAGCCCAGCACGTCGCCATTCTCGAGCGGCGTATAGGCATAGCCCAGCTCGATCGATATGCCGCGTTTCTTTTCTTCTTTGAGCCGGTCGGTATCCACCCCCGTCAGTGCGCGCACCAGGGTGGTCTTGCCATGGTCGATGTGCCCCGCCGTGCCGATGATCATCCGTTCAGCCGCTGCAGTTGTGCGGCGAAGGCGGCTTCGTCGCGGGCCTCGAGACAGCGCAGGTCGAGCCACAGGGTGTCGTGCGCAATACGCCCGATGACCGGCTGCGGCAAGGCGCGCAATCGGCTTTCAAGCTGCTGCAGGGCGCGCCCGGGGCGGCCCGAACCTGCATGGCGCACCGCCAGGCCGTAGCTGGGCAACTGGTCGACCGGCAGCGCGCCACTGCCGATCTGGCTGAACATGGGCTCGGCGCTGACCGCGTAGCTTGCCCCCAGCGCCTGCTGCAGCATGGGCTGAAGTATTTGTGCCTGGCCCTGCATGGCGGCCATGGGTCGGGTAAGAAGGCGCAGCGTGGTAAGGCGTTCGGCCAGCAGCTCGGGCGAGCGGTACAGGGCCAGGACCGGCTCGAGGGCGGCCAGGGTCAGCTTGCCCACGCGCAGGGCGCGCTTGAGCGGGTTCTTCTTGATCTTCTTGATGAGGTCGGCGCGGCCCACCAGCAGTCCCGCCTGCGGCCCGCCCAGCAGCTTGTCGCCGCTGAAGGTGACAATGTCGGCGCCCGCCTCGATGGTCTCACGCACGGTGGCCTCTTGGGGCAGGCCCCAGCGGGCCAGGTCGAGCAGGGTTCCGCTGCCCAGGTCGACCGCCGTGGGAAGCCCATGGCGGCGGGCCGCCTGCGCCACCTGTGCGACGTCGACGCTTTTGGTGAAACCCGACACCTCGTAGTTGCTGCAATGCACCTTCATGAGCATGGCCGTGCGCGGCCCCACGGCCTGCTCGTAGTCGGCCAGATGGGTGCGATTGGTGGTGCCCACCTCGACCAGGCGGGCGCCGGCGCGCTGCATGATGTCGGGGATGCGAAAGGCCCCGCCGATTTCCACCAGCTCGCCGCGCGACACAATGACTTCGCGCCGGTTGCCCAGGGCATTGAGCATGAGCAGCACGGCTGCGGCATTGTTGTTGACCACGGTGGCGGCCTCGGCGCCGGTCAG
>Ga0180219_1001529_pt1 | contig 14854 bp, 10 predicted proteins | sample eDN3rd30CBELigMG_FD_151338 | JGI IMG/M metagenome (GOLD analysis project Ga0180219, IMG submission 151338) | Enriched Miracle-Growth compost microbial communities from Emeryville, California, USA - eDNA 3rd pass 30_C BE-Lig MG (version 2)... ...
GGCGGTAGCTGCAGCCTTCGGGCGGCAGGTGGAAGTCCACGATCTCGGGAAGCTGACGCCGCAGCAGCGGCACGAACACCTCGTTCAGGGCCACCCCCAGCACGGCCGGCTCGTCGGGCGGCTTGCCGGTGTAGGTGCTGTGATAGATGGGATTGCGGCGCATGGTGATGCGCTCGACCGTAAAGACAAGGAACCAGTCCTGCTCGTTGTAATAGCCTGTATGGTCGCCGTAGGGGCCTTCAAGCGCCATTTCATAGCGCCCGTCGGGGGGAGGCTTTACGCCCTCTGGAACCTGGGGCTCGAGGGCGGCGGGGTGGTCCGAGGGCAATATATGCCCCTCGAGCACGATTTCGGCAAAGGCGGGAACGGTAAGGTCGCTGCCCAGGGCGTCGGCCACCTCGGTGCGCGAGCCGCGCAGCAGCCCGGCAAACTGGTATTCGGACAGGCTGTCGGGCACGGGCGTGACGGCGCCCAGGGTGGTGGCGGGGTCGGCGCCCAGGGCCACCGCAATGGGAAATGGCTTGCCGGGGTTGGCCAGGGCGTGGTCGCGGAAGTCGAGCGCCCCGCCGCGATGCGACAGCCAGCGCATGATGAGCTTGTTGCGGCCGATGAGCTGCTGGCGGTAGATGCCCAGGTTCTGGCGGCGGGCATTGGGGCCGCGCGTAATGACCAGGCCCCAGGTGAGCAGGGGAGCGACGTCCTCGGGCCAGCAGGTCTGCAGCGGGATGGCGCCCAGGTCGACGTCGTCGCCTTCGAGCACGATTTCCTGGCAGGCCGGATTGCGGATGCGTTTCGGGCTCATGTCCCACAGGGCCGACTTCAGCATCGAGACCTTGGCAAAAGCGTCGCGCAGGCCGCGCGGGGCCTCGGGCTCGCGCAGCGAGGCCAGCAGTTCGCCGATGTCGCGCAGGGCAGCCACATCGTCGGCGCCCATGCCCAGCGCCACCCGCCCGGGTGTGCCGAACAGGTTGGCCAGCACGGGCATCGAGGCGCGGCGGCCGTCGTGCATGGGGTGCTCGAACAGCAGGGCGGGCCCCTCGGCACGCAGGACGCGATCGCTGATTTCGGTCATTTCAAGCGCCGTCGAGACGGGGTGCGCGATGCGCTTGAGTTGGCCCGCTCCTTCCAATTGCGCGACGAAGTCCCGCAGGTCACGGTATTTCAAGAAATTCTCACTGATTGGTTTTGACGGACGTCTAAGGTTAACATCGAGCTCGGCATTTTATTGGAAGGGGCCGGGCAGCAAGGGCCTCTGAAGGAAGGCAACAAGGACATGACGGTTTCGGGCACTTACTCTTGGCTGGGGCGCTCGCTGCGCCTGACGGGCAGGCGCGCGGCCGAGCTGACGCATGCCGCGGCGGTCTACCTGGGCATTGCGGTGCTGGTAACGGTGTCGCTGAGCTTTGTCGTGCCGTCGCTGCGCGACCAATCGCAGCAGATACACGCGGCCCTGCTGGTCAGCCTGAAGCCGGGCTCGGTGACGGACGATGGTTCGGGCCTGTCGCTGGCGGACCGACTGTCGGGCGGGCAGGTGGACCTGTCCGCGGGACGCGGTACCGCGGATGACGGGACGCTGGGCGAAGAAGAGCCGCAAACCTTTGCCGACGCGCTCAGCGCGCTCGATTCGTTCTCCATCCCGGGTGTCACCAAGGTGCAGAGCCAGGCGCTGCGCAGCTACATTGCGCGCAAGTACCGCATCGCCCACGACGTGGCGGGGGTGTTGATCCACACGGTGTTCGCGGTGGCGCCCGAAAAGGAACTGGACCCGCTGCTGGTGCTGGCCGTCATTGCCATCGAGTCGCGCTACAACCCTTTTGCCGAAAGCCATGTGGGCGCGCAAGGGTTGATGCAGGTCATGACCAAGGTGCACCAGGACAAGTTCGAGCGTTTTGACGGCGGCGCCGAAGCGGCGCTGAATCCGATCGCCAACATACGGGTGGGCAGCCAGATATTGCACGACTGCATCCAGCGCCGTGGCTCGGTCACCGGGGGCCTGGCCTGTTATGTGGGGGCCACCGGCCCCAGCGACGGCGGCTACGGAGCCAAGGTGCTGGCAGAGCGCCGGCGGCTTTCCCTGGCCTCGGGCATTCCGCCGCGGCTGTAGCGGCACCCCGCTTCCGGCGGGCGCTCAGGTATTTGTCTTTGCCGAGGTGAGAAAGCCTTCCATGCGTTCCACGGCTTCTTTCAGGCGGTCCAGGCCGGTGGAGTACGACAGGCGGATCGAGTGTGCCGCATGGGCCGGCCCGAAATCGCGCCCCGGCACCGTGGCTACGCCCGCTTCATGCAGCAGCCGGTGCACGAAGTCGTCGCTGTCCTGGCTGTAGCGGCTGATGTCGGCGTAAATGTAGAAGGCGCCGTCGGGCACGACCGGCACATGCAGGCCGATGCGCTCGAGCTGCGGCAGCAGGTAGTCGCGCCGCTGCTTGAACGACAGCCGCCGCTGGTCGTACACACGCATGACTTCGGGCTCGAAGCAGGTAAGGGCGGCATGCTGCGCCAGCGAGGGTGCGCAGATCGCCAGGCTGGCCGCAAGCTTTTCGATGGCGGGCACCATGTCTTGCGGGGCGATCATCCAGCCCAGGCGCCAGCCTGTCATGTGGAAGTACTTGGAGAAGCTGTTGATGACGATGATGTCGTCGTCGATGGCCAGCGCGCTGCGCGGCGCGTCGCCGTAGTACAGGCCCAGGTAGATTTCGTCCATGATGACGAAGCCGCCCCGCTGGCGCACTTCGCCGACCAGCTCGCGCAGTTCGTCGTGCTCGATGGTGGTGCCCGTGGGGTTGCTGGGCGAGGCCACGAGCACTCCGGCTGTGGCGGGGCCCCAGTGCCGCCGGACGTCTTGGGCGGAAAGCTGGAAGCGCTGTTCAGCCGACGAGGGCACCAGCCGCGGCACGCCGCCCGCACCCATGATGAAGTTCTGGTTGGCGGGGTAAGAGGGGTCGGACATCAGCACTTCGTCGCCGGGGTTGATCAGCGCCATGGCGGCCAGCAGCAGGGCGCCGGAAGCCCCGGATGTGACGATGACCCGGCTCGGGTCCACGGTTGCCCCGAATTGCTGCTGGTAGTAGTGGGCAATGGCCTCGCGCAGGGCGGGCAGGCCGGCCGGCGATGTATAGCCGCTTAGGCCGGCTGCCGCGGCGCGATTGAGGGTCTCGACGACCTGGGCGGGGGCGGTGAAGTCGGGTTCGCCTATGCCCAGGCTGATGATGTCCCGGCCCTGTGCATTCAGGGCGCTGGCCTGCTTGAAGATTTCGACTGCGTAGAAGGGCATGACCTGGTCGGTGCGCTTGGCTAGGCGGGACATAATTGCTGCTCTGAAGAAAAACCTGATTGTAGGCGGTTCTTTGAGGTTTTTAAGCCGATGTGGTGTGAGTCGCAAGGCTTTATTTTTGAGTTCTTGATCCGGCCTGTTTTGAGATTGAACGTTTGTTGATTTGGGTTTTAAACCGGCACGCTGCGGGGCAGTATTTTGGGCGCCGGAGAGCTGCGGCCGGCTTTGCCGGCTACCCTCGCATCCTATTGTTTTTGGGGCGCTCGCGAACTCACGGGCGGCGGAGCAGTGCTCCGCCAAACGTGCCCGTTCAAACATGCGCTCGCTTGCATCCCCAAAAACAACAGGCTGCTCGGCTTGCTCAACGTCGCCCAAAATACTGCCCCGCAGCGCGCCTCATAGCGTCTTGGTTTGCGGCGCCGCGCAAGAGGGGCGTTTGTCCATCCCAGCGCAGGAACGGGTCAAGAACCAACGTCCTCGCAGACCAACGCCCTCGCAGCCAACGCCGCCGCCACTGGCTATACTTTCCACCATAGATTCTTCGTAATGGGAACACCATGGAGTCCTCCTCCAGACGGGCTTTTTTGACCGGCCGCCGCGCGGCCCGAACACCCTGGGAACAGTTCTGCCGCCGCATGCAGCACGGCGTCGCCGGCGATTTTCTCGACTTCGGCCTGTACGAAGGCAAGGGCAGCGCCCGGCTTACCCCCAGCCAGGGCGGCGACGTGCGCCTGGCCCTGGCCCTGTGCCGCGAATTCGGGGTGGTCCTGGCCCTGAGCGGCGTCAACCAGGGCGACAGCCTGACCGGGCAGTCGGTCTTGTGGATCGAGCTCGACGGCTCCATGGCCGGCTGCCAGCCCTTGCCCGACGATGAGGGCAAGTGGTTCGTCCAGCCCGGCACGCATCTGTCGGAACTGGCAAGCGCCGGCCTGCCCCAGTTTGCCGACCAGCCCGGCTACCTTACCGTCGCCGCCTGGGCCGCCGACCGCAGCCTGTGCGGCTGGGCGCCGGGCGAGTCCTTCCGATGCGGCCTGCTGCATGCCTCGGTGCTGATGGCCGACGGCAGCAGCGCCGTGCTGGGGCCTTTCGGCGCTGGCAACCGTATGCCGCTGGGCACGCTGACCCTGCAAAAGCTCGTGCCGCAGTTGTTTGCCCTGGCTTCGGCCGAACCCGCCGCCCATTTCGCCGCCCGTGAACACTGGCCTGCGCGCTATCGCCTCGATGCGCTTGCGCCCCGGCCGGGGCATGATGTCAATCTTTCCCATCTTTTGCTGGGCCACGGGGGCGACCTGGGCTGGATCGAATGGATGGTGTTCGAAGCCCGGCCGGCCCTGCCTTCGACGGACTGGACCTCGGCCTATACCAGCCGTCCGCCCGCGGGCGACGACGCGCTGTGGCAACAAGCGTCTACGCTCGATCGCGGCGTGAAGAAGCTGTTTGATCCCGACGGCGTTTTTCCCGACCCGGGGCAGGATCTTTGACGCCTTGCGCCCGGCTTTGGGGAGCTGGTTCCATCTCTCACCCAAAACCGCGCAATTTATGCGCTGCGGAATCGGGTATTTCTTGAGCTCCCGACACGTGTAGGCATCAGACCATGACCGAAGGCGCGCGAGGGGCTAGAATGATCGTCTCTTGTTCACCTCGTCCTGTCTGAATCGATCATCATGGAAGAAAACTTTCGCAAAGCGGCCCTCGAATACCACGAGCAAGGCCGTCCGGGGAAAATCGCCGTCACGCCCACCAAGCAGCTGTCCAACCAACGGGACCTGGCGCTGGCATACTCGCCCGGCGTGGCCGCCGCTTGCGAAGAGATCGTCAACGATCCGGTCAATGCCTTCCGCTTCACGGGGCGCGGCAACCTGGTCGGCGTCATCACCAACGGCACCGCGGTGCTGGGCCTGGGCAACATCGGCCCGCTGGCTTCGAAGCCGGTCATGGAAGGCAAGGCGGTGCTTTTCAAGAAGTTCGCCGGCATCGATGTCTTCGACATCGAGATCAACGAAAACGACCCCGACAAGCTGGTCGACATCATCGCCGGGCTCGAGCCCACCTTCGGCGGCATCAACCTTGAAGACATCAAGGCGCCCGAGTGCTTCGTGGTCGAGCGCAAGCTGCGCGAACGCATGAAGATTCCCGTCTTCCACGACGACCAGCACGGCACGGCCATCTGTGTCGCCTCGGCCTTCATCAGCGCGCTCAAGGTGGTGGAAAAAGACATCAAGCAGGTCAAGCTGGCGGTGTCGGGCGCCGGCGCCGCCGCGCTGGCCTGCCTCGACCTGCTCGTCGACCTGGGCCTGCCGGTCGAGAACATCTGGGTCTCGGACATCGAAGGCGTTGTCTACAAGGGGCGCACCGTCCTCATGGACCCGGCCAAAGAACGGTTTGCGCAAGAAACCGAGGCCCGCAAGCTGGGCGACATCATCGGCGGCGCCGACGTGTTCCTGGGCCTGTCGGCCGGCGGCGTGCTCAAGCCCGAGATGGTGGCCGCAATGGCGCCCAGGCCCATCATCCTGGCCCTGGCCAACCCCAACCCCGAAATCCTGCCCGAAGACGCCCATGCGGTGCGCGACGACATCGTCATGGCCACCGGGCGCTCCGACTACCCCAACCAGGTCAACAATGTGTTGTGCTTCCCCTACATTTTCCGGGGAGCGCTCGACGTGGGGGCCACCACCATCACGCGCGGCATGGAGAAAGCCGCCGTCGAGGCCATTTCGCAACTGGCCCAAGAAGAACAGAATGACGCGGTGGCCGCCGCCTACGGCACCTACAACGTGTCCTTCGGCCCCGAATACCTCATTCCCAAGCCCTTCGACAACCGCCTCATCGTGCGCGTGGCGCCGGCCGTGGCGCGCGCCGCCATGGAAGACGGCGTGGCCACGCGGCCCATTGCCGACTTCGACAGCTACGTCGAAGAGCTGCAGCAGTTCATGTATCGCTCGGGCTCGTTCATGAAGCCGCTGTTCTCCACCGCCAAGAGCATGGTGCGCGACGGCGGCAAGGCGCGCATCGTATTCAGCGAGGGCGAAGAAGAGCGCGTGCTGCGAGCGGTGCAGATCGTGGTCGACGAAAAGCTGGCCAAGCCCATTCTCATCGGCCGGCCCGAGGTCCTGCAGGCCCGCATCAAGAAGTTCGGCCTGCGCCTGAAGCTGGGCGAAGACGTCGAGGTCACCAACACCGAGTACGACGAACGTTTCCACAGCTACTGGACCACCTACTGGGAAATGATGTGCCGGCGGGGCATTACCAAGGAAATGGCCCGGGTCGAGATGCGCCGCAGGCTTACGCTCATCGGCGCCATGATGATCCACATGGGCGACGCCGACGGCATGGTGTGCGGCACGGTCGGCTCTTACGCCGATCACCTGCGTTTCATCGACGAGGTCATCGGCAAGGCGCCGGGGGCCCGCACCTATGCGGCCATGAACATCCTGCTGCTGTCCGAGCGCACGGTGGCGCTGGCCGATACCCACGTCAACGACAATCCCACCACCGAGCAGATTGCCGAGATCACGCTGGCGGCGGCGGGCGAAATGCGGCGACTCAACATCGAGCCGAAGGCGGCCCTGCTGTCGCGCTCCAACTTCGGCACCGGCAGTTCGGCCTCGGGCGCCAAGATGCGCGATGCATTGGCCATCGTGCGCGAACAGGATCCCACCCTGGAGGTCGACGGCGAGATGCATGGCGACTGCGCGCTCGACGAAGCCCTGCGCCAGCGCATCCTGCCCTCGACCACGCTCAAGGGCTCGGCCAACCTGCTCATATGTCCCAACGTCGATGCCGGCAACATCGCCTACAACCTGCTCAAGACGGCGGCGGGCGGCAATGTTGCCGTCGGGCCCTTCCTGCTCGGCGCCAACGCGCCCGTGCATATCCTGACGTCCAGTTCAACGGTGCGGCGCATCGTCAACATGGCGGCGCTGACTGTCGTGGACGCCAACACGCCACGCTCGACGTGATGCCATGCGCAAGGGCTTCGGTAGCTCGCCGGTAGGCCTTGTTCTGATGGGGGGCGGCGCGCGCGCCGCCTACCAGGTGGGCGTCCTGTCGGGCATTCTGCAAATACTCGACCCGGGGCGCTCACCGCAATTCTGCAACCCCTTTCCCATCTTGTGCGGCACGTCGGCCGGGGCCATCAACGCGGCGGCCCTGGCCTGCCGGGCCAACGACATCCACCTGGCGGTCGACCGCCTGGTCACGCTCTGGGACGAGCTCCACACCGAGCACATCTATCGCAGTGATGCGCTTTCGCTGCTGGGCACGGGCTGGCGCTGGCTGAGCATGCTGGCGCTGGGCTGGCTATGGCCCGGCCTGCGCGGCAGGCGCCCCAGCTCGCTGCTCGACAACAGCCCCCTGGCCGACCTGCTGGCGGCCACGCTGGATTTCGACCGCCTCAACGACAACCTCGACCAGGGCGAATTGCAGGCGCTCGCCATCACGGCCACGGCCTTCGTCACGGGCGAGCATCTTACCTTCTATAATGCGCGCCACCTCATCGAACCGTGGACGCGAAGCCTGCGCCGCGCCGTGCCCGGAAGGGTGGGGGTAGAGCATCTCATGGCATCCAGCGCCATTCCCTTCATCTTTCCCGCCCAGGCCATTCTGGTGAACGGCAAGACGGAATGGTGCGGCGATGGCTCCATGCGGCAGTTGGCGCCCCTGAGCCCGGCCATACACCTGGGCGCCAAGCGGGTGCTGGTGGTGGGTACCGGCCATCGGGACGACACCCATGCCGAAGAGCGCCAGGTCGACTCCCACTATCCGCCGCTGGCCCAGGTGGGGGGGCATGTGCTGTCCAGCATATTCATGGACGGCCTGTCGATGGACGTCGAAAGGCTCGAACGCATCAACGACCTGCTCGCCCTGGCGCCGGCCGAGAAAGTCGAAACGCAGTCCCTCAGGACGGTCAGCGCACTGACCATCACCCCCAGCAAGCCGCTGGACAACATTGCCATGGAGTTTTTGCATCAAATGCCACCTTCGGTTCGTACACTTTTTCGGGTACTCGGTGTATCGTCGGGTTCCGGGGCCACGACAGGCGGAGCGTTGGTATCCTACTTGCTGTTCGAGGCCGGATACACCCGCGAGCTCATCCGTCTCGGACGAGCCGACAGCATGGAACGTATTGAGGAAGTCAAAGCGTTTTTCAAGGAGACGCCACAATGACCCAAGCGCAGACATGGCAGAAAAAATTACAGAAAGGCGGTCTGATCGATTCCGCAGCCGTCTCGCGGGAAGAAGCCGTTGAACGGGCCCAGGCGGCGGGGCTTACCGCCTATGTGATCGATTGCGATCGGGCGCGCAGCCGTTCGGCTGTGTTGCGGGCGGTGGTCAAGGCGGTCGACTTCCCCGAGTTCTTCGGGGGCAATCTCGATGCCCTGTACGACTGCATCTGTGACACGGTGCTCGACCAGAAAACAGGCCTGTTCCTGTGGTTCGACAAGCTGCATTCGGGCGATCCGGCCCTTACCGAAGACGCCGAGGCCATTCTGGCGGTGTGCGACGACGTCGTGGAGTTCGCTCGCAACAACGAGCGCAGCTTTTCGTACGCCGTGGTGCATGCCGGCAAGCACCCCGATCCTGAACCGGGGGTTGCGCCCACGCCTTATTCGGGCGCCCGCGAAGAAGAATAGCCGGCAAGGGTAAGAACACCGGCTTTGCCAGGCGCTCAAACCGCCGGGTGCGCAGCGGCTTGGCTGTTTCAGTTCCAGCCTTTCAATGCGCTGACCGCCGCGACCAGCGCCAGCCCGGCGGTTTCGGTGCGCAGCACCCGTGCCCCAAAACGTACGGGCGCCGCGCCTTGCCGCAGCGCCCCCTGCTGTTCTTCGGGCGACCAGCCGCCTTCGGGCCCCACCAGAAGGGTAATATCGTTTGCCGCGCCCAGGGCCTGGTCCAGCGCCTGGGTGGCTTCCGGATGGCAAAGCAGCACGGGGCCGGCCGTTTCCTGTGAAGCCAGGCAGGCTTCCAGGGCCAGGGGGGCCTCGATGCGCATGATGCGGTTGCGGCCGCATTGCTCGCTGGCCGACTGGGCAATGCGCTGCCAGTGCTGCAGACGCTTGGCCTGGCGCTGCGGGTTCAACTGGACCACGCTGCGCTGGGCCGCGACCGGGATCAGTCGATGCACGCCCAGTTCCACGGCCTTTTCCACGATCCAGTCCATCTTGTCGCCCGAGGGCAGGCCCTGCACCAGGGTGATCGTGCCCGCCAGCTCTGCTTCCACGGCATGGTGCGCGCCCACTTGAGCCTGGGCCGACTTGCCCTGGACGCTTAGCACGGCCTCGTACTGCCCCCCGCGACCGTCGAACAAAATGACCGCCGCGCCGTCCTTCAGGCGCAGCACGCGCAAGGCGTAGTGCGCAAGCTCGGGGGGCAGCTCAAGGGCCTGATGCGGCTGCAGGGGAAGAGAGCAGAAGAATCTGGGTTGGGCCATGGGCTGGGAAAAATGCAAGATGGTAAAATCAATGGCTTTGCAACGCTTTGCCGGAAAGCGGCCCATACGCGGCCGCCAGGTCTTAGAGAATACCCCATGAGCCCTTCGCCAGCCCAAGACTCCACTTTGGCCAATGCCATCCGTGCGCTTTCCATGGATGCGGTCCAACAAGCCAATTCCGGCCACCCGGGCGCGCCCATGGGCATGGCCGACATTGCCGAGGCCCTCTGGACCCGCCACCTGCGCCATAATCCGGCCGATCCGGCCTGGTTCGACCGCGACCGCTTCGTGCTGTCGAACGGCCATGGCTCGATGCTGATCTACGCCTTGCTGCATCTTACCGGCTACGACCTGCCCATCGGCGAGCTCAAGAATTTCCGGCAATTGCATTCGCGCACGCCCGGCCACCCCGAAGTGGGCATCACCGCCGGTGTCGAGACCACCACCGGCCCGCTGGGCCAGGGCCTGGCCAACGCGGTCGGCATGGCGCTGGCCGAGGCCCTGCTGGCCCAGGAATTCAACCGCGACGGCCACAAGGTGGTCGATCACTTCACCTATGCCTTCGTGGGCGACGGCTGCCTGATGGAGGGCATCTCTCACGAAGCCTGCTCGCTGGCGGGCACGCTGCGCCTGTCCAAGCTCGTCGTCTTTTACGACGACAACGGCATCTCCATCGACGGCAAGGTCGAAAACTGGTTCCGCGACGACACTCCCGCGCGCTTTGAAAGCTATGGCTGGAATGTGGTGCGCAACGTCGACGGCCACAACGTGGCCGACGTCGACCAGGCCATCGAGCAGGCCAAGGCCTGGTCCGCGCAGGGTAAAGGCCCCACGCTTATTTGCTGCCGCACCGTCATCGGCAAGGGCGCACCCACCATGGCGGGCACCGAGAAAGTGCACGGCGCGCCGCTGGGCGCCGACGAAATCGCCGCCACGCGCGAAGCGCTGAACTGGCCCCACGAGCCTTTCACGGTTCCCGACCACGTGTACGAGCGCTGGAACGCACGCAACAAGGGCCTGTTGTGGCAGAACGAATGGCAGGGCGTCTTCGACGCCTACGCCCAGGCCTATCCGGCCGAAGCCGCCGAGCTCAAGCGCCGCATGGCCGGCGAGCTTCCCGCCGACTTTGCCGAGAAGGCGCGCGCCTTTGTGCAGGCCACCGCAGAAAAGGCCGAAACCGTCGCCAGCCGCAAGGCCTCGCAGTTCGCCATTGCCGCCTTTGCCGAACTGCTGCCCGAGATGCTGGGCGGCTCGGCAGACCTTACCGGCTCGAACTTCACCGACTGGAAAGGCGTGGCACCCGTGCGCGCCACCGGCGACGGCCTGCAGTTCGGCCGCCACATCAACTACGGCGTGCGCGAGTTCGGCATGGCGGCCATCATGAACGGCATGGCCCTGCATGGGGGCTACCTGCCTTTCGGCGGCACCTTCCTTACATTCTCCGATTACTCGCGCAATGCGGTGCGCATGGCCGCCCTCATGAAGCAGCGCGTGGTGCACGTGTTCACGCACGATTCCATCGGCCTGGGCGAAGACGGCCCCACGCACCAGTCGGTCGAGCACGCCACCAGCCTGCGCCTCATTCCCAACCTGCATGTCTGGCGTCCTTGCGACACCACCGAAACCGCGGTGGCATGGCAGCTGGCGCTGCAGCGCCCGGCCAGCCTGGGCATGGCGGTCCGCCAGGGCGGCCCCAGTGCCTTGCTGTTGTCGCGCCAGAACCTGCCCTTCGTGCAGCGCGACGCCGACGGCATCCAGGCCATTGCCCGCGGCGGCTATGTGCTGCGCGACGCCCCGAACGCCAAGGCGGTCATCATCGCCACCGGCTCCGAGGTGGCTCTGGCCCTGGGCGCACAAGAGCAGCTTGCCGCGCGCGGTGTCGCGGTGCGCGTGGTGTCCATGCCCTGCACACAGATCTTCGACGAGCAAGACGCGCAATGGCGCGAGGCCGTGCTGCCCAAGGGCCTGCCGCGCGTTGCCGTCGAGGCCGGCGTTACCACCGCTTGGTACAAGTACGTGGGTCTCGAAGGCGCGGTGGTCGGCCTCGACACCTATGGCGAATCTGCGCCGGCCGGCGTCCTATTCAAGCATTTCGGCCTTACTGTCGAGCACGTCGCGGCGGCCGTCGAGCAAATTTTGTAAAACAGGAGAATCACCATGGCAATTCGCGTAGCGATCAACGGATACGGGCGTATCGGGCGTAATGTTCTGCGTGCCCACTACGAAGACGGCAAAAAGCACGACATCGAAATCGTCGCCATCAACGACCTGGGCGACCCCAAGACCAACGCCCACCTTACCCGTTACGACACGGCACACGGCCGTTTCCCCGGCACGGTCGAAGTCGACGGCGACTACATGGTCGTCAATGGCGACCGCATTCGCGTGCTGGCCAACCGCAACCCCGCCGAATTGCCCTGGGGCGAGCTCAAGGTAGACGTCGTGCTCGAGTGCACGGGCTTCTTCACCACCAAGGAAAAGGCCGGCGCCCACATCCAGGGCGGCGCCAAGAAGGTCATCATCTCGGCTCCCGGCGGCAAAGATGTGGATGCCACCATCGTGTACGGCGTGAACCACGACGTGCTCAAGGCCAGCGACACGGTCATCTCGAACGCCTCGTGCACCACCAACTGCCTGGCTCCGCTGGTGCAGCCCCTGCATCAGAAAATCGGCGTCGTCACCGGCCTGATGACCACCATCCATGCCTACACCAACGACCAGGTCCTGACCGACGTCTATCACAGCGACCTGCGCCGCGCGCGTTCGGCCACTTCCAGCATGATCCCCACTAAAACGGGCGCTGCCTCGGCCGTGGGCCTGGTGCTGCCCGAGCTCAACGGCAAGCTCGACGGCTACGCCATTCGTGTTCCCACCATCAACGTGTCGCTGGTCGACCTGTCGTTTGTGGCCGCGCGTGAAACCTCGGTCGACGAGGTCAACGCCATCCTCAAGGCGGCCGCGTCCGAAGGCCCCCTCAAGGGCATTCTGGCCTACACCGACGAGCCGCTGGTGTCGGTCGACTTCAACCACTCCACCGCGTCCAGCACCGTAGACGAAGGCCTGACCAAAGTCTCGGGCAATCTGGTCAAGGTCGGTTCGTGGTACGACAACGAGTGGGGCTTCTCCAACCGCATGCTCGACACCACCGTGGCCCTGATGTCGGCCAAGTAATCCGACACTGCGGTACTTGAAGGGCGGGAAACATCCCGCCCTTCGAACGTTATTTTGCGGAGCCCTGGGCTTCCCTGAAACAGTGGCGCAGAAGCGCCGGCTTGCAGGCCGGTGCTCTACGCTTCAACTACGATCCGTTTCCATGTCTTCGATCCAAACTCTATCGGCCCTGGCCAAGACCGACGCACTGTCGGGCAAGCGCGTGTTCATCCGATCCGACCTCAACGTGCCGTTCAACGACGCGGGCGAAATCTCTGAAGACACGCGCATCCGCGCTTCGATTCCCGCCATCCGCATGGCCCTCGACGCAGGCGCCTCGGTCATGGTTACCTCGCACCTTGGCCGTCCCACCGAAGGCAAGGTCCAGGCGGCCGACACCCTGGCGCCGGTGGCGGCGCGCCTGAGCGAACTGCTGGGGCAGCCGGTGCGGCTCGTACAAGACTGGATCGACGGCGTTTCGGTGGATCCGGGCCAGGTCGTGTTGCTGGAAAACTGCCGCTGCAATGTGGGCGAGAAAAAGAACGACGAGTCGCTTTCGCGCAAGATGGCGGCGTTGTGCGATGTATACGTGAACGACGCCTTTGGCACCGCGCACCGCGCCGAAGCCACCACGCACGGCATCGCGCGCTATGCGCCCATCGCCTGCGCCGGCCCCTTGCTCGAGGCCGAGCTCGACGCCCTGGGCCGCGCCCTGCAAGACCCCAGGCGTCCCATGGTGGCGATCGTGGCCGGCTCCAAGGTGTCGACCAAGCTGTCCATACTGCAATCGCTGGCCGACAAGGTCGACCAGTTGATCGTGGGCGGCGGCATTGCCAATACCTTCATGCTGGCCCAGGGCCTGTCCATCGGCAAGTCGCTGGCCGAGGCCGAGCAGGTCGACCAGGCGCGCGCGGTCATCGAGCTGATGAAGCAGCGCGGCGCCGACGTGCCCATTCCGGTCGACGTGGTATGCGCCAAGTCTTTCGCGGCCGACGCGGCAGCCGTGGTCAAGCCGGCCAACGAAGTAGCCGGCGACGACCTCATTCTGGACATCGGCCCAGAAACCGCCGCCGCGCTGGCCGAGATGCTGCGCAAGGCGGGCACCATCGTGTGGAACGGCCCGGTGGGCGTATTTGAATTCGACGCCTTTGCCGGCGGCACCGAGGCCATCGCCCGCGCCATCGCCGAATCAGAGGCGTTTTCCATCGCCGGCGGCGGCGATACGCTGGCGGCCATCGCCAAGTACGGCATCGCCGGCAAGGTCGGCTATATTTCAACCGGGGGCGGCGCCTTCCTCGAGTTCCTCGAAGGCAAGGTGCTGCCCGCCGTCGACATTCTGCAGCAGCGCGCCGCCTGAGGCCGCCCGCCAGAAAACAAACACCCGCCCTGATCGGGCGCGCCGGCGGCAGGCATGCCGGGCCGCCCGAGCCGACACTATGCAGGAGGTTGCTCTATGTCTACGAACCCGCGCCTTACGCGCCGCAATCCCGACGAGCTTTTGGTTGGCCTGGTATCGGTGTCCGACCGCGCTTCCAGCGGAGCCTACCAGGACCAGGGCATTCCTTCGCTGCAGTCGTGGCTGGACGACGCGCTGCTGGGCACGGCGCAGTACGCGACCCGCCTCATCGCCGACGAAAAGCCCCTCATCGCCCGCACGCTCATCGAGCTGGTGGACGAGGCGGGCTGCGATCTTGTGCTGACCACCGGCGGCACGGGTCCCGCGCGGCGCGACGTCACGCCCGAGGCCACGCTCGAGGTCGCCACCAAAGAGATGCCGGGTTTTGGCGAGCAGATGCGCCAGATCAGCCTGCGCTTCGTGCCCACGGCCATACTTTCGCGCCAGGTGGCGGTTGTTCGCGAGACAGCCGGCCATGCAGCCCTGATCATCAATCTGCCGGGCCAGCCCAAGGCCATCAAGGAAACGCTCGAAGGGCTCAAGGACGCCGATGGCGCGCAGCTTGTGCCGGGCATCTTTGCGGCCGTGCCGTATTGCATCGACCTCA
>Ga0180219_1001534_pt1 | contig 14835 bp, 16 predicted proteins | sample eDN3rd30CBELigMG_FD_151338 | JGI IMG/M metagenome (GOLD analysis project Ga0180219, IMG submission 151338) | Enriched Miracle-Growth compost microbial communities from Emeryville, California, USA - eDNA 3rd pass 30_C BE-Lig MG (version 2)... ...
CGGCCAGCGCCTCGTCGTAGCGCGCGAGCAGGTCGGGATGACCGGCGATCCCCGACAGGTGCGCGGACGCCGCCTCCACATGCCGCGGGGTCGCGAATCCCTCATGCACCAGATGCCAGAGCCCGGGCAGCTGTCGCCGTCCGGTGCGGGCCGCGCCCGCCAGCCGGTGCACCTCGGTCTCGGACAGGCACATCCGCGACGCCGCCTCGATCGCCGCGCACCGCTGCGCCCACTCCTCGGGAGAACCCGCCGCACCGGCCTTCATCGGCCGCTCCACATACAGGTCAGGGTTGGACGCGGCGTACTCGAGGATGTCGGCCAGCTGCTCCGCACGCCGGGCCGCCGCCCGGTTCGTCTCGTACTGGTCAGCCTCCGCCGACGCGAACATCGTGCGCAGCACAAAGACGTCATCGACCCGCTCAGCGGGGTCTTCGCCCGGGGTGCTCGACGACTGGTCCATACCCCCACATTACCGAACAAGTCTTCGAATCGCAACCCCGATTATTCCACTGATCTGGGTTATTCCCGGGGGAGAACCCTACCCTCAACCACCGACATCGACTCCCGAGAGCCACCTCGATCCAGCGCTCGCACGATCGCGTCGGCCAACGCGGACGGCTCCGACAGCTGCGGCCAGTGCCCGGTGTCGAGGTGGACGACCTCCACGTTGCGGATCCTCGTCAGCTCGTCCTCCCAGGGCCCCCAGCGCGCGAGTTCGGTGCGCAGCGACACCTCGTCCTGTCGCCCCGACAGGAGGGTCACCGGGATGTCGCGCCGGGCCGGGTTGCTCAGCTCGACCGCATCGGTGGGCACCCGCATCGGCACGGAGCCCAGGTTCACGGCATCCCGCGTCTCATCGTCGAGATCGGCGATGTCGGCGCCGTCGAAGTACTCCCAGCCGGGGAAGGGAACGACGCCGTCGCGCGCGGGGAAGTCGGAGACGCCGAATCCGGATGCCGGGGGCACGCTGTCCACGAAGAGCACATGCGCGACGTGATCGGCGCGCGCGTCGGCCGCGGCCCACGCGGCGTTGGCGCCCGCGGCGTGCCCGATCACCGCCGCGGGCGCGTCGCATCGGTCGATCTCGGCGACCACCGTCGCGACCCAGTCGTCGAAGCCGATGTGCGCGGCCACGGAGGCGGGTTCGCCCACGCCCGGCATCGTCAGCGCGTGCGGCGTGTGACCGGCGCGCTCGAGTGCGGGGACCACACCGTCCCACGATGATGCGTCCAGCCAGAGTCCGGGGACCAGGATGACGTCCATGCCCGCACCGTAGCGCGCCGGCCTGGATGTGCGGGGGAGTGCGCCCGGCGTTCCGCCGTGACCCTACGGCAGCAGCGGCACGACCTGCGACAGATCCACCGGCCCGACGACGAGGTCGGCCTGCGCGCGCACGGCGGGCTTGGCGTTGAACGCGAGACCGAGGGCGGCGGCCGCCATCATCTGCAGATCGTTCGCCCCGTCTCCGATGGCGAGCGTGCGCGACAGGGGTACGCCGTGAGCCGTTGCCCACTCGCGGAGCGCGGCGGCCTTGCCCGCAGCATCCACGACCGTCCCGTCCACCCGGCCGGTCAGCACGCCGTCCGCGACCTCGAGGCGGTTGGCGCGCCAGACGTCCACGCCCAGGCGCGGTGCGAGCGTGTCGAGGATCTCGTGGAACCCGCCCGACACGACGCCCACGACCCCGCCGCGCTCGTGCACGGCATCGATCAGCGCGGTCACGCCCGGCGTCGGCTCGATGCGCGCGAGCACCCGCTCGAACGCCGCCACCGGAACGCCGGCGAGCGCCTCGACCCGCGAGCGCAGGCTGGTGGCGAAATCGACCTCGCCGCGCATCGCGGCCTCGGTCGCTGCGGCGACCTCCGCGCCGCGGCCGACCTCATCGGCGATGAGCTCGATCACCTCGTTGCGGATGAGGGTGGAGTCGGCATCGAGGACGACGAGAAGACGCGCGGGCACCCGACCACAGTACCGGCCCGCGCAGCGCGGTCACGCTTCGATGCGCACGCCCTTGCCGACGACGGTGATGCCCGAATCGGTCACCGTGAAGCCGCGCGCGAGGTCGCGCTCGCGGTCCACGCCCACCGTCGCGCGGTCGGCGAGCACGACGTTCTTGTCGAGGATCGCCCGGTGCACCCGGGCGCCCTGACCGACCTGCACGTGGTCGAAGAGGACCGAATCGGTGATCGTCGACCCGCCGGCGGCGAGGTTCCACGGTCCCACGACGCTGCGTTCGAGATGTGTGCCCGACAGCACCGAGCCCAGCGACACGATCGAGTCGATCGCGTTGCCGATGCGCCCGACCGAGTCCCGCACGAACTTCGCGGGCGGCGAGTTCACGGTCTGCGAGTGGATCGGCCAGGCCATGTTGTACAGGTTGAAGACCGGCAGCGTGGAGATGAGGTCCATATGGGCGTCGAAGAACGAGTCGATCGTCCCCACGTCGCGCCAGTACGAGCGGTCGCGGTCGTTCGACCCCGGCACGTCGTTGCTCTTCATGTCGTAGACGCCCGCCTCGCCCTTCTCGACGAAGTACGGCACGATGTCGCCGCCCATGTCGTGGTTGCTCGTGGCGTCCTCGCCGTCGCCGGTGACCGCCTCGATGAGCGCATCGGCGTCGAAGATGTAGTTGCCCATCGACGCGAGCACCTCGTGCGGCGCGTCAGGAAGACCCTCAGGGCTCTGCGGCTTCTCGAGGAACTGCCGGATGCGCCCGTTCTCGTCGGCGTCGATGACGCCGAACTGGTTCGCGAGCGAGATCGGCTGTCGGATGCCGGCTACGGTGGCCCTCGCACCCGAGGAGATGTGCGCGTCGAGCATCTGCCGGAAATCCATCCGGTACACGTGATCCGCACCGATGACGATGACGATGTCGGGCTGCTCGTCGTTGATGAGATTCAGGCTCTGCAGGATCGCGTCCGCCGAGCCTGAGAACCACCGCTTGCCGAGGCGCTGCTGCGCCGGGACCGAAGCCACATACGAGTCGAGGAGCGCCGACATGCGCCACGTCTGCGACACGTGCCGGTCGAGGCTGTGCGACTTGTACTGCGTCAGGACGACGATCTGCCGCAGCCCCGAATTGATGAGGTTCGAGATCGCGAAGTCGATGAGTCGGTACTGCCCGCCGAACGGGACCGCCGGTTTCGCGCGGTCCGCCGTCAGGGGCATCAGTCGCTTGCCCTCACCGCCGGCGAGGATGATTCCGAAGACCTTTGGTGCGGCTGGCATGGCACCACACTAGGCCCAACCACCGCCCTGTACTAGCGTTCTGACATGCGCGTCGACATCGTGACGAAGGAATACCCGCCGGAGATCTATGGAGGCGCGGGAGTCCACGTCGCCGAGCTCGTGAAAGCGATGAGACAGGATGCCGCGGCAGCCCTCGACGTGAGGGTGCGCGCGTTCGGCGCAGAGCGCGACGAGCAGGGTACGAGCTCCTATGCGGTTCCCGCAGAGCTGGCCGGCGCGAACCCGGCGATCCAGACACTCGGCACGGACCTGGCCATCGTGTCAGACGTGGCCGGAGCCGACGTGGTGCACTCGCACACCTGGTACGCGAACTTCGCCGGGCACGTGGCATCGCTCCTGCACGGCATCCCGCACGTGATCACCGCGCACAGCCTCGAGCCGCTGCGCCCGTGGAAGGCCGAGCAGCTGGGCGGCGGCTACGCCGTCTCGAGCTTCATCGAGCGCACCGCATACGCATCCGCCGCCGCGATCGTGGCCGTGTCGGACGGCATGCGCTCCGACATCCTGCGCAGCTACCCCGAGCTGGACCCGCGCAAGGTGAGGGTCATCTACAACGGCATCGACGTGGACGAGTGGCATCCCGTCGACGATCCCGCCGTCCTCGCGAAGTACGGCATCGATCCTTCGCGCCCCTCGGTCGTGTTCGTCGGGCGGATCACCCGCCAGAAGGGCCTGCCCTATTTCCTGCGCGCCGCCGAGCGGTTGCCCGCCGAGGTGCAGCTCGTGCTGTGCGCGGGCGCACCCGACACGCCGCAGATCATGGAAGAGGTCCAGGGGCTCGTCCGCGGGCTGCAGGCCACCCGCGAAGGCGTCGTCTGGATCGAGGAGTTCCTGCCCCGCCACGAGCTGTGCGCGATCCTCGGGCAGGCGACGACGTTCGTGTGCCCGTCGATCTACGAGCCGCTGGGAATCGTCAACCTCGAGGCCATGGCGTGCGGCGCGGCGGTCGTCGCGACGGCGACCGGCGGCATCCCCGAGGTGGTCGTGGACGGCGTCACCGGGCGCCTCGTGCCCATCGACCAGGCCGATGACGGCACCGGCACTCCGCACGACCCGGAGCGCTACGTCGCCGACCTCGCCGCGGCGCTCACCGAGGTGGCCACCGATCCAGAGACCGCCGCCCGATACGGCCAGGCGGGGCGCGAGCGCGCCGCACGCGACTTCAGCTGGGCGACGATCGGTCAGCAGACCGCGGCACTGTACGCGGAGCTGGCGGCCGGTGACAAGTAGGCTTGACGGCATGCCTCAGGTCCTCGAGTTCTCCGACGTCGTCGTCCGCCGAAACACCCGGGACATCGTCGATCATGTCGACTGGACGGTCACCGACGACCAGCGCTGGGTCGTCCTCGGCGCAAACGGCGCGGGCAAGACCACGCTGCTGCAGCTGGCGTCCACCCTGCTGCATCCCACGAGCGGGTCGGTGACGATCCTCGACGAGCGGCTCGGTCAGACCGATGTGTTCGAGCTGCGGCCCCGTATCGGCTTCGCGTCGTCGGCGATGGCGCGTCGGGTGCCGCCGGAGGAGACGGTGCTCGACGTGGTCATGACCGCCGCGTACTCGGTGGTCGGACGCTGGAACGAGACGTACGAGGACATCGACGAGCGCCGCGCACTGCGGGTGCTCGCGGAGTGGAAGCTCGACCACCTCGCCGATCGGACCTTCGGCACCCTCTCCGAGGGAGAACAGAAGCGCGTGCAGATCGCGCGCGCGGTCATGACCGACCCCGAGCTGCTGCTGCTCGACGAGCCGAGCGCGAGCCTCGACCTGGGCGCGCGTGAAGAGCTGCTGCAGCTGCTCGGCGGCTATGCGCAGGCGCCGACCACGCCGGCGATGGTGATGGTCACGCACCACGTCGAGGAGATCCCCGTCGGCTTCACCCATGTGCTCCTTCTGCGCGACGGTGCCGTTGTGGCGGCGGGATCGCTGGAGGACACGCTGACCGCCGAGAACCTCAGCACCACCTTCGGCATGCCGATCACCCTCACCTCCGTCGACGGGCGGCACGCCGCACGGGCCGCGTCGGCAGAGGCCGCCGACAACTGATAGAATCGATCCTTGGTGCTTCTGCGCCGTAGATTTCCCTTCCGTACTCGCAAGGAAACCCAATGAAGACTGACATCCACCCCGACTACCACGCCGTCGTTTTCCGCGACCTCGGCTCGGGCGAGACCTTCCTGACCCGCTCCACCGCCACCAGCGACAAGACCATCGAGCTGGACGGCGCGGAGTACCCCGTCATCGACGTCGAGATCTCGTCGGCGTCGCACCCGTTCTACACGGGCAAGCAGCGCATCCTCGACTCGGCCGGTCGCGTCGAGAAGTTCAACCAGCGCTTCAAGGGCTTCGGCGGCGCCAAGTAGGTCGCAGCCACGACGAAAGGCCCCGCCTCGGCGGGGCCTTTCGCATGCCCGCACGGGCGTGGGCTCAGCGGATCGGCCAGCTGCCGTCGAGCTTCTCGGCGGGGTCGATCCGCCCGATGCGCACGAAGTACTCGGTGAGGCTCTCTGCCTGATCGCGCGCCCAGCCGATCTGCTGCGTGTGCAGTTCGGCGGCGGTCGCCGGCAGCGCATCGGGATACCGCTGCGCGAGCGCCAGGGCGACCCGGCCCGCAGCCACGGCGTCGGCGCAGGCCTCGTGCGCGTCATCGCCGAGTGACACGGCATAGTGCTCTGCCACGGCGGTCAGCGTGCGCTTGCCGCGACGGTAGCGGTCGCAGGCCTTGTCGATGACGAGCGGGTCGATGACCGGCGACGGCGTCGCGATCGGCTCGACGCCGTAGCGGGTGGCCTCGTGCGCGAGGAGCGAGAAGTCGAACGGGGCGTTGTAGGCGACGACCGGGATGCCGGCCTCGAACAGCGCGCGCAGCGCCGCAGTGACCTCGGCCACCACTTCGGCGGCCGGGCGGCCCTCGGCACGGGCGCGCGCCGTCGTGACGCCGTGGACGGCGGCCGCGGCATCCGGAATCTCCACACCCGGATCGGCGATCCAGTCGTGCGCGTCGCACACGGATCCCGCGCCGTCGAGCAGGCCGACATGGGCCGTGACGATGCGATCGCGGGTGACGTCGACGCCCGTGGTCTCGAGGTCGAACACCCCCACTCGTGTCGACCATTCCGGTGCGGTGAAGAGGGGCAGCTCGTCCATGCCGCCCACGGTATGCCAGACCTCCGACATCCGGTTCGAGGCATGCCGGGTCCGTAGACTTCCAGGGTGAGTGCATTCAGCCCGTACGCGCAGCAGCTCGCCGCGATCCCCGTCCGGCGCCGTGAGGCGGATGTGCTCGGCGGTACGACGGCGTACTGGGAGTACGGGCCCGAGGACGCGCCGGCCACGATCCTCGCGGTCCACGGCTTCCGCGGCGAGCACCACGGGCTCGAGCCGATCGTCGCGCAGCTGCCCGGCATCCGGTTCATCTCGCCCGATCTGCCCGGCTTCGGCGAGACCGCGCCGCTGCCCGGACGTTCGCACGACCTCGACGCCTATGTCGATTGGCTGACCGCGTTCGCGGCGGCGGCGGCACCCGGCGCCGTCGTGCTCGGCCACAGTTTCGGCTCGATCGTCGCTTCGGCCGCAGTCGCCCGTGGCCTGCCGACGCCCCGCCTGATCCTGGTGAACCCGATCGGGGCGCCGGCGCTGTCGGGGCCGCGCGGGGTGTTCACCCGGCTCGCCGTCTTCTATTACTGGGCGGGCGCGAAGCTCCCGTCACGGCTGGGCGAGGCGCTGCTGCGCAATCGCGTGATCGTGCGGGTGATGAGCCTGGCGATGGTGAAGACGAAGGATGCCGCGCTGCGGCGCTTCGTGCACGATCAGCACGACACCTACTTCTCGCGGTTCGCCGACCGCGACGTGCTGCACGACGCGTTCGTGACGAGCGTGTCGCACGATGTGCGCGAGTCGGCGGCGCGGATCACCCAGCCCACGCTGCTGATCGCGGCGCAGCGCGACGACATCACGCCGATCGAGAAGGAGCGCGAACTCGCGACGCTGTTCCCGGACGCCGAGCTCGTCGAGATTCCCGAGGTGGGGCACCTCATCCACTACGAGACGCCGCAGGCCGCGGCGGAGGCGATCAGGCGGTTTCTCGCGCCAGCTCCATGAGCGGGCGCACGCGGTAGTCGATGACCTCGCCCATCACGAGCGAGGTCTCCGTGCGCTCGACGCCCTCGATCGCGAGGATGCGGGCGTCGGTGTCGAAGAGGTGCTGGGTGTCGCGGCAGGCGACGCGCACGAGCAGGTCGACCTCGCCCGACAGCCCGTGCGCCTGCAGCACCTCGGGCACCCGGTGCAGCTCGGCGGTGATCTGCGGCAGCTCGGCCTGACGCACGGTCACGGAGATGAACGCCTCGATGGGGAAGCCCATGGCGCTCGGTGACAGCGAACGCTCGAACGAGAGGAAGACACCGGAGCGCTCGAGACGTGCCATGCGCGCCTGGACGGTGTTGCGGCTCAGGCCCAGCGCGTCGGCCAGCGCGACGACGGTGGCGCGCGGTTCGCGCGAGAGAGTCGCCAGAAGCTCCAGGTCGACGCTGTCCAGTTGGGCCATAGTGCGAAAGACTAGCACGGTAGCCAGGGGTGTTTCTGTGCAACATGCTCAGCGGCTGCGCGGATGCTTGAGCTAGGTGCGAGATCGACGTAGCCTCACGGTATCCGGCGAAGACGCCGGCTCATCACGCGGTGCGCCTCACGAGGGACCCGCGAGAAGGAGGGATGACGATGGTGCACACCCTGACCCCGACAGCCGACCTCAAGACCGATGTCGACGACGTCGCCCGGCTGCTGACCGCCGAGGGCGAACGGATCGCCGATCGCGATCTGGATCCGTGGATCGCCGACCTCGACGCACAAGCCCTGCGCGGCCTCTACCGCGATATGGCGCTCCTGCGGCGCATCGACGCCGAGGGCATGGCCCTGCAGCGTCAAGGACAGGTGGGACTGTGGGCCCCCTGCAACGGCCAGGAGGCCACCCAGATCGGCACGGCGCGCGTCCTGCGGGCCGACGACTTCGCCTTCCCCAGCTACCGCGAGACCGGCGTCGTCTACGCCCGCGGTGCGCGCCCCGAGGGCTTCTTGCGCGCCTGGCGCGGCGAGGCGCACTCCAGCTACGACCCGAACGAGCTCGGCACCGCCGTGCAGCAGATCATCATCGGCGCGCAGACGCTGCATGCGGTCGGCTATGCGATGGGCATCCAGCGCGACGGCGTCGACCAGGTCGTCGCCACCTGGTTCGGCGACGGCGCGACCAGCCAGGGCGACGTCAACGAGGCCATGGTGTTCGCGGCCTCGTACGAGGCGCCCGTCGTGTTCGTCTGCACGAACAACCAGTACGCGATCAGCGAGCCGGTCGGCGTGCAGGCGAAGGCGCCGATCGCCGGGCGGGCGCCGGGCTTCGGCATCCCGAGCATGCGGGTCGACGGCAACGACATCCTCGCGGTGACCGCCGCGATGCGCTGGGCCACCGACCATGCGCGCAGCGGCAAGGGACCGGCGTTCATCGAGGCGGTGACCTATCGGATGGGCCCGCACACCACCAGCGACGACCCGACGCGCTACCGCGACAAGGACGAGCTCGAGGCCTGGAAGCGGCGCGACCCGCTCACCCGCGTCGAGGCCTACCTCCGCTCGATCGAGGAGTTCGACGACGCGTTCGCCGCACAGGTGCAGCAGGACGCCGATGAACTGGGCGCCGCGGTGCGCAGCACATGCCTGGCCATGACGACGGCCCCGGCCCTCAGCATCCTGGACAACGTCTACGCCGAACCGCACACGGGTCTCGACGAGGAGAAGACGTGGTTCGCCGCCTACCTCGACGGCTTCGCCGAGGAGGCGCAGCGATGACCCAGCTGACGATGGCGAAGGCCCTCAACGAGGGTCTGCGCCGTGCCATGGCCGACGACGACAAGGTGCTGGTCATGGGCGAGGACATCGGCCGCCTCGGCGGCGTGTTCCGCATCACCGACGGGCTGCAGGCCGAGTTCGGCGCGCAGCGCATCGTCGACACGCCCCTGGCGGAGTCGGGCATCATGGGCACGGCCGTCGGGCTCGCGTACCGCGGGTACCGGCCCGTCGTCGAGATCCAATTCGACGGCTTCGTGTATCCCGCGTTCGACCAGATCGTCTCGAACGTCGCCAAGCTGCACTATCGCTCACAGGGCGCGGTGAAGATGCCCATCACGATCCGCATCCCGTGGGCCGGCGGCGTGGGCGCGGCCGAGCACCACTCCGAGTCGCCCGAGGCGTATTTCGTGCACACCTCCGGGCTGCGGGTGGTGGCGGTGTCGAACCCGCAGGACGCCTACACGGTCCTGCGCCAGGCGATCGCCTGCGACGACCCGGTGGTGTTCTTCGAGCCCAAGCGGCTCTACCACACCAAGGGCGAGGTCGACCTCGACACCGATCTGGCCGATGCGGCGCCGATGGGCCTGGCGCGCGTGGCGCGTCCGGGCAAGGACGTGACGCTCATCACCTACGGCGCGCAGGTGTCGACGGCGATGGATGCCGCGACCGCCGCCGAGGACGAGGGCATCGACATCGAGGTCATCGACCTGCGCTCGCTCTCGCCCATCGACTACAAGGCGGTCACCGCCTCGGTGCGCAAGACCGGCCGTGTCGTGGTGACCCACGAGGCCGCGCGCGAGGCGGGGCTGGGCGCAGAGATCATCGCGAGCGTCACCGAGCGCTGCTTCTACCACCTGGAGACGCCGCCGGTGCGGGTGACCGGGTGGGACATCCCGTATCCGCCCGCGAAACTCGAGAAGCACCACGTGCCCGACCTGGACCGGATCCTCGATGCGGTCGACCGGGTGCTCGACCGGCCCAACAGCATGTCGGAGGTGGAACTGTAATGCAGGACTTCCGACTTCCCGACCTCGGCGAGGGTCTTCCCGAAGCCGAGCTCGTGCAGTGGCTTGTCGCCGAGGGCGACACCGTCAACCTGAACCAGAACATCGCCGAGGTCGAGACGGCCAAGGCCGTCGTCGAGCTGCCCTCGCCCTACGCCGGCACGGTGCAGAAGCTGCACCACGCCGCCGGCGACACCATCGACGTCGGTGATGTGATCGTGACCTTCGCGCTGGAGGGGGAGGCGGTGGATGCCGCACCCGCGGCCCCCGCGGCGGCCGCCGAACCCGAGGAAGAGGAGAAGGCCACGCCGAACCTCGTGGGGTACGGCACAGCCCCGCGCAAGAACGTCCGTCCGCAGCGGCGCGCACGCGCGGCCCGGGCCGGCTCTCCCGTCTCGGCCGACACGGCCGTGCTCGAGGCCGCGCCGCACGACGCCATCGTCGAGCAGCCCATGGAGCGCCCGGTGGAGCGGCCCCGCTCCACACCGCCCGTGCGCAAGTTCGCGCGCGATCTCGGGGTGGATCTGGCCCTGGTCGAACCCACCGGCGAGAACGGCCTGATCACCCGCGGGGACGTCGAAGCCTATGCGGGTCGGACGGGGATGGTCGATGCGCAGGCGCAGGCCGCGGCATCCACCCCATCCGTCACGACGACAGACGAGCGGGTCACCCGCCGGCCGATCCGCGGGGTGCGCAAGGCGACCGCCGAGGCCATGGTGCGCAGCGCCTTCACGGCACCGCACGTGACGACCTTCCAGACGATCGACGTCACCGCGACCATGGAACTCGTCGCTTCGCTGAAGGGCGACCGGTCGCTGGAAGGCCACCGCATCGGCGTGATGGCGGTCGCGGCCAAGGCCGTCTGCCTGGCGCTGGGCCGCAATCCGAGCCTGAACGCGAAGTGGGACGAGCAGGCCGGCGAGATCGTCGAGCACCACTACGTCAATCTCGGTGTCGCCGCGGCGACCGAGCGTGGGCTGATCGTGCCGGTGATCCCGGACGCCGACGCCATGACGCTCGTCGAACTGGCGGACGCGATCGGCGAGCTCGCCGCCACCGCACGCTCGGGCAAGACGCCGCCGGCAGCGATGACCGGCGGCACGTTCTCGATCACGAACTTCGGCGTCTTCGGGGTCGAGGCGGGAACGCCGATCCTCAACCCGGGCGAGGCAGGGATCCTGGGCCTGGGCACCGTGGCCAAGCGGCCGTGGGAACACGAGGGCCAGATCGCGCTGCGCGACGTCATGACGCTGAGCCTGTCGTTCGACCACCGGCTCGTCGACGGTGCTGAGGGATCGCGGTTCCTCGTCGACGTCGCGGGCGTGCTGGAGCAGCCGGGGAGGGCGATGCTGCTGCGGTGAGGGCGTCGGGTGCCGCGCGATGCGACGTGGGCGCGCGACCGCCGGACGCTTCGCGCGTACCCTGGGAGCCCGCTCGATTGTGATGTAGTAGAATTACATCATGCCTCTGACGCGCACCCAGATCTCCCTGAGCGAGGATGACCGGAGAATCCTCGACGTGGCCGCCCGGCGGACCGGGTTGTCGATGAGCGCGCTCATCCGTGATGCGATCCATTCGACCTACGGCGCGTCGAGCCCCGCCGACGCCGTGCGCACCGCGATCGACATGTCATTCGGCGTCGTGGCAGTCGAGTATGACGGAGAACGCGCAGTGGAGCGGCTGCGCAGCGGGCGGAGACTGGCAGATCTCGCATGACTGCGTGGTTCATCGACACGTCGGTGCTGATCGATCACACCCGAGGGATGGCCGCGGCCCGCGATACGCTCCTTCGTGCGGCGGAGAGCGGGGAGCTGCATTCGAGTGAAGTGGTGCGAGCGGAGTTGCTGGTGCTGATCCGGCCTGCCGAACGCGAAGCCGTCGCTCCGCTTCTGAAGGTCATCACCTGGCATCCTGTCGACGAGCCGGTAGCTGAGCGCGCCGGTGAGCTCGGGCGGCGCTGGCTTCCGTCGCACAACGGTATCGATGTGGCGGACTTCCTCATCGCTGCGACCGCGAAGCTGATCGGAGCGGAGCTTCTGACGAAGAACGTGAAGCACTTCCCGATGTTCGCAGGGCTCGTGGCGCCATACTAGGGACCTCTACGCTGGGCGGGTGGCACTTCTCGCACTCTGCGAACGGTTCGTGGCTTCGCACTTTCCCGGCGCCGCGATCGCCGTCGTCGGCGGCAGTTCCGCGCGGGGTACCCGCACGGCCACCAGCGACGTCGACCTGCTGGTCCTCGGCGATGACCTGTTCGACGGTGACTCCACGAGCATCGCGGCGAGCTACGCGTTCGAGGGGGAGGTATTCGAAGTCTTCGGATATACCCCGCAGGCGTTCGCGGCATGGGCGCAGCGCGGCATCGAGCAGCGCCGGCCGGTCATTGTCCAGCTGCTCGTCGAAGGTCTGGAGGTGCGCGGCGGGCAGGAGCTGAGTGCGCTGCGCGACGAATGGGCGCCGGTGCTCACCGCGGGACCCGTGGCGGACCCTCACGAACTCGATCTGCGACGCTACGCGATCACCGATCTGCTCGACGACCTGCGCGATTCGACCGACGACCTCGAACAGTATGTGCTGGCATGGGGCCTTTTCGAGCGGACGGCGGAGCTGATGCTGCTCGACGAGCGTCGTTGGCTCGGTGCCGGCAAGTACCTTCCCCGTCGGCTGCGAGAGCTCAGCCGGGAACGCGCCGACGAGCTCACCCGTCCGCTGCTGCGCGGTGATCTTGCGGCATTCGCCGACCGGGCCGAGATCGAGCTGGACAGAGCGGGCGGGCGGGTCCAGGCGGGGTTCGTGCGCTGAGGGGCGCGGACTGCTCTCACAGACTCCGGATGATCGCACGTACGTCGGGTGATTCTGCGGGAATCGTCCGACGTACGTCGTCTTCTCCGAAGTCTGTGTGGCCCGTCTGTGTGGCCGTAGCGCGCCGCAGCCCGCCTCACGCCCGCAGGGCGGCGCCGGCCAGCTGCTCGAGCGTCGCACGCACCTCGTCTTCGCCGGGGGCGGCGCGCAGACCCCGCACGCTGTGCGGGGTCGAGTTGATGAGCCCGAAGACGGCATGCGCGCGCACGCGCAGATCGGCATCGGAGCGGGAGGGGTGGATGCCGCGCAGCACGCCCACCCACACTTCGACGTACTCGCGCTGCAGGCGGCGCACGCGATGCCGGTCGGCCTCGGCGAGCGCGGCGAGGTCACGGTCCTGCACGCGGATGACGTCGGCGTCATCGAGCGCGAAGGCCACATGGAACCGGATGAGGTCGTCCAGCGCGCTCGCCGCGTCGGGCGCAGCATCCACCACTCCCACGCCGCCGTCGCGCAGCCGCACACTCACCTCGACGAGGATCGCGCCCAGCAGAGCCTGCTTGCTCGCGAAGTGCCGGTAGACGGCCGGTCCGCTCACGCCGCACGCCGCGCCGATGTCTTCGAGCGTGACCGACGCGAACCCGCGCTCGGCGAACAGCCGCGACGCCTCGCGCAGCAGTGCCGACCGGCGGTCCGACTTCGCCCGCTCTCGCTGCGTCGTTGCCATCTGAGTTAATCCTCGCTAACATCGGATTCAGTTAATGAAGACTAACACCGTCGGAGCGGACATGACCGAAACCGTCACCCAGCGTGACCTGGCCGCCGAATTGCGCGACCGCCTCGCCGTCGCCGCCGAAGGCGGGCCCGCGGCATCCCGCGACCGCCACGTCAAGCGGGGCAAGCTGCTGCCGCGCGACCGCGTGCGGCGGCTGCTCGACGAGGGCAGTCCGTTCCTCGAGGTCGCACCGCTCGCCGCCGACGGCCTGTACGACGGGCAGGCGCCGGCGGCCGGTGTCATCGCCGGCATCGGCCTCGTGCACGGCCGGCACGTCATGGTCGTGTGCAACGACGCGACCGTCAAGGGCGGCACCTACTATCCGATGACGGTCAAGAAGCACCTGCGCGCGCAGGAGATCGCCCTGGAGAACCGGCTGCCCTGCCTGTACCTCGTCGACTCGGGCGGGGCGTTCCTGCCGATGCAGGACGAGGTCTTCCCCGACCGCGACCACTTCGGGCGCATCTTCTTCAACCAGGCGCGGCTGTCGGCCGAGGGCATCCCGCAGATCGCCGCCGTGCTCGGGTCGTGCACCGCCGGCGGCGCGTACGTGCCGGCCATGAGCGACGAGACCGTGATCGTGCGGAATCAGGGCACGATCTTCCTCGGCGGACCGCCGCTCGTGAAGGCGGCGATCGGCGAGGTCGTCACCGCCGAGGAGCTCGGTGGGGGAGAACTGCACGCCCGCCGCTCGGGCGTCGTCGACCACCTCGCCGACGACGACGAGCATGCGCTTGAGATCGTGCGCGACATCGTCGCGACGCTGCCGCCGCCCGCCGAGCCTGCCTGGGAGGTCATCGAGACACGCCCCGCGAAGGGCGAGGGAGAAGAGCTCTACGACGTGGTGCCGGTCGACGTGAACCAGCCGTACGACGTGCATGAGGTCATCGCCCGCCTGGTCGACGGCGGCGCGCTGCACGAGTTCAAGAAGGAGTACGGCACGACCCTCGTCACCGGCTTCGCGCGCCTCCACGGACACCCCGTCGGCATCGTCGCCAACAACGGCGTGCTGTTCAGCGAGTCGGCGCTGAAGGGCGCCCATTTCATCGAGCTGTGCGATCAGCGCGGCATCCCGCTGCTGTTCCTGCAGAACATCTCGGGATTCATGGTGGGGCGGGATGCCGAAGCCGGCGGCATCGCGAAGGACGGCGCCAAGATGGTCACGGCCG
>Ga0180219_1001535_pt1 | contig 14831 bp, 15 predicted proteins | sample eDN3rd30CBELigMG_FD_151338 | JGI IMG/M metagenome (GOLD analysis project Ga0180219, IMG submission 151338) | Enriched Miracle-Growth compost microbial communities from Emeryville, California, USA - eDNA 3rd pass 30_C BE-Lig MG (version 2)... ...
CAGGTGCCCTGCCGAGAGGTTTACGCCACGCGCGAGCGACTCGACGTCGAGCGGCTGCGCGTACTCCCGGTCGATCCGGTCGCGCACCTGGCGCAGCAGGGCGAGGTCACGCAGGCGCTGCTGCGCCGTCGTCCGTCCGCCTGCCGTCCTGGTGGTCACACGACCGATCGTTCCACGCCGTCGGGCACGCCGCCAGCACCGCCAGCACCGCCAGCACCGCCAGCACCGTCGGCACCGTCGGCACCGCGGCTGTCAGCATCCGCCCCTCAGCGGCGTCGGCTCTCCAGCAGGACGGCGAGCCGTGCGCGATACTCGGCCTCGTCGATGTCGCCGTTCGCGAAGCGCTCCTCGAGCACCGAGACCCCGGAACGCCGCAGGCCGCCGCCGCGGCGGTAGGCACGTCGGCGCAGCAGGACGAAGAGCACGATCAGCGCGATCCAGAAGAGCGGGAAGACGGGCCAGAAGAACCCGGGGCCGTGCCAGTGGTCGTGGTCCGCGAGGACCTGGCCGGCGGCGGTCGCCTCGGGGGTCGCTAGGAGAGAGGTCAGCATGGGGTGCTCCTTCGGTCGGGACGTGGTCGTAGCTGTGCGTACCTCTCCAGCCTCGTGACGACCGGGCGTCGTGTCGTCGTGCTCGGGGAGTATCTTGCGAGCCACCCGTGGGGGTACCGGCGCCGACCGCTGCTAGCCTTCTCGGGAGACCGTACGACGACAGGACCGAGGAGGTGATACCCGTGGACGTTTCGACATGGGTGCTCCTCTGCGAGGTCACGGTCGGGCGATAGGTCGCCCGGGAGCGCCGTTCACGAGCACTCCCGAAAGGTACGACCATGCACGTCATCTCCGAACAGCGTCTCGACGGAGGCGTCCTCGAGCGCCACCTCACCCTCGGTGAGGTCCCCGGCATCCTGTGGACGCCCGCGGACGCTACCGCGCCGGTCCCGCTGATCCTGCTAGGCCACCCGGGCGGGCTGCGCGCCATGTACCCGCGGCTGGTGGCCCGTGCGCGGCGCAGCGCCGCAGACGGTTTCGCCGCAGCCACCATCGAGCTCCCCGGGAGCGGTGACCGGCCGGCGTCGGCGCACGCTGAGCGGGCCCGAGCCGATCTGCGCCGGGCGCTGGCCGCCGGGGAGCCGGTCGACGAGATCGTCGACCGGCTGGTCCCGCCGCTGGTCGAGAAGGCGGTGCCGGAATGGCGGGCCGCGCTCGACGCGTTCCTCGCGCTGCCCGAGATCGGTGGCCCCGTCGGGTACTCGGGCGGAGTGATCGCCATCGGCATCCGGCTGGCTCTGGTCGAGCCGCGGGTCTCGGCCGCCGGGCTCTTCGCGGGGAGCTTCGTGCCCGCCGCCACGTTCGACGAGGCCCGGCGCGTGACCGTCCCGCTGCACGTGCTGCTGCAGTGGGACGACGAAGGCAACGACCGGCAGACGGCGCTCGACCTGTTCGACGCGCTCGGCTCCCGGGAGAAGACGCTGCAGGCCAACACAGGCGGGCACCGCGGCGTCCCGCCGTTCGCCGGAGAGGACGCGGCACGGTTCTTCGCGCGGCACCTGGGCTGACTCGCCCTGGCTAGACGTTCCAGCCAGGACGCACCAGACCGGACTCGTAGGCGACGACGACGAGCTGTGCGCGGTCGCGCGCGCCGAGCTTGGTCATCGCACGGCTCACGTGCGTCTTGGCGGTGGCCGGGCTCAGGAACAGCCGTGCGGCGATCTCGTCGTTCGTCAGCCCCTCGCCGACGAGCGCGACGATCTCGCGCTCGCGCCGCGTGAGGACCTCGAGCGCCTGGTGGGCCGCGCTCCCCCGGCTCCGGGAGGCGAACTCGGTGATGAGACGACGCGTGACGCCCGGTGAGAGCAGGGCGTCACCCGCGTGCACGCGACGGATCGCCGCGAGCAGCTCGGTGGGCTCGGTGTCCTTGACGAGGAAGCCGCTCGCGCCGTCGCGGACAGCCTCGAAGACGTACTCGTCGAGGTCGAAGGTCGTCAGGATGATCACGCGGGTGCCGGCGAGCTCCGGATCTGCGCAGATCTGCTGGGTAGCGGCGAGGCCGTCGACACCGGGCATGCGGATGTCCATGAGCGCGACGTCGGGGCGCAGGCGGCGCACGAGCTCGACGGCCGCGGCACCGTCGGCGGCCTCGCCCACCACGGCGAGGTCGTCCTCGGACTCGATCAGCGCGCGGAACCCGGCGCGCAGCAGCGCCTGGTCGTCGACGAGCACCACCTGGATCATGAGGGGCTGCCTCCCGTCCGTCCGTCGTCCTTCGGGGTGTCGCCGGTCAGGTCGTCCCCCGCCGCGTCGCCCGTCGTCGGGACCGCGCCTGCGGACGGGAGCACCGCGCTCACCCGGGTACCGCCGGAGGGCCCACGCCCCACCTCCAGCGTGCCTGCGCACGAGGCGGCGCGCTCGCTCATCCCGCGGATGCCGTTGCCGGCACGCAGACCAGCGGGCCCCCGCCCGTCGTCGTCCACGACCACGGTGAGCACGGCGGCGCCGTAGTGCACGGTGATCGTCGCGTGCTCCGCCTCGGCGTGCCGGACGACGTTCGTGACCGCCTCCTGCACGATCCGGAACGCGGCATGGTCGACTTGGGTCGGCAGGGCGCGGTGGTCGCCGTCGACCCGGAGCGTGGCGTCGAGACCGGCAGACCTGGCGCGCTCCACGAGGGTCGGCAGCGACGCGAGACGGTCCACGGGTGCGCGTGGCGCGGGCTGTCCGTCGTCGCGCAGCACGTCCACGAGCGTGCGCAGCTCGGACAACGCCTCCTTGCTGGCCCCCTTGATCGCCTCGAGCGCGGCCCGGGTGTTCTCGGGCCGCCGGTCGAGCAGGTGGAGCGCGGTGCTGGCCTGCACGTTGACGAGCGACATGTGGTGGGCGACGACGTCGTGGATCTCCCGGGCGATGCGCAGTCGTTCCTCGCTCTCCTCGCGTCGGCGTGCCTCAGCCCGGGCACGGCGCAGGTCGGCGAAGCGCGCGCTGCGCACCCGACCGAGCTCCGCGGCAGCCAGCACGAGCAGCACCCACGCGGTCACGCCGACGGCCGTCGACCACGACCACGGGTGCCCCGCCCACGGTCCGCGCACCGCCAGCTGGACCGCGACGACCGCCAGCGCCGCCACCCAGGCCGCGAGGCGGTGCCCGCGCGCGACCGCGACCACCACGGCGACGACCAGGCTCGCGAGGACGGGACCATAGGGGTACTCGCGCAGCAGGTACACGGACGTGAGCACGGCGACCCAGACGAGCACGGCGCGGGGGAACCGCCGCACCACGAGCAGCGACGCTGGTCCCGCCAGGGCGATCAGCACGGCGACGGCGTCAGGTGCCCGACGGCCGGGCTGGGCCGCCGCGGCACCGAACGTCCCCACCGTCTGCACGACGGCGAGGGCGGCGGGGCCGAAGACTGACGCTCGTCGACGTCGCGCGGCGTCACGGTTCGGGTCCACACCGCCACACTAGGCGTGCCACGTGCCACAGGCGTCCGTCGCAGGGTGCAGCCACGGGTGCTCCCCCGGCGGTACACGCGGTGGGTGGTGCGCGCGGCGGTCGACATGACTGCTGGTCCTGCCGCGCACCGCCGACGTGCCCGCGGTGGTCGCTATGCTCGCGGCATGACCGACAACCCCACGCCGCCTGCGCGCACTGCCGCCGAGGCCGGTGCGGCGACAGCTGCCGCCGCTGCCTCCGTCCAGGTCGCCCGCGTGACGACGGCGTCGCCCCAGGTCGTCTACGCGATCGCGGCCGACCCGCGCCGCCTGCCCGAGTGGGCCCACGGGCTCGCCGAGTCCTCCCCGCGCGTGCGGCCCGACGGCGTCGTCGAGGTGGACTCGCCCTACGGCGTGGTGACGGTGGCGTTCGTGCCGCGCAACGACCTGGGGGTGCTCGACCACCTCGTGACGCTGCCCGACGGCACCCAGGTGCTCAACCCGCTGCGCGTCGTCGCGCACCCGCGGGGCGCCGAGATCGTCTTCACGGTGCGTCGTACCCCGGGTACGACGGCGCAGGAGCACGAGGCCGACGCCGCGGCGGTGCAGCGGGACCTGGACACGCTCGCGGCGCTCGCGGAGGGACGGCCCGCAGAGCCCGACGACCGGCCGGAACCGCGGCAGTAAGAGATCCGCGCGCGCAACGGGTAAAATGGACGACGGCCTGGAACAGTTCGGGCCGGTACGGTGTTCCATCACCGTACGACGCGGACCGGCCAGACCGGCGGAGCCGCTTGCGCCGCCTCACGAGCGGACGCGCCACACCTTGGGGAGGACCACATGGCAGACCGTTCGCTGCGCGGTATGAGCATCGGCTCGAAGAGCATGGAGTCCGACGAGGGCGTCGACTTCGCCCCGCGCTTCCAGGCGCACTACGACTGCCCCAACGGGCACACGATCATCCTGCCGTTCTCGACCGAGGCCGAGGTCCCGGCGGTGTGGGAGTGCCGCTGCGGCGCCGAGGCGGCGCTGCGCGACGCCGACGGCACCGAGACGGTGGAGAAGCCCGGCAAGCCCGTGCGCACCCACTGGGACATGCTGCTCGAGCGCCGGTCCGAGACCGAGCTCCAGGAGCTCCTCGACGAGCGCCTCGGGCTGCTGCGCGCCGGCAAGCTGCGTCGGGGCGGCACGCGCTGAGGCACGTCGTCGACCTGTAGCGCGACGAGCTGGTACGACGAAGGCCGGGCGGTCGGACCGCCCGGCCTTCGTCGTACCCGACAGGCTCAGTGCTTCGGGCCGCGCGCCTCGCGGACCGCGACCCGCGTCGCCCGCCACCCCTTGTCCAGCAGGTCGCGAGCCTGCTGGGCGCGGTGCTTCGCGCCCCACACGCTCACGTTGACCAGGGCCTCGCGCACGATGCCCTTCGTCATCTTCGACTCCCCCGCCTCGCGCTCGACGAAGGTGATGGGCACCTCGATGACCTTGGCGCCGGTCTGGTAGACGCGCCAGGCCATGTCGACCTGGAAGCAGTAGCCCTGCGAGGCGACCGAGCCGAGGTCGAGGGCTCGCAGCGCGGTCGTGCGGTAGGCGCGGAAGCCTCCGGTGGCGTCCCCGAGCGGCAGCCCGAGAGCGGCGTGGACGAAGGTGTTCCCCGCGCGAGAGAGCAGCTCGCGCGACCTCGCCCAGTTCTCCACGCGTCCGCCGGCGATCCAGCGCGAGCCGAGCACCAGCGCGGCGTCCGGGTAGGCGTCGAGCATGGTCAGGAGCTTCGGCAGGTCGGCGGCGCGGTGCGAGCCGTCCGCGTCCATCTCGACGACGACGTCGTAGTCGCGCTCGAGCGCCCAGGTGAAGCCGGCGACATAGGCGGGGCCGAGGCCCTCCTTGCCCGCACGGTGGAGCACGTGGAGGTGGTCGTCGTCGTGCGCCGCGGTGTCGGCGAGGTCTCCGGTGCCGTCGGGGCTGGCGTCGTCGACCACGAGGACGTCGGCGTACGGCACCGTGCCGCGCAGACGCTCGAGCGTCACGGGCAGCGTGGCCGCCTCGTTGTACGTCGGGATCACCACGAGCGTACGGTTGTCCTGCGGGCTCATCTCACCATCCTCATGATGCGTCTGCGGCCGGGTCTGAGGCCTGGTCGGGTTCCGGTCCAGGTGCGGCATCGTCGTCGGCGCGGCGTCCTCGCCGAGACCGGGCGGGCACGAACAGTGATCCTATCCCCCACCGGCCTGCCAGCGCCGACGCCGCGAGCACTGCGGCGAGCCCGGTCAGCGCCGACGAGACCCACGCGCCCCACCGCACCGCGGGCGTGATACCGGTGCGCAGGGGGACGGTCGCGCTCAGCTGGGCAGCGGTGAAGAGACCCGCCGAGTCCAGCACGGTGCCGTCGGGCGCGACGATCGCGCTCACGCCCACCGTGGAGACCTGCACCGTGCTCCGACCTGTCTCGATCGCGCGCAGGCGGGTCATCGCCAGCTGCTGGGTCGATTCCGCCGTCGGGCCGAAGGAGGCGTTGTTCGTCTGGACGACGAGCATCTCCGCGCCGTGCGCGACGGTGGCCCGCACCAGCGGGTCGATGGCCACCTCGAAGCAGATGACGTCACCCAGGAGCACGGTGCGGCCCAGCCGCTGCGAGGGCAGCGAGAGCACGCCCACCCGGGTGCCCGGCAGCATGTCGCGCGTCACGAGGTCGACCGCGGAGGAGAACCGCCGCGCGAGCGAGCGGAGCGGGACGTACTCCGCGAAGGGCACGGGATGGATCTTGGTGTAAGAGTCGACGGGGCCGATGCCGGGCTCCCACAGCAGGCCGACGTTGTAACGTCCGCCGCTCGCCGGATAGTGGATCGCCCCCACGAGGATCGGTGCTCCGACCTGCTCGGCAGCGGCGTCGATCTGGTCCCACGTGGTCGCGTCGGCGGTCGGGTCGATGTCGGTGCCGTTCTCGGGCCACAGCACGACGTCGAGCGGGTCGTCGGCGGTCTGCGCCGCCAGCGCCGCCGTGCCGGCCAGGTGGTTGTCCAGCACCTCGCGAGCCTGGTCGTAGGCGTGCAGGCCCGGATGCTCGACGTCGCCCTGCACGGCGCCCACCCGTAGCTCGCCGGACTCGGGTGCGGCATCGAGCGGTACGACGAGCCCGACGAGGACGAGCACGACGGCCGCTACGGCGAGCCGGGTGCCGCGCACCCACGACGTCCCCCACGAGGCGACCGCGACGTAGAGGCAGACGCCCGCCGCGCAGGTCACCCACGAGACCCAGGTCGCTCCGCCCAGCCAGGCGAGCGGTGCCAGCGGCGACGAGGCCTGCGAGAACGCGAGACGACCCCACGGGAAGCCGCCGAAGGGGAAGACCGAGCGCAGCTCTTCGGCGCCGGTCCACAGCGTCGCCACCACCGGAACGCTCAGCCACGGGCGGGCCGTGAAGGGCCGCAGCCGTCGCAGCCACGTCCAGGTCACCGCGACGAGCCCTACGGCGAGCCCCTCGGCGGCGGCGAGCATGACCCACGGGACGGGGCCGACGGCGTAGTTGGCGAACTCGAGGTGGATGAGGAAGAAAGCGGTCGAGAACACCCAGCCGACCAGGAGGTTCCAGCCTGCGTGGTCACGGCGCATCGCGCACAGGAGCACGGCGACGGCCGCGGGCGCGGCGGGCCACCAGCCGACGTCCGGGAACGCCAGGCTGAGCACGCCGCCGCCCACGAGCGCGAGCGCGAGCGTGCCGAGGCGCGAGACGGACCAGCCGGTCGAGCGAGCAGGGGGCACGGCGGAAGACTATGCCATCGCCCTGCCGTCGACCTGCGCCCGGTGTGGCCGCGAGGCCGGTCAGGGGCGGCGGGCCTCGCTGACGAGGTCCGCGCCCGCGATGTCCAGCTCGCGCACCGGCAGCGGGCCCGACGCTCCGAGGACGGGGAGCAGCGGGGTGCCCGAGCGGGCGTCCGTGCTCCAGCTCGCGACACCGCTCGCCGCGTCCTCGACCCCGACCGACTCGGCACGCCACACCGACAGCTCGGCGCGCTGACCTACGCGGAGCTCGCCGGCCAGGTCGTCGCCCGTGAGCCGCCACGCTGCGCGGGTCTGCGCCCGGAAGGCGGCACGCGCAGAGACACCGTGCCCCGCGGGCAACCCGTGCACGGCGCGGCGCGTGGTCTCCCACGGGCTCTCGCCCGCGACGGGGAGCAGCACGTAGGCCACCCCTTCCCGGGCGAGGGCGGCCAGCGGGACCTCGTGGCCGCCAGGACCGGCGAGATCCACGAGAAGGGTGATCCCCCAGCGCACCAGCCGGCCGAGCACGTCGGCGGGCACCGCACCGTCCACGACGAGCGACAGCCGGCGACGGCGAAGTGCTCGGTCGTGCGAAGCGTCGGCCGGTGCCCCGGCGTCGTGCTCGATGCTGCCGTGCCCGCCGGTGTCGCTGTGTCCCGCGGTGCTCCGTCCCCCGCTGCCGCGCGACGCGGCACCGTCCTCGTGCCCCGCCCCGCGCGCCTGCCCGCGGGCGAGCGCGTCGAGCGCCGACCGCACCGCGGCGGCGCCGCCACGCGCGTCGATCGCCTCTCCGAGCGGCATGTCCACGAAGCGAGGGGCGACGAGCGCCCCGTCGAGCTCGATCACCCGGTCGGCTCGTGCGGCCACCGACTCGGCCGTGTCGTCGTCGCCGATCCAGGAGATCACCGCGTCCTCGACCAGGAGGGCTGTGGCGAAGGGGTGCGAGGAGCAGTGCAGGACACCATGACGCAGGAGCAGGGAGGTCACGGGGACACCCTACGCTGGTCGTGCCGTCCCCAAGGTCGTGCCCGGTGCCCCCGCTGAGCCGGCCGGTCTCAGACGCTCGAGTAGGCGACGACACCGCGGCGCAGCGCTGTCATCGCGTTCGTGGCGGTCTGCCGGAGCCGGGTCGTCGGAGCGACCTGGCTCATCTGGTCCAGGACGTCGAGCAGCTGCTTGCACCAGCGCACGAAGTCGCCCGCCGCCAGGTCGGAGTCCCGGAGCACGGCGTCGAGGCTGCGTCCGGACGCCCAGGCGTGCACGGGCCGCAGGATGCCGGTCTCGAGCGCGCCCACGGTCGGCACCTGGTAGGACTGCTCGAGGTCGTCGAGCTCGGACCAGATGCGCACGGTCGTGTCCAGAGCACGGCCGAGCCGCCCTCCGGGCCCGCCCGGCACGTGGGCCTCGCCGCTGCTCTCGCGCTTGGCCTCGAAGACGACCGTGCTCACCGCGGCCGCCAGCTCGGCGGGGTTGAGCTCGTCCCAGGCTCCGCGCCGCAGGCACTCGGCGAGCAGCAGGTCCTTCTCGGCGTAGAGACGTCGCAGCCACCGGCCGTCGTCGGTGACCTGCATCTCCGTGCCGCGCCCGCTGAGGTAGCCCAGCTCGAGCAGCACCTCGCACACCCGGTCGAAGGTCGTCGCGATCGTGCCGGTGCGGCCCTCGATGCGCCGCACGAGTGCCCGGTGCTCACCCGCGAGGCGCGACCATCGCTCCGCCCAGCGGGCGTGGTCCTCACGGTCGGGGCACTGGTGGCAGGGATGCTCGCGCAGCCTGCGGCGCAACGAGACCAGCTGCGCGTCGTCGGACGACGGGCCGGCGGGCCGGCGCGGGCCGCCGCCGTGGGTGCCCTCGGTCTGCCGGGCGCCGTCCTGGTCCGCGTGCCCGCTGCTGCCGCTGTCGCCTGCCCCGCCCGCGCGCGCGAGCGTCGCCCGCATGGTCGCGGCGAGGTCGTGGCGCTCGCGAGGCTTGCGCGGGTTGAAGTCCCGCGGGATGCGCAGCCGGCCGACGACCCGCAGCCCGTGCGGGACGTCCGCCGCCGTCAGCTTCTTGACCTGACGGTCCGCGGTGAGGACGAGCGGTCGGGGGCCTTCGAAGGTCATCTCCCCCACCTCCAGCACGACGGCGTTGCCGGCGCGACGTCCGGAGGGGATCTCGACGACGTCGCCGCGCCGCAGCCGCTCGAGCTGCTGGGCCACCTCGGAACGGTCGGCGGCGCGCTGCCGTTGGGAGAGCTTCTTCTCGCGGTCCTTGATCGCGCGGCGCAGGTCCATGTACTGGACGAAGTCGCCACGGTCGCACGCCATCGCCTCGGCGTACCCCTCGAGGGCCTCGGCCATGGATGCTGCCTGCCGAGCCAGGCCGACCACGCCGCGGTCGGCCTGGAACTGGGCGAAGGACATCTCCAGGATGTCGCGCGCACGTTCGCGACCCACGCTCTGCACGAGGTTGACCGCCATGTTGTAGGTCGGCGCGAACCGCGAGGCGAGCGGGTACAGACGCTTGGAGGCGAGCCCCGCGAGGGCGACGGGGTCGAGACCAGGGTGGTCGACGACGATCGCGTGCCCCTCGACGTCGATGCCGCGCCGTCCGGCGCGTCCGGTGAGCTGGGTGTACTCCCCCGGCGTGATGTCGACGTGCGAGGTGCCGTCCCACTTCACGAGCTTCTCGAGGACGACGGAGCGGGCCGGCATGTTGATGCCGAGCGCGAGCGTCTCGGTCGCGAAGACGATCTTGACGAGGCCGAGGCTGAAGAGCTCCTCGACGGTCTCCTTGAACAACGGCAGCAGACCGGCGTGGTGCGCGGCGATGCCGCGGGCGAGCGCCTCGACCCAGCCCGCGTACCCGAGGACCTCGAGATCCTGGGCGGGCAGGCTCGCGCAGCGGTACTCGACGATGTTGCGGATCTCCTGCTCCTCGACGGGGCTCGTCAGCCGCAGCCCCGCGGTCACGCACTGGCGCACGGCGTCGTCACAACCCGCGCGGGAGAACACGAAGGCGATGGCGGGAAGCATGTCGTCGGCGTCGAGCGCCTCGACGACGGCGAACCGGGGGACGCCGCGCCCCCCACCTCGAGGGGCCGGCCCGGCACCAGGGCGACCGCGTCGCCCACCGGGGCCGCGGCGGCCACCCCCGCCGCCCGGGCTCAGGTTCGTGCGGCGTCCCAGCAGAGCGACGATCTCGGGGTTGAGCGGCGTGTGGTCGGCTGCGGCGTCGGGCTCGACCTCAGGTGCGTACAGGTCGAGGAGGCGCGGGCGGCTGCGGACGCCGGGCTCGGTGCCCTTGCCGACGACGACGTGCTGCCACAGCGGTACCGGGCGGTGCTCGGAGACGATGACGGCCATGTCGCCGCGCACCGTCTCGAGCCACGCGCCGAACTCCTCGGCGTTGGAGACGGTGGCCGACAGCGACACGAGCTGGACGTCCGGTGCGAGGTGCAGGATGACCTCCTCCCACACCGGTCCGCGGAAGCGGTCGGCGAGGTAGTGGACCTCGTCCATGACCACGTACCCGAGGTTCTCCAGCGCGGTCGATCCCGCGTACAGCATGTTGCGCAGGACCTCGGTGGTCATCACCACGACCGGTGCGTGCGAGTTGATCGAGGTGTCACCGGTGAGCAGCCCGACGTGCTGCGAGCCGTGGCGGCGCACCAGGTCGTTGTACTTCTGGTTCGACAGCGCCTTGATGGGCGTCGTGTAGAAGGCCTTGCGCCCCTGGGTGAGCGCGAGATGGACGGCGAACTCTCCGACGATGGTCTTGCCGGCGCCGGTGGGCGCAGCCACGAGCACTCCCCGGCCTTGCTCGACGGCGCGGCACGCATCGACCTGGAAGTCGTCGAGCTGGAAGTCGAGCCCGGTGCGGAAACGGGTGAGCTCGCTGCGTTCGTCGGCGTTGCGGCGCTTGGCGGCCGCGTAGCGTTCGGCGGGACTGAGCCCGTCTGTGTCGGCGCCGACCGAGCGTGCCACGAGGTCGGCCCTCGGGTGCGAGCCTGACCCCCGGTTCCTGCGCGCTCCCATGGGACCACCCTAGGCCGTGGCGCGAGCGCAGGCCGCGCGCTTTTCACCCGGCGGGTCGTCCGACGCGGCAGGTTGACGTCGTCCGACGTCGCAGAGCGCGGCGAGCGAGGCCCGCGCCCGCCGCACCACCGCGAGGCTGGCTGCGTAGGTCTCCTGGCCCACGTCGACGACGCCGAGCCGCCGCCTGCTCACACCGATGCGGCGACGAAGGCCTCGTGGGCCTTGTCCGCTCGACGGTCGTGGAGCGTACAGACGCCGAGGGCGACGACGTACAGAACGCAGATCGGAAGGGCGACGAGGATCATCGTCCAGGCATCGGGGGTGGGCGTCATGATCGCCGCGAACAGGAACGCCACGACGATCGCCCAGCGCCACCCCCTCGCCCACGTCGACGCGCGCACGAGCCCCATGAAGTTCACCGCCACCATCGCGACGGGCAGGACCATGGCCAGCCCGAAGGCCAGCATGAGCTGCATCACGAAGCTGAGGTACATCTGCGCGTCGGTGAGGTTGGAGGAGTTGTCCGGGACGAACTCGGTGAGCACGTCGACCGCGTGCGGCAGGAGGAACCAGGCAGCGGCCGCTCCCGCGAGGAACAGCGGCACCGCGGCACCCAGGAACCCGAAGGTGTAGCGCTTCTCGCGCTTCGTCAGGCCCGGGGTGATGAAGGCCCACACCTGGTACAGCCACCACGGCGAGGTGATCAGGACAGCGAGGAACAGCGCGACCTTGATATGCACGTCGATCGCCGAGGTCATGCCGGCGAAGTTGATCGTGATGATCTTGTCGTGGCGAGCGGCGGCGTCGAGCAGCGGTTGCTGCAACTGCTCGAACACACGCTCGAACAGGATCCAGCCGACGACCGCACCCACGAGGATGCCGAGCGCGGCGAGGAAGAGCCGCCTGCGAAGCTCTTTGAAGTGTGCCCCGAGCCCCATCCGCCGCTCGGGGTTGTCCTTCCGCGCCACCGACTAGCTCTGCGGTGTGGTGGTGCCCTGCTGGCCCGTCGTGCCGACCTGCTCACCCTGCTGCGACGAGGCCTGCTCGGTGGGAGCGGACGGAGCCACGGGAGCCTGCGGCGCGGGGGCCGGCGTCACATGCGCCGCAGGAGCGACGGGCGGCGCAGCGACGGGAGGCTGCGCGGGCGTCGCGTCGGTCTCCTTGAGGTCTTTGACCTCGCGCTTGAAGATCTTCATCGACTCGCCCAGGTTCTTGGCGATCGACGGCAGACGGGTCGCACCGAAGACGAGCACCAGCACGATCACGAGGATCAGCAGGTGCGAGGGCTCACGGAACAGGTTCATCAGGGCTTCCAGTCGTCGACAGCGGTCTTCTCAGTGTAGGCGCAGTCGTCACGGCGACGCGCTCAGTCTGCGACGCCACGGTCACGAGAGGGTCTCAGGCGTCAGACGGACGTCACGGGTGAGAACGTCATTCGTTGAACCGTGACCACTGCGCCCAGCGCTCGCGCTGGCGCCCACGGCGGGCGCTGCGACGCTCGGCGCGAGCCTCGGCGCGTTCGGCGACACGGCGCCGTGCGATCTCGGGGTCGTCGAGCACGGTCACCGGACGCGGGACGTGGTGGGTCGCCGCACGTTCCTGGGCCTCGCGGACCTGCGCGTCGAACCGGCCCACGAGCGCGCCGACATCCCCGAGCGCCGCACCGGTGCGCGACAACCGTCGCCACAGGTCCCGCAGCACGAGGGACGCGGCCCCGAGCGTCGCGACGCCGAGCGCGAACCAGATCCAGAACCACATGCGAGCCAGCCTAGCCGTGCGACGACGGCCGAGGTTCTCGTCGACCGTAGGGATCAGCCGCTCCGTGCGCGTGCTCCAGGCACGGGCACCGGCTCCGACCGGGTGGGGTCAGGCCAGCCCGAGCGCCTCGTACGCCTCGAGCGCGCGAGCCGCCCGATCCCCCACGGCGCGGGCGACCTCGGCCGGCTCCACGGCGACGACGTCGTCCGCGTTGGACAGCACGAGGTGCTCGAGCCACCCGTGGTTCTGCACCCGCAGCGTCAGCGTGAAGCTGCCGTCGTCGTGCTCGGTGACACTCTCGCTCGGGACCGTCTCGGCCACGGTCCGCGCCGGAGAGCGCAGCGTGAGCCGCACCCGGTCGGGGGCGGAGGCGAAGAGAGCCGCGTCGGAGTCCGTGGCCGCGCTGCGGTCCCGTGCGGTGACGGGCACCGGCGGGTGGGTCGCGGTCTCGTCGAGCACCGTGGCGCTGACGATCCGGTCGACGCGGAAGGTCCGCACCGCGCCCGGACCGAGGTCCCACGCCTGCACGTAGGTCCGGCCGTCGCCCGCGTCGACGCTCCAGGGCTCGACGACCCGCTCACGGGTCACGTCGTTGGCGTCCGTGTACTCGATGCGCAGCCGCCTGCCGGAGGAGCGTGCGCTGTCGACCGCGGCGAGCACGGCGGGGTCGCCCCCGAGGTCGAGGTCGACGTCGAGGGCGGCGGCGGCCTCGCCGGTGGCGGCCGTGAGGATCGTGAGGGTCTCGGCGAGCACCGACTGCATGTCGTCGTCCGCCACTCCCTGGGCGGCGCTCGAGAGCGCACGCAGCGCCGCCACCAGGGCGATGGCCTCCTGCGTGCCGAGGCGCAGCGGTCGCTCGAGCCCCTGACCGGCCAGGAGGCGCACCACCTGCGCGTCGAAGGCGTCCGCGTCGAAGTCGAGCAGGTCGTTCGGCCAGTAGCCGGGCAGCCCGGTGACCCACAGCGTGCTGACGTCCGCGCGGATCTGGTCCTCGGTCACCGCGAAGCGCTCGGCGAGGTCGGCGACGGTGGCCTCGCCCGCGCGGGACAGGTAGGTGACGAGCCCGAGCAGGCGGACCAGGCGGTCCTCGGTGCGTTCAGCCACGGTCGGCCTCCTCGGCTCGGTCGTCCTCGGGCCGCGAGCCGGCCAGCGCTGCCGCCGCACGGAGGCGCTCGAGCACGGCGGCGCGCAGGTCAGCCGGGTCGAGCACGAGCACCGCGTCACCGTACCCGGCGACCTCGTCGGCGAAGGTCGGGGTGTAGGAGTACGACACCTCGACCACGTCGCGACCGTCCACCGTGCCGGGGCTCCCCGCGTCGGCAGCCACCTCGGGGAGCTGCCCGTCGGCACCCTCGCCGCGCGGCTCTTCACCACGGGACCCGTCGCCATCAGGACCTGCACCGCCCGAGGCGTGCCGCGCACGCCGGGCCCGCAACGCTCCCGCGCGCTCGGGGAGCACCGCGAGGCGCGCCACTCCCCCGCTCGCCGTGTCACGCAGACCCGCTGTCGTGCTCTCGACGAGCGCGTGGTCGGGAGCGGGGAAAGCCCCCTCCGGTCCCACAGCCCTCACCTGGCGCGCGACACGGGCCAGGTGGAAGACCCGTGGCGCCTGCCGGTCGACGTCGAAGCCGATCAGGTACCAGCGACCGCTGCGCACCGCGACGCGCCAGGGCTCGACCGTGCGGTCGAGCAGCTCGCCGGTGGCCGCGGCGCGGTAGGAGAAGGTCACGCGGCGCCGACCGGTGATCGCGCCCATCAGCACGTCGTACGACTCCGCGCCCGAGCGCACGCGCGGCGCGAGCGCGCTCACCAGGTCGTCGGTCGCCGCCGGTGCCTCACCGTGGCGGTCCTCGTCGACGGCGCCCAGGGCGCGCAGC
>Ga0180219_1001536_pt1 | contig 14813 bp, 13 predicted proteins | sample eDN3rd30CBELigMG_FD_151338 | JGI IMG/M metagenome (GOLD analysis project Ga0180219, IMG submission 151338) | Enriched Miracle-Growth compost microbial communities from Emeryville, California, USA - eDNA 3rd pass 30_C BE-Lig MG (version 2)... ...
CGATCGTGTTGATGAAGGCGATCAGCCCCGTGCTGCCGCCCGAGAACACCCAGACGAAGTTGTCGAGACCGACGAAGTGCGTGCCGTCATTGCTGCGGAACGCGTTCACGAACGTCTGCACGGCGGGGTACACCAGGCCGATGACCAGCAGCAGCAGCGCCGGCGACAGGAATGCGAACAGCTGGAGCACATAGCCCGAGCCGCTGCGTGCTCGGAAGTCGAGCCAGAAGAGCCCCCCGCCGAGGATCGCCGCGATGATCAGCACCCAGAACGCGCCCGCCTCGATGCCGAGGACCAGCAGCACCGCGAGCGGCACACCGATCGCGACGCACAGCCGCATGATCGAATAGCCGCGCCCGGAGCGCGGGGCGACTTCGATGAAGAAGACGACGAGCACCATCACGATCCCGAACGCGACGATCACGATCGGGATCTGGGCCAGCGGAGGCAGCCCCGCCAGCCAGGAGAAGAACGCGGACATCGACACCCTCCCTTTCAGGGGGAACGATCATGGCCGAGATGATGGCCGGGGCGGGCGCCCACACGGGCCCCGCCCCGACGACCGGCTCAGCCGGCCGGCCAGGCCGCCTGTATCTGGGCTTGCACGTCCGACGTGGACTTCCCGTTGATCCAGTCGACCATTCCGGTCCAGAAGGCCGTCTCCACGACGTTGGGCATCGCATCGTCCGCTCCGAAGCGGAACACGGTGGCCGGATCCTGCAGGATCTTGATGGCGCTCGCCAGCAGCTGGTCCTGCTCCTTGGTGGCATCCAGCCCCTTGTTCGCACTGATGAAGGAGGCGTTCGGCACCGCGATCAGGCTGTTGGCCCAGTCCGCGCTGGAGAGGTACTGCATCACCTTCTGGGTGGCCGCGTTCGAGTCGAACGCCGCCGCGAAGTCGCCGCCGCCGACGACCGCGTTCTTCCCCGCGGTCGGGCCGGGCTGCGGGAACGCCCAGATGTCACCGTCGGGCGCGACCTTCGGCGTGGTCCCCGCCGCGGTCTTCGCGGTGGCGAAGCTCGCCTCGAGGAAGGTGGCCTGGTTCGTCAGCGCGCACTTGCCGGAGGCGAGCGGCGTCGCGACATCGCCGAACGCGGTCGAGTTGATCGACTTGACGTCGCCGAACCCGGCGTTGACGTACTGCGGGTTCAGCAGGGTCTTGCCGAGCGTGTCGAACGCACTGGCGATCGCCGGATCGGTGAACTTCGTGGTCCCCTTCACCCAGGCGTCGTACACCGACGGCCCTGCGTCGGCGAGCACGAGCTCGGCGAGCTGGTCGGCACCGGGCCATCCGGAGGCGTCGCCCGAGTTGAACCCGGCGCACCACGGAGGCTGCCCCGTCTTCTGGCGGATCGTGCTGGTCAGCTGCAGCAGCTGGTCATAGGTCGTCGGCACGGACACGCCCCACTTCTTGAAGTCGGCCGGCGAGTACCAGATGTAGCCCTTCACCGACGCGTCCATGGGGGTCGCGTAGAGCTTTCCGCCGGAGGTCACGTAGCCCTGCCAGTCTGTGGAGAAGTTCTTCTTCACGCTGGCGGCGGTGGCGGAGTCCAGCTCTTTGACCTTTCCGGTCTGGACGGCTGCCGACAGGAGCCCCGGCTGCGGGAACATGCCGATGTCGGGCAGCGAGTTCGCCTGGATCTTGGTGGCGATGTTCGCGGTGAAGTTCTTGTCACCCGTGTACTGGATCGTGATGCCCTGCTGCTTCGCCCAGGCCGACCACGACGCTTCGAGCTCGGTGGCCTCGGTGCCGGTGTCGGGACCGTAGATGGTCACGGTCGCCCCCTTGACGCTCCCGCTCGCGTTGCCGCCCGATCCCCCGCCCGAGCCGCCGCCCGAGCTGCAGGCGCTGAGGCCGACGACGGATGCTGCCGCCACGGCCAGGACGGCGACCTGCCGGGCGCGCCGCGATCCGGATGCTCTCCCACCGATTCCGTGTGCACGCATGATGCACTCCTCGCAATCTCGTTGCCTGTGTCGCGTCGACTCGGGTCATGACGGCCGGCGTGGCGAGGACGGACTGGTATCAGTTCGCAATCGTGACGGTAGTCGTGCGGGTGGTGGGTGGATGCCGCTGTCAGCCGCCTCTGAACAGACGTACAGACAACGTGCAAGAACGGGGATGTCTCCCCCTCCCCGTAGGCTCGACCCGTGAGCACGCCCGGAACCCTGAACCGCGACATCCTGCGGCTCGCGGTCCCGGCGCTCGGCTCGCTCATCGCCGAGCCGCTGTTCCTCATCATCGATTCGGCCCTGGTCGGGCACCTCGGCGTGGTGCCGCTGGCGGCACTGGGCGTGGCATCCGCGATCCTGCAGACGATCGTGGGACTGATGGTGTTCCTCGCGTACTCGACGACCCCCGCGGTCGCGCGGCGATTCGGAGCGGGCGATGCGACCCGGGCCGTGTCGGTCGGCATCGACGGCATGTGGCTGGCCCTCGGGCTCGGTGCCGTGCTGGCACTGGCCGGGTACCTGGGCACGCCGTTGCTGGTGGGGCTGTTCGGCGCCGGACCCGAGGTCACCGCCGACGCCGAGGCATACCTGGGCATCTCGATGTGGGGGCTGCCGGCGATGCTCATCGTGTTCGCCGCGACCGGGCTGCTGCGCGGCATGCAAGACACGGTGACGCCGCTGTGGATCGCCGGCATCGGCTTCGCCGCGAACGCCCTGCTGAACGCCCTGTTCATCTACGGGCTGGGCTGGGGCATCGCGGGCTCGGCCACCGGCACCGTCGTCGCGCAGTGGGGCATGGTCGCCGCGTACGTCGCGGTGATCGGCCGATTGGCGCGCCGGCATCAGGCGTCGGTGCGGCCGCAGCGCGAGGGCGTGCGGGGGTCGGCCCGTTCGGGCGTGTGGATGTTCCTGCGCACGGTGTCGCTGCGCGTCGCCCTGCTGGCGACGGTCGCTGTCGCGACCGCATTCGGCACGCAGGAGCTCGCCGGCTGGCAGGTCGCGTTCACGATGTTCTCGACGGCGGCCTTCGCCCTTGACGCGCTGGCGATCGCCGCGCAGGCACTCATCGGCAAGGGGCTGGGGTCGGGCTCGACGCGCGAGGTGCGGCAGGTGCTGCGCCGCACGCTGGCGTGGGGCGTCTGGTTCGGCGTCGTCGTGGGCGCGCTGATCGGCGGGCTGTCGGGATGGATCGGGATGCTGTTCACCGGCGACGCGCAGGTGGCGGCGCTCGTGCAGCCCGCCCTGATCGTGCTGGCGGTCGCGCAGCCGATCTGCGGGGTCGTGTTCGTGCTCGACGGGGTGCTGATCGGCGCGAACGACGCCCGCTATCTCGCGATCGCGGGCGGTCTCAACCTCGTGGTGTACGTACCGGTGCTGATCGCGCTGTCGATCTGGCACCCGGGCGGGGCTGCGGGCCTCGCGTGGCTGGCCGTCGCGTTCTTCGGGGTGTACATGCTCGCCCGGCTCGCGACGCTGGGCTGGCGCATCCGCCGCCCGCAGTGGATGACGCAGCCGGCGTAGCGGCTCACGCCCAGCGGCGGCACCACTCGTACATGATCACGGCCGCGGCCGCGCTGGCGTTGATGGACCGGGTCGAGCCGTACTGGGTGATCTCGACGACGGCGGATGCGGCATCCACCGCCTCCGGCGACAGTCCCGGGCCCTCCTGACCGAACAGGAGCACGCACCGCTCGGGCAGCTCCGCCTCGTTCACCGGCACCGATCCCGGCACGTTGTCGATGGCGACGATCGGCAGGGACGCCGCCGCGGCCCATGCGGCGAACGCCGCGACGTCTTCGTGGTGCATGACGTGCTGATAGCGGTCGGTGACCATGGCCCCGCGGCGGTTCCAGCGCCGCTTGCCGACGATGTGCACGGTGTCGGCGAGGAACGCGTTGGCGCTGCGCACGATCGAGCCGATGTTCATGTCGTGCTGCCAGTTCTCGATGGCGACGTGGAACGGATGCCGCCGCGTGTCGAGGTCGGCGACGATGGCGTCCATGCTCCAGTACCGGTAGCGGTCGATGACATTGCGCCGGTCGCCGTGCGCGAGCAGCTCGGGGTCGTAGCGCGGGTCGGTCGGCCACTGCGCCTGCCCGCCGGGCCAGGGGCCCACTCCGTACGGGATCTCGGGCTCGGGCTCGCTCACCGCTCCAGGCTAGTCGCGCCGTGGACCCTGCGGCCGCCCACCCTCGCCCTGCTTCTCGAACCCCACCCTCGCCTGCTTCTCACACCCCACCCTCGCCTGAGGCGAGGGGATCTGCCGAGCAGAGGACAGTTTCGCGCCATTCGGTCCTCGCCTCGTCCACTCCCCTCGCCCGAGGCGAGGACCGCGTGGAAGGCGGACATGCCGACCGATCGAATTGGCCTCACAGGGTTTCGGGATGCCGAAAACAGCGCTACGATTTCGGCGTGCCGAAAGATGAGGTCGATGTGCTGCGCGCAGCGCCGCGCTCCGCCTCGTCGACGGCCGCGCGCCCCTCCCGGAGGGTGTGGATGCTGGGGCCCGCGCTCGTCGCGGGAGTCGCCTATCTCGACCCCGGCAATGTCGCGAGCAACATGACGGCCGGCGCGACATACGGCTACCTGCTGATCTGGGTGGTCGTGCTCGCGAACCTCATCGCCTGGCTCGTGCAGTATCTGTCCGCCAAGCTGGGCCTGGTCACCGGCCGCAGCCTGCCCGAACTGCTCGGCGAGCGCATCCGCCGACCGTGGGCGCGACGCGCGTACTGGCTGCAGGCCGAGCTGGTCGCGATGGCCACCGACGTGGCAGAGGTCATCGGCGGGGCGGTCGCGCTGCAGCTGCTGTTCGGCCTTCCGCTGCTCTGGGGCGGCGCGATCACCGCGGTCGTCTCCCTCACCCTGCTGATGGTGCAGACCCGACACGGGGCGCGCACGTTCGAGTTCGTCATCATCGGCATGGTGGCGATCATCGCCGTGGGCTTCGTCGCCGGCGTCTTCGTCGCCCCGCCCGACGCCGCGGGCGTCGCCGCCGGGCTCGTGCCGCGGTTCGAGGGTTCCGGGTCGGTGCTGCTCGCGGCATCCATCCTCGGTGCGACCGTGATGCCGCACGCGATCTACGCCCACTCGGCCCTCACCCGCGACCGCTTCGGGACCGACCCCACGCCGATCCCCCGGCTGCTGCGTGCCACACGCTGGGATGTCTCGCTGGCCATGCTCATCGCGGGGGCGGTGAACGTCGCGATCCTGCTGCTCGCGGCCGCGAACCTCGCGGGAGTCGCCGGCACCGACTCGCTCGAGGGCGCCTACGCCGCACTGCGCACCGGCATCGGGCCCGTCGTCGCGACGCTGTTCGCCGTAGGCCTTCTGGCCAGCGGACTGGCGAGCACCTCGGTGGGGGCCTATGCCGGCGCCGAGATCATGCACGGCCTGCTGCACGCGCACATCCCGCTGCTGCTGCGCCGACTCGTCTCCGTGCTGCCCGCCCTCCTGCTGCTCGGCATCGGCGCCGATCCCACACGGTCGCTCGTGTTCAGTCAGGTCGTGCTGTCGTTCGGCATCCCGTTCGCGCTGATCCCCCTGGTGTCGTTGACCGCCCGCGGCGCGGTGCTGGGCCGGTTCCGCAACCGTGCCGCCACGACGGTGCTCGGGGTCGCGGCATCCGTCGCCCTCATCGTGTTGAACGGGATGCTGCTGGTCCTCGTCGCCGCCGACGCCTGACCCCTCTACCCTGGGATGATGCCCTCCCCCGCCGTCGACGACTATCTGAAGACGATCTACCACCACACCGAGTGGCAGGACGAGCAGATCACCCCGTCGCAGCTGGCCGCGCAGCTCTCGCTCGCGCCGTCGAGCGTGACCGAGATGGTGCAGAAGCTCACGGCGCAGGGACTCGTCTCGCACCGGCCGTACGGCCCGATCGCGCTGACGGCCGAGGGATCGCGCCGGGCGGCCGCGATCATCCGTCGGCACCGGCTCATCGAGACCTGGCTCGTGCGCGAGTTCGACTACGCGTGGGACGAGGTGCACGACGAGGCCGAGGTCCTCGAGCATGCGCTGAGCGACCGACTGCTCGCCGGCATCGACGAGCGTCTCGGGCATCCGCATTTCGACCCGCATGGCGACGCGATCCCCGACGCGGACGGGCGCGTGCACCGCGAGGAGTTCGTGCTGCTCGCCGACGCGCCGGAAGGTCATCAGGGGCGCGTGCTCCGGGTGAGCGACCGCGATCCGGTGCTGCTGCGGGCGGTGCAGGATGCCGGAATGGACATCGGCACCGCGGTCGAGGTGGAGGCCACGGGGCGCGTGCGCGTCGCCGGAGCCAGCCGCGCGGTGCCGGCCGGCGCCGCCGACGCCGTGTGGCTCACCGCGTGAGCGGCCGCGGTCAGAACAGGAACAGGCCGACGAGGTAGCTGATCAGGGTCGTGCCCACGCCCACGATCAGCGACCGCACGATCGTGCGGCGCACCGAGAGGTGCCCGGCGCGCGCCGCGATCAGCGAGACGGCCACGAGCGAGACGACGACCGCCGCAAGGATCCCCCAGTACTCGAGGTGGGGCACGAACACCGTGAGCAGGAACGGGATGAACGCGCCGATCAGGAACGCGATGCCCGCGCCGACCCCGATGCCGATCGTCTCGCCCACGGTCATGACGTCGTCGATGCCGAACTCGCTCTCGAGCTGGGCGCCCAGCGGGTCCTTCGCCGACAGCTCGGCGGCCACGCGCCGTGCCAGCTCGGGGTCGAGTCCCTTCGCCTCGTAATGCGCGACGAGCTCGGCGATCTCGTCGTCGGGATGCGTGGCCAGGCGCTCCTGTTCGCTCTCGACGATGAGCAGCTGCGCCTCGCGCTCGGCCGCGGCCCACTTCGTCCCGCCGAGGCTCAGCGCCCCGGCGACCGTGGCAACCGCTGCCGCCGTGATCAGCACGTGGTCGGCGGCCCCCGCACCGGCGAAGCCCTCGAGCACACCGGCCGTCGCGATGATCCCGTCGTTCGCGTCGACCGCCCACGAGCGCAGGGTCGCGGCATCCCACCACCGCCGCGCGGGTGCGACGGCCTCGCTCACCGCAGCCGCCGTCGGGCGCGGGCGGCTTTCTCGAACGGCCAGCGGACGCGCGTCGCGTTCTCGCAGTACTCCCAGAGGCGGGCGCCGAGCGCCGGGTCGCGGGTCGACTTCGCCGGCATCGTCCGGTGCGGGCTGCCGTGCACGGCGAACCGCGGGCCCCAGTATTGGCCGCCCTCGATGCCGGGGTCGATCAGTGCCCGGACCGGCGCGTACGCGCCGTGTTCCTTCGACTGGGCGATGGGCGTCTGCAGGTTGTCGATGAACCGGGTCATCCGGCTGGGCTCGTTGACCCCGCGGACGCCGGGCGTGCGCCCGCTGATCGAGTAGCCCGGGTGCGCGACCACGCTCGCGACCGGCACGCCCGCGTCGCGCAGCCGCCGGTCGGCCTCGAGGCCGAGCACGGTGGTCGCGATCTTCGACTGCACGTACGCGCGCCACGGGGTGTAGCCCTCGACGAGCTCGGGATCGATCGGGCCCCGGTCGCCGGCGAACGCCGCGAGGCTGCCGAGCCAGACCATCCGGCCGCCGACGACGGCCAGATTCTGCAGCAGCTCACCGGCGAGGGCGAAGTGTCCCAGGACGTTCGTCGCGAACACGAGCTCCTGCCCGCCGACGGTCTGACGGGTGTGCGGAGGATGGACGATGCCCGCATTCAGCAGCAGCCCGTGCAACGGTCCGCGGGTGCGGGCCGTGGCGGCCGCCGCGCGGATCGAGCCGAAGTTGCTGGTGTCGAGCAGGAGGGTCTCGACGCTGCCCGCGTCTTCCTCTCCGACGCCGGGTACGCGCCGCTCGATCGCGGCGTGTGCGGCCGCGAGCCGGTTCGGGTTGCGGCCGGTGAGGATCACGTGGGCGCCCGCGCGCACGAGCTGTTCGGTCGCGAAATACCCCAGGCCCCGCGTGGAACCGGTCACCAGGTAGCGCCTGCCGTTCAGGTCGGGCAGGCGTCGGGGATCCCAGGCCGTCCGCGCCACGTCTCGAGCATATTCCCGCCACGGCATCGGGGCCCGCAGTGCGTGCGCGGCGCGCCCGCCCCCGCGAGGTCGCACGCATCGTCGCGAGGTCGCACGCATCGTCGCGAGGTCGCACGCATCGTCGCGAGGTCGCACGCATCGTCGCGAGGTCGCACGCATCCTCACGAGATCGCACGGCGCGCTCCCGCGCGATCTCGCGGAATACCACGCGACCTCGCGGAGAACCGTGCGATCTCGCGGAATACCACGCGACCTCGCGGAGAACCGCGCGACCTCGCGGAATACCGTGCGACCTCGCGGGGTCGCCCGGGTGCGGCCCGCTAGGCTGGGCGCATGCGGACCCGAGCCGAGATCGAGTGCTGGCTGACCGACATGGACGGCGTGCTGGTCCATGAGAACCGCCCGATCCCCGGGGCATCCGAGCTGCTCGCGCAGTGGCGGGACCGCGGCATCCCGTTCCTCGTCCTCACGAACAATCCGATCTACACGCGGCGCGACCTCTCGGCGCGGCTCGCGCGCTCGGGTCTCGACGTGCCCGAGGACCGCATCTGGACCTCGGCACTGGCGACCGCCCAGTTCTTGAAGTCGCAGATGCCCGGCGGGTCGGCGTTCGTCATCGGCGAGGCGGGTCTGACCACCGCGCTGCACGAGGCCGGCTTCATCATGACCGAGACGCAGCCCGACTATGTCGTCGTCGGCGAGACCCGGCAGTACTCGTTCGAGGCGATCACGATGGCGATCCGCTTCATCAACGCGGGCGCGCGCTTCATCATCACGAATCCCGACTCGACCGGTCCGACGCCCGCGGGCGTGGTGCCGGCGACCGGCTCGTTCGCCGCGCTCATCACCAAGGCCACCGGGAAAGAGCCGTACGTCGTCGGCAAGCCGAACCCGATGATGTTCCGCTCGGCGATGAACCAGATCGGCGCGCACTCCGAGAACACCGGCATGATCGGCGACCGCATGGACACCGACGTCGTCGCAGGCATCGAGGCCGGCCTGCACACCGTTCTCGTCAAGACGGGCATCACCGACCGCGCCGAGATCGAGCGCTACCCGTTCCGCCCCGACGAGATCGTCGACTCGGTGGCCGACCTCGTGGACCGCTGACGCATCCGTGAGCGCACTCGAGCAGAACCTGCTGTTCGCGGTGACCACCCTTGTGGTCGCCGGCACGCTCATCGTGTTCGTTGTGCAGTACATCCGGCACCGGCACGACGGCGACTGAATCGGCTGCGGCCTGCGGCGTTCAGAACTCAGCCGGCCTGCGGCGTTCAGAACTCATCCGGACTGCGCCGCAGAATCGCGAAATCGGCATGATGGCGGCACGAAGCGTCGATATGAGCTGAGTTCTGAACGGCGCGAGCGGCTACGCCGGTGCGCGGTCCGCCTGCAGTACGAGGGCCGCGGCCCCGATCAGCGGCCCGTCGCCGCCCAGCCCGCTGCGCACGACGCGCGCCGCGCGCGCATAGTCCAGCGCCGCGGCGTCCCGCAACGCGGCGCCGATGAGGTCGACGTAGTCGTCGGCGACGTGCGAGAACCCACCGCCCACGGCGAAGACCTCGACGTCGACGAGCGCCGCGATGTCGGCGAGCGCCCGGCCGATCGCACGGGCGGAGCGCTCGATCGCGGCACGGGCGATGGAATCGCCGGATGCCGCGGCCGCCGCCAGCTCTTCGCCGCTGGCACCCGCCCATCCCTGCTTCTGCGCCCACTCGACGCTCGCCGGTCCCGAGGCGACCCGTTCGAGCGAGACGCCGTCGTCGGAGTGCAGCTGGCCGAGGTGACCGGCGTTGCCGGTCGTGCCGGCGAACAGCCGCCCGTCGATGAGGAAGCCGCCGCCGATGCCCGTCGAGACGACGAACGCCAGCGACACCCGCGCGTCGCGGGTCGCTCCGACCCACGACTCGGCCAGCGCCAGGCAGCCGCCGTCATGACCCAGTCGCACGGGCACATCGGGATGGCCCGCGCGGGCCACGGCGTCGGCGACGACGTCGCGCAGCGGCATCCCGTGCAGTGCCGGCATGTTGACGGGGGCGATCGTGCCCGCCGCGTGGTCGATCGGTCCCGCGCTGCCGATGCCGACGCCGACCACCCCGTCACCCGCGCCCGAGAGCACGGTGCGCACGACCTGGATGAGCGCGCCCTGCAAGAGGTCGGGAGTGGCGCGCGGCCCGGTCGGGCGGCGCGACCGAGATCCGGGCACGACGGCACCGGTGGCGTCGACCAGGGCGGCCTCCACCTTCGTGCCGCCCAGATCGACGGCCAGAGCGAGGTCGGTCACGACTTGACCGACCCACTCATCAGTCCACCGATGAAGTACTTGCCGAGGATGATGTAGACCAGCAGCGTCGGCAGCGACGCGATCAGCGCCCCCGCCATCGACGCCCCGTAGTTCGACAGCTGGGCACCCTGCGACAGGTTCACGAGCGACAGCGACACCGGGCCCTGGTTGGCATCCGAGAGGAACAGCGCGAACAGGTAGTCGTTCCACGCCGAGGTGAACTGCCAGATGATCGTCACGACGAACCCGGGCAGCGACAGCGGCAGGATGATGCGCCAGTACGACCCGAGCATGCCGGCGCCGTCGACCCGCGAGGCCTCCATGAGCTCGTTCGGCACGCCCTCGTAGTAGTTGCGGAAGATCAGCGTGCAGATCGGGAGGCCGTAGATGATGTGCACGAACAGCAGGGTGACGATGCTGCTGGGCATGCCCAGCGTCGTCTTCATCTGCACGAGCGGCACCATGATCGCCTGGTACGGGATGAACATGCCGAACAGGATCAGCGTGAACACCACGTTCGCGTAGGGGAACTTCCAGCGCGAGAGCACGAAGCCGTTCATCGAGCCGAGCATCGCCGAGATGATCGCGGCCGGGATCGCGAGCAGGAAGGTGCGCCCGATCGGTGCGGCCAGCGTATTCCACGCGGTGACCCAGTTGTCGAAGCCGGTCGCCCCGTCGGGGCCGGCCTGCCACGGCCACCGGCTCGGCAGACGCCAGGAGGTGATCGCCGAGACGTCGGACGGTCCCTTCAGGCTCGTCACCAGCAGGACGTACACCGGCATCAGCACGATGACGACGAAGAAGAGCAGGATGACGTACTTGGCCGTCCGGCTCAGTCGCCGCTTCGCGCGGCTGCCGCTCGGAGCGGCGCCGAGGCGCTCGTTGCGCCGTTCGATGCCGGTCGTGACCGCCATGGTCTCACTCATCGGCGGGCCTTCCTCTCGGCGCGGGCCGTGTAGATCAGGTACGGCACGATGAAGATGCACACCAGCAGCAGCAGAATCGTCGCGATCGCGGATGCCTTGCCGTACTCGCCCCCGGTCAGCGCGACCCACATGTAGGTGGCGGGCACCTCGGTGATGTAGACCGATCCGGTCACCGCCATGATCAGGTCGAAGACCTTCAGCGACATGTGCGCGACGATCACCAGCGCCGAGAGCGCCACCGGGTGCAGCTGCGGGAAGATGACGTGCCGGTAGAGCTTCCACTCGGAGGCGCCGTCCATGCGCGCGGCCTCGCGGAGTTCTTCGGGGATGCCGCGGAAGCCCGACAGGAAGAGGGCCATGACATAGCCGGCGAGCTGCCAGATGGCCGGCATGGCCATCGCGGCCATGCCCCAGCCCGGCGCGTTGTACCAGTCGTTCTGCAGACCGCCGAGCCCGATCGACTGCAGCAGCCGGTTCAGCCCCGAGGCGCGGTCGCCCTGGGCCGAGCTGAGCAGCCAGCGCCACACCACGCCCGACGCCACGAACGAGACGGCCATCGGGAACAGGTAGATGGAGCGGAACGCGCCCTCGGCGGTGACGCCCTTGTCCAGCATCCACGCCCAGAGGAAGCCGAAGAGCATCGTGCCCACCATGAAGAAGACGGTGAAGATGCCGAGGTTGGCCAGCGAGTGCAGGAAGCGCGGCTCGGTGAGCAGGTCGGTGAAGTTCTGCAGGCCGACGAACTCCGACGCGGTCAGCGCCGAGTCCTTGGTCATGGCGGTCGAGAAGTTCACGCCGATGAGGACGTAGACGAAGATGCCGACCAGGATGAGCGTCGGCGAGATGAGGAGCAGCGGCGGCCCCCAGTTGCGGATGCCTTTGCGCATCGGTGTCCTCCTTGACGTGAGGATGCGCGCGGGGCGACGCCGTGACGCCGCCCCGCGCATTCAGCGGTTGTTACTGACCCAGACCCTTGGTCTGCGCCTGGACGAGCGCGTCCTGGAACGTGCCGGCGTCCTTGGTGGAGACGAACTGCCCGATCGCCGAGGTGATGTCGTTCAGCCACGAGATCTTCACGGCCGCACCGTGTGCGAGCGAGCTGACCACGGTGTCCTTCGCGAACGAGGCCATCGCACCCTGCTGGTACTCCGGGTAGTCGGCCGGGTCGGCGTCGGTGCGCGCCGGGATCGAGCCCTTGGCGAGGTTGAAGGCCTTCTGGCCCTCGGCCGAGCTGATCGTCTTCAGCCAGTTCTTGGCGCCCGCGGCGTGCGGGGCGCCCACCGGCAGTGTGAACGAGTCGGCGAGGAAGTCGAACATGCCGTCGGTGCCGGGCGTCGGCCAGGTCGTGTACTCCTTGCCGTACGTCTTGCCCTTCGCGTCGAACTCGGCCAGCGCCCAGTCACCCATCACGTTGTAGGCGGCGGTGCCGTCGATGACCATGTCGGTGGCGACGGGCCAGTCCTGCCCGGTGCCGTCGGTGTTCGCGTAGCTCAGCAGCTTCGTGTAATAGTCGATGGCCGTCGTGACCTCGGCCGAGTCGAACTTCGTCGACCCGTCCCACAGGCCCTGGTAGCCGTCGGCGCCGAGCACGGAGAGCAGCACGTTCTCGAACAGCTGCACCTGGGTCCAGTCGGTCGCGACCGACAGCGGCGTCTCGACGCCGCTGTCCTTCAGCTTCTTCATGTCGGCCAGCCACGCGTCGAGGTCGGCGGGGGCGACCTTGGGGTCGATGCCGGCCTTGGTCAGCAGGTCGGTGTTGACCCAGGTGACGTTGGCGCGGTGGATGTTGCTGGGCACCGAGTAGATCTTGCCGTCGACGGTCAGGCGGTCCAGCAGCGTGGACGGGAAGACGTCGGTCAGCCCGTTCTCGTCGTAGAAGCTGCTGAGGTCCTCGATCTTGTCGGCCTCGATGTAGTCGGTGAGCTCGGCGCCCGCGTGGGCCTGGAACGAGTCCGGCGGGTTGTTCGCCTTCAGCCGCGACGCGAGTGCGTTCTTCGCGTTCGAGCCGGCGCCGCCGGCGACGGCCGCGTTGACGAACTTGGTGTTCGGGAACTGCTCGTTGAACACCTTGACGAGCGCGTCGAGGCCGGCCTTCTCCGAACCCGATGCCCACCAGGTGAACACCTCGACCTGGCTGTCGTCCTTCGCGCTGTTCCCGTTGTCGCCGTTGTCGCTGGAACCGGAGCAGCCGGCGAGTGCGAGACCGGCGACCGCCAGGCCCGCGACTGCTGCAAGTGCTTTGCGCATGTGATCCTCCGTTGGATGTTGTCAGCCCGCATTCCGCCGGCTGGATGCTATGAAATCTGAAAACGTTGCCAAACGCAAGCCGCGGCCGTGCCGCACGCGGCCGATGTGACCTAATCGTGATGCGGGGGCTGCTCGCCCGACCCGCGCTCGACGAGCCGCGTGCCCAGGGTGATGCGCTGTGTCGGCCCGGATCGTCCGTCGATGCGGTTCAGGAGCAGTTCCGCCGCCGCCGCACCGATCGCGACCGGGTCCTGGGCGATCGTGGTCGTCGGCGGGTCCATCAGCTCCGCGAGGTCGAAGTCGTCGAAGCCGACGAGCGCCAGGCGCGATGCGAGCAGCCGCTGCGCACCGAGCAGCGCACGCGTGGTGCGGCCGTTCGTGGAGAAGATCGCAGTGGGCGGGTCGGGCAGTCGCGCCAGCTCGAGCAGCGCCTCGGCGCAGACGTTGACGTCGTCTTCGACCGAGACGACCAGCGCGCGGTCCGCGGGCAGGCCGAGCCGTTTGAGCGCCTGATAGTAACCGGCTTCGCGCCGCACCGAGGTATAGCGGCCGCTCTCATGTGCGAAGCAGGCGATGCGCCGGTGGCCGGCCGTGTAGAGGTGCTCGACCGCGGCGACGGCGCCGCCTTCGTTGTCCACGACCACCAGGTCGGCGGTGACGTGGTCGCTCGGCGGCTGATCCACGAAGACGACCGGGGTGTCGGGATGGTCGCCGAGAAAGGCGAGGTCGGCACCCTCGGGCGCGACGAGGATGAGCCCGTCGAGGCTGCGGCGCAGCAGGCGCTTGATGACGCGTTCGGCTTCGTCCGCGGCATCCGTCACCGACGTGACCAGCACCACGAGGTCGCGCTCGCGCGCGCGCCCCTCCACGCCCTTGATCAGCGCTGAGAAGAACGGGTCGGAGATGTTGGTGACGACCATGCCGATCATCGCCGACGACCCGGTGCGCAAGGTGTGCGCGGAGTCGTTGCGGCTGAAGTTCAGCTCGCGGACCGCCTTCTCGACGGCGCGCACCTTCGCGGGGGCGACGCCGCCCTTGCCCGAGACGACGCGCGACACCGTCGACAGGCCGACACCGGCCCGCGCGGCGACATCTTTCATCGTCGCGCGACGGGGCGCTTTGTCGAGCGTCGGTTCGTCGTCCATGGCGGTCCGATCTGGCACGTTTTCGGCAACGTTACCAAAGACCGTGGCGTCCTCGTGCGCCCGCCTCGGTCAGGCCCGTCCGCCGCTGCGACGGCACCCGCCCCGAGGGCAAATTCATATGAATTTGTCCAAAGCGCTGGTTGTCAATCTGGTGTGAACCGGTTGGTGTTATCCGGCTAGGAGTTCTAGCAGGGTGGGTGGGGTGTGGGTGTGGCCGTCGTCGTGTCCGATGTTCAGGGTGACGCGGTCTGGTGGGATGGC
>Ga0180219_1001538_pt1 | contig 14792 bp, 14 predicted proteins | sample eDN3rd30CBELigMG_FD_151338 | JGI IMG/M metagenome (GOLD analysis project Ga0180219, IMG submission 151338) | Enriched Miracle-Growth compost microbial communities from Emeryville, California, USA - eDNA 3rd pass 30_C BE-Lig MG (version 2)... ...
GCCTATTCGGCGCGCAACCGTTCGGCTTCCTGCCGTATTCCCTACGGCGCGGGCGCCAAGGCGAAGCGCGTGGAATTCCGCTTCCCCGACGCGATGGCGAACCCTTATCTCTGCTACGCCGCGCTGCTGATGGCGGGCCTCGACGGCATCGAAAACAAGATCCATCCGGGTTCCGCGATGGACAAGAACCTCTATGACCTGCCGCCCGAAGAGCTGAGCCAGGTGCCGACCGTTTGCGCTTCGCTGCGCGAGGCGCTCGACTCGCTGGCCGCCGACTACGACTTCCTGCTGAAGGGCGACGTGTTCACCAAGGACCAGATCGACGCCTATCTCGAACTGAAGTGGCCGGAAGTGTATCGCTGGGAAATGGCGCCTTCGCCGGTCGAATTCGACATGTATTACAGCGCCTGATCGCTGTTACAGAGCAAACAGGAAACCCGGCTGCGAAAGCGGCCGGGTTTTTTGTTGGAGGGGCGGCTTCGGGTGCTTCTTTCGAAATGTGCGATTGTGGGAAGCGGCCGTTTTGCGGACTTTGCCGAAACATAAGCGTCCGTTCGCCTAAGTAGGGTCTGAGCCCTTCGACAGGTTCAGACAGGCCCGTTGAATATCCGTATCGAACGGTCTTGCGCGACATCAATCCTTCGATACGCCACTTCGACTGCGCTCAGTGGCTATTCAGGATGAACGGGGAGGGAAGCGGACAGGCCACGCATCCCCTGTCGTCCTACATGAGCACGGCATAACCATGATCGCTTCGGCTCTGTTCCATCGACCGGATGTCCCACTCCGCCCGGACGCCGAATCAGCCGGGAATGGAAACGCCGAACAGCAACACCGGCTCACCCGGTGGCGACAGCGCGACATCGCCGCCTGCCTTTGTCACCAGCTCCCTCACCATCCAGGCGGCGGCGGTGCGCGATGCCAGTCCTTCCGGCGGCAGGGTGCCCGCCAGCGCCGAACGCAGGTCCGGGTCCAGCACCAGCTTGGGCCCCTCCGCCCGCACGACGATCTCCGTCACGCCGGTCCGCTGCTCCGCCCCGATGTCTAGCTGCCCGCCGCGCACCAGCGCATCGCCCGCAATCAGCGCGAGGTTGAGCAGGATCTTGACCGGCAGCTTGCCCAGCATATCGTCCTCGACCAGCCAGCCGACCTTGACGCGGCCGGCCGTGGCGAACATCCCTTCAATCGCGACGCGCGCTTCATGCGTCGGCACGGCATCGCCGAAACCGCCCGCCGATCCGAAGGCCAGACGGAAGAATTTGAGCTTGTTCGCCGACGTCTTCGCACTGTCCGACAACAGGTCCAGGCAGCGCTGGCGCATATCCGGGTCCGTTTCATCCGCCATCAGTTCCAGCCCGTTGTTCAGTGCGCCGACCGGGCTGAGCAGGTCATGGCACAGGCGCGAACAAAGCAGGCTGGCAAATTCGATGCTGTCGGTCGGATGGGTCATGAAGGATGGCTGCCGCTCAATTGGTTGAACATCTGGGGAATATCACGCTAATGCGCCGCCCAACCGGAGGATGCAAGCCCGGCTCACCCCCTTTCCCTCACATGATATCGAGCGCCGCTTCGGCAAAATGCACATTCCCCCCCTCGCCCGGCCCCGCGATCCAAAGCCGCGCCACGCCGTCCGCCACGATCAGCCACAGGCTGCCATCGGGGGCCGCACAGGCGGCGTCGGTAGCGGAAGGCACCGCGACCCCGCCCGGATGCGAGTGATAATAGCGGAAGGCACCGCGACCCCGCCCGGATGCGAGTGATAATGGCCGACGATCCTAGGTCCGCCAGCCCGTGCGGCTTTGTGCGCGGCGAGGAGGGCTGCGGGGTCCAGCTCAAAATGGCAGGACGGGTCAGCAGCGATATTGGCGCCGGGCCGGATCGCCCCGACCCGTCCTTCCGCGCCCAGCAGGAGGCCGCATATCTCATCCTTTCCGGCGGCGGCCAAGTGCAGGATCTGTTCCAGACATTCCCTTGAAATGGAGACTTTCATTCTTACATCCTTAGCAATGGGCGCGGGGGTTTCCATCATCGAAACGACGATCGGAGAGGCGCAGGCCGGGCTACGGCTCGACCGCGCTCTGGCCGACCTGCTGCCCGATCTTTCGCGCGAGCGGCTGAAGGCGCTGATCCGTTTCCATCATCGAAACGACGATCGGAGAGGCGCAGGCCGGGCTGCGGCTCGACCGCGCTCTGGCCGACCTGCTGCCCGATCTTTCGCGCGAGCGGCTGAAGGCGCTGATCCTGGAAGGCCAGGTCATAACCGATGGCCGGTCGCCCAATCCATCCATGAAGGTGGCCGCCGGACAGTCCTTCACCATCGCCCTGCCCCCGCCCGTCGAGGCGGAAGCCGTGGCGCAGGACATTCCGCTCAGCATCGCCTATGAAGATGCCGAGCTGATCGTCGTGGACAAGCCCGCCGGCCTCGTCGTCCACCCGGCGGCGGGCAATCTGGACGGCACGCTGGTCAATGCGCTGCTCCACCATTGCCGGGGCCAATTGTCAGGCATCGGAGGTGTTGCACGGCCCGGCATCGTTCATCGCATCGACAAGGATACTTCGGGCCTGTTGGTCGTTGCCAAGACGGACAAGGCCCATGAGGGACTCGCCCGCCAGTTCAAGGATCATAGCATCGACCGGCTTTATGCCGCCATCGTCTATGGGGTTCCGGCTCCGGGCAAAGGAACGGTGGATACATGGATCGGCCGATCCGACGCTGATCGAAAGAAGATGGCCGTTCATCGGGAAGGGCGCGGCAAACATGCCGTCACCCATTACCGCACGATGGAGCGGCTCGCGGGCGCGGCTCTGGTGGAATGCCGGCTGGAAACCGGGCGGACCCATCAGGTGCGCGTTCACATGGCCCATATCGGACACCCCTTGATCGGGGATCAGGTTTACGGTAGAGACAGGAAAGGTTTCAAATCAATACTGGAAACGATGGGTTTCAAAAGGCAGGCATTGCACGCAAAGGCGCTGGGGTTCATACACCCCTTAACAGGCGAAAGCCTGCGTTTTGAGAGTGTTTTGCCAGCCGATATGCAGGAACTGTTAAGTCAGCTCCACGTATAGAGGTTTGGAAAGTTTGCGACGGCGCCTGTGACGCCTCTTCTGGGTCCCGCCGCGCATGAAAGGGAAAGGTGAAGCGACATGGCTGACAAAAGCAATGTCCCAACGGTGCCGGCGCTGGGCGGTGAAGCCAGCCTGAACCGTTATCTGTCGGAAATCCGCAAGTTTCCGCTTTTGACTCCGGAGCAGGAGTATATGCTCGCCAAGCGGTATCAGGAACATCAGGATCCTGAAGCGGCGGCGCAGCTCGTGACGTCGCATCTGCGCCTGGTGGCGAAGATCGCGATGGGGTATCGCGGCTATGGCCTGCCGGTCAGCGAGCTGATCTCCGAGGGCAATATCGGCCTGATGCAGGGCGTGAAGAAGTTCGAAGCCGATCGCGGTTTCCGTCTGGCGACCTATGCGATGTGGTGGATTCGCGCCTCGATCCAGGAATTCATCCTGCGGTCCTGGAGCCTCGTGAAGATGGGCACCACCGCCGCGCAGAAGAAGCTGTTCTTCAACCTGCGCCGGATGAAGAACAATATCGAAGCGTTCGAGGATGGCGACCTGCATCCCGATGACGTCAAGAAGATCGCGACCGATCTGGGCGTTTCGGAAGAAGATGTGGTCTCCATGAACCGGCGCATGGCGATGGGCGGCGACACGTCGCTCAACGTACCGATGCGCGAGGATGGCGAAGGCCAGTGGCAGGATTGGCTGGCCGACACCGATCCGCTGCAGGACGAACGCGTCGCCAACGAACAGGAGCGCGAGTTGCGCCACGACATGCTCGTGGAAGCGATGGACGACCTCAACGACCGGGAAAAGCATATCCTGGCCGAACGGCGACTGGCCGAAGAGCCCAAGACGCTGGAGGAACTGTCGCAGGTCTATGGCGTAAGCCGTGAGCGCGTGCGCCAGATCGAGGTTCGGGCTTTCGAAAAGCTGCAAAAAGCGATGATGCGGATCGCCGGGGACAGACTCGGCAAGATGGCCCGGTTCGCAGCGGCCTGATCCTGTCGAACGATGAAGGAAAGCCCCGGAAATTCTCTGGGGCTTTTTCTTTGGCGCTGCGGGTCGGCGGCATGGCCGCGTTTCAAATCTCAAGACCCATGAAAAAGCTGTCCGGACCATAGGACGCGCGCTTGGCGGGAGCAATCCGGTCGGACATGTCCGCAAAGCCCTGCCGCTGCCAGAAGCTATCGGCGCCGTTGACGGCCATGAGCAGAATGCGGTTTTGGCCTGCTTCACGGGCCGCATCGACGACATGGCGCATCGCGGCCGATCCGGCGCCTCCCCCCTGCATATTGGGCAGAATCGCGAGGTCGTGCAGATAATAGCAATCCGCCTTTGCCGGCATGGCTCCCAGCAGCCTGTTCAATGCAGGCGGATCGGCCGCCATCCATGGATGGGTGATAAGATAACCCCGGACATGGCCGTCCTGTTCCAGCACGAAACATCCGGCGGGATAGAGCGTCAGCCTTTCAGCATAGACATCCGCGCCTTCCGTGAAAGCGCCGTGCACCTGATCCGAAATAGCCGTCACGGCAGCAATGTCACCGGCCTTCATCGGCCTCCAGTTGGGGGACGCGCTCATGCCGCCAGCCCAGCCGCTTTGCGCGCCGCGCTCAATAGCTGGTCGGAAAGGGCCGGGTCGCCGACAGCGCGCGCGAGCGACAAGGCTCCGACCCATTGAGACATGCGCGCCAGAGCCGCTTCCTGGCCGCCTTCCTGATCGGCTTCCTCAAGAATGGCAGCCAAGGCTTCGAAACCATGGCGAAAAGCGTCGGCCAGATCGCCTCCCTTGCGGGCCGCGTCAGGGCCAAGCGCGATGAGGGCGCAGCCTGTTTCAGGCGCGTCCCGGTTCCGCACGCTCAGATAGTCGGCCGCAATGGCGTGCAATGCATTTCCCTCGCTCGTTTCAGCCACTATGCCGCGCCAGCGTTCGGCGCTTCGCATCAGGGACCGGGCGCAGGCTTCAACGGCCAGCCCATCCTTCGACGCGAACTGGTTATAGAAGCCGCCATGGGTCAGGCCACATTCGCGCATGACTTCGCCAATGGCGACGCCGTCTACACCACGCGCGCGAAACAGGCGTGAAGCAGCGTCCACCACCTTTTCACGATTGCGCGTGGCCTGTTCCCGACTGACTTTCATAGCCGCCTTTCGTCAATTGGCCCTTGATCTTATATATGACATATATCATTTAACCGCAATCCGTGACTTCCCGGAGGAACTTCATGCTCTCCGCCCGTCTTGCGCGGCGATTTTCCGCGCGCAATGTGCATTATGGCTGGGCGGTGGCGGGCGCGACCTTCCTCACCATGCTGGTCGTTGCCGGGGCCGTGGGCGCGCCGGGCGTATTCATCGTTCCCCTGCAAAAGGAATTCGGCTGGAGCGCCGCTGATATTTCCGGCGCGCTGGCCATTCGCTTCCTGCTGTTCGGGGGCATGGGACCGTTCGCGGCGGCCTTCATGAATCGTTTCGGCGTCCGTCGCATGATGCTGATTTCACTGGGCATTGTGGCCTGCGGAATGCTGCTTTCATTGGCCATGGACCGGATATGGCAGCTCTTCCTGCTGTGGGGCGTGGTGATCGGACTTGGCACGGGACTGACGGCCATGGTTCTGGGCGCGACGGTCGCGACGCGCTGGTTTTCCGAACGGCGCGGGCTGGTGATGGGCCTGCTTTCCGCCAGCACGGCGACGGGCCAGCTTGCCTTCCTGCCGCTGCTGGCAGGGCTGACGGAGAGCCATGGCTGGCGCATGGCGCTGCTGATGATCTGCGGCGCCATCCTGATCGCAGCCGTGGTCGTTTTCCTCATCATGCAGGATCGGCCTTCCGACCTTGGCCTTGCCCCCTATGGCGCGGGCGCCGTAGAACCCGCTCCGGTGCAGCCCGCCACATTGGGCGCGCTGTTGGTGACGCCGATCGCGGTTCTGCGCGAAGCGGCCGGGGCGCCCGTTTTCTGGGTTCTGTTCTTCTCCTTCTTTGTCTGCGGCGCCAGCACCAATGGGCTGGTCCAGACCCATTTCATCGCCATGTGCGGGGATTATGGACTAGCCGCCGTCGGCGCCGCGTCCATGCTGGCGATGATGGGGCTGTTCGATTTCGGCGGGACATTGGCGTCGGGCTGGCTGTCCGACCGGTTCGACAATCGATGGCTGCTGTTCTGCTATTATGGCCTGCGAGGGCTTTCGCTGCTGTATCTGCCGTTCAGCGACTTTTCGCTCTACAGCCTGTCGATCTTCGCGATCTTCTATGGGCTGGATTGGGTGGCGACCGTGCCGCCGACCGTAAAGCTGACGGCCCGCCATTTTGGACCGGAAAAGACGAATATCGTTTTTGGATGGATATTTGCCGGGCATCAGCTCGGCGCGGCCAGCGCAGCCCTTGGCGGAGGCCTGTCACGAACGGTCTGGCAAAGCTATATGCCTGCGTTCGTGGCAGCGGGCCTGTTGTGCCTGATTGCGGCGGCGATGATATTGCTCATCCATCGCGGACGCCCCGAAAGGACGCTCGCCGCCGCTTGAACATGGGTGGCAGGGCGCGTTACGAGACCGTCATGACCGTAAAGCCCCCTTCATCGCGCCGCCGTTCCCGCTGGATCACCATTCCGTTCAAGATCGTGGGCGGCTTCGTGATTCTGTCGCTCCTGATGGTCGGCCTGTATCGTTTCGTGCCACCGCCCGTGACGTGGACGATGCTGTTCGATCCCCACGGCTTCACCAAAGACTGGATGAGCCTGGATGAGATAGCGCCGAACATGGCGCGCGCCGCCATCGCGGCGGAGGACAGCCGTTTCTGTTCGCACCATGGCTTCGATGTCGACGCGATCGCCCAGGCCATGCGGCACAATGCCAGTGGAGGAAGGATCAGGGGCGGATCGACGATCAGCCAGCAGACGGCGAAGAATGTGTTCCTGATCCAGGGCGGCGGCTTTGTCCGCAAGGGGTTCGAGGCGTGGTTCACCGTGCTGATCGAAGCGATATGGGGCAAGCGGCGGATCATGGAGGTTTACCTGAACGTCGCGGAGACCGGGATCGGAACCTATGGCGCCAACGCGGGAGCGATGCGCTATTTTCACCATGACGCGAGCCGCCTGACGCGAGCCGAAGCAGCGCGGATCGCCGCCGTCCTGCCGCTCCCCAAGAAACGGGCAGCCGTCGCGCCGAGCGGCTTTACCCGCCGCTACGGCAACAGCATCGCCGCGCGGATCGGCGTAGTTCAGCGGGATGGACTGGATGGGTGCCTGCGGTGAGAAGGAAACAGACGATGGCCCGCAACCTCGACGCCTTTGGGCAATTCGGAGTTTGGACCACGCGATCGCCAGCGACCGTTCATGGCCTCTATCGTAACCTTCAGCCGGATTAGCTTCGTCGTCCCGCGAGCCTGATGCCCTGCGCTATTTACGGAACACCCGCGCCAGTTCCATCGGAATGAGCGGCTGTTCGCGGGGAAGGCCGCTGCGGATGGCGTCGCTCTGTTCTGTCGGATCGAAGCGCGTCCAGCCTGCCCGCGTCAGTTTTTCCAGAGGACGATAGCGGATCTTATATTGCATCCGCTGCGACCCTTCGACCCAATAGCCCAGATAGACATAGGGAAGGCCCGCGCGCGCCGCGCTCAGGATATGATCCATGATGATGAAGTTGCCGAGCCCCTTGCGATGTTCCATATCCGTGTCGAAGAAGCTGTAGATCATCGACAGGCCGTCGCCTTGCCGGTCGGTCAGGCACGCGCCCACCAGCCTGCCCGGACGGCCATCCTCACCCGGTTCGCGATATTCCATCACATGACTGTCGACGGGGGTCTGCTCGACCATGTCGGCAAAGTCCATCTCGTCCATTTCGGTCATGCCCCCGCCGGGATGGCGCGCGGAGAGATAGCGCCGCAGCAAGGCGAACTGCTCCTCTGTCGACCATGGCTTGCAGGGGGTGACGACCAGATCCTCATTCTTCCGCAGCAATTTGCGCTGGGTCGCGTTCGGCTGGAATTCCTCCGCCACCACGCGCACCGACACGCAGGCCGAACAATCGGCGCAGCTGGGGCGATAAGCGACGTTCTGGCTGCGGCGAAAACCGATTCGCCCAAGCGCGTCATTGAGTTCCGAGGCGTTTTCGCCCGACAGTTCCGTGAACACCTTCCGCTCGCTCCTGCCCGGCAAATAAGGGCATGGCGACGGATTGGTCACAAAAAAGCGCGGAAAACGGAATGGCGCGCTCATGCTCCCCTCTCCCCCAGACCGCTATTGGACGAACGATTCATGGAAGGACTATGCCGCCCCAATCCATCCATGAAAAGATCATTTACCATGAAAACACGATGGACCGCCGCAAGTCAGGCAACCTCGATCGGGGCGACCTCATATCCCGCTTCGCGCAGGGCGGCGATCAGGCGCTGGAGATGCGTGCGGTCCCGCGTCTCGCACTCGACGTCGAGGCTGAGACCCTTGGCCGGCAGGTTGGTGAAGATGCGCTGGTGCGACAGTTCGAGAATGTTGACCGCTTCCTGATCGAAGATGCGGGCGACATGGAAGAGCGCGCCCGGACGATCCTGCAACCGTATCCGCAGCCGCGCGAGCCGTCCCGAGCGCGCCAGATCGCGCAGCAGCACATTGGCGAGCAGGCGCGTGTCGATATTGCCACCAGTCAGCACCAGCCCGACATTGCGGCCCGCGAACATCTCGCGATGGGTAAGCAACGCGGCAAGGCCCGCCGCCCCTGCCCCTTCGACCACCGTCTTTTCGATCTGGAGCAGCAGGCTGACCGCCTCCTCCAGACAGCGCTCATTGACCAGCAGCACATCGTCGGCCAGCCGCTCGACAAAGCGGCGGGTCAGTTCACCGGGATGCTTGACGGCAATCCCCTCGGCCAGCGTGTCGCCATCGCAGACGAGATTCTCGCCCTTGATATAGTCATACATGGACGGATAAAGTTCCGCTTGCACCGCAACCAGGCTGATGTCGGGCTTCATCGCCTTGGCCGCCGTGCCCATGCCGGAAAACAGGCCGCCGCCGCCGATGGGGATGACCAACGTGTCGATCTCCGGCGCCTGCTCCAGCATTTCGAGCGCGATGGTGCCCTGCCCGGCGATGATGTCCGGCTCATCAAAGGGATGGACGAAGGTCAGCCCTTCTTCCGCTTCCAGCTTGCGGGCGTGGGCATAGGCGTCGTCGAACTTCTCGCCGAACTGCACGACGCGCGCGCCATGGCCCTGCGTCTGCGTCACCTTCACCGTCGGCGTGCCGAACTGCACGACGCGCGCGCCATGGCCCTGCGTCTGCGTCACCTTCACCGTCGGCGTGGTGGTGGGCATGACGATGGTGACAGGCACGCCCAGCCGCTTGCCATGATAGGCAAGGCCCTGGGCATGGTTGCCTGCCGAAGCGGCGATCACCCCTTTGCGCTTCGCTTCATCATCCAGTTGCAACAGGCGGTTTAGCGCCCCGCGCTCCTTATAAGCGGCGGTGAACTGGAGATTTTCGAACTTCAGGAACACCTTGCAGCCCAGCATGTCGGACAGCGTCTGGCTGATCAGCGTGGGCGTCTGAACGATCGAACCGGAAATGCGAACGCGCGCCGCAAGGATGTCGTCGACGGAAACGGGCAGCGGCAGGGCGCCTTCGATCTTGGTCAGAGTGTTCATGGCCTGCCCCCTATACGAAAATTAGGACGGAAGAAACTGGCACCGTCCCCAAACTGGCCCTATGGCTATGGAGCACGCACATAAAGTACGGGATTTATGGCTAACATCGCGTTTATCGGCCTGGGCGTCATGGGCGGCCCGATTGCGGGGCATCTGGCCAAGGCGGGGCATCAGGTGACCGTCTACAACCGCTCCATCGGCAAGGCGAAAAGCTGGACGGAAGCCTATGGCGGGGAAGTCGCCATCAGCCCGTCAAAGGCGGCGGAGGATGCGGAAATCGTCATCAGTTGCGTTGGAACCGACGACGACCTGTCACAGATCACGCTGGGGCGCGATGGCGTTTTCCGGGCCATGAAAGCGGGCAGTCTTTTCATAGATCATACAACGGTATCGGCGCGGATCGCCCGCCAGCTTTATGTCGAAGGGCAGAGTCTGGGGCTGCATTGCGTCGACGCGCCCCTGACCGGCGGGCAGATCGGCGCGGAAAACGGCAGGCTGTCCATCATGTGCGGCGGCGCGAAGCCCGCTGTCGCGGCGGCGCAGATCGTCATGCAGGCCTATGCCGCGCGGATCGTCCATGTCGGCGGGGCCGGCGCGGGACAGACGACGAAGATGGTCAACCAGATCTGTCTTGCGGGCACGCTGCAAGGCGTAGCCGAAGCGTTGCGCTTCGCGCAGGCCGCCAATCTGGATGTGGAGAAAATATATGAGGCCATTTCCGGCGGCGCGGCGCAAAGCTGGGTAATGGACAATCAATGGAAGACGATGGCACAGGACAGTTTCGATTTCGGCTTGTCGGTCGACTGGATGCGTAAGGACCTGGAACTGGCGCTGGACGAAGCGCGGGCCAATGGCGCGACTTTGCCGATGACGGCACTGGTCGATCAATTCTATGCCGATGTGCAGGCGATGGACGGGCATCGGCAGGACATCAGCGCACTGGTGCGGCGGATCACGCGGGCATGAAGGCTGGACTGCTGGCGGCATTGGCCGCGATCGCCCTGCCCATGCCTGCGCTGGCTTCGGGCGTGATCGACAATGTGAACGGCATCGCGCTCGACGCGCAGGGGCGGGTCGTGCACTTCAACGCCCTGCTGATCGACGATGAAGGCAAGGTCGAAAAACTGATCCAGGGCCGCTATCAGGAACCGCCCCCGCCCAAGCGCAAGAAGCGCAAGGGCGACGATACGCCCGCGCCCAAGCGGCTGGACTTCAAGCTGGATGGCGGTGGCAAGACACTGATCCCCGGCCTGATCGACGCGCATGGGCATGTGATGGGACTGGGCCTGTCGCTCGTCACGCTCGATCTTTCGGAGACGCGATCGCTGGCGGAGGCGCAGGCGAAGATCCGGGCCTATGCACAGGCCAGCCCAGGGCGGAAATGGATCATCGGTACGGGCTGGAATCAGGAGCAATGGGGTCTGGGGCGTTTCCCGACCGCTGCCGAACTGGATGCCGCCGTTTCCGACATTCCGGTCTGGCTGGAACGGGTGGACGGCCATGCGGGCTGGGCCAACACTCTGGCGCTGAAGGCCGCCGGAATCACGGCCGCGAGCAAGGCTCCATCAGGTGGGCGGATCGAGATGGATGCCGGCAAGCCTTCGGGCGTGCTGGTGGACAAGGCGATGGACCTGATGGCCCGCGTCGTGCCGCCGCCCGCACCCAAGGATCGCGACATCGCGCTCGAAAAGGCGCAACAGACACTGCTGGCGGCGGGCATCACCGCCATCGCCGACATGGGCACGCGCATAGAGGACTGGCAGGCGTTTCGCCGCTCCGCCGACCGGGGGGCGCTGCGGGTGCGGATCATGTCCTATGCGATGGGGCTGGACAATATGGTGCTGATCGCCGGGCCGGAGCCGACGCCGTGGCTCTATGACGACCATCTGCGGATGGGCGGGGTCAAGCTGGTGCTGGACGGCGCTTTGGGATCGCGAGGAGCATGGCTGAAGGCGGATTATGCCGATGCGCCGGGGCAGCGGGGACTGGCGATGATCCCTTCGACCCAGCTTCGCAACATCATGAGCCGGGCGTCGATGGACAATTTCCAGATCGCCGTCCATGCCATAGGCGATGCGGCTAACAGCGAAGTGCTGGACGCGATCACTGAACTGGCGGAAACCTACAAGGGCGACCGGCGCTGGCGCGTCGAACACGCCCAGATCGTTTCGCCCGGCGATTTGCCGCGCTTCGGGCAGTTCGGGATCGTCGCATCGATGCAACCGATGCATGAAGCGTCGGACTGGCGCATGGCCACAGCGCGGCTGGGCGAGGCGCGGCTGAAAGGCGCCTATGCGTGGAAGGCGATGCTGGACAATCGCGTGCCGCTGGCCTTCGGATCGGACGTGCCGGTCGAAAATCCCAACCCTTTCCCCGGCATTGCCGTCGCCATGAGCCGCGAGGACGCGAAGGGCGAACCGGCTGGCGGGTGGATGCCGGAACAGCGCGTAAGCTTTGAAGCGGCGCTGGATGGCTTCACGCGGCAGGCGGCCTATGCCGGTTTCGCGGAGAAGCGGTTCGGCAGCCTGATCCCCGGACAACGGGCGGACTTCCTGCTGATCGACCGGGATATTTCCATGGCGCGCCCCGCCGATATTCGCGCAACGCAGGTGCTGGAAACCTGGATCGGCGGCAAGCGGGTCTATGTGAAGGGGCAATGACGCCCCTTCCCTGTGGCATCAAAGAACGTCGCCTGCCGCCTTGAAGGCATCCTCCAGCGTCGCGGGAAGCGGCGGCTGCACGGGCTTGTCGCACCCCACCACCTTCATATGCGCCCGCAGCGCATCCATCCGGCCCAGCTTCCAGCGCGCAAGCGGAACGCCGAGCGGGCGGAACTCCGCACGGTCGAACAATTCCACCACATAGTCGGCGCAGAGCTTGTCGACCTGATCCAGCGTCAACATGCTAAGGTTCATGACCATGGGCCGCCCCGGCACGCCATTGCGCCCACGCACCAGATCCGTGACGAACAGGCCTCCGCGCGGATCGACCAGCACGACATCGGCCTTCGACGCGTCGATCATGCGATGGCTCGCAGAGCTTGTCGACCTGATCCAGCGTCAACATGCTAAGGTTCATGACCATGGGCCGCCCCGGCACACCATTGCGCCCACGCACCAGATCCGTGACGAACAGGCCTCCGCGCGGATCGACCAGCACGACATCGGCCTTCGACGCGTCGATCATGCGATGGCTCGCGGCATAGGGCGCGACGAAGAGATGCGTCCGCCAAGCAAGAAAACCAGCCGTAACCAGAGTGATGGCCAAGGCAATGAAGATCGGCCGCATCATCCCCGCCGGACGGAAGCGCGCCCAGCCCAGCCCCGCAAGAAGGCAGAAGGGGCCGATGAAGCCATGGGCATAGCGATACCCCCAGCCATAGCCCTGGGCCAATGCCAGCCCACAGCCCGCCAGACAACCCAGAGCAAGCGGCAAGGCGATTTCCTGCCCCTTCAAAGCTTTGCGCCAGCGCATCGCCGCCACGCCCAGCACCGCCAGCGGCACCATCAATATATTGTTCCACGCGATGAAGCGGGTCAGGTTGACCAGCGGCTGCCAGCGGTCGCCTAACCGCTCGAACAGGCTGCCGACCTTGTCAGCCACGCCTGCCGCCGGGCGCACGTCCATAGGCGGCCCCAGCACATGCGTCAGGAAACCGGGCCACAGCTTTGCCCAGACGATGACGATCAGGATCAGGATCAGAATATGGAAGGCCGCGACCGCCCATCGGCGCCCCAGCAGCATCCAGAGGATGAAGGGCGCGATGAAGATCGGCGGGAAATGCCACTGATGCAGCCCGGCCGCGACAAGCGCGACCAGACCCGCAACCAGATGGGACAGCCAGCCGCCCCGCAGCACCAGCGCCAGCCAGACCATGTTGAGCGCGAAATGCCCCGTCATGGCATAGGGCGTCATCGCCGTGATCCAGAGCTGCGTCGAAGACAGCCCGAGCAGCATCGTCACCCATACCGCATCGGGCCGGTCGGGAAAGAGATGGAGCGCCACCCGCCACAGCGCGATCAGTCCCGCGACCAGCAGCGCCGGCCCGGCCACATTGGGATCGCCCAGCTTCCAGAACAAGGCCTGGATTGCGCTGTTCACCGGCAGATAGGCCGCCGTCCAATAGTCCGCAGCGCCGAAGGGCGAGAAGAATTCCGGCATGATGGCGCGGCGATAGCCTTCCCATTCGGCCGGGATGGGGCGGGCGAACAATCCTTCGCGGATATAGGCGGCCGCAAAGCGGGCAACCTCCTCATCGCGCGAGATGGCGTAGTTTTGAAACAACAGATAATGCCCGGCCCACGCCACCAGCCCGAACACCACCACCAGCGGAATGATGATGCGCGACCGGGGAGCGGGCAGTCCGAACCCCTTCCCTTCCGCGAAAGGCATTGCCAGCGCGAGCAGCAACAGAGCGATCAGCAACGCGGGGAAATCCTGATCCAGGAACAGGATCACCGGCAGGCTGGCCCCCTGCCCGAACGTGATGTGCCACAGGAATGTCGCGATCAGCCAGAAGGCAAGGCCCAGCCCGCCCACCTGGAACAGCGTGAACGCGCCTATCCGGGAAGGGCCGCCTGTTCCTTGATCACGTCCCCCCATCAATCCGCCGCCGCCAGCAATGCCTGATTGACGAAAATGCCGTCCATCTCGACCAGCAAGGGGAAATGCCCTTTATTATTGGCGAAAAAGGCCGAAGGGACGAAGCCATGTTCCGCCAGCCAGTCGATCATGGCGCGATAGCCCGTCCCGCCCTCATAAATAGGCCGCACACCCAATTCCGTCTGAACGCCCGTCATGACGCCCAGCGCCGATGCCGCCCCTTCGCACACGGCGAGGTCGTGGCCTTGCGTATCCATCTTAAGGAAGGGGCATGTAAAGCCATGCGCCGCCTGCAATTCCGGCAACAGGCTTTCGAGGCGGCGACAGGCCATATCGACGGTGCGCGTGACCTTGTTGCGGTCCGCGAAAATGGCGTCCTGACCGGCGGCGGGCTTTTTCAGCGAGCTGAACTGGTCGGCCGCCATGATGTTGAAGCTGGCCGTGCCATCGAAGTCGGACAGGGCCATGTTGAAGACATGCCAGCGCCTGTCCGCAGC
>Ga0180219_1001540_pt1 | contig 14768 bp, 15 predicted proteins | sample eDN3rd30CBELigMG_FD_151338 | JGI IMG/M metagenome (GOLD analysis project Ga0180219, IMG submission 151338) | Enriched Miracle-Growth compost microbial communities from Emeryville, California, USA - eDNA 3rd pass 30_C BE-Lig MG (version 2)... ...
GTTCGACGAAGCATAGTATGCCGACATGCCCTCCAATTCAGCCGACTGTCGTCATCGCCGACGATCCATTTCTGGCCGCTCGGCTGTCATGCGCCCTGTCGCGGAGTAAGACCTGCCTTACTGTCCTCGATGGACCGCGCATGACCCGGCCAGATCATACATCTGAAGTGGCGCGACGAAACAATGCTATTGCCCGCGTTCAACCCAATCGTACGCTTCTTGCTGGCCTGCCCAACGAAGGCCGTAAAGCAAATGATGGCCGCGCTACTCCGCTATCATAGCGAAGTCGTGGTCAATGAAGATGTTGCGGCTTTGATCGTCGACCGCAAAATCCTCGACAACGCGCCCCTGCAGTGGGGCCAGGAGGTGATCGGTCTAGGACTGCTTCGGGCTCTTTACGAACGCCGCATAATTGAATTTGGCGACTATCCCTCACCGACTAATTCCGTTGCCGCCGGCGGCCCGTTTGGCGCGGTGAAGGAACAGCCGTCGGGCCTCTATGTGCAAACGATGGCGGAGCGCGGCTTCGTGACCTTGGCTTTCGATCCGTCCTTCACCGGCGAAAGCGGTGGCGAGCCTCGCAACGTCGCCTCGCCTGACATCAACATCGAGGATTTCAACGCGGTTGTCGACTATCTCGGCCTGTACCCGCCCGTCGACCGGGAGCGGATCGGCATCATCGGCATTTGCGGCTGGGGCGGCATGGCCTTGAATGCCGTCGCGGTGGACAAGCGCGTCAAGGCCGTCGTCGCCAGCACCATGTACGACATGCCCCGCGTGATGTCGAAGGGCTACAACGACAGCGTGACACTCGAACAGCGCGCGAAGACATTGGAGCAACTGAGCCGGCAGCGTGGGACAGATGTGAAAAGGGGAGCCCCGGTTTATCAGCCGCCTTATAACGTGCTGCACGGCGGCGAAGCGCAGTTCCTGGTGGACTATTACGACTATTACATGACGCCGCGCGGATACCATAAGCGCGCGGTCAACTCTGGCAACGGCTGGACCAGACCGCTATCGTTCATGAACATGCCGATCCTGACTTACGTCAAGGAAATCTCGCCGCGCCCGATCCTGCTGATCCATGGCGAAAAGGCCCACTCGCGGTACTTCAGCGAAACCGCCTACGCGGCCGCGGCGGGGCCGAAGGAGCTTATGATTATCCCCGGCGCCAATCACGCCGACCTGTACGACCGCGTGGATCTCATTTCCTTCGATAAGCTGACGGCTTTCTTCAATCAGCATCTGGCCGCGTGACGGAAGACAGGTCGAGGGAGATGGCGGCGATCCGAGAGTCACCCACCTCCCTTGCAATAGGAGGGAGATCGAATGACATGCGGACACACAGCGCTTTCGCATCGTACCTTACTGGCGATCGCAGCCGGCCTCGCGTTTCCTTCTTTGGTCTGCGCTCAGGCGAATATGCTCCGGATCAGAAAGGAGCTGCGATGCGCCTCAGATTTACTTTCGCGGATCAGAATTTCACGGCAACGCTTGAGGACAATCCCTCTGCGCGCGATCTGGTCTCGATGCTGCCGCTTCGTCTGACGATCAGCGACTATTCCACCAACGAGAAGATAGCCTATCTGCCGCGCAAGCTGACTGAGGAAGGCAGCGGTCCGTTCGGCAACGAAGCGGTTGGCGACCTTTGCTACTACGCGCCTTGGGGCGATCTGGCCATGTTCCACGGTCCCTATCACTGGTCGCGCGGCCTGATCCGACTCGCCCGCCTGGACGAAGGGGCGAAGTCGTCGCTGATGCGCAGTGAGCATCCGCTGCGCGTTGAAATCCTCTCTTGAACTTATCGAAAGGCGCAAACCATGCTCGCAACCGTCCTGCACGCTCCCGGCGATATTCGCTACGAAGACGTCGCCGAGCCGAAAATCCTCAGACCGACTGATGCCACATCGAGCTGTCGGCCAGTTGCATCTGCGGCTCAGATCTCTGGCCCTTTCGTGATCTCCAGTGGTCGTGACCAAGGCGATGCCGGGCGATGATCTCATCCCCAGTCTGGTCAACGTAGCGCATCAGGTCGAGGTTCTTGCCTTCGTCCATAAATTGTCGCGCAAGCGCTTCACCAGCATATATCGAGAAGCACCGGTCACCTGCGATGCCAGACGATTTAGTGAAACACCCGTATTCTTTCTCATATATCGTGTCACGATCTGACATGGATATTTGAGCGACGTGGCTCTCGAACCCACTCTCGTGTTGTTCCTTATGCGACACACAACCACTTCAATTCTTCTTCACGAGATGGCCCTTCAGCGAATTGGCATCGCCCGCCTGACGCGCCGAATTGCCCACTCCGACTTGAAAAGCGGAGCGCTGGTTCATGTCATGTCAGAATTTCGTTGCATTAATAATCCAGGCGGTAACTCCGCTATTTGGGTCATTCGTCCAGGTCGTTATTTGGCTCAAAGAACACGGTTCTTCATCGACGCGGTTATCGAGCACCTGAAAAAGGTTGGCTGATATTCGGTCGGAAAACCTAAGAGAGAAGCCGCAGCCTGAGAGGTAACGGACAAACCGTCATCTATTCGAAAAGAACCGTTCGCCATTCGTCCATTCGCGGAGCTGATTTGTCTTTACCCATTGGGCTAGGTCGTCGTGGCGTACAAGCCATGCGCCGGGGAAACCGCGGATATATTTCAAGATACGATCAAACTGCGCCGCCATCAGAGGGCGGCCACCGAAGTGACAGTGCAGAGTGATATTCAAAAATGATGTAGGCTCGTTCGCGTAAAGATAGTCGAACGTGTCTTTGTAGACCTCGTACCAGTCCCGTGGGTTAGCGCGCAGCACACGGTGATCTGCAAAATCGGTATGTGGTAATGCAACGAGGGAGCCGTGTTTGGTCTCGACACAAAACGGCAAATCGATGGCATTGTAATCGCCGTACCATAGGAAACCCGCCTCCGCGATGAGTTCTTCGGTATGCGCCGTTGGTGCTAGTACAGGGCTTAGCCAGCCTTTGGGCGGTGCGCCAGTTAATTTCTTGAAGACGTCGACGCATTTCTGAATCGTCGCTCGCTCCCTCATCGGGCGTCATATAGGCCATCAGCGCGTCTTGAGTGTAGGAGTGAGCGGCGATTTCGTGACCAGTCTGAAGCATCACCTCGACGGCTTTTGGCGCCAATTCCATCGAATGGGCGTTGGCGACGAAAGTTGACGGTACGTTATTCTCTTCGAGAATCTTGAGGAGACGCCAGACGCCCATGCGGCTGCCGTAAGTTCCCCAGGTCATCGCTGCACGATCATGGGTTCCCGGTTTTAGCGACGTGGTCTGCACCGAAAACGGTGGTCCTTTATCGCCGGACCAGTTCTCCATCAGGCAGGTGACCACCACCGCAATCCGTGTCTTGTTTGGCCATTGGAAGCCGTTAGAGGCGGTTGGAAATGGGGCGGTGTTGTCAGACACGACGATATCCTCTCATCAACTCTGAAAAAGAGGGCTCCCGCGCGATGAGCGGGGCCCTCTGTCCTTGCTACCTGCTTCTTATTGCGGTTTAAGCCCTGCCGATTTCATGATTGGTAATAAGCGCGCGCGTTCCTCAGTCAGAAACACCCGCGCGGCGGTAGATGAGGGATCCGGTCTAGCCTCCATACCCGACTTTTCTAGCATTGTGAGAAAGCTCAGGTCCTGCATGATCTTGCCGGTCGCTGTTGCAAGCTTATCGACGACGGGCGCCGGGAGGTCTGCTGGGCCACACACGCCTGCTACGAGCTGCATGACCATGTCGGGAACGGTCTCATTCGCGGCCGGGATGTCCGGAGCGACCTTCAGCCGCTGTGGCGCAAAAACTGCAAGGATACGCAGCTTACCGGTGCGATGTAGATCGAGAATCTGGCCATTGATGTTCGGAGTGGTCATCGGCACGGTGCCGGCCATGTTGTCGACGATTGCTGGGCCAGCGCCCCGATACGGTACGTGTAGAATTCCGCTGAGCCCCGTCATTGCTTGAACAATTCACCGGCAAGATGCGTCACGGTGCCGACGCCTGCGGAGCCATAGGATAGCTTGGCTTGGTTTTCCCTAGCGTATGTAAGGAACTCCTTAAGGGTTTTCGCCGGAACGCTGGGATGAACGACGATCGACGTGCTGGTTGTCGCTATCATAGAAACCGGCGTGAAGTCCTTGGTCGGATCATAGGGCGGGTTTTTCATCAGCGCCGGCGAGATGATCAAGCAACTCGTTTCACCGAACAGCAAATTATGACCATCGGCTTTCGTGCGAGCAATCATGGCGGCGCCGATTGTGCCACCGCCACCAGCGATATTGTCTACATAAATCCCGCCGAGGGATTGTTTGATCCTGTCCCCCCAACCGCGGCCGACCACGTCGACGACACCTCCCGGCGGGTAGGGGACGACGAGACGAATTTGCCCCGATGGATAAGCGTCTTGCGCGAAAGCTGCCGTTGGGCTGGCGAAACGTGCTGCCAGTAACGCGGCACCTGTAGTGATGAAATCGCGACGGCGCATCTGTCTCTCCCTACGATCTGGTATCGGGAGCGTTTGGCTCCTCATTTTCTTCGGGAAGGGTCACGTAGGCGGACGATTGCTGTCCAATCCGATTTTCGCAGGTCCGTCATCATTTGAATGAATGATCTTGGGTTATTCACATCGATGATAATGTTAGATGCGAATTCCGATTGGACGGCAGAGCCTGGCCGCGTGAATTTGCGTCGTTTGGATGCGCCCCTACAGGGTAATGCGTCACACTTTGGAGATCACAGGCGATGACGGAACCTTCCGCCGAAGAAATACTACCGAAACTGACGGGTAAGATCAGTCCAGAGCGAATTCGGCTGATGCGTGTTCCGAGGCCGCCCCAGGGATTGATCGATGGTTTCAGAAGCATCGGCGACGCCACCAGCGTGATTTCCGACATTATGGATGAATTAGGTATCGCCGGCGTCGTCGGCGCGTCGGTGCTCAAGCCGACACTACCGCACATGGCTATCGTCGGCCCTGCTCTAACCGTGCGCAATATTGTTCAGCGTGAACATGTTTATGAAACTGCAAAGGCTCATGTGAACCGCATGGCCGAATTCGAAGCACATAACCTCGCTCTGCCTGGCGACATCGTCGTTATCGATGGTGTGGCAGGAACATCCAATATGGGCGGCATTTCTGCACAAACTGGTAAGCGCCAGGGCGAGGCCGGAGCGATTATCTGGGGCGGTATCCGGGATGTCGGTCATTCACGCCGTGTCGACTATCCGATCTGGTCGACAGAGATCACGCCGGTGACTGGAAAATGGCGGATACAAACCGTAGAAATCAATGGCGACATTCAGATTGCAGGGATTCGTGTGTCGTCGGGCGACATTGTCGTGGCCGATGAGACCGGCGTCTGCTTTATTCCGCTCGCACGTGCACCAGAGGTGCTAGAAAAAGCCATGCGCAAGGCTCGACTTGAGTCAGCCAAATGCGAGGCAATCGATTCCGGGACCGCAGTGGCGGACCTCCCGGGTAACGCATGAATCGGATTGGGCTATGACGCCGCTGCGCATTGCCATCATTGACGACTATCAGGATGTCGTCCGCACACTCGACTGCTTTCCGAAATTGCAGGGGCACGATGTGCGGATATGGAATGATACAATCAAGGACATCGATGGTCTTGCCCAACGGCTGGCCAATGTCGATGTGATCGTACCAATCCGTGAGCGAACTAAGTTTGACGCGGCGCTGCTCGATCGTTTGCCCAATCTGAAGCTGATCAGCCAGAATGGTCATATCCCGCATGTCGACCTCGACGCCTGCACCGCTCGCGGAATCATGGTATGCTCCGCGTCGATGCCGCGACCCTCATATCCCACAGTAGAGCTGACTTGGGGTCTTATCATTGCCGCAACGCGATATATCGCCTTCGAAAATGCGGCGATGCGAGCAGGCCGCTGGCAATCCACCATCGGATTGGGGTTGCGTGGCCGTACGCTCGGTATTTATGGCTACGGCAGGCTTGGTGCGATGGTCGCCAAAATCGGTCTAGCCTTTGGCATGGAGTTGCTGATCTGGGGACGAGAGGGCTCGCTTAACCGCGCTAAAGCAGACCGACTCTCCGTCGCGACAAGCCAGAAGGATTTTTTTGCGCGGTGCGATGTCATTTCACTGCACCTGCGACTCAACTCCAAAACTGCGGGAATAATCAAAGCGGAAGATCTTGCCGCAATGAGACCGACAGCCCTGCTGGTCAATACCAGCCGTGCAGAACTTATTCAACCAGGTGCACTGGTCGCGGCACTAAAGAATGGTCGGCCGGGAATGGCGGCAGTCGATGTCTACGAGCAGGAACCGCTGAACGGCGCCGACGATCCGCTCGTACAGCTTCCCAATGTGTTATGTACGCCGCATCTCGGCTATGTCGAGCGTGATAATTTCGAATTTGCTTACGGCAATGCGTTCGATCAGATCGTAGCTTATGCTCAGGGTGCGCCCATTCATGTGCGCAACCCCGATGTCCTAAAATCCTGAAGAAGCGGGTGTCATAGTCACGATGAACCTGGAACTTGGCGGAAAGATCGTCCTTATTACTGGTGGAAGCAAAGGTATTGGCCTTGCCTGCGCAGGTGCGTTTCATCGTGAAGGCGCAAACCCTGTGATCGTATCGCGCAGCCAAGACAATCTCGATGCTGCCATGGCTCATTTGATGAAAAATGGTGTCGCTGTTGCCGTCTATGCGACCAACTTGTCTGATGGCCCGGCGACCGAACAACTGGTGAAGCGGATCGAGGACGAGATTGGCCCTATCGATGTCCTCGTCAATTCAGCAGGCGGCGCGACACGCGTCACCCCATCGGAGCTCACACCCGAGAAGTGGCGTGTAGCGATGGATGCGAAATTTTTTACTTACATGAATGCCATGGATTACGTATTGCCGCGGATGGTGGCACGAAAGCGCGGTGCCGTCGTGAACATCATCGGAACAGGCGGCAAGATCGCATCTCCAATCCATCTGCCTGGCGGAGCCGCCAACGCTGCGTTGATGCTCGCGTCGGCCGGTCTAGCCGCGGCGTGGGGTCGGGAGGGGGTGCGCGTCAATGTCATCAATCCCGGCGCGACCATGACCGGGCGGGTGCAGATGTCGCTCAATGCAGAAGCGCGTTTCACCGGGAAATCGCCGGATGAACTGCTCGAAATCAATGAGCGGCGAATCCCGCTAGGACGCTATGCCAAGCCGGAAGAAATAGCGGATGCAGCCGTATTCCTCGCTAGTGCCCGGGCGAGCTACATCACTGGCGCTTCGCTTACGATGGATGGCGCATTGACACCCTTGGTTGCCTAGATCGGATTGCCTGCTCTATGCTGCCATTCCGGTCGAAGATGGTTTAGGATCGGCGCCAAGAACACTCGCGGCGCCTTGGCCGCTGCAATCGCCTTCTGGGGCAAACCGTTGCGCATCGATCTAAATCTGGCCTCCGTTCTGGAGGCCATCATGCTTGAACGAAACGTCACGCGCGCAGCCGTCACGCTTGGGATGAGCCAGCCTGCTGTGAGCAATGCTTTGCTGCGGGCGCGCCGGATGACCAAGGATGATTTGTTTATCAAGGTCGCCGACGGGGTTCGTCCGACTGCACGGATGCTGGCCATGTGGCCGGAATTGCACCGTTCTTTGTCCGCACTCAGGGCAGTGGTCGCACCGCAGGAATTTGACGCTCGATCAAGTTCTGCGATATTTCGAGTCGCTATCACCGACAGCATCGCCGCCGAGGCGGTGACGCAGATTGCCCTAAGGGTACGAAAACTTGCACCGCAGGCGCGTGTTACCTTTTCAGTGCATACGAATGCAAGCTCAACAGAAGGAGTTGAGCGTGGAACGCTCGATTGCGCAGTTGGCATGTTTCCCGCGTTACCGCACAGCCTGCATGTACAGGGGCTGTTGACCGACCGTTATGTTTGTGTGATGCGAAAAAGGCATCCGCTGGCGCGGAGAATGACGCTCGACGAGTTCGTCAACGCGGCCCATCTATTGGTGACGCCATCCGGCCAGGAGCTTGGCGTAGTGGATGGATGGCTCAGCTTGCAGCAGCGTTCGCGTAACGTGGTGATGGTCGTCAATCATTTCGTCGATGCGCTTCGTATCGTTGAACATAGTGATCTATTAACCTGTGTCCCTAGTCAGTTTTTACGTTCGACCCAAGCTGCCAAGGCGCTGTCGATCTGTGAACTGCCGTTCGAGACAGAAAAGATTCTTTACAAGCTGGTTTGGCATGAGCGTGTTCACGGCCATCCGGCTCATCTCTGGTTCCGTTCGATTGTCGCGAGCGTCTGCGATGCTGCGGAGGTAGGGAAACCTGCCGTGAGAAAGCAGCTCCAATAAGCGCGGGCTTCATTCATTGCAGTGATAAGCGGTCAGAATAATTAGAATTAGCGTCTCGTTCCCCGGTCGATCAGTTTGTGGGGCAGATCGGGAGGAGCATCGAATGCCGCGTCAAAGCATTATTGTTCGATCAATAGCGCATAATCTGCCAGTCCCAAACGCCTGTCGGATCGGCAATATGATTATGTCTGGCTCGATATCCGGTATTGACCCAATCACTCATGACATGCCGAAGACTTTGGAAACGCAATGCGCCAATATGTTCGCAAATATGAAAGCGATTATAGAATCGGCGGGAGCAAGTACTGACGATATTCTGAAGATAACGGTATTCATTCGGGATCGAAACAATCGAGGTCCACTTGACCAGGAGTGGTTACGGATGTTTCCCAATCCAAACTCACGACCCGCGCGCCATGCCCAACCTTTGACAATTGAAGGGCCGGCATTAATTCAATGCGACTTTTGTGCCTATCTGGCAGATTAGTTCGCACTCACACCTTGGTGCGCCATGTTCTCGGCTAAAGAGATAGATTGCCGTCGACGATCTTCGCCGTCACTTTGATCCGGTCTGGATTTCTTCGATAAAATTACTTGTTAAAGCGATAACAGCTCCTCGCCAGCAACAATGTTTGTTGCGCTGCGCCGGTAGGCAATTCTGCCAAGTAGGCATAATCTGATTGGCGTGTAGCGCTAATTCTATGAGGAGCGTTCTCCGTGCGACAATCGCAAAACGCACGGCGCCGCCTTTAGGTTGTTCATATCACCATCTTGCACTCAGTAGAATTTCGCTCTTTCCACTCAGCTTCTGGCGACCATTTCGGGGTTGAGCTATCGCGGAGCGCATGAGGTCGTGGCCGAGCAAATGTTCCTGCGTGATTGAGAATTCGAGCGCTCCTTGTGAGAAAGTCAACACTTCATCCTCATTTCGCATTTCTTGCTTTGTCTTCGCTTCCTTTGAATGGAGGTGATCAACTTGAAATCATCTGACACGATTAGGCCGATCTGACTGATCAGCTTGAAACCGAATATATGCGCCGCAATATGAATGCTGCGTTGCAATAGGATCGGGCATTTACATCCAGATCATTAATGCTTAATGATCGTGGAGGAGATCAGGAAGGGCAGTTTTCATGGATGTGGTGCAGGTCCCGCTGCGTGACGATCTTTCGCTTTTGCAGGGAGCGATCGACATCCACATTCACCACGCGCCGGATCTGTACCCGCGTATTCAGGATCCGATCGAACTGGCGACGGAAGCGCGTGCTGCCGGTGTCCGCGCAATCTGCATCAAGCGGCATAATTTCCCGACGTCCGGCCTCGCCGAACTCACCCGCAAGATCGTGCCTGGCATCGATGTGTTCGGGAGCATGGCTTGCAATCGGCAGGTTGGCGGTCTGAACCCAATCGCGGTCGAAGCTGCCATCAAATATGGCGCGAGACAGATTTGGCTTCCGACGATTGATTCTACCAATCATGAGGTCGTAACCGGAAGCGTAGGGCAGCACGGGAAGGGGCTGACCATCAAGGGAGGCATTTCAAGTTATGCGGCGCGGCAACCGCGGATCTATCTTCTCGACAAGAATGACGAACCGCTTCCCGAGTTAACCGAGATCATCCAGCAGATCTCCGATGCCGATATCATTCTGAATCTGGGGCATACCTCGTTCAAGGAAATGATGGTCGTTTCCGAGCGGGCGAAGGCACAGGGCGCAAAACGCATCGTTTGCGATCATCCGTTCTTTCTGAGGTTGTCGCTTGATCAGCAGCTCGCGATTGCTGATCGTGGCGTATGGATGAATTTCACGGCCGGAGAGATTTTACCGCGCTGGTGGCGAGCTTCGATCGGTGATTTCGCCCAGGCGATCAGGGCTATCGGCGTCAAGCGGTCGGTTCTGTCGACCGACTGCGGCCAACTTCATAATCCGCCGATGGTCGAAGCTCTCCGGCTGATGTGTCAGCTACTGCTCGAAGAGGGGTTCAGCATGGAGGAGATCAGGGTGATGCTGCACCACAATCCGGCTGCATTGCTCTATCCATGACGCGGCATCTTTGTTTTACGCGCACCGATCTCGCATGGAAACCGGTGCTCATCGCGAAGCGCAGGCGTTCCGGATCGCAGATATAACTACGCTCGTGGAAATAAGGTGATGGCAGCGCAGTCTTCGGCGGAGTCTCTACAACAGTTCTCCCGGTCGGAGTGGTTGATTTCGGTTATTCGGGATCGCGTCATCAAGGGATACTACAAGCCCGGCGACAGGATCAGGGAGGCTGAGCTTCAGCAGGAGTTCAGTCTATCGAACGGACCTGTACGCGAGGCTCTGCAACGTCTCGTTGCTGATGGGTTACTTGATCGCTCGCCGTGGCGGGGTGTTCGTGTTGTCGAACTCACAAAGGAAGAGATTGTGGAACTCTTTCAGCTTCGTCTGGCGCTGCTGGAATACGCGGCTGAGCTCGCAGCCCGTCGCGCAGACCCAGATACGATTGCCGACGCTGAGAGGGTGCGCACCAATCTTCAGAAAGCTCTGCTTAAGGTGAAAGAAGGAAACCTGACGCTCATCAATGCCGAGCTGATCGAGTGGATATTGCGTGGTGCAGGCAATAAGCGAATGACCTATGTGTGGGACAATGCGCTGCTGATTTCGAGGCTCTATGCTTATGAATCGATGCGCCGGACCGCCGCGCGTACCGAGCCGATCCAATATCGTATCATAGATGCGATCGTCTCAGGAGATGCCGAAGCCGCGCGACAGAATGTGCGTGAGCTGACATTGCAGACGATCAAAGACCTCAATATCGACGCTGTTATCTAGAAGGAAACGCGCCGTGACAACGAAGAAATATATACAGCCTCGTGAGATGGCCGAAGCCGTCGGACCATTTGCCCGCGCTATCCTTATTGGAGATCAATTGCATATCGCGGGAACCACCGCGCTGAGTCATGTCTCTGGGGGTTATTACGAACGTTATGTGCCGCCGACGATCGAGGAGCAGACGCGTCTAACGCTTGAGAATATCAGAAAGTGCGTGGAAGCGGCCGGCGGAACGATGAAGGACATCTATAAAGTCGTCATCATGCTGAAGAATCCCGAAGACTACAAAAAGATGAACGCGGTACGGACCGAATACTTTAAGGAAGAGCCGCCGATCAGCACCTGCTTCCGGGCCGAGGTCATGCGTTCGGATATTCTGGTCGAGATCGACGCGGTCGCTTGGATCCGTAGTCCGGCCGTCTGACATGCTCGGCAAACCCAATATCATCCAATGGATCAAGGTCAGTGTGACGCTGATCGCGCTGGTCGCGATTTGGGAGCTGGCTTGTCGAGTTTTCGATATCGCGCCGTATCTGCTTCCATCGCCGAGCGCAATTGCCTCCCGCATGATCGAGAAGCCGATGCTGTTCTGGGGGCACGGTTGGTATACGCTTTATGAGACGTTTGCTGGCTTTATCCTGGCGGTGATCGTTGGCCTGATCGCCGCAGCCGTCATCGTTGTCATCCCTTCGGTGCGCGACGTCCTGATGCCGATCCTGTTAATCGCACAGCTTGTGCCTAAGGTGGCGATCGCGCCGATCCTTCTGGTTTGGTTCGGTTACGGCATCATGCCGAAGATCGTTATTGCCTTTCTTGTCGCCTTCTTCCCGATCGTTGTGAACATGGCCAATGGTCTCGTCTCCGTCGAGAAAGAGTTGCTTGATTTAGGGCGGTCGCTGGAAGCGTCGCGATGGCAGGTTTTCTGGAAATTCAGGATGCCGGCGGCGTTACCGGAGCTGTTCAGCGGCATGAAGATCGCCATCACTCTTGCAGTCATTGGCGCGATTATCGGCGAGTTCGTCGGTGGGGATCAGGGACTCGGATATCTCATTATCATTGCCAACCAAGAACTCGATACGCCTCTGGCTTTCGCCGCGCTTGTTGTGATCTCGCTGGGTGGAATTATTCTTTATGCGTTGATCGAAGTACTCGAGCGGATCGCGATCCCGTGGGGGCAGCCGCTTCAACAGCCGCGGGCAGCCTCATGAGTCTGGAAGCCTCGATTTCAATCACTGATCTTCGCAAAATCTACGTCACGCGAGACGGTGCTCTGACATCGCTTGATGGCGTGACCTTTGATATTCGACCGCGCGAGTTCGTGTCGGTACTGGGACCGAGCGGATCCGGCAAGACGACGGTACTCAAGATCGTGGCGGGTCTTGAGAAGAAGACGTCGGGTGATGTGCGTGTGGACGGCAAGGAGGTTACCGGCCCGCAACGGAAAATCGGTATCGTATTTCAGGTGCCAGCTTTAATGCGCTGGCGAACCGCACTCGAGAATATTCTGCTGCCGTCGGAAATTCTCAGGATAGGCAGGGAGGCCGCGCGGGAGAAGGGGCTCGAGACGCTTAATCTTGTTGGCTTGAGTGATTTCGCCAACCGTTATCCAAATGAGTTGTCGGGTGGTATGCAACAGCGCATTTCTATTGCGCGGGCGCTGGCGCACGACCCGTCAATCCTTTTGCTGGACGAGCCGTTCAGCGCGCTCGACATGATGACTCGCAACCAGCTTAACATCGAGCTTCTGCGAATCTGGAGTGAAAAAAAGAAGACAAGCCTTCTGATTACGCACAGCATTCCGGAGGCGGTGTTCTTGTCAGATAGAGTCGTCGTTCTCGGTCCGCGGCCTGCGAAGGTTCTCGAGATCGTCAACATCGGTCTGCCGCGTCCGCGTACGCCGGAGATGCGCATGTCAAAGGAATTTATCGAGATCGTTGACCATATCGGCCGACGAATTGGATTGGAATATGCGTAGTCGAGATGAAGTCGTATCAACGTAGTAAAGGAAAAAGAGCGATGCAGAAGTGTATTAAGTTTGCTGCCCTCGCCTTGATGGCAATGATGATGACGCTGCCGGCGAAAGCCGCGGACAAGGTCATCTTTTCCTTAAACTGGGTTCCGTATGGACTGCACTACGGAGTTTTTGCTGCCGAAGCCCAAGGCTATTATCGCGACGCCAATATCGACATCGATATCCAGCGTGGCTACGGTTCGGGCGATACGGTCAAGCGTGTCGCAACCGGCGCGGCAACTGTCGGTATGGCGGACATGGCGTCGATTATCATCGGTCGCGGCAACGGGCTTGCCGTCAAGCAGATTGCCGTGGTGCTCGATCGTTCGGCGGACGCAATCTTTTATATAAAGGGTATCGGGATCGAGAGGCCGGAGGGATTGGTTGGGAAATCTCTTGGAGCCGCAGTCGGCGAAACACCGCTCAATCTGCTTCCGGTGTTTGCTGGCAATGCTGGCCTCGACTCGTCCAAGGTCAAGGTTGTCAACGTGACGCCGCCGGCCAAATTCCCAACTCTGGTATCGAAGAAGGTTGATGCCATCGTTGCCATGCTGACGGAGGAGCCCGCGATCCAGAGCGCGGCGCAGAAAGCCGGGGTGGATATCGGCAAGTTTGTTTATAGCGACTATGGTGTCGACTATTATTCGATCGGCCTGATCGCTAGCGACGATGTACTCAAGGGTAAAAGTGAGCTTGTAAAGCGTTTTGTCAGCGCAACGATGCGAGGCTATCGCTGGGCGATCCAGAATCCGGAAGCGGCAGCGGACGCATTCTCCAAGCGTTTTCCCGAGAGCAGCCGCGATCTGACGCTTGCTCAGTGGAAGGTCACGATGCAGCACATGCTGACCGACCAGGCCAAAGCCAATGGTGTGGGTTTTATGGACCGCGGGAAAATGGGTAAGACCCTTGATCTGATCAAGAAGTATCAGCAGGGCAAGGCCGAGCTCAAGGTCGAAGATGTCTACTCACCGGACTATCTTGAAAAGATTGATCTTTCAGCAAAGTAATCTTTAGTGATCCGCCTCATCATCAATGAGGCGGATTTTCTCTTGATCGTCGCATGTATTTTTAGTTCGATTGATTGAGTAGCGGTTTCTCGCTGGAGCCTTAACCGGCGTGTAGCCCGTTCAGGGCACCAGCCGAACGATCACCGGCGAGGCTGGCTTCTGAAACCCCCGTCGCGGCCGTTACCTCATGCTGTATTTCGCGGAAAGCTCGCCATGACCATCGCCAAGGCAATCGTCAAGGCCATCGCTAGGACGATCGCGAGACGATTACCAAGTCGACTGATCCGCGCCGCTCACGCGTTCGGTGATTCGTAGTTGAAAGCGAAATCCGCCGGGACTTCGGGTCCCCACAGATAGAACGAGTTGTCCGGCTCGTGCGTGCCCGCATGCCAATCCATGTCGGACGGAATGTAGTCGATATCGCACGAATATTCGGAGTAGCTGCCCCACGGGTCGCGCACATAGTGGAAGAAGTTCGACCCGAGAACGTGACGGCCCAAACCCCACCCCTTAGTATAGCCTTTGTCGGCCATCGTCGCCGCGCCGAGCCCGATATCGTCGATCGTCCCGACGTCCCAACTGCAATGATGCATGCCGGGCGAGTCCGA
>Ga0180219_1001542_pt1 | contig 14759 bp, 11 predicted proteins | sample eDN3rd30CBELigMG_FD_151338 | JGI IMG/M metagenome (GOLD analysis project Ga0180219, IMG submission 151338) | Enriched Miracle-Growth compost microbial communities from Emeryville, California, USA - eDNA 3rd pass 30_C BE-Lig MG (version 2)... ...
ATGCCCGAGGCGCCCCCCGTGACCACCGCCACCTTGCCATTCAGATCGGAAAATCCGGCCATACTCATCCCTTTCATATCGCTGGATCGAGGCGTGCTTCAGATCGTGAGGACAACCTTGCCAACCTGCACATTCGACTCCAGGTAGCGATGTGCTTCGACGATTTGGTCCAGAGGAAATGTCCTGGCGATGATCGGCCGCAGCGTTCCTTCAGCAACACCTGCCTCGATGAACTTGCGGGCACGCTCGAAACGTTCGGCCTTTCCCCAAATATGCCTGGGCGCGACAAAGCCATGAATGCGCAGGCCTTTGCCGCATGCAGGCCAGGCAGGATAAGGCGTGGGCTCGCCGCTGAGATCGCCGTAGACGACGATAACGCCCTCATCGGCCATGGCATCCGCCAATGTTCCCATGAAGGGCCCGACGATGGCGTCGAATGCGACGCGGGCCCCCCGCCCCCCGGTGATACGCATCACCTCCGCAACGAGGTCGGCTTCCTGGGTGGCGATGACATGCTCCGCGCCCACCTCCATCAAGGATGCAGCCTTGTCGCTCCGGCGCGTGGTGGCAATCGGGATCGCACCGACGGCTCGTGCTATCTGGATCGCGGCGGTTCCGACACTGCTTGAGGCGGCGGATATGATCACGAAGTCACCGGCCCCGAGACCGGCAAATTCAACCATGGCATACGCCGTGGTATAGGACACCCAAAGTGCGGCCGCCGCTACCGGATCCATACCGTCCAGCGACCGGATCATGCTGGCGGCGGGCATGATCGCGCGTTCAGCGGCAAGGCCATATTGCCCGGGACGAAAGGTGGGCAGCACACAGACGCGATCTCCCGCGGAAAATCCTGAAACGCCTTCACCGAGCGCTTCGACAATGGCCACCCCCTCTCCGCCAATCCAGCAGGGAGGGACCGGGTTGATCGCATATTTTCCCTGTCGGAAGATCGATTCTCCCCGGTTGAGGCCCACAGCTTCCGTTCGGACCAGCATTTCGCCGGCGCCGGGTCGACCCACGGATATGTCTTCGATCTCGATAACGTCGGGATCACCGATGCTGCGAAACAGCGCTGCCTTTGTCATAGCTCCCCCTCGCTTTTCCGGCAGAGATCATCCTTCATCAACAGTCATCGTGCCATTCGTCAGTACCGAGACTTTGAGCGCCTCTGGATTCCGCGTCTCCATTCACGAAATGTCTGCAATCAGGAAAACCCGAACCTCGTTATTATAGCTTCATCACGAACGGATTGCCGACCGGCGCGCTGTGATTGAGATAGACGCTCTTCACCTCCAGATTTGCCCGGATCGACTCGATACCGTTCTCCCGGCCGGAGCCACTTTCCTTGAAGCCGCCAAATGGCATCAGGCTGCTCAGCATCCGATAGCTGTTGACCCAGACGGTGCCTGCCTGAAGCGCCTCGGACATCCGGAAGGCGCGACCGAAATCACGTGTCCAGACCCCGGCCGCCAAGCCGAAATCACTGTCATTGGCGATGCGAAGAGCATCCTGCTCGTCGGAGAAGCGAATGATCGAAAGCACCGGACCGAACACTTCCTCGCGCGCTATACGCATCTCGTTGGTAACGTCGGTGAAGATCGTTGGCTGGACGAACCACCCCGGTCGATCGATCCGCTCGCCGCCCAGAACACAGGTTGCGCCATCGTCTCGCGCAACCTGAATATAGTGCAGGACCTTGTTGAATTGCTGCTCGGTGGTGACAGGACCGATTTGGGTTTCCGGCTCCATCGGGTCGCCGATTTTCGCTAATTTGGCGATCTCCAGCAATCTCTCGACGAACTTGTCATGGATCGTGTCCTGGACCAGAAGACGCGAGCCTGCGATGCAGCTCTGACCGGAGGCGGCGAAAATGCCCGAAATTACGCCGTTTGCCGCCATTTCGAGATCGGCATCATCGAACACGATGTTCGGTGATTTGCCACCCAGCTCGAGATCGCAGCGCACAAAGCGCGCGGCCGCGATCTGGTTGATTGTCCGGCCTGCCTCGGTGCCTCCGGTGAAGGTGATCCGTGCAACCTTCGGATGACGGACGAGCGGATCGCCAGCTTCCGCGCCAAATCCCGTAACGACGTTGAAGACGCCGGCGGGAAAGCCCGCTTCTTCAACGAGCCTCGCGAACTCAAGCGCGGAAGCCGAGCTGAACTCGGAGGGCTTGTGCACGACGGTGCATCCGGCCGCGAGCGCTGGTGCGATTTTCGATGCGGCGAGGAGCAAAGGCGAGTTCCAGGGCGTGATCGCTGCGACCACACCTACCGGCTCCAGGCGAGTGAAGCCAAAATATCCCGGCCGTCCCAAAGGCGGAACCGTTCCTTCCACCTTGTCCGCAAGTCCGGCGAAATAATAATAGACTTCGGGCAGATAGGCTGTCTGGGCCCGCATCTCGGTCAGGAGTTTGCCATTGTCGCGCACTTCGATCTCGGCAAGATGCTGGGCGTCTCGCGCGATCAGATCCCCCAGCTTGCGCAGAAGAGCGCCCCTCGCGGATGCCGACATCTGTCCCCACGGACCGGAAAGCGCCTCATGAGCAGCCTCGACGGCCGCATTCACATCTTCCGCGCGCCCACGAGGAATCCGCGCCCAGGCTTCGCCAGACCAGGGTTGAACGCTGTCAAACGTCTCGCCGCGCTCGGCATCGCGGAACGATCCGCCGACGAATATGCGATAATCCTGCATCCCGTGCCTCACCTCTCCTTATGCCGCCGGATCCGCCGGCGGCGCTGATTTCGTCAGCCTTGACCGACGAGGCGCTCACCCTTTGAGAAGCGCGCCAAGCCTTCATTGGCAGCGGATGTTTTCTCGCCGATCTCGCGATTTTTCTGGACACCATATTCGAACGCCTGCGCCCAGTCGATCGCAACCGGAATCTCGTCCATCGCCTTTTTGCTGACAGCCAGCGCGGTCTTGTCGAACTGCCCGATCTTGGCTGCGACGGCTTCAGCTTCGGCCATCAACTGGTCGTGCGGGACTACCTTGTTGACCAGACCCCAGCGCATGGCGGTCTCGCCATCGATGCGGTCGGTGGTGAACATCATCCAGGCGACATGCTTGCGAGGCACGGAATATTGGGTCGAAGGACCGGCAAGGCCCGGATAGGTCGCGAAGCCCATTTCCGGCATCCCCATGGACGCCTTATCCGATGCGATCGCCAGATCGCAGATGTTGATCAGGGTGACGCCGCCGCCAAGGGCGATACCGTTCACCGCTGCAATGAAGATGGAGGGATGGGCGCGCAGCGCTTCGTTCACGGCGTTCCAAGATGTCTTCGCATCAGGCTCGACCCCCGCTGCGCGATCGGCACTTGCCTCCTTGAGGTCCATGCCCGCGCAAAAGCTGATGTCCGTTCCCGTGATGACGACGGCACCGAAACGGCCCTCGAGATCCTTCAGCGCCGCAAGCATTTGGGTGCGCGCCGCCTTGCTCATCGCGTTGCGCTTCTCAGGCCGGTTGATCCGGAGAACGGCGTAATTCTCTTTTTCCTCGACCACGATGAGGTTTTCGTCGCTCATTTCACTCTCCGCTGGCAGGTGCAGTCGTTCACGAGGGGCAGCCTGATCTGGTTAAAAGTCACTCGGCGGCGACTGCCTGAGGCAGATAGATCGCCTTTGTTTCAAGGAATGTTTCGAGACCTTCGGGGCCGCCTTCTCGCCCGAGGCCGGACTGCTTGAATCCGCCGAAAGGAATGTTCGGGTCGATTTGCAAACCGTTGACGCTGATGTTGCCGGTTCTGACCTGTCGCGCGATCCGCTCGCCACGCTCGACGTCACCGGTAAAGACGGTGCCCGACAGACCATATTGGCTGTTATTGGCGATCTCTATGGCATGGGCCTCGTCCCGGTAACGCAGCACCGAGACCACCGGCCCGAAAATTTCTTCCTGCGCGATTGTCATGTCGGGCGTCACATCGTCGAAAATAGTGGGCTCGACAAAATAGCCGCGATTGAAGCCGCCATTGCCGCCGCCGAGGATGAGCTTTGCCCCTTCCTGGCGGCCCTTTTCGATGTACGACAGAACGCGCTCGCGCTGCCGCGCCATCGAAAGCGGCCCCATGGCGGTATCCGCTTCCCAAGGGTCGCCAAGCGCCAGTTGCTCAACGACCGCCTTGTAAGCCTCGATCACCTCGTCGTGCCGACGTTCCGAGACCAGGATACGGGTCTGCGAAAAACATATCTGGCCGGCAAAGGGCATCGCGACAGGGGCCAGGGCGGGCAGAACATTGCTGAGGTCGGCATCATCGCAAACGATGGAGGCCGACTTTCCTCCGAGTTCCAGGCTGCACCGGGCGACCCGGCTTGCGCACACGGCGCCGATATGCCGACCGGCCGCCGTCGACCCTGTAAAACTCACCTTTGCAACGCGGAAGTCGTGGATCAACGCATCGCCTGCCTCGCGACCGGCTGGAACGACATTCAGTACGCCCGCCGGCAGACCGGCCTCCTCGGCGCATTCGGCCAGGATCAACGCCTCGAAAGGGGTCTCCGGACTCGGCTTCACCACGAAGGTACATCCAGCAAGAAGGCCGGCAGCAAGCTTCTGTGAGAGCAGGATGAGAGGCGCATTCCAAGGCAGCACGATGGCGCAGACGCCGACCGGCTCGCGCACGATAAGAGCGCGCCCCTGTGCCGTAAGCCGCGTTTCCTCGAAAGGGTAGGAAGTCGCCAGCTCGGAATAATATCGGAAATAGCCGGGGATCAGGCCGGTGAACATATTGGTAAAAGAGATGGGCGCGGCGACCTGAGCCGTCCAGAGACGCGCCAACAGGTCGTGGCGCGCAGCAACCGCCTCGCCAATCTTTCGAATGATCGCGGCGCGCTCGACCGGCGCCATCCGTGGCCAGGGACCGTTTTCGAAAGCCTCTGTCGCCGCTTCCACCGCATCCGCCATGTCCGCATCACTGCCTCCGGGCGCCACGGCCATGACCTGCTCAGTGATCGGGGAGACAAGCTCAAGCGTGGCCTTGCTTCGCGGCAAGCGCCATTCGCCTCCGATCGGAAAGCAGGTGCGAACCTTCTCGGAAAGTTCGGAATAATCGAAGCGATCACGCATTTCCATCAATCCATCTCCTGAAGTGGCGGACGTGCGCGCATGCATGAACCGCTGCAGCGGACCTCAATCCCTGGGTTTGAATACGGGCAGCGTAAAGGTTTCGCTGGCTTTCTGGAAAACGACTTCCACCGGCATCCCGACCGTAAGCTCCCGCTCGCCCAGATCGACGATATTGGAGAGAAGCCGCACGCCTTCATCAAGCTCCACCTCGATCACCGGGTAGGGCACTTCATCCGCAAATCCCGGAAAATATTTCTGGTGCATGACGACATAGGAAGCGACCTTCCCCGTCCCCGACAACGGCTCCCAGGTCCAGTTTTTATCCCGTGTAAACGGTGAGACCGGCGCCGGCGGGAAGAAGAATTTTTTTGTCGCCGCGCAACGCTGAGCGACCAACTTGCCGTCACGCGCGCTCGCGAAGAATGGCTCGCTCCACTTATCCTCTTCAGGCAGCGGCTTGAGATAGGTCATGCGTCGTTCCTCAGAATGATGGATGCCGCGACGGGCGTTGCGAGCAGGAACTGGAGCGCCTTGGCATTCGGGATTTGCCGGTTCTCAGGCACCTGGCCGCCTCTGAGCTGCCGCACGGCTTCCACGATAAGCGCCCAGCCCTGCATGTAGCTTTCGGACAGATGCCCACCGCTCGTGTTGGTCGGCCAACGACCTCTGCCCAGTTGGAGCGTACCGTCGCGAACGAACGCGCCGCCTTCCCCCTGCTTGCAGAAACCCATTCCCTCCAAAGCGAACAGCACGGTGGGAGAAAAATTATCATAGATCATCAGGCCGTCGATATCGTCGCGGCTAAGGCCCGCGCGGTCGTAAATCTGCGACGCGACCTTCTGAAGCGCCGGATACCAGAAATCATCCGCCGGATAGCTGTTTTGGGAAAAATCGTCCTGGCGCGCATATCCGGAGACATAAACCGGCTTCTGCTTCATGTCTTTAGCACGCTCGGGTGTCGTCATGATCCACGCGACACCGCCGTCGTTGATGAGGCAATAGTCGAGCAGATGAAGGGGATCACAGACATAGCGACTGTTCTGATGGTCTTCGACCGTGATCGGCTTCTGCATGACAGCGGCCGGATTCTTGGTGGCGTGATCACGGAACGCCACGGCGATGTGCGCAAGGTCTTCCGACGTGGTACCGAACCGGGCCATGTGACGGCGGAACATCATCGCATGGCTCGCGCCTGGAGAGGTGAAGCCCCAAGGCGCCCAGAAGCCCGCGCCGCCGCCATATTTCATCTTGGCGGAACGACCGTCATTTCCATAGACCAAGGCGATCGTCTTCGCCTGCCCCGAAGCAAGCGCTTCGACGGCCATGTTCAGGGCGATCGCGGAGAAGCGGCCGTGCGCCTCGGTCGGCATCAGAAATGGCGTCTGAAGGTTGGCCACTTCGGCAAATCGGTCATAGGGCAGCCGATTGAGGATCACACCATCGATGTCATCAAAAGTAATGCCCGCGTCATCAACGGCGGCGCGTAAAGCGTCAACGCCAAGACCTACCGCATCCGTCTCAGGGAACGCCCCATATTCGGTCGAGCCTACACCGACGATGCAGGCTTTATCCCGCAAATTCCAATCCGGCATCCCACTCCCTACTCTTCATTCAACCGCTCACGCACCAATCGGGCGCTGCAGCGGAAATGCCGAGTTTGCCCGCGTTTCGTCAAACTACAAAAGATGTCAGCTGATTGAGATTGAGTCACAGCAGGCTTGCTTAAACCGCGCGCAGGGAAGAGCTGGCCCGTTCGCTTGGACGAGCATGATAGTCGCACATTCCTCGCTCATACATTCTCCAGACACTGCTTGGAGAGCGGCTTTCCAGCCAAAGCCACATGCGGGGCTTCATATCACAGCAGTTCTGCCCAGCGCCCTTCCCGAGTTGGAGGTCCGCAGCATCAACTGGCGAGACATTCGAGCCAGGATTTGAGCGGCACATCGAGATCGGCAAGATCGGCCGGATCGACATGGATGTGGGCTTCGACAAGCTTTTTGCCCTGCACATAGTCGCGGATCGAATTGATACAATCCAGGGCTATGACACGGCCAGCCTTGAGATAGATGACGGAAAAACTTCGAAGCAGCGGATTGCCCCTGATCACAAACTGATCGAAGCCGCTGGATAGACCGACCGTCTGCAATTTCAGATCATATTGGGTCGACCAGAACCAGGGCGTCGCCGCATATGCCGCCGCCTTTCCACTCAGCAAATTCGCCACAACGATTGCCTGATCAGAGCTGTTCTGAACGGACTCGAGCCGAACAGGGCGGCCTTCGGCAAACTCATTTGGATGGCAGGCACAATCGCCAATGGCATAGACATCAGGCAGAGAAGTCCTGCACGCGGCATCGACGTCGACACCATTACGACCTGCCGCTCCGGCCGCGATGAGAGGACCGACAGATGGAATGATGCCGATTCCGACGATCACCATCTCGCAGTTGATCACCGCCCCGTCGCTCAATTCCACTCCCGTGACGGAAGGACCGCCCAATATTCGTTTCACCGACATATTAAGCTTGATATCAACGCCGTGTGAGCGGTGCTCATCTTCAAAGAAACGGGAGAGAGGTTCGCCTGCTACGCGCGCCAAGACACGGTCCTGAGCCTCCAGGACGACAACGGACTTGCCCAGCTTGGTGAGCGCTGCTGCTGCTTCAAGACCGATATAGCCGCCTCCCACGATGACGACGGTAGAGGTGTTCGAGAGAGCATGTTTGATACCGTCGGCGTCCCGGCGGGTGCGCAGCGTGTGGACGCCTTCGAGCTCTGCTCCCGGGCATTGAAGGGTTCTTGCTGACCCACCGGCTGACCAGATCAGGTTCCGATAATGGAATGTTTCGCCCGTTTCGGTCCAAACCGTCTTAGCCATCGGATCGATTTTTGTGGCTTTACGGCCGACGAGCATTTTGATGGCTCGCTCCTCCCAGAAATACTTCGGTCGGATCAAAAGCCTGTCGAAGTCTTTCTCTCCCGCCAGATAGTCTTTGGAGAGGGGCGGCCTTTCATAAGGCAGATATGGCTCGTCTCCCAACAGAGCGATACTGCCTTCAAAACCCAGTTGCCGTAACGTTATCGCAGCCTGCGCACCGCCGTGCCCCGCTCCAACGATCAAGACGTCGATGAGCTCCGCGCCCTGCTCCATAATCGATCAGTCTTCCGGCGCTATCTGTGCGTGAAGACCATCAAGATCCGCCGTATAGGGGATCTGGCATGCCAGGCGAGAGCGCTCGTTGCGATGTGAAGAACCATCGAGAAGATCATTTTCATCCGACGAAATCGGCGGAAGCTTTGCGAGAGATTCTTCGTCAATGAAGATATGGCATGTGGCGCAACTGCAGCACCCCCCGCACAGCGCCAGAAGTTCGTCGACCCCGCCTTCGCGAATAACTTCCATGAGCGAAAGGCCGGTCCGGCCCTCCAACTCCAAGGTCTGGCCGGATCGGGTCGAAACAGTAATGGACATTATAAACACCTCAATTGCACTCTTCAACGGGCGGCGTGGTGAAGCCCCGCCGCCCGCGTTATTTTACCGAACCCCGCCTTGGAACCACTGCTCATTATCATTTGGGGCGATAATGCTCGCGCGCATAATCGGCATAAGGCCAGGGTGTAATCCGAGCCCGAATCTCCTTTTGGATATGGTGCTCGACACCCGGCTTGTGCGTGCCCCCGTTGGGCTCCCCCCAAACCACGGTAACCTCGGCGCCATATTCCGCGTCGGCCTCGTCAATCATCGCGAGTGATATCCATTGGTGATCGACCGAAAGGTAGCAGGGATAGGTCGACACCCCCACCATCGCGTCCCCTTTCATCACCATGTCGTAGGGATGGGCTGCGTAGTGCGCATTGGGAAGTTCCATAAATTTCCCATTTTCATCACCCTTTGAGAGGTGCCCCGCATAAATGTCGAGCACGTCCTGAGCATTCCATTCGAGCGTAACTTTTTTGCGGTGCGGTCGATCCTTCATCGCCTCAAGGGACGCACGGCCGATGAAGTCGTGATTAAAATTCAAAACCCGCCCATAATCCAGGTCCCACGGTGTGAGATAATAGTCCTCGATGTTCTTTGAAATGAAGCTCCCACCGATCGAGGCATTTGCTTCGAACGAAGCGCCAGACAGCCACTCACGGTAAGGCCGCATCCTTTCACCGGAATAAATTGCCTGAAGCGGGGACGGGATCCAGCCTGTTTCGACAGCGCATGTCCCATAGGCGCGACCGCCGACGAGCTTTAGGCCGAATTCGCTCCCCGCTTCGATGATGGCGTTGCGCACGTCATTCCGCTCATTCCAAGGCCCCCAGAATTCCAAACCGGGTGCGCCCGCAAATGAATGAGCCAAAGCGCGAATCTGATGACCGGCGATTTGAATCTGCCCCATACGGAAGAACTTGATTTCCGGGAGGGGCGCGCCGTTCAATTTTTCAAGGAGTGCCCATGCATTGGGACCTTGAAGCTCGAAGCGATATGTCTTTCTTGGTTCTGGATTGTTGACGGAGCGCTCATCCCGCTCGAAAGTTACGTCATAGCCGCCCGTTTCGGCATGGTACTGAATCCAGTTCGCGACCGGGGGGCGACCTACGATGTTGACCATATCATCATCGAGGCCGAACAGGATCATGTCGCCGATGACGTAACCATCATAATTGCAGCAGACAATCTGCTTACCCTTGTCGCGGCCATATCCGTTGAAGGAATTGATACATGTCTCAGAGAGAAGCCGAAGGGTATCAGGACCTTTAACATAGAGATCTGTCATATGCAGCGACTGGTCGAGCAGCCCAACGGCTTCTCGCCAGGAACGCTGCTCATCACGCCAGTTGGTGAATTCGGACTGAACCGGATACAAGTAGGCGCCAGTGGGGATCTCACGGAGAAACTCTGCGGGATTCCCGAGCTTATCCATCTTGTCCTGGAGTGACGTAAAGGACATGCCGATTTTCCTCATTTGCAAGCGGCTCTGAAACCTATGAAATCAGCGCCCGCCCTATGATTTTCTACGCCGATGGAGTGCCGGTCTGCCGAAACCCTGGCCTCGACAATTGCACCGCCGCCCACCGGCATCTGGTTGGCGCCTCACAGTCCCGCAGCCACAACCAGGATCATCTCACTGCCTTCCGTCGAACCCCGAACGATTGGATGAGAACCCGCCGTCAGCCGCACGATCGGTCAAACCAACGACACCTGCAACTTCTTGCATTCCGATACGAGCGGTCCAGCTTCATATTCCCAGTCGCCGATCATCTTGATGTTGGGGAAGCGCTCACTGATAATCTTGAGCGTCTCACTGATCTCAAGCCGAGCCAGGGTTGCGCCAAGGCAGCTATATTGAGCGGCGCCGAACTGCAGCGCCCGAGATGGCGCTCGATCGAGCCGGAACTCGTTTGGATCGTCAAATTTTGTTTCGTCGCGGCCGCAGGATCGGGTGTGCACCTGGACCCAGCTGTCCGCCGGGAAGGTGAAGTCTTCGAACTCGACCTCCTTCGATGCATGACGCGTAATCGCATTAAATCGCGGGCACATGCGGAACGTTTCCTCTGCCGCCTTCGGCGCCGCCATGGGCCGCGCCAGGAGCTGCTCCCAACGCGATCGATCCTCGAGGAGCGTCCCGAGGGTGAGGCCGATCTGGTGCATGGTGTTATCCATGCTCGCCATCAGAAGTGACATAGCGGCCGTTTCGACTTCATCCGCCGCGAGCAATCCCTCTTGTTCACAACGGATCAGTTCGGACGTGAAATCATCCCCCAGATTGCCACGGCGCGCCTCGATATATTTCCGCATGATCTCGAGGCCTTCCCAGTAGGCGGCCTCGGACGCCTTGATCCCTGGGACATCGAATGTGAGAATTGGCGGATTGATCTGGGACGTGATCCGAAAAATATCCGCTTCCATCTCCAGCGGCGCAGAGATGAGTATGCAAAATAGCTGGGTAGGCAGGCGATCCGCAAATTGCTTCATGAAGTCGACATTGGTGGGATCTTCGATGTCGTCCAAGATACCATTGATCAAATTGCGGACGGTTCCCTGCAACTTGGCAACCTGCTGGGGCCTCAATAGCCGCTCAAAAGGTTTTCGCAGTCTCTCGCGCTGATCATCGTCGTGACAGATGACTTGCTTGTTCCACTCGTCACGAATGGGGCCTTCCGTGATGCCGACCTGGTCAAGAATGACACCGAAGCCTCCGCCAATGTCCATTTCCTTGCTCGATTGGACAGCCCATCCATTATCATAGGTGAGCACCTCAAACCCACGATCGCTGGTCGCCAGTCCACTTTGTTTGCGGGCGTCCGCGAGTTGGGCGTGGTCGGCTGCGGGGTCGATCCTTGGTAGACTTGCCGCAGAATTATTGGACTTCGTCATAGCTCATTCCCATTCATCTTGACCGGACCATCAAACTCACTCGGGACGACGAATGCGCCATCAACTCTAAATGCTCCGGGCGCCTCTCGCACGGAATATGATGTGCGAGAGGCAATTTTCACGTCACCCGGGCCGGCATCATCCAGAGGGATTTATCCCGCTCGCAGCATCAGGTCATCGCCGCCGCTACCGTGTCGGAATAGCGCTGGAAGCGTTTGATATTTTCCCATTCCTGCACGATGCCGGCGGTGAGGCAGACGAAGCTCACGTCCGCCACCGGATCGACCCAATAGAGCGACGAGCCGGCACCATTATTGCCGAATGTTCCAACATTGGTCAGAGTGCCATATTGGCTCGGCACGATCGTATCGCCCTTGAGGGAGAAACCGAGCCCAATATAGGCGGGGTAGCCTTTACTACCCATCATCAGCGCGAGACCGCGATACATCTCCGCCTCCATCGTGCCCGTCCAGTTCTGGCGCGCCACTTCAAGCGTCCGTGGTGAAATGATGCGTTTGCCGTCGAGCTCTCCCCCACGGCGCAGCATTTCGGTGAAGCGATACATGTCATCCGCCGTCGAGACACATCCGACATGCGGCATCTCCGCCTCTTCCTCCTCATACAGACCATAGGGGCCCGGCTTGGTGCGACCGGGATTCGTGACCGGCAGGGTTCCGCGCATATCAGGTATGACATGGCGCGGCTGCAGGTCCTTGCGCACGCCCATGGCCGTATCGCGCATCTGCAACGGCTCGAACAGGTCTTCGCGAAAGATGTCCCGGATAGAGCGCCGGCCTTTGGGGTCGGTGCGGCGAAGGGCCTCGCCCATCAGGGCTTGGTTGACCAAGGGCTGGTAGTCACAACGCTGACCGGGTTCGATCGCGCCCTGGACGACCTCGATAATCGTGGCGATCGTCTCGTCAAAATCCCCCACGTAACCGCCAGGTTTCAGCTCCCACATACCCGGCCAGCCGGACGTATGCGTCAACAGATGGAAGAAGGTCGCATCCTGACGCGGCGATCCCGTAAATTCCGGAATGATGTCGGACACCTTAGTGGTGAGCGCGAACCGGCCCATTTCGATGGCACGCAAGGTCAACACATTGGTGAAGGCCTTTGTGGCGGAAAAGATGGAGAAGACGCTATCGCGCGTCAGCGGCTGCTTGCCGTCGGCATAGGCATTGCCGATCGTCTCGTCGAAAACGAGGTTCCCGGCCCGCCCGACGCGCACGGACGCACCATAATAGAGCCCGTTCGCAATGTCCTTTTCGATCATCGCCTTAAAATGGTCGAGCTGTTCCTGCCAAACACCAGCCATCGGCCTTCCTTCTTCCTACCATAAGCGGCACGGACACTGGAAAAGTGTCCGTGCCTTGTTAAATCACCGCAGCAATGAGTCGCGTAGCGTCAGTTGCAGCATGACAGTTCTAGGCGCGGTATAGGCGCCGGCCAGATCTGCCCCGAGCCCCGGCGTCGCATAGCCCGGATAGGCCGCGCCAGTGCTCGGAAACTCAAATGCGGTCGCGAGCCTCAATTTATTGGTCAGATTCTTGCCGATGAGCGAAAGCTCCCATCCATTGCCAGGCGCCTTGACCGACACAAATCCGTTGAGCCGCCACACAGCCCGCTGAAACGCCGCGGGATTATGAGCCGGATTGGGCATGAAGCTGCCCGTATAATTCGCATCACCGCCAAAATTGACTGCCAAGCTGTCGGAAAGCCTGCCTTCATACGTAAACCCGTGGCTCATCGTCCAGTCGGGGGCGCGCTCGACCTGGGTTCCGGATAGATCCTGGGCGGAGAAGCTGTCACCGAGCGGTGCGCCCGTCACGGTATCGAACCGGGGCACCGACAGACGATTGCAGCCCTGCGCGATCGATTGGCCCGCAAAACAGGGCGCATTCGTATAGCTCAGATAGCGGGCGCGGCTGTAAGCCACACTGGAGCGCCAGGTCAGGCCAGGCACGGCATGTGGGCTGAACGAAATCGCCCCTTCCGCTCCACGCGTTCGTGAACTGGCCGCATTGCGAACCTGCACGGAGATGGTCACTGGATCAAAGGCGTCAAGCTGTAGATCAGTGTATTTATAGGAATAGACCGAGAAGTCGAAGCTCAACTGCCGATCGAAGGCAGTGCCCTTGAAACCTGCCTCGACCCCGCGAACCTGCGCCGGCCGATAGCTGACGTCGTTCACGACTGGTGGAGCGGCAAAGGCCGGAGCAATATTGAAGCCGCCGGATGTGAAGCCTTCGCGATAGGCGCCGTAGATCGTCAGATTCGGGATCGGACGATAGCGGGCCGTGACCTCCGGTGAGAAGTCGTTGAAGCTGACTCGATCGGGATCGAACAACATATCCACCGGGTCCGGGTTGAAGCCCGACATGGCGCTCGGATATTTCTGCCCGCGCAGTTTCTTGCGCTCGAACGAATAACGTCCGCCCGCTGTCAGCTCAACCTGCTCCGACAATGTTAGAATGCCTTGAGCGAAGGCAGAATAGGCCGTGGTTTTCTGGAGAAACCGATCATCCGTATAAGTCATTGGGCCGGTAAACCCGGTCATGAATCCAGTGAACACCAGTGGAGTCTCAACGCGCTTCTCCGCATCCTGGTAGAACCCGCCCACGACGACATTGAAAGGCGAGTCAAAGGAGGTGGCAAGTCGCAATTCTTGCGTGAACTGCCGGTCTCCGACATTGCCACCAGTGACCAAACTCTCCAGCTCACCTTCCGAAACATTGTAGCTCCAATGTTCACGGATGTCGTAGAAAGCCGTCACCGAAGTCAAGGTCAGCGTATCAGTCGGACGCCAGTTCATCTGCAGTGAGGAAAGAAACTGCTTCTGCTCAAAATAGGGCTTGCCATCCCGAAGATAGTAAGGCGCCGCCGCGGCAGCCTCCGGCGAAATATTGGCATCGACGACAAACCGGTCAAGTTTGCAGTCTCCAGTTGCATTGCCAGCATATACCTGAAGCTGGGGCGCTCCGAGGGGACAATTGAAAACCTGGAGGCCGGCAGGGACGCCATTGTCACGATCGATCGTTGCATAGGCGACCTTGAGGCGTGCATCGAAATCGCCGCCGGGCGCTTCGAACTTCAAGGTTCCCCGCAGGAAGATATCGGTCTGCTTGAGAGCGGAATCGGATGTGAGGCCCGTACTCCCGGCAATATTGCTGAGATGGTTGCGGAACCAGCCATTCTGATCCCCAATCGCGCCGACGAGGCGGACGCCCAATGAGTCCGTGAGCGGCGCGGAAATCATGCCCTCGAACTGCTTGCGCTGCTCCGCGAACTCATAGCCGGCCCTGGCCATCCACTCGACCCGGTC
>Ga0180219_1001543_pt1 | contig 14758 bp, 9 predicted proteins | sample eDN3rd30CBELigMG_FD_151338 | JGI IMG/M metagenome (GOLD analysis project Ga0180219, IMG submission 151338) | Enriched Miracle-Growth compost microbial communities from Emeryville, California, USA - eDNA 3rd pass 30_C BE-Lig MG (version 2)... ...
CTACGTGGACTACCTCAACACCGGCCCGGCCGTGGCCAAGACCCTGCGCACGCAGGTGGCCCGCGACGACCGCATCGCGCGGTTGGGCGATATCCTGGTGGTGGACCTGCTGATCGACGGCGGCCGGGCCGTGGGCGTGGTGGCGCTGCATTTGACCACCGGCGAGCGGATGGTCATACGGGCCGGCGCCGTCATCATCGCGACCGGCGGTCTGACCCGTTTGTACAAGCGCAACAGCGCTTCGCTGAACATGGGCGGGGACGGCTATGCGCTGGCCTTGCGCGCCGGCGCCCGTCTCATCGACATGGAGTTCGTGCAGTTCTTCCCCATCGGCCATCTGGCCCCGCGCCTGGTGGGCTTCGATCCCATCATGTGGGACCCGTTCCGCTACAAGCTTGGCGGCCGCCTGCTGAACGGCCTGGGCGAAGAGTTCGTGGAAAAATACGGCCATGCCGCCGAGAACCAGGGCTATACGGTAACGCGCGATGCGGCCACCTACGCCATCCTGAAGGAAGTCGAGGCCGGCCGCGGCTCGCCCGCCGGGGGCGCCTACCTCAGCTTCAGGCACGTGCCGGAGGCGGATTTGCGCAAGGCCTTCGGCCCCATCATCGACAAGCTGGCCGCCAACGGTATCGACCTTACCAAAAACGACATCGAGGTCGCTCCCATTGCGCACTATCATATGGGAGGAATCCGCGTGGACGTCGGCATGGCGACCGACATTCCGGGCCTGTATGCGGCGGGCGAGGCGGTGGGCGGCGCCAACGGCGCCAATCGCCTTTCGGGCAACGCCATCACCGAGGCCATTACCTTCGGCCTGCAGGCTGGGCGTTCGGCGGCGGCTTTCGCCCAGGCGGCGCAGCCGGCCGGCGAGGCGCAGGCCGCCAGGCTGGCCGCCCCGGCGCTGGCCATGCTGGATCAGGAAAGCGAAGCGCCCGCGCCAGGCGCCAATGTCGCGGCCTTTATCGCGCGGCTGCAGGAAATCATGCAGTCGCACGTCGGGCCATTCCGCAGCGAAGAGGGGCTGAACCTGGCCTTGCGCGAAATTGCGCAGTTGCGCGATACCTGTGGCCAGACGTTGGCCGGCGGCACCGGCCCGCAGGATCCCGAGCGCGTGGATGCCCTGGATCTGCGCAATATGCTGCTGGTGGCCGAAGCGGTGGCGCGCAGCGCGCTGGCTCGCCGCGAAAGCCGGGGGGCGCATCAGCGCGACGATTATCCAGGCCTGGACGACGGCTGGACGCTGAACCAGACTTTGTCCTGGCGCGACGGCCAGTGGACGCTGGCCACCCAGGCGGTCGAACGCCTGACGCCGGAGGAGGCGAAATCCCTGGCAAGCCATGAACAAGTGGGGCAAGCATGAACACTGAAAATCACGCCAATATGATTTGCCTGGATGTGCAGCGAGGTGTCGGCGCCGGCGCAACACGCATCCAGCGCTACGAGCTGCCGGTTGGCGCGGCCGCGTCGCTGCTGGACGGCTTGCGCTGGGTGCGCGAGCACCTCGATCCGACCCTGGCGCTGCGCTATTCCTGCATCAACGCCAACGCCTGCAAGGAATGCATGATGCTGCTGGACGGCAAGGTGGTGTATGCCTGCGTCGCCCGCATGCAGCCCGGCGCCACGCATAGTGTCGCGCCGCTTGCGAACAAGGCGCGGATCCGCGATCTGATTTCCGAAATCGCCCCCGTCAAAGAGCGCCTTGCCGGCGAACAGGAGGACGACGATGAGTAGCAAGCGCAATCCCGGACAACTGCGCATATTGTCTTCGGCCCATCTTGCCTCGGGCCTGCATCCGGCCTTGTCCGAGCTGGAGTTCGGGCTTATCGTGGCCAACAATGCGTTCGGCCGCTGGGTGGTGCGCTGCATGCGCGCCGCCGGCGAATCCGACCTGGCCTCCACCGATATCCTGGTGCTGCATCATGTGCATCACCGCCAGCGCCAGAAGCGCCTGGCCGACATCTGCTTCACCCTCAACTACGAAGACAGCTACGTCATCAGCTATTCGCTCAAGAAACTGCTGAAGATGAAACTCGTCGTCGGCGAGAAGGTAGGCAAAGAGGTGTTCTACGGCACGACCGAAAAAGGCGGCGAATTGCTGGACAAATTCCGCGAAGTGCGCGAGCGCTGCCTGTTTCCGGGCGTCGAGGGCGAGCTGGCCAACGACGATGCGCTTTCCGAAGTGGCCGAGCGCCTGCGCATGCTGTCGGGGCTGTACGATCAGGCTGCGCGCGCAGCCTCTTCGCTATGAGCGGCGCGGCGAGCAAGGCTCGCGAAGAGGACGGCCGCTGGCAGTTCTGGATCGACCGGGGGGGCACCTTTACCGACATCGTGGCGCGCCGGCCCGACGGCCAACTGGCCACCGCCAAGCTGTTGTCCGAGAATCCCGAGCAATACCCCGATGCCGCTGTCCAGGGCATACGCCAATTGCTGGGCGTCAAGCCCGGCGACGCCGTGCCCACCGAACGTATCGACGTCGTCAAGATGGGCACCACGGTGGCTACCAATGCGCTGCTGGAGCGCAAGGGCGAGCGCGTCCTGCTGGTGGTGACGCGCGGGTTCCGCGATGCGCTGCGCATCGCCTACCAGAACCGGCCCAAGCTGTTCGAGCGCGAAATCGTCCTGCCCGAGCTGCTGCACGAAGATGTGGTCGAGGTCGATGAGCGCCTGGCCGCGGATGGTTCGGTCGTGGCGCCGCTGGACGAAGAAGCGGCGCGCGAAGCGTTGAGCCAGGCGCGCGGGCGCGGCTTTACCGCCGTCGCCATCGTGCTCATGCATGCCTATCGCAATGGCGAGCACGAGGCCAGGCTGGCGGCCCTGGCGGCGGGCCTGGGCTACACCCAGGTTTCTGTGTCGCATCAGGTCTCGCCCATGATCCGCTACGTCGCGCGCGGCGATACGACGGTCGTCGATGCGTATTTGTCGCCGGTTTTGAGGCGTTACGTCGACCAGGTGGCCAAGGCGCTGCCGGGCGTGCGCCTGCAGTTCATGCAGTCCAGCGGCGGGCTTACCGATGCCCAGACTTTTCAGGGCAAGGATTCGGTGCTGTCCGGGCCGGCCGGCGGCATTGTCGGCATGGCCGGCATTTCCCGGGCCGCGGGTTTCGACCGCATCATCGGTTTCGACATGGGCGGCACCTCTACCGATGTCTCGCATTATGCCGGCGAGTACGAGCGAGCCTTCGACACGCTGGTGGCGGGCGTGCGGCTGCGCGCGCCCATGATGAGCATTCACACGGTTGCGGCCGGCGGCGGGTCCATATTGCAGTTCGACGGCGCGCGCCTGCGCGTCGGGCCCGAATCGGCGGGGGCCAACCCCGGCCCCGCCTGCTACCGGCGCGGCGGCCCGCTTACGGTGACCGACGCCAACGTCATGCTGGGCCGCATTCAACCCAGGCATTTTCCCAGCGTGTTCGGCCCGCACGGCGACCAGCCCCTGGACGCCGACGTGGTGCGCCAGCGCTTTGCGCAGCTGGCCAGGGAAGTGTCCGAGGCAACCGGGCGGGAGGTGTCCAGCGAACAGCTGGCGCAAGGCTTCCTGGATATCGCCGTGGCCAATATGGCCAATGCCATCAAGCGCATTTCGGTGCAGCGCGGCTACGACATCACCCGCTACACCTTGACGACTTTCGGCGGTGCGGGCGGCCAGCATGCCTGCCGCGTGGCCGACGAACTCGCCATGCCGCGCGTGCTGGCGCATCCGCTGGCCGGTGTGCTGTCGGCCTACGGCATGGGCCTGGCGGCTTCCACGGCCATGCGGGAACGCTCGGTCGAGCTGCCCTGGGACGCCGACGGCGAAGCCGCCGCGCGCCAGGTCCTGCAAGGCCTGGAACAGGCGGCCCGTGACGATCTTATTGCTCAAAAAATCGGCCCGGACATCATCCGGGTCGAGAGCCGGTTCTATTTGCGTTACGAAGGCACCGACACGGCGCTTCCCGTCATGTTGGACAGCACCCGGGCCATGCGCGAAGCCTTTGAAAAAGCCTATTTGCAGCGCTTTTCGTTCTTGATGCCCGAGCGCCGCCTGGTGATCGAATCGGCGGTGGCCGAGGCCATTGGCGATGAGTCTCGACGGATATCCGCTGCCACACAGGCGCAATCGGGCGCCGAGCGGCGCGAAGCGCCCGCCGCGTTCGACACGGTCAGCATTCATGTCGAGGGGCAGTGGCGCGATTGCCCGCTGTACCGCAGCGTGGACCTGCGCGCGGGCGACGCCATCGACGGGCCGGCCATGATCAGCGACGCCAACGCCACCACCCTGGTCGATGCGGGGTGGCGCGCCAGCGTGACGGAACGCGGCGACATGGTCATGGAAAGGTACGAGCCCCGCCCGCAGCGTTTCGCGGTGGGCACGGACGCGGACCCGGTCATGCTGGAAATCTTCAACAACCTGTTCATGTCGATTGCCGAGCAGATGGGCTACCGGCTGCAGAACACGGCGCATTCGGTCAACATCAAGGAGCGCCTGGATTTTTCCTGCGCCATCTTCGATTCGCAGGGCGAGCTCGTGGCCAACGCGCCGCATATCCCGGTGCATCTGGGCTCCATGAGCGCCAGCATCCAGGCGATTATCCAGGCCAATGCCGGGCAGTTGCGGCCCGGCGATGTGTTCGTGTTGAACAACCCCTACGCCGGCGGCACGCACCTGCCCGACGTCACGGTGGTCACGCCGGTGTTCGACGACTCGGGCAAAGACATTCTCTTTTACGTCGGCTCACGCGGGCATCACGCCGACATCGGCGGGCTGACGCCGGGCTCCATGCCTTCGGATTCCAAGGTCATCGAGGAAGAGGGTGTGCTGATCACCAACTTCCGCCTGGTGGAAGGCGGGCGCATGCGGGAGGCGGAAATGCGCGAGCTGCTGGCCGGCGCGCGCTACCCGGCGCGCAATATCGACCAGAACCTGGCCGACCTGCGGGCGCAGATCGCCGCCAACGAGAAGGGCCGCGAAGAGCTGCTGAACATGGTGGCGGCGTTTGGCCTGGACGTGGTGCGCGCCTATATGCGCCATGTGCAGGACAACGCGGAGGAGTCGGTGCGGCGGGTGATCGCCATGCTCAAGGACGGGCATTTCACGCAACTGCTCGACAACGGGGCGCGCATCGAGGTCCGGCTTACGGTCGATCGCGAAACGCGCAGCGCCACGCTGGATTTCACGGGCACGTCGCCGCAATTGCCCAATAACTTCAACGCGCCCAAGGCCGTTACCACGGCGGCGGTGCTGTATGTATTCCGCAGCATGGTGGACGATGACATCCCCATCAATGCGGGCGGGCTGAAGCCGCTGCGGCTCATCGTGCCCGAAGACTCGATGCTCAATCCGGGCTATCCGGCGGCGGTGGTGGCCGGCAATGTCGAGACGTCCAGCTGCGTGACGAATGCGCTGTACGGCGCCCTGGGCGTGATGGCGGGCAGCCAGCCCACCATGAACAACGTTACCTTCGGCAATGCCCGCTACCAGTATTACGAAACCGTCTCGGGCGGCTCGGGGGCGGGCGGCCGCTTCGATGCCGAAGGCCGGCTGGTGGGTGGCTTCAACGGCACTTCGGTGGTGCAGACGCAGATGACCAACTCGCGCATGACGGACCCCGAGGTGCTGGAACTGCGTTTCCCGGTTCGCCTGGAACGCTACGTCATCCGCGAGGGTTCGGGCGGCGCGGGCCGCTGGCACGGCGGCAACGGCGGTGTGCGCACCTTGCGCTTCCTGGAGCCGATGACGGTGTCGCTGTTGTCCAATGGCTGGATCCATCCCGCCTTCGGCGCGGCGGGCGGCAAGCCGGGAGCAGTAGGCCTGTCCCGCGTCATCCGCAACGACGGAAGCATCAAGCCGCTGCAGCATGCCGACAAGGCGGAGCTGCAAGCAGGCGACATGTTCGAAATCGAAACGCCGGGCGGCGGGGGGTACGGGGAGGAACTTTGAGTTCCTAACCCGGTGCGGGAGGGCGGGGGAGGTTTTTGCCTCAATCGCTGCGGCTCCGGCTGTGCCGGAGCTTCCCGTCTGGTCAAGCCAAATCGGGCGTTCGCGGAACTCGCGCGAACGGGCAGCCCCCGGCTGCCCGTAAACGCTGCGCTCGAACAACTGCTCGCTTGCCTCCCGATTTGACTCGCCCAGCCGGCTTGCTCAAAATCGGCCAAAACTTTTCCCGCCCTCCCACACCTAGTGGTGTCTACGGTTTGAGCATCGCTTTAGCGTTGCGGTTGATTTTTTCCGCCTTGCCTTCGAAGCGCGATGTATCGACGTCGACGACGGCCCATACGCCATCGACATAATCGTGATTGTGGCGGTGTTCAGAGATTGAACTGGCGAGAGGAGTTTCCTCGCCATCTTCGGTCAAGCCTTCCAAATGCAGGTCGATCGCTTCCTTGGCGGACTCCAAGGCTTCATCAAAGGTATCGCCAGCGGAAAAGCATCCTGGCAGATCAGGCACGGTCACGCCATAGCGAATGCCGTCATCGGTATGCAGGACTACGGGAAATTTCATTGCAGTTTTCTGATGATCTGTCTGCCGTTCATGGTGGTTATTGTGCCTACCCCAATAGGGGTCAGCCTAGTTTGTCGGCTAGTTGCTGTTGGACCGAGCGGCCATCCTCGTCCTGTTTGACGGCAAACAGGAACAGGCAGCGTCCGCCGCTGGATTTTTCCCATTGTTCGCCGACTTGGCGTTTTTCCCTGGAGTCGTCGTTGGTTTCGTAGGGTTTGCCTTTGTACTCGACGGCTAGAACGCGGCCATCGTGCAGCTCCGCCACAAAATCGGGATAAAAATAATCGCTCGATGTCGGCAGCCAAAACGAGTAATTGGGTTGACGTTCGATATTGCGCACCCATAGTTTGACCTTGGGGTGCGCATCGATGGCTTGGGCGCAGAGAAACTCTTCCGACGTTCGACCACTATCGGTTTTTTCTCGCAGGTCGTGAATGGTGGGGTAAAAATGCTTGCTGAACTCGTAGCTACCCTGATAAAACAGGCGTGCCGGGTATTTGCCGGGCTCAAATCGGAAACTGTATTTGGCCGCATCTTCCAAGGAAGGTATCGTCATTTCCAGCAATCGACCTTGAAATCCTTTTTCCATGGCCAACTGCCGCAGCCGATCAATTTCCTTGGCTATGGCTTGGGAAAGCGGAAATTTAGCCCGAACCAACGCCGTCAGGGTAAAGCCACGATCACGAATCAGGTAGGACACCACTTTCACCAGGTACGCTTGCAACTGAAGTTGGGATACATACGGTTTACGGGTTTCAGCGTCCAGCCAGCGCACCAAGTCCTGCTCGCTGATGGCGCCGGCCACGTCGTTCAGCTTCAGCTGCTGTGCATCGATATGTCGATATTTGACCTTTTCGCCGTTCACATCGATTTCAAATGAATTGATGCTCTCCTGAATGGTAAATCCTGCCAACTGTACGGGCTGATCCAGTAGATTCCAGTCACCTAGATCGGACAGCGTTTCCTTTTCCACGACCTCAAGATAGCCATCCAGTTCCAAACATAGTTGCGGGATCGGGGCAAAGCTCAAACCCAGTTTTGCCGGCGCTCGTAAACTCAGACGTAGGGCCCGATGAGCTTGAAACTGCTCTTTGACGGATTCCCGCGATTTAGGCGAGACGGTCTGACTAATGAACGTCTCGGCTTGTGTTAGCTCTTCGGCGTCCAGCGTGCCTTTGAGTAATAGTGTTGCCCCTTGCGTGGACGGTCGAATTTCCACCACGGCCTTGACCGAGTCGGGCCAGTGCTGTGTATCGGGCATTTGGTCAATCTGAATGTAACAGTCCGGTATAGGGGGTACATAGGGAGAGGTTGGAAGGCGCTGATCCAGGATATTGCCGGCCAGCAAGCCATCGTCGTCTGGCAGCAAGGAAGGCTGCTGTGGCACGATCATGGAGGCCGTTTCCAGCCGTTCGAAGCCCATGTTTTGCACCATGCGGTCTTTCAGGCCGCTTGCGGCTTCGGCAAAGTTCTCGGCCACGATGTGCGCATATGCTTTGTTCAAGGCTTCCTGCTGGCGCGCCCGAGCGTATGGCATACGCAGCACACGCCCCAGTAACTGCTCTACCGCTGTGGATGAATTCATGGATTGCAATGACGCCAGAACATAGGCGAACGAACAGTCCCAGCCTTCGCGCAATGCCGCTACGGTGATTACATAGCGTATCTTGCAGGCTCTATCGAACAAGTCGATACCTTCCAGTTCCTTTTCCGATCCGGTGGCGACAGCGATTTGCTCTTCGGGAATATTTTCATGTTCGATCAGATGCTGGCGAACCGCGGTAACTGTCGCTGCGTTGTTGGCAGGTTCGGCTTGTATCAACGCAATGGGTCGAACATAGTCGGTGTCTTTTTGCGCAAGCATTTCCAGCCTGTTGCGGGTCAGGATGGCGTCTCGCAAGCAGTCGCGCCAGCCGTTGGGATGTTCTGCCAATACAATTGGCAGTTTGATCATTTCTTCGGTTTTAAGCTCTTGCGCCGAGACGTGATACAACACATTGTTACCGGCAACAGGTGTGGCGGTAAATTCAATAACGCATCCTGGGTTCAACCGCCCCAGAGTCTTGAAGAAGCGGTCAGTTCTGTTGTTGTGCGCTTCATCCACAATCACAATGGGGCGCTGCATGTGCAACCAGTTGGCGACGGAATGCTTGATTCGGCCAATATCTTTGGCTGTGAGGTAGGGCTGGCTTTCAAGGTCTACTGCGGAGACTTTTTCGAGTCCTTCGCCGAGGCTGGCCGGAACGTTATCGAAATGCGGGGCCAGCTCTTCAAAGAAAGAATAGACGTTGCGTTTGGCCGTGTTGGTGACATTAAACGACTGGATGGTTGCCACCACCACTATGCACGCCTTGCCAATATCGTTGGGGCTGATGGTTTGCAGGCTTTCCAGATCGCAGATTTGAATCTTGTCGCCAAAATACTGTGCCATGGCCTGGCGGTAAGGATGGTGAACATCGGACAAGGCGTCCATGGTTTGCGAGCGGATCATGTCCGATGGCGTCAGCCACAATGCAATAGGAGTATCGCTGTCTTGCACGGTCTTTCCGGCCAACGCCACAGCATGGGCGGCCATCAAGGTCTTGCCGCCGCCAGTGGGAATGCGTAAGCAAACGCTTGGTACTGCGTCGAATAGGGATTGGTAGGGCTCATTAACGCGATTCTGGCTAACGAGAATTGCTTTGAAGGCGTCTTCGATGGAAGCGCTGCGGCAGGCTTGTAAGAATTGCGTTAACGTGGCAAGCGCATTGTCTTGATATTGTTTTAGCTTAAACATAGGTAATGTCTATCCGTCAACGAATTTTTACGTCGTAGGGAATTTGCTTGAAGGTGATGCCTTCTGCCGTGAGGCGAGCAGACCCCAGACGAGTTGTTTCGCCATAAATGACTTTGGGGCCGTCGTGCGGGAAAACCTCGGTAATGGCATTGAATACAGCATTGGTCAACACATTGCCGCCAGCCGGACGCCGGTCCCCAAGAATCCCGTTGTACAACAAGTAATACGCTATGCCGTTGTGAATACCTAGCAATGGCTTATCGAAGACCTGCTGTCCTGGCTCGCCAATTTCAAAATGCCAGATGTAGGAGGCCAGCGTAGCAAAACGCACTTCAGCACTGATACGTCCATCGGTATCGAAGGCGGGTTCGCCCAGTGTGAGAAAACGAAACCCCCCGCCGCCGGCCCAGTTGACCGCCGCGCTGATACCCCCTTGTTCGCCTTTAATAACTTTTTGCAGGCGAGGAATGCAATGCGTACGCGCATGCTCACCCATTTCAATACCGATGTAGCGGCGATTCATTTTATGGGCGACAGCGGCGGTGGTGCCTGAGCCGAGGAAGGAATCCAGGATTAGGTCGCCGGGCTGTGTCGATATTTCGAGAATTCGTTTGAGAAGTCGTTCTGGCTTTGGCGTGTCAAAAACCCCTGTTGCAGCAAATAGAGCAATGCCTTCCTTTTTTGCCTCATCGGTATGGCCGACTTCTTCGTGTGGCCACCAATTATGAGGGGTCATCCCATCGCGAACCTCGGATAAAAATAACTTTAATGCGGGAGTTCTATTTTGACCTTTAAGCCCCCACCACAACCTACGTTCGGCGATGTGTTGAGAATGGATTGCGGGCTCATATTTCCATGCCTTTCTAGAGTTGCTAATGATTTCGCCTGTAAACGGATTCGTAATCGGGTAGCACAAATTCGGGCGTTTCTCGGGAGAAGCTTGATTTAAGTAGTCGACAGCCTTCCAAGGTCCTCTTGGGTCGTTGTCGGGGTTTGAGTAACGGGCTATAGAATCTGCGGTACGCGGAAGCAGGTTAGGTATAAACGAATCCGACTTTGCATAGCAAAGCACTCGATCAACAATCGACGCAATACCTTTGAAATTATTGCTTACGCTGTATTTCCGCTGCCAACTAATATCGGTACGAAAATTCTTTCGCCCAAATATCTCGTCCATTAGGACTTTCAAATAGTGCGCCTCGTTGTCATCGACCGATACCCAAATACTGCCGTCTTCGGCCAGTAAATCCCGTAGCAGCACCAAACGCGGGTACATCGTCGACAGCCACTGGCTGTGCTCCAGCTTGTCGTCGTAGTGCTCGAAGGCGCTTTGTGTGTTGTACGGAGGGTCGATATAAATGCACTTCACCTGTCCGGCATAAAAGGGAATCAGTGCTTTGAGCGCCAATAGGTTGTCACCCTGAATCAACAGGTTCTCGCTGCCGTCGCCGTATGTACCTTCCTGCTTGAGCAAGTGATATGGCACTTCTCGGGACGTGTCTTTGGCCTGGTTCTTGTTTACCCAATCTAGGAATGGCATAGCGCAGTGTCTTTATCGTGGTCTTCGTCGTTGCTGCATTTTAGCCAATGATAATGGTGCTTTATAATAAAATGTTAATCGTATCGAGGCATGGGTCACTATGCTGCGGATTTGACGCTCCTGCGATGAACGATCCAGGCGAATCTTATCTATCAGGCCGTGGCGTGCCTGTGCCGGCAAGCGAAGTTGGAGCAAGCCATGGCGGCGGCCGTTTTTGGGGTACAAGCGAACAGCTGTTTGAGGACGGCGTTTACGGCCAGCCGGGGGCTGGCCGTTCGTCCGAGTTCTGTGAGCGCCCGAAAACGGTTGTCGGCATGGGAAGCCCCGGCGAAGCCGGGGCCGCAGCGACCTGAGCGCGCCGGTGCAGGCACGCCACGGCCGCTAAAGAACCCAAAAAAAACAGCCGATGCAGGAAACAACCAGCTCAAGAAACCACCTCAATCATCAACCACCCAAATAAAACATCAGCCCATAAACAAAGAGCCCAGTCAGCGACCGGGCTCTTGAACCGCTAGGCTGGCGAAAACCCGCCGCTTACTTCAGCAAGTGCCACTGGCCATCCTTCACCGTGATCAGCTCGCGGCCGCGTTGGTCGAAGCCGCTGTGGTCTTCAGGCGTCATGTTGTAGACACCCTGGGTAGCCACCAGCTCTTTCGTTTGCTCCAGCGCATCGCGCAACGCGCTGCGGAACTCCTTGGTGCCGGGCTTGGCCACCTTTTCGGCCTTGGGAATCGCGTGCTCGAGCAACAGGCCCGCGTCGTAGACGTTGGCACCGAACGTGGCCGGCTTCTCGCCGTACATCTTCTCGTAGCGGGCGATGTAGTCCTCGGCCACCTTCTTCGAGGCATTGCTGTTGGGGATTTCCGGCAGGACCAGCATCAGGCTGGCCGCCAGCACCGTGCCTTCCACATCCTTGCCGCCCAGCTTCAGGAAAGCAGGCAGCGCCGCCCCGTGCGTTTGATAGAACGTACCCTTATAGCCCTGCTTGTACAGCGTGACCTCGGGCAGAACCGCGGCTGCGCCGGTGCCGGCGATCAGCACTGCGTCGGGCTTGGCCGCGAAAATCTTCAGCGCCTGGCCGGTTACCGAGCTGTCGGAACGCTGGTAGCGCTCGGTGGCGACGATCTTGATGTTGTGTGCGGCCGCCATCTTGCTGATGACGTTCAGCCAGTCCTCACCGAAGGCGTCGTTCAGGCCGATGAAGCCCAGGGTCTTGACTCCCGTCTTGACCATGTGCTTGATGAGAGCGTCGGCGATGATGTCGGTGTTCTGGGTGGTCTTGAACACCCATTTCTTTTCCGGCGACATGGGCAGCACGACCGAGGCGGTGCCCACCGGCGCCAGCATGGGTGTACCCGAATCGGCCGCGAACTGGATGACGCTCATGGCGTTGGGCGAGCCCGACGGCCCGATCAGCGCGTCGACGTGGTCTTCGGTGATCAGCTTCTTGAAGTCGGTGACCGACTTGGTGGGATCGCTGCCGTCATCCAGCGAAATGTACTTGACGGTGAGGTCGCCGATTTTCGTGGGCAGCAGCGGCACCGTGTTGCGCTGCGACTTGCCCACCAGGGCGGTCGGGCCGGTGGCCGAGGTGACCACGCCGATTTTTACCTGAGCCAGTGCGGGTGCGGCGCTGAATGCCGACAGAACGGTAAGGGCGATTGCGATTTGTCTGATCTTCATAATAGTTTTTCTCGTTCGGTTAGGGATGGAAAAGGCAGCCTGTCATTGTTGAACGCCTTGTCTGCGCAGGCCGGCGTCCGGATGGCCTTGGGTAACAATAAAACCACTCATCGGCATTGTCCAACATTTATTGGACTCAAAGCTCCTTTTTGCGATGAGCCGCAGGAATCTTCAGGGGAATCTAGATGACGATGGAGCCTATGCTGGCGCCGCCGCATACGTAGAGGTTCTGGCCGGTGACGAAACTGTTGGACGGATCGGCGAAGAACATGACGGCGCGCGCCACGTCGTCGGAACGGCCCAGGCGCTGCACGGGAATGCCCTTGGCGATGTTCGTTTCGCGTTCGCTGCCGGCTTCTACCACGTCGTAGAACATGTCGGTTTGAATGGGGCCGGGCGAAACGACGTTGACGGTGATGCCCTTGGGCGCCAGCTCCAGCGCCCAGGTGCGGGCCATGCCTATCATGCCCGATTTGGTGGCGGCATAGGCGGTGCGGGTCTGCAGGCCCAGCGCGCCGCGCGATGACATCAGCACGATGCGCCCGAAGTTCGCCGCTTTCATGGCGGGCAGGCAGGCCTGGGCCAGCGTCATGGCCGAGCCCAGGTGGATCTGGGTCAGGCCCTGGAGCTCGTCCAGCGTGACCTCTTCGAGCAGGTGGGGCCAGATGACGCCGGCGTTGTGGATGAGGTGGGAAACCTTGAATTCCCCCGTTACCTGGGCGGCGGCGGCCTGCGTGGCCTGTGCGTCCAGCAGGTCGACTTTCACCGAATGCAGTTTGGCGTGGGTGAAGTCCGGGTCGCGGCGCGCCATGGAAATGACGGTATAGCCTGCATCCAGAAGCTGGCGGCTGATTTCGGCGCCGATGCCGGCGCTGCCGCCGGTGACGATGGCTGTATAAGAAGTGGACACAATGAACTCCTGGGGTGATTGGGGTTACGAAGCGTTGGGCACCAGCGCCAGCACGCGCAAGGGGCTGCCCGAACCACTGCGTATCTTCAGGGGCGCCGAGAAAATGACGGCGCCCTTGGGTGGCAATTGATGCAGGTTGGTCATGCATTGCAGGCCGTAGCGGTTGTTGCCGTGCATGAAGTAATGGCAGGGGTAGGGGGGATCCAGGTGCTGAGCCTGCCCCGCGTCGGTGCCGACCGATTCGGTGCCGAAGCCGTGCACGTCGCGCTCCTTGATGAGCCAGGGCACGACTTGCGCATCGGGGCCGGGCGAGTGCGCGCCGTCGTCTTTCATGTTCAGGTAGTCGTTGGGCTTTTGGCGCTGCGACCAGTCGGTGCGCATGAACACCCACGAGCGGGCGGGAATCGTGCCGTGCCTGGCTTCCCACTGCTTGACGAAATCGATGGTCAGCAGGAAGTCGGGGTTCTCGCGCGATTCGGCCGAGCAGTCGATGACGCAGGCATCGGCAATGAAGGACTCCAGGGGAATGGAGTCGACGGTGTTGTCGGGCAGATCCTTGCCCGAAACCCAGTGCACCGGCGCGTCGAAGTGCGTGCCCGTGTGCTCGGACATGGAAAAATTGTTCCAGTACCAGGCGGGGCCGCGCTCGTCGTAGCGCGAGATTTCCTCGATGCGGAAAGGCCAGGCCTGGCCGAACTCCGGCGGCATGACGATGGTCGGGAATTCGGGCGTCAGGGTTTCGGTCAGGTCGACGATCCGGATCTTGCCGCTTAACAGCTCCGCCATGAACTGGCTCAATACGGTAGTGCTCATTGTTGCTCCAAAAGCCGGCCCGGGATCGGGCCGCAGGCGTGCCGGACGGCTCAGCTTTGCGTGCCGAGTTCGCGCTCCAGCCCCTTGGGGTTGTCGTGCATGCGGGCCAGGAATTCCTGCGCGACGTCGCCGACGTAGGCTTCCTCGACTCCGTCCCGCAGCGCGCGCACAATGGCGCTGGCGATGGCTGAAGGGCTGACGCGCGGGGGAGGCGTAAGCTGCTCCCATTCGTAGTCGATGGGGCCTGAAAATACATTGACGACGCGGATGCCGGCCGGACGCAGTTCGTTGCGCAGGCATTGGCTGGCGGACAGCGCGGCGGCCTGCGAAGCCGACCACATGCCGCGCGACGGCAGATTCAGGTGGGCGTAGATGGACAGCGTGTTCACCCAGGCCACGGCGTTGGCCGTGCCGTCCGCGCCGCGCCCGGCCATGGCCGGGCCGAAGTGCTGGGCCAGGCGCATCAGGCCCAGGCAATTCACGTTGAATGCATCCTGCGCCTTGAGCAGGTCGCGATTGTGCAAAATGCCGCCTTCGCGCGCGTAGTCGGCGGTG
>Ga0180219_1001549_pt1 | contig 14724 bp, 13 predicted proteins | sample eDN3rd30CBELigMG_FD_151338 | JGI IMG/M metagenome (GOLD analysis project Ga0180219, IMG submission 151338) | Enriched Miracle-Growth compost microbial communities from Emeryville, California, USA - eDNA 3rd pass 30_C BE-Lig MG (version 2)... ...
GCTGCCCGCGCCCGCGACTTGGGGTTGGTGAATGAGGTGGTGTCGCCGGGTTCGCTGCTCGATCGCGCAATTGAACTGGCGACCCTGATTGCCGGCCAGCCCCCGTTAGCAGTCCAGGGGGCCAAGACGGTGCTCAATGCGGTCGAGGCCGACACCGATGAGATGCTCGCGCTGGAAGGCTCAATCGCGGCGGGCCTGTTCGCCACCACCGCAGTGGCGGAGAACGTCGGACAGTGGGTCGAAAAAAGTCAGGCGAAGGTCGGCGGCTGATGGCCGGTTCCTTTCGCGTCCGGATAGCGGCCGGCATGTCGGATGCCCTGACCGACGTTCGAAACGGAATGACAATCGGGATTGGCGGTGCGCTCAATGCTGGCCATCCAATGGCACTGGTACGGGCGCTGATGCAAGGCGAAGCCAGGGACTTGACCATCGTCAGCGGTTTCGGCGGCATGGAGATCGATATGCTCGCAGGCTCGGGTATAGCCAGCCGGATCATCGCCGCATTCGTGGGGGCGGAGGGCGTGGCTGGCGTACCGCCATTATTGGGCTGGGCTGTCGAGCAAAAGCGGATTGACGCATGGGATATCGACGAGGGTATTCTGCTCACTGCACTGCGCGCGGCATCCCAGAAACTGCCCTATGCGACATGGCGATGCGGTCTCGGCACCGACGCGGCGAACAATCCGTTGTGCCAAATGGCCACGGATGCGGGAACGGGGCTGCCTTATCTCAAGATCCGTCCGCTCGATATCGATGTCGCGCTGACCTGGGCGGAAGCGGCGGACACCGACGGCAACGTGCTGCGTTGGGGTCCCGATTTCGGTGATGGTGGATTTGCGGACGCAGCCGCACTGCGTATCGTCCAGGTCGAACGCATCCAGTCGACAGAGCAGCTCGGGCGCTCACCCGATCGCGTTGCCCCTTGGCAGGCAGATGTCGTTATCGCCGCGCCGCTTGGCACTCATCCATTCGCCAGCACCTCGCTCATCGACGATCTGAGCTGGCTCACGCACTATGTCTCGACAATGGCGGCATTGCGCAAGCAGGGCGACTGGAACGCGGTGCCGCATCCTGTTCGTGGTCCTGCTGCTGAGTTAGACTTTGCCAAGTGGCTTCTTGTATCTTTGAAGGACTGGCGTACTCGGCCGCACGACATGTTTCGCTGGACTGGTTCGCCCCAACCCTCGCAAAGCTAGTCGATCCAAAGACCGCGCGCCCGATGCCAATCCTCCAGCGTAATGTCCGGATACTCATCGAAACACTTATCGTCCGGGCCGATCTCGGGTTCGACCCAGGCGGCCTTGGACGAAAGCATCATATGGACGAGCCACGGGGCCTTCGGCAGTTCGCTATCGATGGCCGACGCGAAGGGATGGAAGAGTTCGGGATATTCCGGGCTGAACACCCACAGCGCGCTGGCGCATGCGGCGCAGAAATGCCGCTCGCCCGTGCTGACGCGGCACCCGCCCCGGCCATCGTCAAGCCCGGCGTGAAACACGGCCGTCTTGCCCTCGACCTCGAGCGTCTGCTTGTCGGCGTGAAGGTTGATTGCGTATCCGCCGCCGCCCGCGGTCTTCCGGCATATCGAACAATAGCACCGCATAAACGGCACTGGTGCGTGGCTGTCGGCGGAAAAGCAAATCCTGCCGCAACGGCACGACCCGTCGAGCTTCAGGGGCATGGCCAGATCCTTTCGCACGGGTGAACTGCCAAGCGGTGGGCCGGTTCCGACCTTTTGCGGATGTTGATGAGCCGATTTGCGATTCCCATCCGCGGCGGCATCCCTTTGCGCATTCATGCGTCTCCATCCGGAAGGAGTGCCGCGTCATGGATGCCCTTACCGAAAAGCAGAGGATGCTCGCCGGCCAGCCCTATCGGGCGAACGATCCCGAAATCGTTGCGGATCAGCTATCGGCGGCGGACTGGATGCAGCGCTTCAACTGCTCGTTGCCGCCGGAAAGAGAGGCGCTGCTGCGCCAGCGCCTGGGTTCGCTCGGGGATGCGTCCGCGATACGACCGCCATTCCACTGCGACTATGGATATAATATCCATCTGGGCAGCGGCGTGTTTCTGAACTTCAACTGCGTGATCCTCGATGTGGTCCGGGTGACCATAGGGGATGCAACGCAGATCGGACCCGGCGTTCAGATTCTGGCGGCCGATCATCCGCGTGATGCTGCCGAGCGCGCGGCGGGTTTGGAATGGGGACGATCCATCTCCATCGGCCGCAACGTCTGGATCGGGGGCGGTGCGATCATCCTTCCGGGCGTGACCATCGGCGATGACGCGATCGTGGGCGCGGGCAGTATCGTGACCCGGGATGTAGCCCCCGGCAGCGGGGTTGCCGGCAACCCCGCTCGCCCGCTTGCAAGATGAACCAGCGAACCAGCACGAGGGAAGACGTCGCCAAAGAGAGACAACGGCGCGCCAGACTGTTCCGTCACGCAGGAGACCGGCGAGGCAATTCGCTTGAGCGATGCGCCGTAGAGGCGTATGCTGCTGTTAGCAACCGAACGTGAGTCGATCGTCATGATCGGCAAAATGGATCGGATGTAGCAACGCCGCCGCTCAATTCCGGGACAAGCTTTCGTAGCAAAATCCTGCTGAACTGGGCGGCGACGCCATTTTCACCGCATTATATTCCGCCTTCTCAGGCATGACATATGCCAATCCAACAGCAATGAGATTGGCCAGTTTTCAATAAGTAACTTGCAAACCCGCGCTGAATATCGGGTTTGGATGGTTGGCGGGCATTCCCCCGCCGTCATGCCATCGAACGCTGGCATCTCTCTTTCTCAGGGCGCGATCAAGCCTAAGGGAAATCCCTGCTTTCGCTGGGATGACGGATGGCGAACGGCAAAAATGGCCGCAATCGGCCATCGCAGGATTTGGGTGTGCAAACTCCATAACCGCCCTGGAAGAAGGGTCTCCCCTTCTCAGGCAATCCCTTCTACATCTCCCCAATGCCCCAAATCCTCATCGATGCCGATGCCTGCCCGGTAAAGGACGAAACCTACAAGGTCGGCTGGCGGTACAACGTGCCCGTCATCGTCGTCAGCAACAGTCCCATCCGGGTGCCGGCGCATCCGCTCATCTCGCGCGTGGTGGTGAGCGACGGGTTCGATGCGGCGGATGACTGGATCGTGGACCATGTGGAGGCGGGCTCCATCGTCGTGACCGCCGACATATTGCTGGCCGACCGATGCCTGAAGTCCGGATGCGGGGCGGTGATCGCTCCGACGGGGAAGCCCTTTACCAACGCCTCCATCGGCAATGCCGTTGCGGTACGGGCCATCATGGCGGATTTGCGCGCGGGGGCGGTCGGCGACGGGATTGGCGGGCCGGCTCCGTTTGGGAAGGCGGACCGGTCACGCTTTCTCTCGGCGCTGGATGAGGCGGTGGGGCGGCTCCGGCGGTAAGTTGCGGCACGGCTGTCCTTATTCCGACGCTCCCGGCGGCAGCCGTTCATTCGGTTTGCTGGAATAAGGCAGGGACGATCCGATCGCCCCTGCCCTTTTGCTCTCAGATCAGGAACGCGCGCGCAGATTTGGCGGCTTCGACCATATGCACGAGCGCGGGTTTCACATCCTCCCATTTGCGGGTCTTCAGGCCGCAATCGGGGTTCACCCAGAGTTGGCCTGTCGAAAGCCGCTCACCCGCCTTGATCAACAAATCCACCATCTCCTCGCGCGCCGGCACGCGCGGCGAGTGGATGTCGTATACGCCCGGTCCGATCTCGTTGGGATATCGATAGTCGGCAAACGCATCGAGCAGTTCCATCTTGGACCGCGCCGTCTCGATCGAGATGACGTCGGCATCCATCGCGCCGATCGCCACGATGATGTCGTTGAACTCCGAATAGCACATATGGGTGTGGATCTGCGTCTGCGGCTGCACCCCCGAAGCGGAGATGCGGAACGCTTCGACGGCCCAATCGAGATAGGCCTGCCAATCCGCCCGGCGCAGGGGCAGACCCTCGCGCAGGGCGGCCTCGTCGATCTGGATGATCCTGGCGCCGGCGCGTTCCAGGTCGACCACTTCGTCGCGGATGGCGAGCGCAATCTGCCGGCAGGTGTCGCTGCGGGGCTGGTCGTCGCGCACGAACGACCATTGGAGGATCGTCACCGGCCCGGTCAGCATACCCTTCATCGGCCTGTCGGTCAGGCTTTGGGCATAGGCCCACCATTCCACCGTCATCGGCCGGGGCCGGGAAACGTCGCCATAAATGATCGGCGGACGGACGCAACGCGAGCCATAGCTTTGCACCCAGCCGGCCCTGGTAAAGGCGAAACCGGCAAGCTGTTCGCCGAAATACTGCACCATGTCGTTGCGCTCGAACTCGCCATGGACCAGCACGTCGATGCCGATTTCCTCCTGCCAGCGGACCGCGCGCTCGGTCTCCTCGCGCAGGAACCGCGTATAGGAGGCATCATCCAGTTCCCCCTTTCCATGGGCGGCGCGGGCCTTGCGCACTTCGGCGGTCTGGGGAAAGGAGCCGATCGTGGTCGTCGGCAATGGCGGCAGGCCCAGCAAGGCTCTTTGCTGGACGATGCGCTCGGCAAAGGGCGTCACGCGGCGGGTCCAGTTGGCGGTCAGCGCCTCCATTCGCGAACGCACCCGAGGATCGTGCACAAGCGGAGAGGCCCGGCGGCCGGCAACGGCGCGCGCATTGTCGGCAAGGGCGGCGGCAACGCTCGACCGGCCCTGGTTGAGCGCCTTGGCGAGGACCGACAGTTCCTCGATCTTCTGGACCGCAAAGGCCATCCAGTTCTTCACCTGGGGGTCGAGCCGGGTTTCCAGCGCGAGATCGATGGGCGTATGGAGCAGCGAGCAGGAGGGGGCGATAGCAAGGACGCGCCGGCTGCGCGCGATCGGCTCGATCCGGTCCAATATGGCCGTGAGATCGGATTTCCAGATATTGCGGCCATCGACCACGCCTAAGGACAGCAGCATGTCGGCGGGCGCCTTCGCGGCAACATCGTCCAACTGCTCGGGCGCGCGCACGAGATCGACATGCAGGCCCGCGACCGGCAGGCCCATCGCTATGTCGAGATTGTCGCCCAGCGCGCCAAAATAGGTGGCGATCAGGATTCGCAGTCCAGGGATTTCCTGCGCAAGGCTGGCATAGGCGGTGCCGAACGCCGCCTTCGCCTCCGCGTCAAGGTCCAGCACCAGCGCCGGTTCGTCGATCTGCACCCATTCGGCCCCCGCCGCCTGCAAACGGCGCAGCACTTCGATATAGACGGGCAGCAGGGCCGGCAGCAGCGACAGGGGCCGGGTCCGGCCGTCGGTCGATTTGGCCAGCAGCAGCCAGCTTACCGGCCCAAGCAGAACCGGGCGGCTCTCATGACCCAGCGCCTTTGCTTCCCTATATTCATCGATGACCTTGGTGGACGACAGGATGAAGTGCTGGGTCGCGCCAACTTCGGGCACCATATAATGATAATTGGTGTCGAACCATTTGGTCATTTCCTGTGCCGGCACGTCGGTCGATCGGCCGTGGCCGTGGCCGCAGCCTTCCTCGCTCGCCCCGGGCTGATGCCCCCGCGCCATCGCGAAATAGACGTCGAGCGAGCCGGCCGCGCCCAGCGGGCGGTAGATGGCGGGGATCGCCCCGACCATGATGCTGGTGTCGAGCACCTGATCATAGAGGGAGAAGTCGCCGGACGGCACGATATCGAGGCCGAGCGCCTTCTGCCGATCCCATGTCGCGGCGCGCAGCACCCGCGCGGTGTCGAGCAGCGCGGGCGCATCGGACTTGCCGGCCCAATAGGCTTCGAGCGCGGTCTTGAGTTCACGGCGCGGGCCGATGCGCGGAAAGCCGAGATTGGTGGTGATAACGGACATGCAGGGTCTCCATCGGCAAAGCGGATCGCTCGCCGTCAATCATGAGAAGAGGGGGGAAGGAATGCGACGCGATCAGGCGATCGCAGTCAGCCGGGCGGGCCTATGGCCTGGTGCAATATGGGAAATGACATCGATCATTCGCCTCTGGTTGCGAATGGAGCCGTCCGGGGGGCCGCGCGGGAAAACGGGCGGGCGCGCAGGAACGCACCGCCGCTCAAGCGCGATCCGCCGGAACCACCCCGTCCGAGGAATCCTATCACGACGAGGCAGGTCTCCTGGCTTTACGGGTCAACACGTTAGTCCGGGCCTTCCCGGCGCCGCGCGGGCGCCAGTGGCACATGGTGGACTACCGCTCGCCGCTCACAGTTGCGGGGGCAGCGCCGGACTCCGCCCTTTCAAGCGTCACCGGCTTCCCGTCTTAGCTCCACATCACGCCTGATATGGAGAACCTCGACAGCCTGTTTAGACACCCACCGCGCACAAACGTCAAGTGCAATATAAAGAAATCTTTATATAGTGGTGGGAAAGACGGGTCATGGAGGCTCCTCAACCCCCATGACCCGCAAACATCCGGCGTGCATCGGATGCGGCCGTCAGGCTCCGGCGATCGTATCGGGAACGATCGTCTTCACGATCGAGGCGTCGAGGGCCTCATAATCGTGGAGCCCGATGGTTTCGTAAAGCTCGGCGCGGGTCTGCATTTCACCCACCATATTCTGTGCGCCGCCGTCGCGGCGGATCGCCGCGTAAAGCTTCGCCTGCGCCCTGTTCGCCACCCGCAGCGACGAAACCGGCCAGATCACCATGCGATAGCCCATCGCCTCGAACTCGCCGGCGGTGAAGAAGGGTGTCTTTCCGAACTCGGTCATGTTGGCGAGCAGCTTCACGCCGGGCATCGCCTTCGCGAACGCCTCGAACATGGCACGGGTGTTGAGCGCTTCGGGGAAGATCGCGTCCGCCCCGGCCGCGACATAGAGCTTCGCGCGGTCGACGGCGGCCTCGAAACCCTCCACTCCTGCGGCGTCGGTGCGCGCAACGATGACGAGATCGCGGGCCGCCCTGCGCGCCGCCGCCACCTTGGCCGCCATATCATGGGCGTCGGCCAGCTTCTTGCCGTTCAGATGCCCGCATTTCTTGGGCAGGATCTGGTCTTCGAGATGCACCGCCCCTGCCCCCGCCTCCTCGAACGCGCGGACCATGTGCATGACGTTGAGCGCCTCGCCATAGCCCGTGTCGCCGTCGACCAGCAGCGGCAGGCCCGAAGAACGGACGATCTGCCGGATGAAGAAGGCGACCTCGTCAACGGTGATGATGCCAAGGTCGGGCAGGCCCATCGATGCCGTCATCGCCGCGCCGGACAGATAAAGGCCCTCGAACCCGGCCGCCTTCGCCTGAAGGGCGGCCTGGCCATTATGCGCGCCGGGCAGTTGCAGGATCTGCGGCCGATCGAGCAGGGCGCGGAAGCGCCGGCCGGCGCTCTCATCGGGACGGTCGTCTGCAATCAGGTACGGCAAGCGTCTTCTCCCTGGACCGCGATCGTTTCGCTGCGTTCACCCAGCGGCACGAATGTAAGATTTTCCGGGCCGGTATAATTGGCGGACGGACGGATGATCTTGTTGTCCTGACGTTGCTCTATCACATGCGCCGCCCAGCCCGACGTCCGCGCGATCACGAACAGCGGCGTGAACATCGCCGTCGGCACACCCATCAGATTGTAGGATACCGCGCTGAACCAGTCGAGATTGGGGAACATCGACTTGGCGTCCCACATGACCTGTTCGATCCGTTCGGCCACCGCATATTGCCGCCCGGCCCCGGCCTCGTCGGCCAGGGCCTTGGCCACGCGCTTGATGACGACATTGCGCGGGTCGGACACGGTATAGACCGGATGCCCGAAACCGATCACCACCTCCTTCGCCTCGACCCGGCGGCGGATGTCGGCTTCTGCCTCGTCCGGCGTTGCGTAACGCTTCTGGATCTCGAAGGCGACTTCGTTGGCGCCGCCGTGTCTGGGACCGCGCAGCGCGCCGATCGCACCCGCAATGCAGCTGTACATGTCCGACCCCGTCCCGGCGATCACCCGCGCGGTGAAGGTCGAGGCGTTGAACTCATGCTCGGCATAAAGGATCAGCGACGTGTGCATCGCCCGCTCGAAACTGCCGGACGGCGCCTTGCCATGCAGCAGGTGCAGGAAATGTCCGCCGATGCTCTCGTCATCGGTTTCCACCTCGATCCGCCGCCCATGATGGGCGAAATGATACCAGTAAAGCAGGATCGAGCCGAGTGATGCCATGAGCCGGTCGGCAATGTCGCGCGCATCCGGCAGGTTATGGTCATGCGTCTCGGGCAGCACGCAGCCGAGCGCGGAGACGCCCGATCGCATCACATCCATCGGATGCGCGGCGGCGGGGATCGCCTCCAGCGCTTCCTTCACCGACCGGGGCAGGCCCCGCAGCCCCTTGAGCTTCGCCTTGTAGGCCGCGAGTTGCGGACGCGTCGGCAAATGGCCGTGGACGAGGAGGTGGGCGATCTCCTCGAACTCGCTCGTCTCCGCGATGTCGAGGATGTCATAACCCCGATAATGAAGATCGTTACCGGTCCTGCCGACGGTGCAAAGCGCGGTGTTGCCCGCGGTGACGCCCGAGAGCGCCACCGACTTCTTGAGTTTGAAAGCGGCTCCCATCATGCCTCTCCGATCAAAAGATGCCGGCCGGGGCGTCCGGCCCCAGTCTGTCGGCGGGGACGACGAAGTTCAGCCGGGCGACTTCCGCGCCGCTGAGCGTGGGCAGGCGTTCCACGAGGGCCAGAAAGCGGTCCTGCTCGGCCTTCTCGACGATATCCTGGGCGAGCGTGCGGAACTTCTCGACATAGTTGGCGCGGGCGAAGGGACGCGCGCCGGCCGGATGGGCGTCGGCGACTCCCAGCTCATCGACGATCGAGCGGCCGTCCTTCAGCTTGATGACGACCTTGCCGCCGAAAGCCTTGTCCGATCCCTGGGCATGGTATCGCGCCGTCCAGGCGGGGTCCTCCTGCGTCGTGATCTTGTGCCACAGCGCGACCGTATCGGGACGTTGCGCCCGCTCGGGCGCGTAGCTCTTCACATGGTGCCAGCCGCCATCCTGGAGCGCGACCGCGAAAATATACATGATCGAATGGTCGAGCGTCTCGCGGCTCGCCCTGGGGTCCATCTTCTGCGGATCGTTGGCGCCGGTCCCGATCACATAATGCGTGTGATGGCTGGTCTTGATGAGAATGCTCTCGACCTGGGCGAAGTCGCCCACCTTGGGGCCCATCCGCTTGGCGAGGTCGATCAGCGCCTGGCTCTGATATTCGGCCGAATATTCCTTGGTATAGGTGTCGAGGATGGCGCGCTTGGGCTGGCCGGGTGCGGGCAGCGGCACCTGATAGACATGGGCGGGGCCGGACAACAGCCAGGCGATAAAGCCGTCCTCGCCCTCATAGGCCGGGGATGGCGCCCCTTCCCCGCGCATGGCGCGGTCGACCGCCTCGATCGCCATCTTGCCGGCAAAAGCCGGGGCATAGGCTTTCCAGGTGGAAATCTCGCCCTTGCGCGACTGGCGCGTGGTGGTCGTGGTATGAAGCGCCTGCTGGATCGCCTGGAAGGCAATCTCGGTCGGGAGGCCCAGAAGCGCGCCGATGCCGCCGGCCGCGCTCGGCCCCAGATGGGCGATATGGTCGATCTTGTGCTCGTGCAGGCAGATGCCCTTCACCAGATCGACCTGAAGCTCATAGCCGGCGGCCAGGCCCCGGACCAGCGCCGCGCCGTCCAGGCCCTTTGCCTGCGCGACGGCCAGGATCGGCGGAATATTGTCGCCCGGATGACTATAGTCCGCAGCCAGGAAGGTGTCATGGAAATCGAGTTCGCGGACTGCCACGCCATTGGCCCAGGCGGCCCATTCGGGACTCGCTGACATATCCGGAGACAGGCCGAAAATCGGCGCGCCGCGGTTCGCGCCACCGGGCGCCGCCTTGTGCCCCAGCGCCTGCGCGCGGGCCGACCGGATCGGCCCGCGCGCGATCGAGGCGGCGGCAACGGCCGCATTGTCGATGATGCGGTTGCCAATCATCTCGATCACGTCGTCGTCGACCGGCACCGGATCGGTTGCGACGGCCGCCAGCTTCCATGCGAGCTGATCCTCACGAGCCAGCGGCTCGGCGGATTTATAGGTGCGAACGTCATGCAGATTCATGGGCGATACTCTCTCGTCTGGTGGGAAGATGTGGCGAAGGTAAAGCGGCCGCTGGCCGCGAGGCGGGCACCGCCGCCCGCCGGATGGACGGTTGCGAACACGGACAAGGTGATGGCCCGCTCGTCCTGCCGGACCGGCCAGATCTCCAGCGTGGCGACGCCCTCGCCGATATCGCGAATGTCGAGGCGATCGCAGGCCGCCAGATGGACGGGCCGGGCGATGTGGACGGCCGCGCGGGCGGCCGCCGCATCGGCCATGCGCGCCAGCATCGTCAGGCCGTCAGGGGAGCGATTGGATGACATGCACCCGCTATCCGCCCATTTCGCGAGCGCGGGAATGACTGAAAAGGCGAAGATTTGCGGATCGAATCCAGCAAATCAGCGAATTTTGTTAATTTCTCCGCACTCCGGAATTTGGCTTTACGCCGCTATATTTCGCTGCCTATGCAGAAGATGCGGATAAAAATTCGCATCGTTGCGAATGACTTTATGGCGGATGAGCTGATGCGGAAAGCCTTCATGGGCGTGAGGCTGCGGCGCCTGCGCGAAGAGAAAAAACTGAAACAGGTCGAGCTGGCCCAGGCGCTCGGCATTTCGGCCAGCTATCTCAACCAGCTCGAACAGAATCAGCGTCCCTTGACGGTGCCGGTGCTGCTCAAGCTCAACGCCGTGTTCGACATCGACGTGCAGCTCTTCTCCGAAGAAGACGAGGCGCGGCTGATCACCGAACTGCGCGAAGCGCTCTCGGAAGGCGGGCAGGATGAAAGCGTGTCAATCGCGGAGATCCGCGAACTCGCCGCCAACATGCCCGCCGTGGGACGGACGCTTGTGTCGCTGCACCGGCGCTATCGCGAGGCGACGGAGCGCGGTGACGCGCTGGCGGCCCAATTGGGCGACGACTGGATCACCGGCGGCCCGGCGCGGATGCCGTTCGAACAGGTGCGCGACTTCTTCTATGCGCGGCACAATCATGTCGAGATTCTCGATGAAGCGGCCGAGCGCCTCTATCGTGACGCCGTCCTCGGCCCCCGCTCGGTGCACAATGGGCTGATCGCATATCTGAAGCATCGGCACGATGTCCGGGTCGACCTGACCGGCGCGGAAGCGAGCCAGCGCCGCTTCGATCCCGCACAACGCGCGCTCCACATATCGGCCGATCTGAAGCCGGGGCAGCAGGCGTTCCAGATGGCGACCCAGCTCGCCTTTCTCGAACTGGGCGATGTGATCGACAGGCTGGCGGACAATGGCGGCCTGACGGGCGAGGAAGCCCGGCGTCTCGCAAGGATAGGCCTCGCCAATTATTTCGCTGGGGCACTGATCCTGCCCTATGGGGATTTCCTCGCCGCCGCGAAGGCCAGCGCCTATGATATCGAGGCGCTGGGGCGGCGCTACGGAGTCGGATTCGAGACGATCAGCCACCGGCTTTCGACTCTCCAGCGGCCCGAGGCGCGCGGCGTTCCCTTCTTCTTCGTGCGGGTGGACCGCGCCGGCAATATCTCCAAGCGCCAGTCCGCAACCGATTTCCACTTTTCGCGCGTGGGCGGTTCATGCCCCCTCTGGAACGTCTATGAGGCCTTCGCCCAGCCGGGCAAGGTGCTGACGCAGATCGCCCGGATGCCCGATGGGCGCACCTATCTCTGGATCGCGCGCACGGTCGGGCGCGGCAATGCGGCTTATGGCGTTCCGGGCAAGACTTTCGCCGTCGGGCTTGGCTGCGACATCCGCCATGCGTCCCAACTGGTCTATTCGCGCGGCATCGATCTCACCCGCCCGGATGCCGCCACGCCGATCGGCGCGGGCTGCAAGGTCTGCGATCGCCCGGCCTGCCCCCAACGGGCCTTCCCGCCGATCGGGCGCGCTATCGCCGTCGACCAGAATCGAAGCCCGCTCACGCCCTATCCGGTCGCCTGAGCGGTCCCGGCGCCGGTCCGGCCGGAAAGGCTCACACCTCTTGCGCAACCCGGCCTTTTGGATTTTGCGGCGAAAGGAAGAAGCAAAATGCGGCTTCGCTCGTTTGACAGGGCGCGGGGAACGAGCCGACAGGAGAGATGTCATGCCCCAGGGCGACAAATCGAGCTATACCGACAAGCAGAAGCGCAAGGCCGAGCATATCGAGGAAAGCTATGAACATCGTGGCGTCAGCCACGACGAAGCCGAACGCCGCGCCTGGGCCACGGTAAACAAGGAGTCCGGAGGCGGCAAGAAATCCGGCTCGGGCCGAGGCAAGAAGGAAAATCACGCCTCTTCCCGCAAGGGCGGACGCATAGGCGGCGCCAGCCAAAGCCATGAGAAGCGCTCCGCCGCCGCCAAGAAGGGCTGGGAAACCCGGCGCAAGCGGGCGAACGGCTGAGGTCCAAACCGCGATGCCGATGATCCGATAGGAGCCTGCCGATGCCGGTGAGCGGCTGGAAAATCGACGAAGCGGAACGGGCGGCCCTGCTGGAACGCTTTCCACCCGCATGGCCCCATGCCGTTGCCGATCATATCACGCTCGACGCACATGCCCGGGCAGACGATCCGCTGCCTGCTGCCCGGGCAGCCAGGATCGTCGGAAGCATTGATGACGGCGAGGGCCTGCAAGCGATGGTCGTGGCGATAGACGGCACGACCGATCGGCCTGACGGCAGCACCTATCATATAACCTGGTCGCTTGATCGGGCGCGTGGGCGAAAGCCGATCGAGAGCAACGATGTCATCGCGCGGCTTGGCTGGAGGCCGTTTGACGACCCTTTGCCGATCCCGATCATTCCGGCGCGCTTTTAGCCATCTGCAATCTCGCTTGCATCGCCGCCCGCTCTGTCGGACAAGCGCGCCATGCTGCTCAATTTTCTCGACGCGCTGCGCGCCGCCGGCATCCCCGCCAGCATCAAGGAGCATCTGCTGCTTCTGGAGGCGCTGGACCGCGACGTCATCGAACGCCGTCCCGAAGACTTCTACTATCTCGCCCGCGCGACCTATGTGAAGGACGAGGGGCTGATCGACCGCTTCGATCAGGTTTTCGCCCAGGTGTTCAAGGGCGTGCTGAATGCCGAGGGCGTCGAAGCGGAAATCCCGGAGGAATGGCTGCGTCTGGTCGCGGAGAAGTTCCTGACGCCGGAGGAAATGGAAAAGATCAAGTCGCTGGGCGACTGGGACGAGATCATGGAGACGCTGAAAAAGCGGCTCGAAGAACAGCAGGGCCGTCATCAGGGCGGCAACAAGTGGATCGGCACCGGCGGCACGTCCCCCTTCGGCAATGGCGGCTACAATCCGGAGGGCGTCCGCATCGGCGGGGAAAGCCGCCACAAGCGCGCCGTCAAGGTATGGGAAAAGCGCGAGTTCCAGAATCTCGACAACAGCAAGGAACTGGGCACCCGCAACATCAAGGTGGCGCTGCGCCGCCTGCGCCGTTTCGCCCGCGAAGGCGCAGCGGATGAGCTGGACCTCGACGAAACCATCCGCGGCACGGCGCGGCAGGGCTGGCTCGACATCCGGATGCGTCCCGAACGCCACAATGCGGTGAAGCTGCTGCTGTTCCTCGACATAGGCGGGTCGATGGACCCCTATATCAAGCTGTGCGAGGAGCTTTTCTCCGCCGCCACCGGCGAATTCAAGAACATGGAATTCTTCTATTTCCACAACTGCCTCTACGAAGCGGTATGGAAGAACAACAACCGCCGTTTTTCGGAGCGCACATCGACCTGGGACATTCTCCACAAATATGGCCATGACTATAAGGTGATCTTCGTCGGCGACGCGGCGATGAGTCCCTATGAGATCATGCATCCGGGCGGTTCGGTCGAACATATGAACCCCGAAGCGGGCGCGGTCTGGATGCAGCGCATCACCCACACCTATCCCGCCGCCGTCTGGCTCAATCCCGCGCATCGCGACCATTGGGACTATAGCCAGTCGACGAAGATCATGCGCCAGTTGATGAACGACCGCATGTATCCCCTGACGATCGAGGGCATTGACGAAGCGATGCGGGAACTCACCCGCAAGCGGTAGGATGCGGCGCATGGCCTACGCGGTTCGGGCCTGATTATTTTGTCTGCAAACAGCCTCCACCTAACAGCCGCTTACCGCCAGTTGCTGTCATTAATGTCCGTTATTCCAGCGTTGCTTCCGCCGCCCTTCGGGTCGCTGGGATGACGGATAAGTGGCGGGAATCCACCCATAACCATCATCGGAAACGCCCACGCAAATGCCGGGCAATCCCCTCTTCAAGCTGGGCGGAACAACCTTCCGCCTGTCATCGGCTCCGGCGCTCCGGTGGTTCCGGGGAAGCTGATCGGCAGGCCCTTGACCGAGCGCACCGCCATATAGGCGAAGCCCTGCGCCTCCAGCGCGTCGCCGTCCCAGCCTAGCTCGTCCACGGGCCGCACCTCCGCGCCCGTCCGCTGCGCCAGCATCGTCATCAGCGTGGCATTATGCCGCCCGCCGCCCGCCACATAGATGCGCTCCGGCCGCGCGCCGAGATGCTCCACGCCCCGCGCCACGGCGGCGGCGGAAAAGGCGGTCAAGGTCGCCGCGCCGTCCTCCAGTTCCAATCCACGCACCGCCGCGATGGAAAAGGCTTCCCGGTCGATGCTCTTGGGCGGCGGCGCGGCAAACCAGGGATCGGCCAGCATCTCCGCCAGTCGCGCTTCATCCACCCGTCCCTTTGCCGCCACGGCCCCACCCGC
>Ga0180219_1001550_pt1 | contig 14723 bp, 10 predicted proteins | sample eDN3rd30CBELigMG_FD_151338 | JGI IMG/M metagenome (GOLD analysis project Ga0180219, IMG submission 151338) | Enriched Miracle-Growth compost microbial communities from Emeryville, California, USA - eDNA 3rd pass 30_C BE-Lig MG (version 2)... ...
TCGCCCGATCAGAACTTGGCGACCACACCCACCATCGGACGGTAGGAGTGGAAGTTGCCGCGCGTATCGACCTGCGCACGCAGGCGGATGTTGCTGCGGTCGGCCGAGCCGCCCATGTCGGCGAGCGAAAGCTCGGTGCCGATGCCATAGGTGGTGCCGTTATAGTGGCGGCTGCCCGAAACCGGCGGGAATGCCGAGCTGTCGAACTTGGTCCACTGGTAGCCGACCTTGGCGAAGAACATGCTGTCCTTACCAGCGCGCAGGCCCAGACGGCCGGCGGCGCCGTATTCCCAGTCGATATCCTTGTCGATGCCCTTGGCAACGCTGCCTTCAGCGCCGATCACGACCGGGCCGAGATTGTAGTTGAGGCCGGCAACGCCCTCGAGCAACCAACCGCGATAGCCGCTGGGCGGGCTGCCATTATACTGGTCGTTGTCGAAATCGTGGAGGCCGCCCAACACGCCGACATAGGGCTCGAGACGGCTGGTGGAACCCGCGTCGTCCTGCGCCATCGCAGGCATGGCCGTGCCGGCCGCGAACGCGAGCGCCAAGGTGGTGAGGGAAAGAGCTTTCATGATGCTGAACCTTCTTTTTAATGGATGCGGGCCATTGCCCTGCATTCGCGACCAACTGCGTCGATCGCCCGCCTAAAATGCCTTTCCTGCCTGAACCGTTCCCGAATGAATTATGGCGCAAAAACGGCAATGATCCCGCTGTGACCTTTTGGATACACAACGGGATCATTAACCTGGCGTTCAGTTTACTATTACGAAAATCACGGTGACTTGCAGATTGTGCAATCCATCGTGTTATTCTTTCAGCCTACCGTTGCCTTGATGATCTTGCCCGGCTTTGCGGGCGGCTCACCTTTCGGCAGCGCATCGACATGCTCCATGCCGGAGGTGACGACACCCCACACCGTATATTGCCGGTCAAGGAAGGTTGCGTCGTCGAAGCAGATGAAGAACTGGCTGTTGGCGCTGTTCGGATTGCTGCTGCGGGCCATCGAGCAGACACCGCGCACATGCGGCTCGGCGTTGAACTCGGCCTTGATGTCGGGCAGCTCGGAGCCGCCCATGCCGGTGCCGGTCGGGTCGCCGCCCTGCGCCATGAAGCCGGGGATGACGCGGTGGAACACCACCCCATCATAGAAGCCCTGTTTGGCCAGCGTGGTGATCTGCTCGACATGGCTGGGCGCCAGGTCCGGGCGGAGCTGGATGACGACATCGCCGCCGGAATCGAGCGACAGGGTAAGGGTCTGGTCGGCCATGATGGGGTCTCCTTGTCTCGCCGCCCTGAGAAGGGAACGGGCATGGCGGCGGTCCCGCGCTCCTATAATGGCTGCGGGCCGCATTGAAAGCCCGGCATCGGTTGCAATCGGCAAGCGCATGCGCAAAAGGGGAGCGCAAGTGCGTGGCCATAGGGGCGGCGCGGGGAAAGGCAGGCGCTGCATGAGCGAGACCGAAACCGCCGCGCCCGATAGCCCTGACCGTCAGGACGATGCCCCCCTGCCCGAAGCGGAGCAGGCGGCCGAGACTAATCTCGACGAGGACGATCGCCTGAAGCCGGAGTTCGTCTCCGCCGTGCTCACTGCGGTCGAGGCGGAGGATGACGAGACAGCCCGCGCGCTGGTCGAGCCGCTGCACCCCGCCGACATTGCGGACCTGCTCGAACTCACGCCCGAGGAGCGGCGCGGGGACGTGGCCGCCGCGCTCGGCGATCTGGTCGGCGCCGAGGTGCTCTCCGAACTGAACGAGCATGTGCGCGAAACGATGGTCGAGGCGCTGGCGCCCGAGCAGCTTGCCGAATTCGCCGCCGAGCTGGATACGGACGACGCCGTCGCGATCATCGAGGATCTCGACAAGGAGGACCAGCAGGCCGTCCTGGAGGCGATGGAGCCGGAGGACCGCGCCGCCATCGAGAGCGCGCTCTCTTATGGCGAGGAGACGGCCGGCCGCCTGATGCAGCGCGATCTTGTCGCGGTGCCGGAGCATTGGACCGTTGGCCAGAGCATCGATTATCTGCGCGAGACGGTCGATCTCACCTCGGACTTCTGGGAGATTTTCGTCGTCGATGCCGCGCACCGGCCGGTCGGCACCTGCCGGCTGAGCTGGGTGATGCGTTGCCCCCGCACCGTGGCCATGACAGATGTGATGCAGCGCGAGCAGACGCTGATCCCGGTCGACATGGACCAGGAGGAGGTGGCGCTGCGCTTCCAGAAATATGCGCTGATCTCCGCCGCCGTGGTCGATCCGGCCAATCGGCTGGTCGGCATGATCACCGTGGATGACGTGGTCCACATCATCCAGGAAGAAGCGGGCGAGGATATCCTGCGCCTGTCCGGCGCCGGCGATGGCGACATCAACGAGCCGGTGGTGGAAAGCTACAAGGCGCGCGTGCGCTGGCTGCTCTCCAACCTGCTGACAGCGCTGGTCGCGTCCAGCGTCATCGCCACCTTCGAGGGCGCGATCGAGCGCATGGTCGCGCTGGCGACGCTGATGCCGATCGTCGCGGGCGTGGGCGGCAATGCGGGCACGCAGACGATGGCGGTGACGGTGCGCGCGCTTGCCACCAATCAGATCACTGCCTCCAACACCTGGCGCGCCATCCTGCGCGAGTTGCGCGTGGCTTTGCTCAACGGCACGACGGTCGCGGCGGTGATCGGCACGGGCGTCGCCCTGTTCTTCGGCAATGCCCAGCTTGGCGGCGTCATCGCGGCGGCGATGATGGCCAATATCGTCACCGCCGGCATTGCGGGCGTCGCCGTGCCGCTGATGTTCGACCGGTTTAATATCGACCCGGCCGTCGCTTCCTCCATCTTCGTCACCATGATTACCGACTCGATGGGCTTTCTCGCCTTCCTCGGCCTCGCCACGGTGGTGGGGCTATCGGGCTAGGGGCGTGCAGTTTCCGTCCTGTCAGCCTTAAGCCCTCGGAGGTAATGGCGGAAGGGTGGGGGCGGAGCAATTGCGGCGGATCAAAGCGCATCTCCGCGTGGCTGGCTATGGCGTTGGTCCCGCACGGCCGGAGGCGGCTGTTGCCGCATCCGATTCGCGCGGTTTGCCGGCGTGCTTGGCAACGCTAGAAGGACCTCCATGCCGCTCCATATGACCAAGATCGCCTTCGAGTCGGAGAGCGCCGACGATCTGCGCGCGTGGCTGGAGGGCCATGCCGATACCGGTGAAGCGCGGCTGACCACGCGCTATTTGCCGAAGCGCCATGAGGAGATGGTCGGCGGCTCGCTCTATTGGATTCACGCGCATCGGCTGGTCGGGCGCAGCCCGTTGCTGGGCTTTGCCGACCGCCCGGATGGTCGCCACTGGATTCGCCTTGCGCCCACGCTCATCGCGGTGATCCCCTATCCCAAGCGCGCCCATCAGGGGTGGCGCTACCTCAAGGAGCAGGACGCGCCGCCGGATCTTGGCTACGATGGGGAGGGCGATGCGTTGCCGGGGGCCATGGCGGCAGAACTGGGCAAGCTCGGTTTGCTATAGGGCTGTTGCTGCTGCCGCGAACGAGTCGGCGCTCCGACAGAGAGGCGCTTGGCGCTTGAAGGAAATGTGAGCGCGGCAAACTCGACCCAAAACGGGATTTTGGTGCGTTTTTCGACCCTATGTCCTCCTATGATCGACCGAGAATCTTCACGTCATTTCGGTCATCAGGGCAGGCGTATATGAGGGTGATGGACACCATCTTTTCCGGATCAAATACGCAAATTGCGTATGCCTGACATGGTCGCTCGTCCGTGAACTCTGCGTTGTTAATCGGGCGATCTGTCTGATGGGATGGTCCATATGTATTATGCAGATAATTATATAACCTATTTGGATCATTACACTGTCTTGGATTGAGACAGGCATGGCCGATCCTCCATATGGCAGGCCATAATGTGGTTAATATGATTGTTAGAACCCGTGTGATGATGCTCTGATATATGAGCAGGAAAAATCCTGTAAATATATGTAATTACGAATATATTTCGTAATTACACGATTCATTTCGTGGGAGAGATGTCATGTTGAAGTCTATGCATCTGTTGGTATGCGGGGTTGCGATGGCCGCCTCATCCTCAATGGCTTTGTCTGCGCCGATTTTATCCAGTTCGGCACAAGCGGCGGCAGTCGATGTGAAGGTGGCCAATGTCGTGGCCGCCCATGCGTCGCTTGCTCCCGTTTCGGGTACGGCGGCGCCGGATTATAGCGATCATGGTCAGTTGGCTTCCATCAATGTGGGCGCCCATGTCTCCACCAATTTGCTCACCTCCGCCGATCTTGGCGTGACGTCGGGCATTGTGACGACGCTGGCCGAGTCGACATATCCGGACTCCGTCATGGCCACGGCCAATATCGCCAATGCCAAAGCGGGGCTTTACACGACCGTCCTGAACGCCATCCCACTGGCGGCGATCGGCATTTCCGCCGATGCCATCAGCTCGACGACAGTGGCGGGGATCGACGCGTCCGGCCTGTTCGCGACGGGGGCATCCTCCTTCGCGAACCTGGCGATCACCGGCTCGATCCTGGATGGGATCGGCCTCGATCTTGCGGCGTTCGTCAATCCGCTGCCCAATACGGTGGGCCTTTCCGTGCTGGGCCTGAAGATCACGTTCAACGAGCAACTGACAAGCCAGACGGCCGATAGCATCGCGATGACGACCAATGCCGTGCATATTAGCCTGAGCGATTATCTGTTCGGTGGCAAGTTGCTCAATGGCGACGTCATTCTCGGCCAATCGCATGCGTCCATCACTGGCTATGCGCCGAGTGCGCCGGTGCCGGAACCGGCGACCTGGGCGCTGATGATCGGCGGGTTCGCGCTGGCCGGCCTCAGCCTCCGCAGGGCGCGTGGCCGGTTGGCGTTCGCCTGATTATCGGGAGCGTCCATTATCTTGAAATGAAGCCGCCGGCCTTGATGGTCGGCGGCTTTCCGGTGCCGCAAATCGCCGCTGCCCCTATCGCTCCGGTAGCAGCAGCGATGCATCCCCATAGCTGTAGAAACGATAGCCCGCGGCAATGGCGTGGGCATAAGCGGCCTGCATCCGATCGGTGCCCATCAGCGCGCTGACCAGCATGAACAAGGTGGAGCGGGGCAGGTGGAAGTTGGTCATCAGCCCGTCGATCGCGCGAAAGCGATAACCGGGCGTGATGAAGATGCGCGTCTCATCCGCGAAAGGTTGGATGATCCCCTCCGCATCCGCCGCGCTTTCGAGAAGGCGCAGGCTGGTGGTGCCGACGGCGATCAGGCGTCCGCCCGCCGCCCGCACGGCATTAAGGCGGCCGGCGGTGGCCGCGTCGATCCGACCCCATTCGGCGTGCATGCGGTGGTCGACCGTGTCGTCGGCCTTGACCGGCAGGAAGGTGCCGGCGCCGACATGCAGGGTGAGCGTCTCATGGCCGATGCCCGCCACATCGAGCGCGGCCAGCAATTGTGGCGTGAAATGCAGCGCGGCGGTGGGAGCGGCCACGGCGCCCGGCTCCCGCGCGAACATCGTCTGGTAATCCTCCCGGTCGCGCGCATCGGTGGGCCGCTTGCTCGCGATATAGGGGGGTAGGGGCATCTGCCCGGCACGCTCCAGCAGGAGTTCCACCGGCTCTTCGCCCAGAAAGCTCAGGGCCATGCCGCCGTCGGCATCGCGCTCGCCGGCGCGTGCCTCCACGCCGGCCGCAAAGGTGATGATCTCCCTCGGTCGCACGCGCTTGGCATTGCGGACGAACACCTGCCAATCGCGCGGCCCCAGCCGTTTGTGCAGTGTTACGCCGACCTTCGCCGCGCCGCGCTGCCCTTCAAGCTGGGCGGGGATGACGCGCGTATCGTTGAAGACGAGGCAGTCGCCCGCGCGCAGTTGCGCGGGCAAATCGCTCACCTGACAGTCGTGCATCGCCGCACCGTCGAGCACCAGCATCCGTGCCGCATCACGCGGGCTTGCCGGGCGTAGCGCGATCCGCTCGGGCGGCAGGTCGAAATCGAAAAGGTCAACACGCATGGGAGCACCGCCCTTATCCGCCCCGGGCCGCGATGAACAGGGGGAGCAAGCGCCCCAGTCACATGGCCATCTTGCGAATCGCTCGCAGGGGGCGTAGGGGGTGGGCGCCGAAAACAGAGTAGCAGGGTGGTGTCTCCTGCGCTTCCTTCTGAGGGAGTTCTGCTTCGTCCACGGCGTCGACCTGAGTAGGTTTCCAGGGTTGGCGCGCGTGTTTTCCCAAGAACGGGCCCTCGCGTGCTTCCCTGACGAGAAGGGGGTATTGGGATGGGCAATCGAGAGCAGGCCATGGCTGGCGCGGGAAGGACCGTGGCATGACCGAGGCCTCGCCGGATTTTCTCACGCAGGAAGAAAGCCGTGGGCGCCAATGGCGGCCCATCCTCATAACGGTTGTGGTGCTGGCGCTGGTGCTGGGCGGCCTGTTCCTCTGGCGGACCCTGCGGGCCGGGTCGGCGCCGGGCTGGCAGCAGCAAGCGGTGCCCGTGGCGGCGATGCGCGTCACGCCGCGTGAGATGCCCGCCGCGCTGGAAGCGGTAGGCACGCTGACGGCGGTGCGCGAGGTGACGCTCTCGCCGGAGGTGGCGGGCCGCGTCTCCGCCATCCGGTTCGAGGCCGGGTCGCGGGCGGGGGCCGGGGCGTTGCTCGTGCAGCTCTACGATGGTCCCGAGCGCGCGGACCGGCAGGCGGCGCAGGCGAAAGCCGCCTTTGCCAATGCCCAGCTTGCCCGCTCCGAGCAGCTTGTGCCGGCCGGCGCGGAATCGCGCGAATTGCTCCAGCAGCGCCGGGCCGAGCACGACCAGGCGGTCGCCGCCGTGGCGCAGATCGACGCGCGGCTGATCCAGAAGCAGGTGCGCGCGCCCTTTGCCGGAGAGATCGGCATCCGTCGCGTCAATCTCGGTCAATATCTCAATCCGGGGGACGCCATTGCCACGCTGACCGCGCTGGACTCGCTCTATGTCGCGTTCGCGCTGCCGCAGCAGGAGCTGGCGCGGATCAAGCCGGGCGCCAGTGTCGCCGTCACCAGCGACGCCTTTCCCGGTCGCCGCTTCACCGCGCGCGTCAATGCCATCGAGCCGCAGATCGGCGAGGATACCCGCAATGTGATGGTGCAGGCGCTGCTCCCCAACCCGGACCGCGCGCTGCGGCCGGGCATGTATGTCACTGCCGCGCTGGGGCTGCCGCCGCAGGAGGGCGCGCTGGTCGTGCCGGCCACCGCCATCCAGACCTCCGCGCAAGGGGACAGTGTGGTCGTCATTCGCGGGCGCGATGCCAGCAAGAGCGGCAAGGCGGAGATCGTCCCCGTCGAACTGGGCCGCCGGGTCGGCAACGAGGTGATTGTAACGCGCGGGATCAAGGCAGGCGATGTGGTGGTGACTGAGGGGCAGTTGCGCGTGCAGCCGGGTGCGAACGTGGCCGTCTCCCGCCTCATCCAGCCGGAGGGCCGCTGAGCCATGGCCTTTACCGACCTGTTTATCCGCCGGCCGATCCTCTCCATCGTGGTCAGCCTGCTCATCCTGCTGGTGGGGGTCAGCGCGGCCTTCACCCTGCCGATCCGGCAATACCCCAAGATGGAAAGCGCCACGATCAACATCGACACGGCGCTGCCCGGCGCCACGCAGGACGTGATGCAGGGCTTCGTCACCACGCCGATCGCGCAGGCGATCGCGACGGCGAGCGGCATCGAATATCTCACCTCCACGTCGAGCCAGGGCAAGAGCCACATCGCCGCCAAGCTGGTGCTGAACGCCGATGCCGACCGCTCGATGACCGAGATTCTCTCGAAGGTGCAGCAGGTCAAATATCAGCTGCCCGCCGGCGTGACCGATCCGGCGATCACCAAGATCACCGATGGCGCATCGGCCATCCAATATGTCTCCTTTGTCAGTGACACGATGCCGGCGCCCAAGATCGTCGATTTCGTCAACAGGGTCGCGCGGCCGCTATTCACCTCTGTGCCGGGTGTGGCCTCGGTCGATGTCGGGGGCGGCGCGCCGCTGGCGATGCGCATCTGGGTCGATCCGGTGAAGTTGAGCGCGCGCGGCCTGACCGCGAGCGACGTGGCCAACGCCCTGCGCGCCAACAATGTGCAGGCGGCGCCGGGGCAGCTCAAGGGCGCCAACACGGCGATCAACATCACCGCGGCGACAGACCTGCGCGATGTCGACGCTTTCCGCCAGATGGTGCTCAAGACCGGGGCGGACAGTATCGTGCGGCTGGGCGACGTGGCGACGGTGGAACTGGGCGGGCAGAATTACGATGCCGGATCGCTGGCATCCGGCCGGCCGGCGGTCTCTATCGCCATCTCGCCCACGCCCGACGGCAACCCGCTGGAAATCGTCAAGGCGATCAAGGACCTGATCCCGGACATTCAGCGCGTCGCCCCGCCAACGCTGGAAGTCACCAGCGTGTTCGACGTGGCGCACTTCGTCAACGCGTCCATCGAGGAGGTGCAGCACACGCTGGTCGAGGCGATCGTGATCGTGGTGATCGTGATCTTCCTGTTCCTCGGCAGTTTTCGCGCGGTCATCATCCCGGTGGTGACGATCCCGCTCTCGCTGCTCGGCACGGCGGCGCTGATGCTCGCCTTCGGCTTCTCGCTCAACCTGTTGACCCTGCTGGCGATGGTGCTCGCCATCGGCCTGGTGGTCGATGACGCCATCGTGGTGGTGGAGAATATCCACCGCCACATCGAGGAGGGGCTGCGGCCTATCGAGGCGGCGCTGGTCGGCGCACGGGAGATTGTGACGCCGGTGATCGCGATGACGATCACGCTGGCGGCCGTCTATGCGCCGATCGGCCTGATGGGCGGCCTCACCGGCGCGCTGTTCCGCGAGTTCGCTTTCACGCTGGCGGGGGCGGTGATCGTCTCCGGCGTGATCGCGCTCACCCTCTCGCCGATGATGAGCAGCCGCCTGCTCCATAGCGGCGTGGGCGAGGGCAAGTTGGAGCGCACGCTGGGCGACGCGACCCACCGACTCACCCAACGCTATTCGCGCCTGCTCGACAAGACGCTGGCCGCGCGCGGGGCGGTGCTGATCGTCGGCGTGACGATCCTAGCCGCCATCGTGGTGCTGTTCCTCGGCGCCAAGCGCGAACTCGCGCCGCAGGAGGACATGGGCTACGTCTTCGTTCAGACCAAGGCGCCGCAATATGCCAATGTCGATTATACCGCGCGGTTCAGCAAACAGATCGACGACATGTTCCACACCCTGCCGGAATATGAACATAGCTGGTTCAGCACCGGCGGGGATGGCGCCAATGTCGGCTTTGGCGGCGCGGTGTTCCACGATTGGGCGGATCGCTCGCGCAGTGCCGACGATATCCAGGCGGAACTGACCGGACGGACGGCCGCCATCACCGGCGTCTATGCGACCAGCTTCCAGGATAGCCCGCTGCCGGCGGGCAGCGGCGGCCTGCCGGTGCAGCTGGTGATCCGCTCGGCCGATGACTTCCCGGCGATCTTCCGCACGCTGGAGGGCATCAAGGGCGCGGCGTGGGGCAGCGGCCTGTTCGCCTTCGTGGACAGCGACCTCGCCTTCGACAGCCCGGAGGCGCACATCAGCATCGACCGCGCCAAGGCGGGCGAGCTGGGCATCACCATGGCCGAGATTGCCGATACGCTCGCGGTGATGGTGGGCGAGAATTATATCAACCGCTTCAACTGGCACGACCGCTCCTACGACGTGATCGCGCAGGTGCCGCAGGACCGGCGGCTGGCGCCGGACAATCTCGGGCAATTCTATGTGAAGGCCGCATCCGGCAAGCTGGTGTCGCTCTCCACCGTCGCCAGCGTGGAAATCCGCCCGCAGCCGAACATGCTGCCGCAGTTCAACCAGATGAACTCGGCCACCCTCTCCGCCGTGCTGGCGCCGGGGGTGACGATGGGGCAGGCGGTGGACTTCCTCCAGACCCAGCAACTGCCGGCCGGCACGACGATCGACTGGCTCTCCAACAGCCGGCAATATGTGCATGAGGGCAATCGGTTGACCATCTCCTTCGGTTTCGCGCTGGTGGTGATCTTCCTGGTGCTGGCGGCGCAGTTCGAGAGCTTCCGCGATCCGCTGGTGATTCTGGTGACGGTGCCGCTCGCCGTGTGCGGCGCGCTGGTGCCGCTCTACCTCGGCTTCACCACGCTCAACATCTACACGCAGATCGGCCTTGTCACGCTGATCGGCCTCATCTCCAAGCATGGCATATTGATGGTCTCCTTCGCTAACGAGATGCAGCGGCATGAGGGGTGGGACCGGGTGGAGGCGATCCGCCATGCCGCCGCCGTCCGCATGCGGCCGGTGCTGATGACCACGGCTGCGATGGTGGCGGGCCTCGTGCCGCTGCTGTTCGCCGGGGGAGCGGGAGCCAACAGCCGCTTCGCCATCGGCATCGTGGTGGTGATGGGGATGCTGATCGGCACGCTGTTCACGCTGTTCGTGCTGCCGACCATCTACACGCTGCTGGCCGGCGACCACCGGGAGGTGGATGCGCCTGCGGACGAAAATGCAGCGGAAGGAGGGCTGGCCCATGCGTAAGGCGACCGGCCTGCTGGCCTTGCTGCCGCTGTTCGCTTCCGCCTGCGCTGCCGGTCCGGCTTATGAGCGGCCGGAGCCGCCCGCCGTGGCGGCGGGAGCGTTCGTGACGCAATCGGCCGGGACCGATGCGGCGGCGGATCTGCCCGACGATTGGTGGCGGCTCTATCGCGACCCGGTGCTAGATAGCCTGATCGAGCGGGCGTTCGCGGCCAATACCGATCTGCGCCTGGCCTCGGCCAATCTCGCCAAGGCGCGTGCGGTACTCCAGGAATCGCGCGCGGGCCGGCTGCCTTCGACCGACCTCTCCGGCGGCGCCAGCTATGGCGATGCCGTGCAGGGCATGGGCGGCAGCGCGGGCGAAGCGCAGTGGTCCGGCAATGCGGGCCTGTCGGTGGCGTGGGAGGTCGACCTGTTCGGCCGGGTCGGCCGCGCGATCCAGGCAGCGCGGGCCGATGCCGAGGCGGTTGCGGCGGCGCGGGACGCTGTGCGCGTGACCGTCGCGGCGGAGACGACGCGGGCCTATCTCGATGCTTGCGCCGCTGCCTTCGCGCTCGATGTGGCACGGCAATCCTTCCAGACGAGCAGCGATAGCGCGCGCATGGTCGCCGCGCAGGAGCGCGCGGGATCGGCGGCGAAGCTGGATGCCGAGCGCGCCGCTGCGGCCGCCGCTACTGCCCGCGCGGCGATCCCCACGCTGGAAGGGCAGCGGCAAGTCGCGCTGTTCGAACTGGCCGCGCTGCTCGGCGGCACGCCGGCGGACGTGCCGGAGGCGGCGCGATCCTGCGCCGTGCCGCCCGCGCCGGTGACGGCGCTGCCGGTGGGCGATGGCGCGGCCTTGCTGCGGCGCCGGCCTGATCTGCGACAAGCGGAGCGGCAACTGGCGGCGGACACGGCCCGGATCGGCGTGGCGACGGCGGCGCTCTATCCGCGCATCAGCCTGGACGGATCAGGCAATTTTTTCCGCAGCGAGTCCGTGAAGGGGAGCGATTCCTTCTCCTTCTCGCTCGGGCCGCTCATCTCGTGGAGCTTCCCCAACATGGCGGTCGCGCGGGCGCGGCTGCGGCAGGCGGAGGCACAGGGCGCGGCCGCGCTGGCGGCGTTTGACGGGCATGTGCTCACCGCGCTCAAGGAGGTCGAGCAGGCGCTGACCCTCGTCGCGACCGAGCAGCAACGGCTCGATGCGCTGCGCGAAGCGCAGGAGCGCTCCGAAGCCGCCTATCAGCTGGCCGATCTGCGCTATCGAGCGGGGTCGATCGCCAATCTCGACCTGCTGGTGGCGCAGGCGGACATGCTGGCGGCGCGGGCCTCCTATGCCAGTTCGCTGCAACGCCTCTCCTCGGCGCGGGTCGATCTGTTCAAGGCATTGGGCGGCGGTTGGCAGATGGCGGAGACGGCGGCTGCGGAATGACGGCGCTCTCTTGCTGGTGGGCAGCCTTATGGTTCTGCTCGGTTGGGCGGCCACAGTCACTGACGAGGTGATTTGAGGATGGGGCGTCGGGCGGCGTATTTGCCAACGATAGAAGCGCTGCCCTGACATAAAGGCCGGCCATCGTGGCACGCACATTCGCTGCGTTTTGCGATCATGGCTTGCCCGCTGCGTGAAAGCAGGCTCAAATCGGCAGAGCCGGCAGTGGCCATGAGGCCGCGCCTTGCAGAGCGAGAGGATGAGGATGACCGAGACGAGCGAGCCGGGTTTCGAGCTGATCATGCGCGATGGTGTCGACCCGTCGACCGCGCCCAACAAGCCGCCGCTGCCGCCGCGCGCCTATGCGCGCCGGGAGGAAGACGGGCTGCTGATCGAGCGCAATGTCGCGGTGCCGATGCGCGACGGCATCAAGATCCTCGTCGATATCTACCGCCCGGCCGATGCGCCGGAGGCCGACCTGCCGATTCTGCTCGGCTGGAGTCCCTATGGCAAGCACGGCCTCTCGGACACGCTCTGGCCGCCCTCGGGCGTGCAGCCCGGCTGGATGTCGCGCTTCACCGCGTTCGAGGCGCCGGACCCCGCCTTCTGGTGCGCCAATGGCTATGCCGTGGTGTTCGCCGATCCACGCGGGGCGTGGCTCTCCGAAGGCGACCTGCGCCACAATGGCATTGGCGAGGGCGAGGATTGCTATGATTGCATCGAGTGGCTGGCGGCGCTGCCGTGGACCAACGGCAAGGTAGGGATGACCGGCGTCTCCTACCTCGCCGCGATCGAATATCTGGTGGCCTCGCTCAAGCCGCCGCATCTGGCCGCGATCAACCCGTGGGAGGGCTTTTCCGACTGGTATCGCGAGTTCGCTTATCATGGCGGCATCCGCGAGACCGGCTTCGTGCCGCGCGGGTCGGACAATCTGCGCTTCTCGCTCGGCCGCACGGAAAATACCGATGCGAATGTGCGGGCGCATCCGCTCTATGACGCCTTCTGGAAGAGCAAGGAGGTCGACCTCGCGGCGATCGAGGTGCCGGCCTATGTGGTGGCAAGCTGGTCCGACCAGGGGCTGCACACGCGCGGCACGATCGAGGCGTGGCGGGCGATGGCGTCGACACAGAAATGGCTGGAGATCCACGGCCAGAAGAAGTGGGCGCATTATTACCAGCCCTCCAGCAAGGAGAAGCAGAAGGCGTTCTTCGACCATTTCCTGAAGGGGAAGGAGACGGAGATCGCCAACTGGCCGCCGGTGCTGATCGAGGTGCGGGATAGCGCCCATGTGCGCGAAACGCGGGCGGAGCAGGAATGGCCGCTGGCGCGCACCGATTATCGCCCACTGTTCCTCGACGCGGCCACCGGTACGCTCGGCCCGCGGGCGCCGGCAGCGCGCGCCAGTGTGCGCTACGATCCGCTGGACGAGGCGGGTGAGGCGGTGTTCGACCATCGCTTTGCGGAGGAGACGGAACTTAGTGGCTCCATGAAGCTCAAGCTGTGGGTCGAGGCGGAAGGGGCGGACGATATGGACCTGTTCGTCGCCCTGCAGAAGCTGGACCGGGACGGCCATGTCGTCGGTTTCATCTTCTATGCCTTTTACGACAACGGCCCGATTGCGCTGGGCTGGCTGCGCGCCAGCCATCGCGCGCTGGATGCGGCGCGGTCCACGCCATCGCAGCCGGTGCATAGCCATGTGGCGGAGGAGCGCCTCACACCGGGCGAGATCGTGCCGGTGGAGATCGAGCTATGGCCATCCTCGACGCTGTTTCATACCGGCGAGAGCCTGCGCGTGGTCGTGAAGGGGATGGACATCTATCGCGATGCCCTGCCCAATCTCCCCTTTGCGCGGCACGAGGATTTGCGGAACGCGGGCGCGCATATCATCCATAGCGGCGGCGAGTATGACAGCCATCTGCTGGTGCCGGTGGTGCCGCCACGGTCCGCGTGAGGGTGGCGGATTTTGGGGCCGGGAGAGAATGACAGCTCCGTGAGCAATGGAGGCGTGAAATCCGTCCTTTACGAACTGCCCATGCGCCCTGGACTCCTGCCTTCGCAGGAGCGCAACAGGCTCAGCCTGAGGCGGACTAACGCTAGAGCGCGGTCAGCGAGCGTTCCAGAACCGGCCAGCGGCGCAGCGCGGCTTCCAGTTCCTGCGCGGCTTCGCGGAGCAGCGGCACGCGCGTGCGAACCAGTTCGTCCTGCGCGATGCGGGTGGTGGAGCTGGAGCAGTTGATCGCCGCGATGGCGTGACGATCCGCCCCGAACAGCGGCACGGAGACGGAGACGATGCCATAATCCAGCTCGTCCTGAGCGGCGGCATAGCCTTGCGTGCGGACCGCCTCCAACGCCGCGCGCATGGCCGGTGCCGTGGTGATCGTCCGCTCGGTGAAGCGCTGGAAGGGCGCGGCCGCCAGCAAGGCGGCAAGCGCGTCCTCGGGCTGGAAGGCGGCGAGCGCCTTGCCGAGCGAGGCGGCGTGCCAGGGGAAGCGGGTGCCCACGCCCGCGCCGATCCGGATATGGCGGTTGGTGGAGACGTGGGCGAGGTAGAGCACATCCTGCCCCGAGCGGACCGCGAGCGAACTGCTGTCGCCGGTCTGGTCGCGCAGGGCCTGAAGCTGCGGCAGCACGATCTGCTCGATGTTCATCGAGGAGAGATAGGCCGAGCCGAACTCCAGCACCTCCGGCCGCAGCACGAAGCGCCGCCCGTGCTGGGCGACATAGCCCAGGCGCACCAGCGTGTTGAGGCACCGCCGGGCCACCGCCGGGCTGAGCCGGGCGACGGCGGCCACCTCGCTCAGCTGCATCTCGG
>Ga0180219_1001552_pt1 | contig 14696 bp, 13 predicted proteins | sample eDN3rd30CBELigMG_FD_151338 | JGI IMG/M metagenome (GOLD analysis project Ga0180219, IMG submission 151338) | Enriched Miracle-Growth compost microbial communities from Emeryville, California, USA - eDNA 3rd pass 30_C BE-Lig MG (version 2)... ...
GTCGTGGAGCGCCTCCATCCGGTCCCCGAGCAGCCGGGTGGCGCTCAGCGACCCGCTGCCGACAGCGAGCCGGGCGTGGCCTCCCTCTACCAGCACGTCCCGTTCCGCCAGGATGCCTCGTACCTCGCGATCGGCGAGCGGACCAACGCGAACGGCTCCAAGGCGTTCCGCGAGGCGATGCTCGAAGGTCGCTGGGACGACTGCGTCGAGATCGCCCGCAACCAGATCCGCGTCGGCGCGCACCTGCTCGACGTCTGTGTCGACTATGTCGGCCGGGACGGGGTCGCCGACGCGCGCGAGATCGTGTCGCGGCTCGCCTCGGCATCCACCCTTCCGCTCGTGATGGACTCGACCGAGCCGGCCGTCCTGCAGGCCGGTCTCGAGCTCATCGGCGGCCGCCCCGTCATCAACTCGGTCAACTTCGAGGACGGCGACGGCCCGACCAGCCGCTACGCGCGCATCATGCCGCTCGTCAAGGAACACGGCACCGCCGTCGTCGCCCTCACGATCGACGAGCAGGGCCAGGCGCGCACGACGGCCGACAAGCTGCGCATCGCCACGCGCCTGGTCGACGCTCTCGTCGGCGAGTGGGGCATGCGGGTCGACGACATCATCGTCGACTGCCTCACCTTCCCGATCGCGACCGGGCAGGAGGAGACGCGGCGCGATGCCATCGAGACGATCGAGGCCATTCGCGGACTGGTCGCCGCCTATCCCGGCATCCAGACCACCCTCGGCGTGTCGAACGTGTCGTTCGGGCTCAACCCGGCCGCGCGCAGCGTGCTCAACTCGGTCTTCCTGCACGAGGCGACCGAAGCGGGGCTGAGCAGCGCGATCGTGGATGCCGCGAAGATCGTGCCGCTCGCATCCATCCCCGAAGACCAGCGCACCGTCGCCCTCGACCTCGTCTGGGATCGCCGCGAGTATGCGGCCGACGGCACGCTCACCTACGACCCGCTGGCGACCATGCTCGACCTGTTCGCCGGCGTCGATACGGCGGCGCTGAAGGATCAGCGCGCCGCGGAACTGGCCGCGCTGCCGCTGGGCGAACGCTTGGAGCGGCGCATCATCGACGGCGAGGCGAAGGGGCTCGAAGAGGACCTCGCCCGCGCGCGCGCCGAAGGCATGGCACCGCTGGACATCATCAACGTGCACCTGCTCGAGGGCATGAAGGTCGTCGGCGAACGGTTCGGGTCGGGCCAGATGCAGCTGCCGTTCGTGCTGCAGTCGGCCGAGACGATGAAGGCGGCCGTCGCGCTGCTCGAGCCGTACATGGAGAAGACCGAGTCGGCCGGCAAGGGGCGCATCGTGCTGGGCACGGTGCGCGGCGACGTCCACGACATCGGCAAGAATCTCGTCGACATCATCCTCACCAACAACGGCTACGAGGTCATCAACATCGGCATCAAGCAGCCGATCGCCGACTTCATCGCCGCCGCCGAGGAGCACAACGCCGACGTCATCGGCATGAGCGGTCTGCTCGTGAAGTCGACCGTCGTGATGAAGGAGAACCTCGAGGAGCTCGCATCGCGCGGGTACGCGCGGCGCTGGCCGATCCTGCTCGGCGGCGCTGCGCTGACCCGTGCCTACGTCGAGGACGACCTCGCCGGAATGTTCGACGGCACCGTCCGCTACGCCAAGGACGCGTTCGAGGGACTCGCCCTGATGGACCCGCTCGTGCGCATCGCACGAGGTGAAGCTCCGGATGCCGTGGGCCTGCCGCCGTTGAAGAAGCGCATCCACGCGGCGGGATCGCGCTTGACGTTGACGGAGCCGGAGGACATGCCCGCGCGGTCGGATGTCGTGGCCGACAATCCGGTGCCGGCGCCGCCGTTCTGGGGCACCCGCATCGTGCGGGGGATCGCGCTCGCCGACTTCGCGGCCTACCTCGACGAGCGGGCCACGTTCATGGGGCAGTGGGGCCTGAAGGCGGGGCGCGGCGAGGGTGCGCTGACGTACGAGCAGCTCGTGGAGACCGAGGGCCGGCCGCGGCTGCGGTACTGGCTCGACCGGATCCTCACCGAGCAGATGCTCGACCCCTCGGTCGCCTACGGCTACTTCCCGGTGGTGTCCGAGGGCGACGACGTGATCGTGCTGCATCACGGCGACGACCGCGAGGGAGTGCTCGGGGTGCCCGGCCTGCTCGCACCCGACGGCGGTTCGGGTGCTGCGGTCGGGACGGACCGCCTGCGCTTCCACTTCCCGCGCCAACGGCGCGACCGACACCTGTGCCTGGCCGACTTCGTACGATCGAGGGAGAGCGGTCAGGTCGATGTCCTGCCCGTGCAGCTGGTCACCGCCGGCGCGAAGATCGATGAGGTCACCGCGAAGCTGTTCGCCGAGAACAACTACCGCGACTACTACGAGCTCAATGGTCTCGTCATGCAGCTCACCGAGGCGCTCGCCGAGTTCTGGCACGCGCGCATCCGCGAGGAGCTGGGTTTCTCCGCAGAGGATCCGACCGACACGGCAGGGCTGTTCAAGCTGGAGTACCGCGGTGCGCGGTTCTCGCTCGGCTACCCGGCGTGCCCCGACATGGAAGACCGTCGCAAGGTGGTCGAGCTGCTGCGCCCGGAGCGGATGGGGGTCGAGCTGTCCGAGGAACTGCAGCTGCACCCGGAGCAGTCCACAGATGCCTTCGTGTTCCACCACCCGGAGGCCAAGTACTTCTCGGTATGAGCCCCCTGGGTTGGTCACCGGCGACGAAATGTGACGTCGTCGGCCCCGGCAGCTGTCACGGGGCCTAGCGTGGGGTGTGAACCGACCCCTGGAGGAACTCGATGACCGAGAGCACCGCGACCGTCCCCACCGTCTCGATCGAGGAGGTCGAGGCGTTCATCGCCGACGGCAGCCGCACGATCCTCGACGTCAACTCCGCGGAGCGCTACGCCGACGGACACGTGCCCGGCGCCGTGCACCTGGACAAGAGCAACCTGACCGCTGAGCTGCCCTCCGACAAGAGCGCGGCGCTCGTGTTCTACTGCGGTGGACCGAGCTGCCAGGCGGCGCCGAATGCGGCCCGCACCGCGGCATCGCTCGGCTACGAGAACGTCGCCGTGCTCAGCGCCGGCATCAGCGGCTGGACCGACGCAGGCAAGCCGGTCGAGACCGTCTGACGATCACGCCGAACGCGTCATCCACATCGTCGGGTCCGCCAGCGGCGCGAACCCGTACTGCGCGTAGAGCCCGTGCGCATCCGCGGTAGCCAGCGCGATGCGCTTGAGGCCCAGCGGTTCGAGGTCGGCGACGACGCCGGCGATGAGCGTCTTGCCGGCGCCCTGCCCGCGCGCGGCCTCGTCGACGAACACATCGCACAGCCACGCGAACGTCGCGCCGTCGGTGACGACGCGCGCATAGGCGACCTGTGCGCCGCTCACGTCGTCATACACGCCGTAGTTGCGCGACCCGTCGATTGCGGCGTCCTGGGTGGAGCGCACGCGTCCCATCGCCCAGTACGACTGCTCGCTCAGCCAGCGGTGGACGCGGGCGCGGTCGATACGGTCGGTTCCGGCAGCGAAGACGAGCATGCCGAGAGCCTACAATCCGTGCGTCAGGCGACCTTCTGGCCGCACATGCCGCAGACCCCCGAGGCGGCGACCTCGATGAAGCAGTCCGGGCACAGGACGGCGGGGCGTTCCGGAATCGTCGGGGCGGCGGGGCGACGGGCCGGTGCCGCCGCGCGCTCGCGCCGGGCCGTCTCACGACGCGTCACCGGCGCGGCCACAGTGCTCGGCTGCGGACGGTGCGCCGCGCAGTAGAACCGCACGAAACCGGCCGGGTTGTTGGGATGCCGGTGCTTGACCGCCCACAGTTCCGTCCGCTCGTGTGGAGCGGCATCGGCACCGCACCCCGCGCAGCGGGTAGCCTCGCCCGGAACGATCTCGGATGCGAGCAGCGGGACGTCGAACGGGAGATCCTCGCGCCAGTCGGAGGTGGTCCTGATCTTCATGGCGCTTCCTTCCGCCGGCATCCGTTCGGGCGGGATGTCGACTGTTCCAGCATCCCACGCGAAGCTGAGCGCCGTGGACCGCGTGGTGGCGGCTCGGCCGCGGGGGAGCTCAGTGCACCTCGTCGAAGTGCTCGACGACAGGGAACGGATCGTAGAAGCGATGCAGCAGGGCCTTCCACCGGTCGTACTCGGGGGAGCGGCGAAAACCCTCCGTGTGCGCCTCGATGGAGTCCCACGCGACCAGCAGCAGGTACTCGTTGGGCGTCTCGACGCTGCGATGCAGCGAGACCGCGAGGAACCCCGGCTGGACGGAGATGAGCGGCCTGGCCTGCGCGAACGCGGCCTCGAACTCCGTCTCCAGGCCCGGTCGCACCGGCAGGATGGCGTGTTCCAGGATCATTGCGGCCTCCGTGCCGTGACGGTGATCCAGCGCTCGCTCGCGCCGGGCTGTGTCGCATCCTTCGTGCGGACATCGATCCAGCCGGCATCCTGGAAGGCCTTTGTCAGCGGCCCGCCGCGCCAGTAGGTGAAGTATCGGGGCGCCTCGAGCGCGCGCTCGGACCACTCGTCGCCGTCGCCCTCCGTGAACGAGGCCGCGATGACACCGTCGGGGCGCGTGGCGGCGAGCGCAGTGCGCAACACGCTGCGCAGGCGTGATCGGGGCACGTGCAGCAGCACCGCGTTGGCGAACACCGCGTCGTATGGGCCGCCGAAGGTGCTCTCGCGTACGTCGAGCAGACGGACGGTGTGCCCGGCGACATGCTGCAGGGCGACGAAGGACGCCGCGCCATCGGTGCGATCGACGCGGAGACCGGCCTCCTCGAGGGCGTCGGCATCCCGGCCAGGGCCACTGCCCAGTTCGAGGACGCGAGAGCCCGGCGCGACGAGAGACAGCAGGTCGTCCACGAGTGGCGAGCGTACGGCCGGCGTGCGCTGGACATATCGCAGCGCGTGGTGGCGATATGTCGCCAGAGTCACGTCTGCGGGGTCGCCCAGCGCCGCGATGACGCAATCGAACCGCGGTCGCGTCGGCCAGCGCGGATCGCTGACCGTGGGAGTGACGGTGAAGCCGAGCCGGCGGTAGAAGTCGACGGCATCCTGATCGGTCTGCGCGTGCAGCGGCAGGTCGCTGCGGGCGCGGCGAACCGCCTCGATCAGCCGGCTGCCCGTGCCCGCGCCACGGCGGTCCTCCGCCACGGCGATGTAGTGCAGCTCGATGCGGGACGGCTGGATGTCGTAGGCGGCGAAGCAGATCGGTTCGGCGTCGACCGAGCCGATGACCGTGAGTTCGGGCAGCTCGACATCGCGGATCCACGTCATCGCGTCGGAGTCGACGCCGGCCGCGTCCCACAGCAGCTGCCAGAAGCTATCGGAGGCGATCTCATCGCGCGTCAGCAGACGGATCGACGTGGTCATGCGTCGACCTTAGCGAGCAGCCGCGCGGGAGCCGGGACCGAGGCGACGGGCTTTGCGCGCCGCAGGGACCCCAGGATGGCGCGGCCGACCACGACGAGTCCGACCACGGTTGTGACCGCGCGCAGTGTGTCCCAGGTGAGCGTCGAGGTGAGCAGCGAGTACACCAGGAAGTTCGTGAGGTTCTCGCCGACCGAACCGCCGGGGACGTAGGAGATGCTCGTGCTCGCGCCGACCGCGAACGGCCAGAACCACATGTTCATGATCATCCCGAACAGATACGAGGACAGGATGCCGTAGACGCTCAGCATCCCGATCTCCGCCCAGCCTGCGACGCGGCGGGGGAGCAGTCCGGCGCCCGCGCCGACCCATCCGCAGGCGAACATCTGGAACGGCAGCCACGGCCCGACACCTCCCCACATCACGGCGGACAGGGCGATGGCGGCTGCGCCCAGCAGCAGCCCGAATCGCGGCCCGAAGGCGCGGCCGGCAAGGATCAGGAGGACGAACAGAGCCTCCACGCCGCCGACGCCGGTGCTGGCGATGCGGATGGCGGCACCGATCGCCGCGAGCACCGCGAGCAGCGCGAGCGTGTGCGCGGAGCGCACTGAGGCGTCCAGGGCGGCGAGCACCAGCACCACGGCGAGCGGAGCGAGAGCCAGTGCGATGTACGGGACGGCGGCCTGCGCCTGAGTGGGCACCGCGCTGGCCACCAGCGGCCACAGGAAGGCGCTGATCGCGGCGAGGTTCGCGGCGATCAGCGCCGCGGGGCGCCAGCGGCGGCGCGGCGTTTCCTCCGGTGGTTGAGCTGCCGCAGGCTGCGTTGCCCTCGGTGGTTGAGTAGCCGCCTCAGGCGGCGTATCGAAACCACGGCTATCGGTCTGATCGCTGTGGTCTCGATACACCGCGGCTTCGCCGCGGCACTCGACCAGCGGAGGGGGAGTGGCGTTGTCGCGGTGCTCGACCAGCGGAGGGGGAGTGGCGTTGTCGCGGTGCTCGACCAGCGGAGGGGGGGTGGCGTTGCCGCGGCACTCGACCAGCGGAGGGGGAGCGGCGTTGTCGCGGTGCTCGACCAGCGGAGGGGGAGCGGCGTTGTCGCGGTGCTCGACCAGCGGAACGTCGGTACCCAGAGCGCCGTCGCGGATCGGGAGCTCGCGGTCGGCGAGCGCGGCGACGAACCCGGCGTCGTGCGTGGCCAGAAGCACCGCGGTGCCGGCGTCGGCCTGCGCGGCGATCGCGCGTGCGACCAGAGCGCGCGCGCGAGGATCGAGACCGCGTGTGGGCTCGTCGATCATCAACACCGCGGGGCTGCGTGCTGTCTGCACCGCGATGGCGAGGCAGCGGCGTTCGCCGGCAGACAGGTCCCGCGGATGCTGCGCGAGTCTGCGACGGAACTCAGTGCCCTCCGGCTCAAGGCTCAGCAGTCGCGCGAATCGGTCTGCGGTGGACGCCGCGGTGAGCCGACGGTCCGCGCGCCGACACTCGGCGGCCACCGTGTCGCGAAGGAACAGGTCGTCCGAGGCGTCCGGGCCAAGCGCGGTGCCGGTCTCGTCCGCCAAGGCCACCAGCAGGCTCGACTTGCCGGCGCCGTTGGGCCCGGTCACCGCGACGATCTCGCCGGCGTGCAGGACAACTGCGGCATCCCGCACCGCGATCCGCTCGCCGTGCCGCACCGTCACCCCGGTCACGGACAGCGCCGGTTCGACCGGTCCACCTGAACAACTCCTGCAGTTCTCGCGTGCCGGTGCGTCAGAAAGCACATCCTCACTGATCTCAGACGTTTCTGCAGGAGTCATGCAGGTCAGAGCGCCCTCATCGACGCGTAGCCACCCGTCCGCGACACCGGCGAACTCGGTCGCGCGGTGCTCGGCCACCAGCACGCTCAGGCCCGCTTCGTGAGCCAGCGCGGACAGCAGCCCGACAATGCGTGCGCGAGCCGCGGCATCCAGATCGGCCAGCGGCTCGTCGACGAGCAGGAGGATCGGCTGCTCGATGATCGCCGCGCCGATCGCGACCAGCGTCGCCTCGCCCGCGGACAGGCCGCGCAGCGGGCGCTCCAGCAGCGCGACGATCCCGATGCGCTCGGCCACCTCGCGCACGCGCGCGTCGATGATCACCCGGGCGACGCCGCGCAGCTCCAGCGCGAGCCCGAGCTCGTCGCGCACCGTCTCGGTCGCGAACGCAGCGCGCGGGTTCTGCAGCACGACACCCACCGTGCGGGAAGTGTCGCGCGGCGGGGTCGCGCCGCGGGCGAGACCCACGACCTCGATGCGTCCCGCCGCCCAGCCGCCGTCCACGTGCGCATGCAGGCCGCTCAGGGCGCGCAGCAGTGTCGACTTGCCCGACCCGGTCGGCCCGGACAGCACGGTCAAGTCGCCGGGCTGCAGAGTGAGATCGTCCACCCGCAGCGTCGTGACCGATCCGAACCCGAGCGTCGCATCGCGCACCAGAACCGGGTGCTCACAGGCGCCGGACAGTCCGCGGCCCGCATATCCGCGCAACTCCAGTGCCGCCGCGACCGCGGTCGCGCGCTCCAGGGTGCGCTCCAGCACGGGGGCGAGCAGGCGCACTCCACCGCGCTCGCCGCGCAGGCGCTGCGCGAAGCGGGCGGAGCGCACCGCGTCCGCGAGGCCGGGCAGGGTCGCCCAGGCGACGGCGAGGGCGCGCGCCAGCCCGCGGAACGGGCCGCTGCGTGCGCCGCGGGCCAGCAGACGCGGCATGTCGAGCAGCGCGTTCAGTACCCCGAACGCCAGGATCGTCAGTGCGATCGGCACGGCGCTGAGCACGGCTGCCCAGAGCCCGTCGGCGGTCACGGGCCCCAGCAACTGCACATGGCCGAACGGGACCGGCATCCGGAACACCGGAAGTGGCAGCAGCACCGCTCCGTCGCCATCGGCACCGTGGAACAGCACCCGGTAGACGATCCGGATCGCCACGAACGCCGCGGCCAGCGCAGCGGCCGCGCGCAACGGTCCGGATCGCGGTCTCACCCTTGGGAACCTACGCTTGCCCGCGCTACGCCGCAGGGGTCGCGGGCTCGCCGTCGAGCGTGAAGAGCAGTGCGATGCTGTCGCCGGGCTCGGCGGTAAGCGTCGCCAGCCCCTCCTGCGCGTAATCCCACGCGCCGCCCGCGGGCTTCGCCCACAGCGACCAATACGCGAACGCGGCAGGCATCGACTCGCACGACTCGACGTAAGCCGGGTCCTCGGTCGAACCGACGGGCTCGGTCGCCGATGGCAGCCCGTTGACGCGGCAGATCACCTGATCGCCGTACTCGGTCGTCCCCTCCGTCTCGATGCCGGCGGCGGCGACGGCGTCGGCGACGGATACGGTGTCGGACGCGAAGTAGCACCAGGTCTCGGATTCCGCCTCGTCCAGCGCCGAGGCATCCACCACGACCGTCACGCCCTCGTCGCCCTCGCAGGCGGTCTGGACGGCGACGGCGGCTGCGTCGGTGTCATCCGGCTCGGCGCTCGGGCCGGTGGTGCTCTCACCAGAGCAGGCGGACAGGCCGAGCGCGAGCGCGCCGGCGGCGATCAGGGTCAGGAGGCGGGGAGTCGAAGTCACCGATCCAGGGTAGGGCGTGCCGGCATCCCGCCGCGCCAGATGTCGCCCCGCGTAGGCTGGGACGGTGACCGTCTCCGAGCTGTTCGATCCCGCTGAATGGATGCCGGCGCCCCACTCCGCGGGCTACACCGACATCACCGCGCATGTGTCCGTCGACGGGCGCATCGCCCGCATCGCCTTCGACCGGCCGGAGGTGCGCAACGCGTTTCGACCGCACACGGTCGACGAGCTCTATCAGGCGCTCGACATCGCCCGGCAGGACCCGCGCATCGGCGTCGTGCTGCTCACCGGAAACGGCCCGAGTCCGAAGGACGGCGGGTGGGCGTTCTGCTCCGGCGGAGATCAGCGCATCCGCGGGCGCGACGGGTACAAGTACTCGGACGACGAGGCGTCGGTGGTCGACCCTTCGACAAGCTCAGGGACCGGTGCGGGGGCGGCGCGGGCGGGGCGGCTGCACATCCTCGAGGTGCAGCGGCTGATCCGGTTCATGCCGAAGGTCGTGATCGCGGTCGTGCCCGGGTGGGCGGCCGGTGGCGGGCACTCCCTGCACGTCGTGTGCGACCTGACGATCGCGAGCGCCGAGCACGGCCGGTTCAAGCAGACCGACGCGGATGTCGGGTCGTTCGACGCCGGCTACGGCTCCGCCTACATGGCCCGCCAGGTCGGTCAGAAGTTCGCGCGCGAGGTGTTCTTCCTCGCGGAGGAGTACTCCGCACAGCGGGCTTATGAGACCGGCGCGATCAACCGGGTCGTGCCGCATGCCGACCTCGAACGCGAGGCGATCGCGATGGCCCGGACGATCCTCGGCAAGTCGCCGACGGCGATCCGCATGCTCAAGTTCGCGTTCAACGCGGTCGATGACGGGCTCGTCGGCCAGCAGGTGTTCGCCGGCGAGGCGACGCGGCTGGCGTACGGCACCGACGAGGCCGTCGAGGGGCGCGACGCGTTCCTGCAGAAGCGCGACCCCGATTGGTCGCCGTTCCCGTACCAGTACTGACGAGGCAGGGCATGATTCTCGAGCCCGTCGATGCGACCGACGCCCGCGCCGTGCTGCGCGGACTGCGCGGAGCGGTGCTCGGCTCCGGCCCCGCGATCGCGCTCGGCGCCGACACCCCCGGTGCGCCGCCGCTGCCCGTCGAGGTGCCCGCGGGCACGGCGGTCGTCGTGACGACGTCGGGCTCGACCGGATATCCCAAGCGCGTCGCGATCAGCCGCTCCGCGCTGACCGTATCGGCGCTGGCCACCGCCGCGCGCATCGGCGAGGGCGACTGGCTGCTCGCGCTGCCGCCCGGCTACATCGCCGGGGTGCAGGTGCTGTCGCGGGCACTCGTCGCCGGGCGTGAGCCGGCGATCCTGGCCGGCTCGTTCCGTGCACAGGCCTTCGCCGCCGCGGCATCCGCGATGGCCTCCAGCGTCGGCGGCGTGCGCGTGCCCACCTACACCTCGCTCGTCCCCGCGCAGTTGGCGACATTGCTCGACGCGGAGGATGCCGGCATCCGCACCGGCCTGTCGTCATTCGCGGCCGTCCTCGTCGGCGGGCAGGCGCTGCCGCCCGCGCTCGCCGACCGCGCAGCGGCCGCCGGCGCGCGCATCGTCCGCACGTACGGCTCCAGCGAGACGAGCGGCGGCTGCGTCTATGACGGGGTCCCGCTGGACGGCATCGGCATGCGCATCGTCGACGGCGAGGTGCAGCTGTCCGGGCCGACGCTCGCCGACGGGTACCTCGGCGACCCGCGACGCACCGACGACATCTTCCGACGCGACGCGGACGGAACGCGGTGGTACCGGACGGGGGATGCCGGACAGATCGCCGACGGCCTGCTGCGGGTGACCGGGCGGCGCGACAACGTCATCGTGTCCGGCGGCGTCAACGTCTCGCTCGACCGCGTCGAGCACATCGTCCGCGGCGTCCCCGGCCTGGAGCGCGCGGTCGTCGTCGCGGCGGAGTCCGCGCGCTGGGGGCAGGTCCCCGTGGTCGTCGTGGCGGAGGACTCCGTCGTGGATGCCGAGGGGCTCCTCCATCGCGCCCGGCAGGCGACCGAGGCGGAGATCGGTGCGGCCGGTCGGCCTGCCCGCATCGACGTCGTTGCGGAGATCCCGCGGCTGACCTCCGGCAAGCCCGATCGTCGCGCGCTGCTGCCACGCCCGCCCGCAGGCTGAGCGCGCAGCCGGGGGCAATAGGATGCCCTCGTGGCAGCCAGTACCCGAAAGAAGAAGTCCAACGCTGCGAAGCGACACAAGCCCCGCGGAAACCCGCAGAAGGCGCACGTCTCGGGCGACCCCCGCGCGGTGACCCCGGCGACCCTCCGTGACTGGATCGGTGCCGCGCGGCTGCGCACGCTGCCGCTGGCGATCACACCGGTCGTCATCGGAACCGGTGCCGCGCTGATCGTCAATGACGGTTTCAGGTGGGGCCTTGCCCTGTGCTGCCTCGTCGTCGCCCTCGCGCTGCAGATCGGCGTGAACTACGCCAACGACTACAGCGACGGCGTCCGCGGCACGGATGATCACCGCGTCGGGCCCGCCCGCCTCACCGGTGCGCGCAAGGCGAAACCGCGCACCGTCCTGACTGTTGCGCTCGTGTTCTTCGCGATCGCCGCCGCCGCGGGACTGCTCATCACCTGGCGCACCGGGTACTGGTGGCTGATCGCCGTCGGCGCCGTGTGCATCGTCGCCGCCTGGTTCTACACCGGCGGCAAGCGCCCCTACGGCTACTACGGCCTCGGCGAGCTCGTCGTGTTCGTGTTCTTCGGCCTCGTCGCCACCGTCGGCACGACCTTCGTGCAGGCGGGCGCCGTGCCGCAGGAGACCTGGTTCGGTGCCGTCGGCGCGGGCCTGCTGGCCTGCGCCGTGCTGGTGGCCAACAACCTGCGCGACATCGATCAGGACCGCGTCGCGGGAAAGCGCACGCTGTCCGTCCTGATCGGCAAGCGCGGTTCGCAGGTGCTGTTCACCGTACTGATCGCGGTGCCGTTCCTCCTTGCGGTCGGGCTCGCGCTGCTCTACCCGATCGCCTGGCTGACGTTGCTCGCACTGCTTCCCGCGGCATCCGCCGTTCTCATCGTGTGGACCTACCGGGCGCCGAAGGAGCTGCTCGTGGCGCTCGCGCTCAGTTCGCTCACCTCGATCGCGTACGGCGGCTTCCTGTTCTGGGCGTTCGCGGGCTGAGCGATGTCGCCGGTGACGTGGTCGGCATCCTCGGTCTGCCGTGAACCGGAAGCGTCAGGACGGCGGAGACGTCAGCTGAGGGGCTGCTCGCCGGTGGCGTCCTCGGCCGCGGCGTCTTCCTCTTCGACCGTGCGACGGGTGCGCTGCGCCTTGCGCTCGGCCAGGTCGGCGGTCAGATCGTCGAGGGGACGGCGCAGCAGCAGCATCGAAAGGCTGAGGCCGATCAGGGCCGCGAAGATGGCGGACAGCCAGTAGTACTCGCGCATGATCGGGAACAGCATCATGATGCCGAACGGGACCAGGAACGCCAGCAGGCGCAGCACCGAGTAGACGAGGGCTGAGCGGACGCGCATATACCCAAGCTTACGTCCCGGCTGGTCCTCAGCAGACGCGCCTAGGATGGAACCGTGGCGCGCGTGTACCTGATCCTGGTGCTGCTGGCGATCGCTTTCTGGGTCTACAGCATCGTCGACTGCGCCCTGCTGCCGCCCACCCGTCATCGCGGCGTGCGTAAGGGCGTATGGCTGCTCATCGTGATCGCCTTCCCGGTGCTCGGCGGCCTGCTGTGGTTCCTCGTCGGGCGGCTCAACCAGCGCCATGCCGCGGCGTTCCGTGCACCCGATGACGATCCGGAGTTCCTGGGCAGGCTTGCGACGCGCAGCGACCCCGACGTCGACGAGCGCATCCGTCGCCTCGAGGAGGAGCTCGCCGCGCTCGACGCGGAGGATGCCGACCCCGACGGGCCGCCGGCACCGCCTACGCCGCCCGCACCGCACCGCGACAACGGCGACGCCGACGACGCTCCCGGCCGCAGCTGACATGACGGCCGATACTGTCGCGGTCGATGCGGCGCGCGCGCCGGCGACCGACGCCGCAGCCGCCTTGCTCGGGCGACTGGTCGAGCTCGGTGTGCGCCACATCGTCGTCAGCCCGGGGTCACGCTCGCAGGCGCTCGCGCTCGTCGCCGCCGAGCTCGAGACACGCGGCGCCGTGCAGGTGCACGTGCGCGTCGACGAGCGCGTGGCCGCGTTCACCGCGCTGGGGATCGGACGCGAGACGAGGATGCCGGCCGCCGTGGTCTGCACGTCCGGCACAGCCGCGGCCAACCATCTGCCCGCCGCGCTGGAGGCCCATCACTCCGGCATCCCCCTGCTGCTCCTGACCGCCGACCGTCCGCCCGAGCTGCGCGGCGTCGGTGCGAACCAGACGACGCGTCAGCCCGGCATGTTCGCCCCGAACACCCGGTTCGAGGCCGACCTGCCCGTTCCGGAGCAGATCGATGCCGACGGCACAGGGGAGCAGTCGATCATGTTGCGTCGGGTCGCGGAGGACGCGCTGGCCGCTGCACGCGGAGTCGGCACACGCCCCGCCGGCCCGGTCCATCTCAACCTGCCGTACCGTGAGCCCCTGGCCGGCAGCGTGCCGGACTGGCTCGGGATGCCGGGCGTCGAGCAGCCGGAGCCGATCGCCGATCCGTCCGGTGCGCTGTACCAGGGCGGGGGCGGCATCGGCGTGTCGGACCTGCCGGCGGAGCCCGAGAGCACACCGGTCGTGCTCGAGGCCGGTCCCCGCACCGTCGTGATCGCCGGAGCCGACGGCGGCGCCGCCGCGGAGCAGCTCGCGCACGCCGGGGGCTGGCCATTGGTCGCCGAGATCGTCAGCGGTGCCCGCTTCGGCCGCCACATCGTGCACGGGTACCGCCGCCTGCTCGCCGTCCCGGAACTGGGCGGGCGCGTGCAGCGTGCCGTGGTCTTCGGGCATCCGACGCTCAGCCGTGAGATCGTCGCACTGCTGTCGCGGCCGGACGTCGAGGTGCTCGCCGTCCGCGGGCCCGGGGAGCCGCTGAACCTCAACGGGGTGACCACGGCGGTCGGTGCCGTCGTTGCCGCGGCCGGTGACACGGATCGGGACTGGTTCGGCGCGTGGATGCGCGCGTCGCGCGACGCCGCGGTGGATCTCAGCCCCGCCGCGCCGGATGCCCAGGCGCTGACATCGGCCGTGCCGCAGGAGCGACTCGGCGCGATCGCGGCCGAGCTCGATGCGATACGCGCGCCGCTGGACCGTGCGGGGCTCGTCGACGCGGTCTGGCGCGCGTCGTGGCCGCATGACCGGCTGTTGTTCGCCTCGTCGCGCCTGGTCCGGGTGGCCGACCAGCTGCTGGGCGGAAAGAAGATCCCGGTGCACGCCAACCGCGGCTTGGCCGGCATCGACGGGACCGTCGCGACGGGGCTGGGCATCGCGATCGCCAGTCAGGCCGGCGGCGCGCCCGGGGTGACGCGCGTGCTGATCGGCGACCTCGCACTGCTGCACGATGTCGGCGCGCTGATGCTGCCGGCGGGCGAGACAGCGCCACGCATCCAGGTGATCGTCGGCAACGATGGTGGCGGAACGATCTTCGACGGGCTGGAGGTGGCGGCCGTCGCCTCGCGGGAGGCCATGGAGCGGGTGCTGTACACCCCGCAGCGGGTGGAGCTGGAGCAGCTGGCAGCCGCCTACGGTTGGGAGTATCACCGCGCGACGACACGCGCCGAGCTCGATCAGGCGCTGACGTCACCGGTCACCGGATGTCAGCTCGTCGAGGTTCCCCTCGCGCGCTGAT
>Ga0180219_1001554_pt1 | contig 14673 bp, 7 predicted proteins | sample eDN3rd30CBELigMG_FD_151338 | JGI IMG/M metagenome (GOLD analysis project Ga0180219, IMG submission 151338) | Enriched Miracle-Growth compost microbial communities from Emeryville, California, USA - eDNA 3rd pass 30_C BE-Lig MG (version 2)... ...
TCCCGGCACCGGCGGCGCAATCGATCTGACCACGCACGCCGCCTCCGACGCCCTGTTCGTCTACGGCCCCGGCGTCGTCGGCGACGTCGCCCTCGGTGACACGGTGGAGGTCACCGGCGCCGTCTCGGAGTACAACGGCCTGACCGAGCTGACCGTCGGTGCCGGCGGCGCGACCGTGATCGAGGATGCCGAGGCCCCCGTGCCGGCAACCGTGACCTGGCCGACCACGGCCGCGCAGCGCGAGTCGCTGGAGTCGATGCTCGTGGCGCCGCAGGGCGACTTCACCGTCAGCAACACCTACTCCACGAACCAGTACGGCGAGGTCGGCCTTGCGGCCGGGACGACACCGCTGCGTCAGCCCACCGACGTGGGCGCCCCCGGCAGCGATGAGGCGGCGGCGGTCGCGGCGGACAACGCCGCGCGCGCCGTGGTGCTCGACGACGGGAGCAGCGCCAACTTCCTCTCCGGAACGAACACGTCGCTCACCCCGGCCTACGTGTCACTGACCGAGCCGATCGTCGTGGGCGGCAGTGTGACGTTCACGGACCCGGTGATCGTCGACTACCGCAACAGTGCGTGGAAGTTCCAGCCGACGTCGGCGCTGGTCGCCGACGGTTCGGGCGCCGACGGCGTGACCTTCTCGAACCCGAGAACGGCCGCCCCGGCCTCCGTCGACGGGGATGTGTCGCTCGCCTCCTTCAACGTCCTCAACTACTTCACGACGCTCGGGGCGGACACCGCCTCCTGCGTGGCGTACACCGACCGCTTCGGCGACGGTGTCACGGTCGACACCGGCTGCGACCAGCGTGGCGCGTGGGATGCCGAGGATCTCGCGCGTCAGCAGGCGAAGATCGTCGCGGCGATCGACGCACTGGATGCCGATGTGGTGGGCCTGATGGAGATCGAGAACTCTGCGGCGCTCGGTGAGCAGACCGACGAGGCGCTGGCCACGCTGACCGCGGCTCTGAACGCCGCCGCGGGCAGCGACCGCTGGGCTTACGTGGCGTCCTCCGACGAGCTGCCCGACGCGGCCGAGCAGGACGTCATCACCAACGCGATCATCTACCAGCCGGCGGCCGTCTCCCCGGTGGGCGCCTCCCGCGCCCTCGGCGACCAGAGCGGCACGGATCAGGCCTTCGGCAACGCCCGAGAGCCGATCGGGCAGGTCTTCGCTCCCGTCGACGGCGGCGCGCCGTTCCTGTTCGTCGTCAACCACTTCAAGTCGAAGGGCTCGGCCGGTCCCTGGCCGGGTGACGCGGATGCCGGCGACGGCCAGGGTGCCTCGAACGAGTCGCGGGTGCGTCAGGCCACGGCGCTGCGCGACTGGGTCGAGCAGGTCCGCGGCGACGTGGCAGCGGTCGCGCTGGTCGGCGACTTCAACTCGTACACCGCGGAGGATCCGCTGCAGGTGCTCTACGACGCCGGCTACGCCGACGCGGCGAGCGCCTTCGACGTGGACACCTCGTCGTACAGCTTCTCCGGATTGTCCGGGTCGCTGGACCATGTGCTGCTCAACGAGGCGGCACTCGGACGGGCGACCGGCGCGGACATCTGGAACATCAACTCCGGGGAGTCCGTCGCGCTGGAGTACAGCCGGTATCGCTACCACGGCACCGAGTTCTACGCCGACGACGTCTACCGCTCCAGCGACCACGATCCGGTGCTGGTCGGTCTGACCGCCGAGGCCGCGCCCGTGGATCTGACCCTGCTGGGGATCAACGACTTCCACGGCCGCATCGACGCCGACACGGTGAAGTTCGCCGGCACGGTCGAGCAGCTGCGCGCAGCGGCAGACGGCCCCGTGCTGTTCCTGTCGTCCGGTGACAACATCGGCGCGTCGCTGTTCCCCTCCGCCGTGGCGAAGGACCAGCCGACGATCGACGTGCTGAACGCGCTGGATCTGCAGGCCTCGGCGGTGGGCAACCACGAGTTCGACCGCGGGTGGGACGACCTGTCCGGCCGCGTGTCCGACGCGTCGGACTACCCGCAGCTGGGCGCCAACGTGTATCTGGCCGGCACGGAGACGCCGGCACTCGACGAGTACGCGCTGCTGGATGCCGGTGGCCTCACCGTCGGCGTCATCGGCGCCGTCACGGAGGAGACGCCCACACTGGTGACCCCGGCCGGCATCGTCGACCTGGAGTTCGGCGACCCCGTCGAGGCCGTGAACCGCGTGGCCGCACAGCTGAGTGACGGCGACCCGTCCAACGGCGAGGCCGACGTGCTCGTCGCCCTGTACCACGAGGGCGCGGGCGCCGGCACGCCCGACGGCGCCACTCTGGAGGAGGAGATCGCCGCTGGTGGCGCGTTCGCCGACATCGTCGAGGACACCACCGCCGAGGTCGACGCGATCTTCACCGGACACACGCACAAGGAGTACGCGTGGTCGGCGCCGGTGCCCGGTACCGACCGCACCCGACCGATCGTGCAGACCGGTTCGTACGGTGCGAACATCGGCGAGATCGTCCTCACGATCGATCCGGAGACCGATGCGGTCACGGCGCACACCGAGCGCAACGTGGCACGCACGACGACGAACGACGCAGAGCTGATCGCGCAGTACGAGCGGGTCGCCGCCGTCGCCGGCATCGTCGAGGACGCGCTCGCGGCCGCGGCGGAGATCGGCAACACCGCGATCGGCGAGGTCTCGGGCGACATCACCACGGCTTTCAGCGGTGGAACCTACGTCGACGGCATCTACACCGGTGGCACACGGGACGACCGCAGTGCGGAGTCGGCGCTCGGCAACGAGGTCGCGAACATGCTGCGTGACTCGCTGGCATCCCTGCCGAACGGTGCCATCATCGGCGTCACCAACCCGGGCGGACTGCGCGCCGAGCTCTGGGACACGCAGGCGGAGTTCGGCGCGGCCGCCGTGCCCGGGCTGCCCGACGGGACCATCTCCTACTCGCAGGCGAACGCGGTCCTGCCGTTCAACAACACGCTCGCGCTGGTGACCCTCACCGGCGAGCAGTTCCGCACGATGCTGGAGCAGCAGTGGCAGCGGGACGCAGACGGCGAGGTGCCCAGCCGCCCCTACCTGCAGTTGGGCCTGTCCGACAATGTCGCCTACACATACGACCCGGCACTGCCCGAAGGCGAGCGGATCACGTCGATCACCGTCGACGGCGAGCCGATCGATCCGGATGGCGCATATCGGGTGGGGACCTTCTCGTTCCTCGCAACCGGTGGCGACAACTTCCGGGTGTTCACCGAGGGCGGCGACTATGTCGACACGGGTCTGCTGGACTATGAGGCCTGGGTCGACCACCTCGCCGACAACTCCCCGCTCGCTCCGGACTTCGCACGGCACGCGGTGCAGGTCAGCGGCGTCCCGGAGACGGTGACCGCCGGCGCGGAGCTGTCCTTCTCGGTGTCCGGTCTCGACCTGACCAGCCAGGGCTCGCCGCAGAACACCACGCTGTCCGCGTCGATCGGCGACGTCGCACTCGGCGACATCGCTGTGACGGATGGGGCGGCGACGGTCACGGTGACGCTGCCGGCCGACCTGGCCGCCGGTGCCGCCTCGCTCACGCTCACCGCACAGCCGTCCGGCACTGTGGTCACGGTGCCGTTGACGGTGGAAGACGCCGCGGTGTCGCTCACCGAGACCAAGACGCACCTGGCGGCCGTGCTGCCTGTGCACGTCAACCGTCTCCTGCCGACCACGCTGCTCGCCGTGGTCACCCAGGCGGGTGGCCTGCCGTCGGGCACGGTCGAGTTCCGCGAGGGCGGTGCGACCGGCGCGCTCATCGGCACGGCGAACGTGCGCTTCGGCCTGGCCTCACTGCGGCTGGGCTCGCTCAGCCGCGGCGTGCATTCCTACACCGCAGTATTCGTGCCGAGCGATCCCACCCGGGTGGCGGGCTCGACCAGCAACGCCGCGCAGGTCCTCGTGCTGCGCTGATCGGAGACCGGCGGCCGGCGGCCGGACCGGGTCGGTGCCTCCCGCGCACCGCCCGGCCCGGCCACCGCCGTCCGTCCACTCGACCTGAATAGGCTGATGACATGACGGTCTCAGTGGTGCTGGTCCACGGCATCCGCACATCGGCGACGATGTGGCGCGCCCAGCGGGAGTACCTCGCCGAGCGCGGCACGCCCGCGGTCGCCGTCGATCTGCCCGGCCACGGCACCCGGATGTCCGAGCAGTTCACCCTCGAGGGGGCGTTCGCCACGATCGACGCCGCGGTGCGGGATGCCGCCGATCGCGGTCCCGTTCTGCTGGTCGGCCACTCGATGGGTGGGTTGCTGTCGGTCGCGTACGTCGGGCAGGAGGACCGGCCTCCGGTGGACGGCTTCATCGCGGCATCCTGCTCGGCCATTCCCCGAGGCCTGAGCCTCGCGGCCTACCGCGCGATGGCCGGCGGCTTCAATCGGCTGCCGGGCCGCGGGCAGCGCGTGACCGACTGGGTGCTCGATCGCACCCTTCCCGTCCAGACACGCGCGGACTTCGGCGCCGGCGGCTACGCGTACGACGCGCAGGATGTCGCCCTGCGGTCGCTGTCAGTGTTGGACCTGCTCGCGGCGCTGCGCCGCATCGATGTACCGACCTGGTTCATCAACGGCCAGTTCGACCAGCTGCGCGCCAACGAGAAGCTGTTCGCCTCGCTCGTGCCCGGCGCCGAGCTGATCGTCGTCCCCCGCACCAGCCACCTGGTCACCGCGATGCGCCCGCGCGTGTTCAACGCTCTGCTCGAGCTCGCGCTGACGACGATGGAGAACCCCTCGTCAGACGACGCCGACCGCTGACGGCGCCGACCTCCGCTGACGGATCGCGAGGGTCATGATGGCGCCGACGATCGAGAGCGCCCCGCTGACGGCGAACATCGCGCCGAAGCCCCCGGCCGCAGCCACGAGTGCGGCGCCCACGAGCGGCCCCAGCAGCTGGCCGAGGCTCGCCGACACGTTGACGAAGCCGAGGTCCCGGGCATGGTCATCGGGGAACGGCAGCAGATCGGTCGCCAGGGCCAGACCGGCCGACATGTACGCCCCGTAGCCGACACCGAGCAGCGCGGCCGAGACCATCGCCGTCTCCAGCGCCGGCGCAAGCGCCAACAACAGCCCCGCGGCACCTTGCACGACCGCGGAGACCACGACGATGCCGATCCGGCGTCCGGTGCGGTCGGAGATCGCTCCGGCGACGATGGATGCCGCGACCACGAACACCGTGTAGACCACGATGAGCAGCAGCAGCTCGTCCTCGGCGCCGGCGGCGTCGTGGTCGAGCCCGTACATCAAGAAGAACAGCAGCAGCCCGGTGCCGAGCGCGTTGCCGATGTTGACGACGAGCCGGCTGCCGAGCAGCCACGCGAAGTCGCGGTCACGCAGGGCGGCCGTGCGCTCGCGGAAGCTGCGCGCCCGCCGGGCGACCGCGGACGCGTGCGGCGCCGGCGGGTCGGGCAGCAGCAGCGCTGCGGCGACGCCGGCGACGGCGAGGAAGCCGGCGAGCACGAGGTAGCCGTCGACGATGCCGAGTCCGAGGAGCACAACGGCACCGACTCCGAGGACCACTCCGAGCGCCTGCGACGAGGAGACGGCGGCCGACGCGGCGCCGCGCTGCGTCGTGAGCTGGTCGGCGATGAGCGCGGTGAACGCCGCAGAGGCGATCGCGGTGCCGACCGAGACGCCGATCCAGGCCAGGCCGACGCTCCACGGTCCGGTCGAGAAGGCCAGTGCGATGAGCGAGCCGACGGCAAGCGCGACGCCGCCCAGCATCCACGGTCGTCGCCTGCCGAAGGCGCCCCGCGTGCGGTCGGACAGCCCACCCGCGACCGGCCCGGCGACCACCGCCACGAGGCCGCCCACGGCGAGCACGAGCCCCGACCAGAGCACGCCGGAGATCCAGCCGTCCGGGCTGTCCGGGGTGTTCAGCTGCAGCGGGATCAGCAGCTGGAGCGGCGTGAGCTGGACGGTCCACAGCGCCAGCCAGGCCAGTGTGAACAGGATGAACCAGCGGGCCCCGGCGCGGGGCCGAGATGGTGCCACGGCGACTCCTTCGTCGGTGGTGCGTGCGCGGCCGGTCGGGAGCCGGCAGGATCGATCATGCACCATGCACGGTTCGGTCGCGCGGCAGCGCGCGGCTGAATCGACCAGACCTGGTAGACTCGGTGATTGGCTTGCGTGTAGGTCCCACCCTGCACGCCGCCGGAGGCGCCCCTCTACCGCTATCCCGGCACATCCATCGAAAACTCCGAACGAAAGAGCCGTCGAACGTGGCGAACATCAAGTCGCAGATCAAGCGCAACAAGACCAACGAGAAGGCGCACGAGCGCAACAAGGCCGTCAAGAGCGAGCTGAAGACGCTCGTCCGCACGACGCGCGACGCCGTCGCCGCCGGTGACAAGGCTGCGGCCGAGAAGGCCCTCTCGAAGGCGACCAAGAAGCTCGACAAGGCCGTGAGCAAGGGCGTCATCCACGAGAACCAGGCCGCGAACCGCAAGTCGGCGATCGCCAAGCAGGTCGCCGCTCTCTGAGCCCCGTCTGTCACGTAGGCCCGTCCCTCAAGGGGCGGGCCTACGTCGTTCTAGGCGCCGCCCTTCGATACACCGCGCCTGCGGCGCGGCACTCAGGAACCATACGGCGCGCGGGTGGCGATGACGGTGATGAGCCGCTCCACCGCGAACACGGGGTCGCGCGAGCCGCCCTTGACTTCGGCATCCGCTCGCGCCGCGGCCTGGATGGCCATACCGAGCGACGTCTCGTTCCAGCCCGACAGGTCGCGCCGGGCGCGGTCGACCTGCCAATCCTTCATCCCGAGACGGTCGGCCAGTGCCCGTGCGGGTTCACGCGATCCGGCGACGCGGGCCATCGTGCGCAGCTTCATCGCGATTGCGGCGACCAGGGGAACCGGGTCGGCGCCGCTGGCCAGCGCGTGCCGCAGCGCGAGCAACGCGTCGCCGTAGCGGCCGGCGATGGCGGTGTCGGCGACGGTGAACGCCGAGGTCTCGACGCGGCCGCCGTAGTAGCGCTCGACGATCTGCTCGGTGATGTCGCCGGGCACGTCGGCGATGAGCTGCTGGCAGGCGGCCGCCAGTTCGGTGAGGTCCCCCGTGAACGCACCGACGAGAGAGCGCAGCGCGGGCGGCGCGATGCGCTTGCCTGCGGCCTGGAACTCTCCGGCGGCAAAGTCGTAGCGGTCGGAGTCGCGCTTGACCGCGGGGCACGCGATCTCGATGCCGCCGCCGGTGCCGGCGCGGATGGCGTCGAGGAGCTTCTTGCCGCGCACGCTGGCGCCGGTGTGGCGCAGGATGACGGTGGCACCGTCCTGCGGCCCCTCCAGGTACGCGAGGGCCTCGGCGAGGAACGCGTCGGAGCACTTCTCGACGCCGGCGACACGGACCAGCCGCGGTTCGCCGAACAGCGAGGGCGACGTGACGCCCAGCAGCGTGCCCGCGGCATAGTCGTCGGCACGGACGTCGGTGACCTCGAGGCTCGCGTCTTCGGCGCGCAGGTAGTCGCGCACGCCGGCCATGGCGCGCTCGGCGCACACCTCTTCGGGGCCCGAGACCAGCACGATCGGTGCCGGCTGCGGGCTCCGCCAGGAGATCTGCGGGATCTTCGACGCCGAGCGGGCAGCGGGTCGGCGTGGTGCGGGCGGCATGGCATCCAGCCTACTCAGCGCAGCCGACCTCGACCCCGCCGGTCCCTGAGCCCGTCGAAGGGCGGTCCCTGAGCCTGTCGAAGGGCGGTCCCTGAGCCTGTCGAAGGGCGGTCCCTGAGCCTGTCGAAGGGCGGTCCCACTACGGCCCGCGTTCGCGCCACAGCGTCAGCGTCCCGTCATCGCCCACCCCCACCAACAGCAGACCGGACTGGTCGGTACGGGCGATCGTTGCCCCGAGCCGCTGCAGCGTCAACAGGATCTCGTCGCGCGGGTGCCCGTAGTCGTTCTCCCCCACGGTGATCAGCGCAAGAGCCGGAGCGATGCGCGCGTACAGCGCGCTGTCCTGGTCGGCGCTGCCGTGGTGGGCGACCTTCACGACGTCGTAGCTGCCGGTGAGCGACCGCGCGAGCGAGGCCTGCGGCTGCGCCGACAGGTCGCCGAGCAGCACGATCGACGGGATGCCGCCGCCGGCGACCGACACGACGACACTCGCGTCATTGCCGCTGTATGCGGCGGAGACGCCCGGCCAATGCACCCGCCAGTTGGCCTCGCCCAGCATCCCGGTCTGCCCGGCGACAGCGCGCACGAGGCGGGCGCCCGCCGCACTCAGTCCCGCGAGCACGCGCTCGTCGTCCGCGGCGGCGGGCGGGCCGTGCAGGACCGTTCCGACGCGGCCGATCACCGCGGGAAGGCCACCCCGGTGATCCATGTCGAAGTGTGTGAGCACCAGCACGTCGATGCGACCGATCCCGAGCCGATCCAGGCAGGCGGTCAGTGGCGCGGGGTCGGGCCCGGTGTCCACGAGCATGACGTGACCCGCAGATCTCAGGACGACCGCATCGCCCTGACCCACATCGCACGCGGCGACGCCCCACCCGGCGGGCACCTCGAGCCTCTGCACCATCGTGCCCACCGGGCCTGTGCCGAGCAGCAGTCCCGCTGTGACGGCGATCACCGCACCCGCCGCCAGACGTACGATTCCGGGATGCGCCGCGATGATGAGGGCGGCGATCGCGGCGCCGACGACGGCGAGGCACAGCGCGCCGACCGCGCCGTCGAGCCAGGGCAGCACGGCGAGCCCGCCGAGGGACTCGGCCGTGCCCGCGATCCATGCGGCAGGCAGCCACGCGAGGCCCGCCAGCCCCGTCCCGATGATCGGGATGCCGGCGGACAGGCACGCGATCAGCCCGAGCACCGTGCCCACAGGGGCAGCGGGCGCGGCGATCATATTCGCGAGCACGCCCTGCGCCGATACGGCGGGCTGCACGAGGATGAGCAGGGGCCCGCACGCCAGCTGCGCCGCCAGCGGCACCGAGACGGCTACGGCGAGAGGTCCCGGCATCCACCTGCCCATGCCCACTCCCAGGGGGCGCGCCAGCAGGAGCAGGGCTCCGGTCGCCGCCGCGGACAGCGCGAAGCCGAGCGACGAGCACAGCCACGGATCGGCGATGAGGATGCCGGCGACCGCGACCGTCAGCAACGACACACCCGCGCCGATTCGCCCCAGCAGCACGCCGAGCATCGCGATGGCCGCCATGGCGGCGGCACGTACGACGCTCGGCTCGGGCGTGACCAGCAGCACGAATCCGGCAAGCGCGGCCAGCCCGGCGGCGACGCGTACTCCTCGCCGCGCACCGCACCATGCGGCCACCGCGAACGCGATCGCGACGACCAGTGCGCAGTTCGCCCCGCTGACAGCCGTCAGGTGCGACAGCGACGAGCTCTTCATCGCGGTATCGAGTTCCGCGGTCACCGCGGAGGTGTCGCCGACGGCGAGACCCGCGATGAGCCCACCCGCCGGGCCGGGCAGCTCGGCCGTGGTCGCGCGGAGCCCGGCGCGCAGCCGGGACACGACGTCGAGTGCGCCGGCAGGAGGCGTCAGCACCTCGATCTCGGCGGCGTCGACGACCAGCACGGCCCGTTCGCCGGCATCCGCCCGGAACGCGGTGCCCCGCACCCGCAGCGTCGCCCCGACGTCGAGGCTGCTCTCCCCCTCGGTCGCCCGCACCACAACGGGCGCCGCCACCGCACGGTCACTGTCGCCGTACGCGACGCGGGTGGTGACCGCATCGAAGCGCACCCCGGCAGCCGAGGGTTCCACCTTGCCGGTGACCGTGAGCGTGTAGTCGACCCAGCGGCCGCCGTCGACGTCGACGGCGGCGAGGGCAGCCCGGGCGGGTGCGGCGGTCGCAACGTGCGCGGCGACCGCTCCCCCGGCTGCCAGGGCAACCGCACACAGGGCGAGCGCCGTGCGACGGCCACCGGCCGTCCGCCGATCCCGTCCGTGCCCGTCAACGCCGTCGACGCGCGCACCGTCAGCTGCCCCGCCTGCCCGCGCGCTCGGGCCGCAGGCGCCCGCGCACAGCAGCGCGACAACGGCGAGACCCCACGAGGCGACCGCGACCGGCACACTCGCATCCGGCACGTACGTGGCCACGGCCGCGCTGATCCACGCCGCTGCCGCGATCGGCATCGCGCGCAGGTCGGCGCGTCGCGCCGCACGCTGACTGGTCACACGGTCACCAGGTCGCGCAGCGCCGCGAGCATCTTCTCCCCGATCCCGGGCACCGACAGCAGGTCGTCGACGCTCGTGAAGCGGCCGTTGTCCTCGCGCCACTGCAGGATCCGCTCCGCGAGCGCGGGACCGATCCGTGGCAGCGTGTCCAGCTGGGTGGCGTCAGCGGTGTTGAGGTTGATGCGACCGTCGCCGGTCACCCCGGCCGCTCCCCCGGCATCCGTCTCGACCTCGCCCTCGCGGGGTACCCACAGCTGCTCCCCGTCCGTGAGCACACGCGCAAGGTTCACCGCATCACGATCGGCGCCGTCGGCGAACCCGCCGGCCGCCGCGATGACGTCGACGACGCGCGCGCCCTCGTCCAGGCGGTACAGCCCGGGCGCGGAGACCGCACCGGACACGTGGACGTACACGGGCGCAGCTGCGACGGCATCCCGATCGACGGGAACCACCTCGGCCGGCGTCGCGGCCGAACGGACCACGCCGATGAGCACGGTGACGGCGGCGATCGTCAGGGCCAGCACGATCGCGGCGCCCACGCCGAGGCGCCGACGACGCGCTTCTGCCGTGACGGTCACTCCGTCACGGTGGCACGCCGCGACGCCGGTCGGCGGCGCTGATCACCGATCCGTGGACGAATCGTGCATCTCGTCACCGGTGCAGGAGGCGGTGCGCGACGTGCCCGCGGTGCAACCCGCGCGCGCCACGCGACCCGCGACGCGGGCGGCTACTTCGCGGTGGCGAAGCTGACGACCTTCGGCGCGCGCACGACCGCACGGGCGATCTCACGACCGGCCAGCGAGCGGACGATCTTCTCGTCGGCGCGGGCCAGGGCCTCCAGTTCATCGGCCGAGATACGCGCCGGCACGGTGAGCGTGCCGCGCACCTTGCCGTCGATCTGCACGACCGCGGTCACCGACTCCTCCACCAGCAGCGTCGGATCGGCCTGACGCCACGGCACGAGTCCGACGAACGGCTCGCGACCCAGGCGCTCCCACATCTCCTCCGCGGTATGCGGGGCGAACAGGTCGAGCACCATCGTGACGGCCTCGATCGCCTCGCGTACGGCGGGGTCACCGGCACCGGGGCCGTTGTCGATGGTCTTGCGAATGGCGTTCACGACCTCCATGAGACGTGCGACGACGACGTTGAACTTGGTCTGCTCGACCAGGCCCGCCACGTCCGCCCAGAGTCGGTGGGTGACCCGACGCAGCGCCTGGTCACCGTCTGCCCAGACCACGTCGGGACTGCTGGTGACCTCGCCGGCGATGCGCATCGCGCGGGCGATGAACTTCGCGGCACCGGTGGTCGAGACGTCGTTCCAGTCCTTGTCGTCCTCGACCGGGCCGGCGAAGGCGAGCGCGACGCGCAGCGCGTCGGCGCCGTGGGCGTTGAGCTCCTCCTGGAACAGCACCAGATTGCCCTTGCTCTTGCTCATCTTGGCGCCGTCGAGGATGACCATGCCCTGGTTGATGAGGTTCGAGAACGGCTCGGTGAACTCGACCAGGCCCATGTCGAACAGGGCCTTCGTGATGAACCGCGCGTACAGCAGGTGCAGGATCGCGTGCTCGACACCGCCGATGTAGAAGTCGACGGGGCCCCACTTGTCCGCCTCGGCGGTGGAGAACGCCTCGGCCTTGTCGCCCGGAGACAGGAAGCGCAGGAAGTACCAGGAGCTGTCGACGAACGTGTCCATCGTGTCGGGGTCGCGCAGCGCCGGCTCCCCCGTGGAGGGGTCGACCGTGTGCACCCATTCGGTGGCGGCGCCCAGCGGCGACGAGCCCTTCGGCGTGAGGTCCAGACCCTCCACCGACGGCAGTTCGACAGGCAGCTGGTCGTCGGGAACCGGCACGATGCGGCCGTCCTCCGTGTGGACCATCGGGATGGGTGTGCCCCAGAAGCGCTGGCGCGAGATCAGCCAGTCGCGCAGGCGGAACGTCTTCGACGCCCGCCCGGTGCCCGCCGCCGTCAGCTCGTCGATGACGCGCGCGATGGCGTTGCGCTTGCTCAGGCCGTCGAGGCTGCCCGAGTTCACCATCCGTCCCTCGCCGGTGAGGGCGATGCCCGTCACGGCCGGGTCGACCTCCGCCAGCGCGGCATTGCCCGGATCGATCGGCACGCCGTCGTCGTCGAGCTCGATGACCGGAATCGCCCCGGTGACCGGCGCCGTCGTGTCCACGACGATCCGGACGGGCAGGTCGAACGCGCGAGCGAAGTCCAGGTCACGCTGATCGTGCGCGGGCACAGCCATCACGGCGCCGTGGCCGTAGTCGGCCAGGACGTAGTCGGCAGCCCAGATGGGCAGCCGCTCGCCGTTGATCGGGTTGATCGCGAACCGGTCCAGGAACACGCCGGTCTTCGGCCGGTCGGCGGTCTGCCGCTCGATCTCGGTGATCTTCTGCACCCGCTCGACGTACGCGCGGAACGCCGACTGCACCTCGGCGGATGAGCCGGCGGCCAGCTCGGCGGCCAGATCCGAGTCGGGCGCGACGACCATGAACGTGGCACCGTGCAGCGTGTCGGGGCGCGTCGAGAACACCGTCACCTTCTCGTCACGGCCCTCGATCTCGAAGTCGATGTCGGCGCCGACGGAGCGCCCGATCCAATTGCGCTGCATCTGCAGCACCTTGTGCGGCCAGAAGCCCTCGAGCTGGTTCAGGTCGTCCAGCAACCGGTCGGCGTAGTCGGTGATCTTGAAGTACCACTGCGTGAGCTTCTTCTTGACGACCTCGGCGCCGCAGCGCTCGCAGTGCCCGTCGACGACCTGCTCGTTGGCGAGCACGGTCTGGTCGTTCGGGCACCAGTTGACCGGGCTCTCCTTGCGGTACGCCAGGTCACGCTCGTACAGCTTCTGGAACAGCCACTGGTTCCACCGGTAATAGTCCGGGTCGCTCGTATGCAGCACACGCGACCAGTCGAACGACACGCCGTACTGCTGCATGCTCGCGCGCTGCTGCGCGATGTTCTCGTACGTCCAGCCGCGGGGTTCGGCGCCGCGCTTGATCGCCGCGTTCTCGGCGGGCAGGCCGAAGCTGTCCCAGCCGATCGGGTTGAGCACGTTGTAGCCGCGGTGACGCCAGAAGCGCGCCACGATGTCGGAGTAGAGGTAGTTCTCCGCGTGTCCCATGTGCAGGTCGCCCGACGGGTACGGGAACATCGCCAGCACGTACTTGCGCGGGCGCGTGTCCTCGTCGCCGCCGGCACGGAACGGGTCTGCCTCCGCCCAGAGCCGCTGCCACTTCGCCTGGATGGCGTGCGCGTCGTTCTGGCCGGGCGTGTCGTTCTGCTCGGTCGGGGCGGCCGCGGCGGTGTCGGCGGGCGTGGTCATGGACACAGGGAACCAATCGTATGGAGGTCGGGAACGCGCGGGCGCGTCTATCCAGTTTACCGGACCTGCCCTCTCACCATCCCGGCGGCAGCGTCGCACCGAGCGCCGCCAGCGGTCCCCGGGCCTTGATCCCGACTTCGGCGACCTCCGACGCGGCATCCGACCCCCAGGTGATGCCGCCGCCCGCGCCGACGTACGCCTCCCCCGGACCGGTCACGATGGAGCGGATCACCATGGCCAGGTCAGCCCTGCCGTCGTGCCCGATCCAGCCGAAGCAGCCGGCGAACACGCCCCGCGGCGCGGCTTCGAGCTCGTGCAGGATCGTCATCGCCGACAGCTTGGGGGCGCCGGTCATCGACCCGGCGGGGAACGTCGCGTCGAGAACGTCCCCGATCGGGATGCCGGATCGCAGCCGACCCGCGACGGTGCTGACCAGCTGGTGCACCGCGGGGTACGACTCGACCTCGAGCAGCCGCTCGGCGGCGACGGTGCCGGGAAGGCACACCCGCTGCAGATCGTTGCGCATGAGGTCGACGATCATCACGTTCTCGGCGCGCTCCTTCGCGCTGTCGAGCAGTTCGGCGGCCAGGGCCGCGTCGACGACCGGGTCGGCCGCTCTCGGCCGGGTGCCTTTGATCGGGCGGGTCCGGACGACGCCGGCATCCACCTGCAGGAACTGCTCCGGACTCGCCGACAGCAGCGCGCGATCGCCCACCTGGATGATCCCACCGTGATGGGCGGGGGTCGCTGCACGCAGCGAGAGATAGGAATCGAGCGGGTCGACATCTCCTGTGACGGTGAAGCGGGTGGTCAGGCACAGCTGATAAGCGTCGCCGTCACGGATCGCATCGCGGCACCGCTCGATGAGGGCGGCGTACTCGGCGGGCGTGTGACGGGCGGTGGCGACGCGCGCCCGGCGCCCGACGGCGGAGACGGCAGCGGCGACGGGAACGGGCGCATCGGCGGCGGCAGCGCACCATCCGGCGACCTCTGCACAGTACGCGTCCAGCTGCCCGGAGGGCGCGACGGCCCACTGGCGCCGCGTCGCATGATCCACGGCGATGAAGCGCTGCACCCCGAGCCCCGACGCGGCCGGCTCGCTCACTGCAGCGGGAGCGCCCACGGTCGCGGCGGCGGCGTCGTAGGAGAACCAGCCGACCCAGCCGCCGGAGAACGAGCCCCAGGGCCGGGTCTCACCCGGCGCCGTCGCGCAGACGGTCTCGCGGGGCG
>Ga0180219_1001555_pt1 | contig 14656 bp, 8 predicted proteins | sample eDN3rd30CBELigMG_FD_151338 | JGI IMG/M metagenome (GOLD analysis project Ga0180219, IMG submission 151338) | Enriched Miracle-Growth compost microbial communities from Emeryville, California, USA - eDNA 3rd pass 30_C BE-Lig MG (version 2)... ...
CATAGGTCGGCCATCGGCCCACGCAACCGACGCTAGGCCGCCGACCCGGTCGGTGCCACGATGGGAGCCGGGACGCTCCCCGACAGCGGAGCGTGCTCGCGGAAGGAGCGCGATGACACCGACGGCGACGGTGCCCATGGTGGGTCGGCAGGCCGAGTTGCGCGTGCTGCTCGACGCGTACGAGGCTGGTCGGAACGGCCGTCCGCGGGCGATCGTCATCCGCGGCGAGGCCGGCATCGGCAAGACCCGCCTTCTCGAGGAGTTCCGCGCCCGCACCCGGCCCGACGCGGCTGAGACACGGCTCCGCGCGCCCGCACCACGCCTGGTGACGGCATGGGGTCAGTGCGTCGACCTCGGGCCGATCGGCGCACCGTTCACCCCGATCCGCCGCGTGCTGCGCGAGATCTACACCGCCGTCGGCGACGAGCGCTTCCGCGAGGCGGCCGGCAGCCCCGCGGTGGTGTCCACGCTCGCGGCTCTGCTGCCCGACCTCGTCGGGGATGCCGCGACCGCCCCGTCCGGCGGCGACTACGTCGCCGAGGCGATCGAGCGGATCGTCGAGAGTCTGTCTGCCGAGTTCCACTTGCTGCTCGTGATCGAAGACCTGCACTGGGCGGATGCCGCGACGCTCGCCCTCCTCAAGACCCTGGCCGTGACACTCCGGCGCCGCCACGTCACGCTCATCTGCACCTACCGGTCCGACGACGTCGGGCGCGGCCACCCGCTGCGTGCCGTGCTGGCCGAGCTCGACCGCAGTCGCGCCGTGACCGGCCTCGAGATCGGGAGACTGGCGGACGAAGACCTCGCTGAACATGTCCGGATGCTCTCCGGCGGCACGGTCTCCCCCGAAGAGCTCGACGCGGTGGCGGCACGCAGCGAAGGCGTGCCGTTCTTCGTGGAGGAGCTCGTCGATCTCAGGGGGCAGCCCCTCCCTGACACGCTGCGCGAGCTCGTTCTCGCCCGGTTCGTGCGGCTGAGCCCGCTCGGCCAGGACGTCGTCGGCCTCGTCGCGGTGGGCGGCGTACAGGTCGACGCCGCCCTGCTCAGCGAGGTCCACCGCGGCGATGCGCACGAGCTGCGCGACGGTCTGCGCGAGGCGGTTGCGGCGGGAGTGCTCGTCAGCGACGACGACGGCTACTCCTTCCGCCACGCCCTCATCCAGGAGGCGGTGCACGACGACCTCCTGCCGAACGACCGGGTCGAGGCGCACACGGCCTACGCGCGAGCGCTGCAGCGCCGCGTCGATGGCGGCGAGGCCGCGCTCGCCGCGGAGGCGGCGGTGCATTGGCTGGCCGCGCGCGACGTGGTCCGGGCCTTCGACGCGACCGTCGCGGCGCGTGCGTGGTCGATCGCCGCGAATGCTCCGTCGGCGGCGGTCAAGCTCGGCGAGCGCCTGCTCGAGCTGTGGTCTCAGGTGCCCGAGGCCCGCGCGCGGGCGTCGGTATCGCGCGCCGCCCTCGCCCTCTCGATCGCGGGGGACTACTACGACATCGGCGAGACCGAGCGGGCGCTGCGTTCCGCCGAAGCGGGGATCGCGTTCGCCGAACCGGATGAGCGGCTCCTGCGCGCCGAGCTGCTGCGGACGACAGCGGCCCGCCAGCGCTCGACCGGGCGCGACCCCGACGCCATCGTGAGCCTGCGTACGGCGCGCGACCTGCTGGACGAGAACGGGGATGCCGCGGAGCAGGCGCTCCTGGCGAAGGTCGATGCCTTGCTGGCCGTCACTGATCAGTCCCCCGCGTCCCCCGCCGTCCTCGATCACGCCGTGTCGCTTGCGGAGGCATCCCGCGACGATGAAGCGCTCGCGCACGCGCTGTACATGCGAGCGTGGCTCGATGCCGACAGCGGTCGCATCGGCGCCTCTGTCGTAGATCTGACGCGGGCCATGCAGCTGAACGCCGACATCAGTACGCATCACATCGTCGCGAACAACCTGGTGGACACACTCGGCCGTCTGGGCCGGTATCGCGAAGCGCTCGAGGTCGGTCGCGCCTCCTATGACGAGACCGTGCAGGTCGGGCGAGAGCGCGGCCTCGGGGCGTACGTCAATGCCAACGTCGCCGAGATCGAGCTCAACCTCGGCGAGGCGCACGCGGGCGTGACGCGCGCAGAGCGCTGCCTGCTGCTGTTCCCGGCGAACGCGATCTTCCAGAGCTTCGCTCTGCGTCTGCTGGCTCTCGCCGCCGTGTACGACGACGATGCGGTCGCGGCGGCCGCCTTCCGCGAGCGGGTGGCGGCACGGCAGGGGCGCGTGGACAACGACCCCGAAGAGAAGATCGGATGGGTGTTCGTCGACGGCACGGCCGCCGCGCGCGATGTGCGCGACGGGGCGCCCATCGCGTCGCTTCTCACCATCGCACCGCGCATCGCGGAACTGCTCGACGGCGCACTTCCCGGGCTGAGCCAGCGACTGCTGCCCCTGGCCGCATGGATCTGCCACCTCGCGCCCGACGCGCGCGATCTGCTGGTGCCGGGCATCGAACGACTCAGCGCCCGCCCGGTGGACGGCCCGACACCCGCGCTCTTGGCGCTCACCCGCGCGTATCTGGACGGTGGCGTCGCCCCCTGGCGCGAGGCACTCGTCCTCGCCGCCGAGGGCGCGGTCCCCGGCCGCTACGTGCACACGGCCAGGCTGGAGCTCGCCGAGGCGCTGATCGAGGACGGGGATCGCGACGGCGCCGCCGAACTGCTGGAGCTCGTCGCCGACTCCGCGCCGGGCCGAGGCGCGGCGCTGGTGGCGCGATGGGCGGGCGAGGTGGCAGCACGCGCCGGCATCCCCCTGGCGACGGCGGATGCCGCGCCCGCTGCTGAAGCCGTGGCTTCCCCCGCATCCATCTTGTCGTCCCTCACTCCGCGCGAGCGTCAGGTCCTCGCACTGGTCGCAGAGGGATTGACCAACCCGCAGATCGGGCAGCGCCTGTTCATCTCACCGAAGACCGCGAGCGTGCACGTGTCGGCGATTCTCGCGAAGATCGGCGCAACGAACCGCGCCGAGGCAGCCGCGGTCTATGCCGAGTCAGAGCTCCCTAGGACATGAGAAGTCTCTGCCGCGCTGGATCGAGGAGGTAGGGCGCCGGCGGCGCCGCACGTAAGGCATCGCGAGACCCGGAGATAGGGCATCGCAAGACCCGGAGATACGGCATCCGCCCGATGGGGAGCCCCCACCTCAGAGAGCAGAGTCGTTCCTGTCAGCAGAACCCGCCGGAACACCGGCCCTCAGGCAGGAGCACCCCATGTACGACAGCATCTACGCCGCCGACGTCGTTCACACCGCGCGCGCGTCCGAGATCGACCGCCACAACGAGCTCGTCCGCAGCCTGCGTGAGAGCGACGCCATCTCGACACCCCGACCGCTCACTGCCGTCGTCGCCGCGTGGGTCACGCGACTCCACGGCACCGACCACCGCCACGGCGCCCGCCGGCGCACGCACGGCACCGTCGTCGCGCACTGATCCGCGTCGCCGCCGTCACCCCCTCGCCTTGGGCCGGGTGCGAGGGACAGGATGGATGCCGTGTACGAGATCCCCGCGCCGATGCTCGCCAAGGCGGTCACCGCCATTCCCGACCCCACGACGACGCCGGGAGGACTCTCCTTCGAGCCGAAGTGGGATGGCTTCCGCACGATCGTCGCCTGGGACGGACGGACGGTCGAGCTCGGCTCGCGCGGTGCGAAGCCACTGACCCGCTACTTCCCCGAACTCGTCGAGGCCTGCGCGAGGCTGCTGCCCGAGCCGTGCCTGCTCGACGGCGAGATCGTCGTCGCCCACGGCGACCCGGCCCGACTGTCCTGGGAGCTCCTGTCGCAGCGCATCCACCCGGCAGCGTCGCGGGTAACGCTGTTGAGCGAGTCCACGCCGGCCATGTTCATCGCGTTCGACCTGCTCGCCCGCGGCGAGAGCGGCCTGCAGGCCGAGCCGTTCGCGGCCCGGCGCGCCGAGCTGGAGCAGCTGCTCGCCGGCATCCCGCACCCGATCCATCTCACCCGCGCGACGCGCGACGCCGACCTCGCCGCACGCTGGCTGGCGCAGTTCGAGGGCGCCGGGCTGGACGGCGTCGTCGCAAAGCCGCTCGACCTGCCATACGCGCCGGGCAAGCGCACCATGCTCAAGATCAAGCACGCGCGCACCGCGGACGTCGTGGCGCTCGGGTACCGCGTCCACAAGAGCGGGCAGGGCGTCGGCTCGCTGCTCGTCGGGCTGTACGACACCGACGGCGAACTGCGCAACGTCGGAGGCGTCGCCGCGTTCAGCGACGCCCGCCGTCGTGAGCTGATCGACGAACTGGAGCCGTTCGTGGCGCGGGATGCCGACGGCGCCGCGATCACCGGCGAAACCGAGCGTTCCCGGTTCAGCGGGTCGAAGGACGTGTCGTTCGTGCGTCTGCGACCCGAGCTGGTCCTCGAGGTGCGCTACGACCAGCTGGAGGGTCGACGGTTCCGGCACACGGTGCAGTTCGAGCGCTGGCGGCCTGATCGGGATGCCCGCTCGTGCACCTACGAGCAGCTGGAGACAGTCGCCGCGTACGACCTTGCACACGTGCTCGCCTGACTCGTCCGGCGGCGGGTGTCGGTGCCGGCCGCGTCGTCTGCGGCATCCTCGTTGCGTCCCCGCGCCGTCCTCGGCGGGACGCAGATCGGGCCCGCATCGGCGCCGGAGTCCGGCGGCCGGCCATGCGGGCCCGTGGTCTGCGGAATCGTCTCTCTGCGACTGTTCCTGCCTCAGACTTTACCGCTGTCGCGGCTCAGAGGGAAGAGCCCGGCGGCCGTGATTAACCGACGTGTCGCGGCCGGGAGGCACCGCGGGGTTTGTCACGGTGCGGCCGGGCGGCTCGGGTGCCAGGATCGAAGCATGGCCGACGCGTCCGAGGGCTCCGAGCCCGAGCCCACGCACACGGCCGAGCTGCGTCTGGAGCCGGTGCAGTTCATCGCCCGCACCGACGCCGTGCTGCGGCTGGGGGCGATGATGCTCGGCGCCGGTGCCTCGTCGGCGCGAGTGAGTGACAGCATGCGGCGTGCCGCGCAGGCGGTCGGGGTCGACGACCTGCAGTCCCGGGTCGGGATGAAGGACATCGTCCTCACCACCAGCCGCGGTCAGATGTTCCGCACGCGGGTTGCCGAGATCCGCAGTCCCGCGATCGATGCCGACCGGCTGACGGCGCTCAAGCGGCTCACCAACGGATTGCGCCCGGGGCTGCGGGCAGACGCCCTGCAGCGCGAGCTCGACGGGATCGAGACGATTCCGCGCCGCTACTCCGACGCGCTGCGTGTGCTGGCCGCCGCGCTGGCGTGCGCCGCATTCGCGCTGCTGAACAACGGGGGCTGGCAGGAGTTCGTCGCCGTCGGCCTCGCCGCGGGTGCGGGCCAGTGGGTGCGGATGCTTATCCACCGGATGCGCACGAACGAGTTCCTGATCGTGTTCGCCTCCGCGGTGACGGCGCTGCTGGTCTATCTCGCCGTGGCGGCCCTGTTCGATCTCGCCGGGCTGCCCGGCGGCCAACACGATGCGGCGCTCACCAGCGCGGTGCTGTATCTGGTTCCCGGGTTCCCTCTGGTCACCGGTGCACTCGACCTGGCCCGGCTCGACCTGAATGCCGGCATCGCGCGCGTCACGTACGCGGTACTGATCCTGCTGGCCACCGGGACCGCCGTGTGGTCGGTGGCGGCGGTGTTCCACACCACCGTCACGCAGACCGCGACGCCCGTGCTCGATGAGCCGCTGCTATCGCTCATGCGGCTGGTCGCCGGGTTCATCGGTGTGCTCGGCTTCGCGATCCTGTTCTCCACGCCGATGGCGATCGCCCTGACGGCAGCCGTGCTGGGCGCGCTCGCGAATGTCGCACGGCTCGCGCTGGGGGATGCCGGCATCCAACCCGCCGTCGCGGCCGCCGCGGCGGCCCTCGCGGTCGGGCTCGGCGCGTACCTCGTCGGCGACCGGCTGCGCGCCGCACGGGTGACGCTGACCGTGCCCGCCGTGCTGATCATGGTGCCCGGCGCGGCCGCCTATCGGTCGATCGCCGGCGTGATCGACGGCGACACGCTCTCGGCGATTCAGAACGGCATGCAGGCCGTGTTCGTCGTGGTCGCCCTCGCGATCGGACTGACGGTGGCGCGCGTACTCACCGAGCGCGAATGGCAGCGCCCGGCTCCTGCGCGACCCACCGCCCTCTGAACCGGGCCGGGCGCCCGTCACTCCGGGTCGTGGCGGGCCCGTGATGGCTGGACGCGCGGCGGCTCGCCGGGCATCTTGGGGAACTCCGGAGGGAACGGCAGCTCACCGAGTCCGTCGTCGAGGTCGCGCTGCCACCACTCCAGCAGGGTGTCGATGCGGCCCGGCGCGGCCTGCAGGTCGGCCCAGGGGTCGCCGATGGATGCCAGCCGCTCGGGCACGGTGCGGATCGTGAATGCCGCCGGGTCGACGCCCGCGGCCAGCTCGTCCCAGCTGATCGGCGTGGCGACCGTTGCGGTGGGCAGGGCGCGCGGACTGTAGGCGCCGGCCATCGTCCGGTCGCGGTTGGCCTGGTTGAAGTCGACGAAGATGCGCTCGCCGCGCTCCTCCTTCCACCAGTTCATCGTGACCTTCTCCGGCATCCGTCGCTCCAGCTCGCGGCCCGCCGCGATCACGGCGTGCCGCACGTCGAGGAATTCGTGCGTCGGCTCGATGGGGCAGAAGACGTGGATGCCGCGGTTGCCGCTCGTCTTCAGCCACGGCTCGAGACCCGCCTCCTGCAGCACCTCGCGCAGCGCGGGGGCGACCGCCGCCGCGTCGTCGAAGTCGGTGCCGGGCTGCGGGTCGAGGTCGATGCGCAACTCGACCGGGTTGTCGGTGTCGGCGGCCAGCGACGCCCATGGATGGAAGACGACGGTGTTCATCTGCACCGCCCAGACGATGGCGGCGGCCTCGTCGAGCACGACCTGCGGATGCCGTCGTCCGCTGTTGTAGGTGCACATCACCTCGTGGACGTAGTCCGGTGCGCCGCGCGGCGGGTTCTTGGAGAAGAAGCGCTCGCCGTCCACGGTGTCGGGGAAGCGTTCCAGCGACACCGGCCGATGACCGTTCGCCCGCAGGAACGGCTCGGCGACGGTGATCGCGTACTCGGCGAGCTCGTGCTTGGTGATCCCGAGCTCGGGCCAGATCACCCGGTTCGGACTGGAGAGGCCGACTTCGCGCTCGCCGACGGTCAGGGTGATGCGTTCCGACGCCATGGGCTCGACGTTAGCGGGATCGACGGACGCGCGGCAGGGGTGCGCGCGGCCGGCTGCGCGCCGACAGTTCCGCCGGTGCAGGCGGACGCGTCAGGCAGACTCCGGGCCGGAGGCGTCCTGGTCGGCGAGGGCGAGCACCGGCGCGAGCGCATCGCGGTCGAGCTCGATCCAGGGCCCGGCGGGATCGATCAGCAGCCCGGTCATTCCAGTGTCGGCCGCGAGGGCCTTGCCCAGCTGCGCCCCGGTGATCGGCAGCGCCCGGTCGCCTCGACCGAGTGCGACGACCTCGAGCGGGTGCGAGAACACCTCGAGCCGGCGCTGCCCGGACGGGGTTCGTGCCTCGGCGAGCCCGATCTGACCCGAGGCGGGATCCGGCTTGGCGGCGACCCAGAGCTTGACGCGGGTGAGCGCCTCCGCGACCGCGAATGCCGTTTGTTGGGTGCGCTCGGACACCAGCAGGGTCTTGATGGTCAGCTCGGGGTCGCCCTCGTCGAGCGCCTTCGCGATGAGCTGCGTCGGGAGAATCATCCGCGCGCCCGCAATCGCGTGGTCCAGGTACAGGCCGTCGTAGCCGGAGGCGGTCACGTTCCGGAGGATGTGGATGGCCGGCTGACCGACCGCGGAGGTCGCGGTGTCACCATCGGCGCGGATGCTGGCCTGCAGCGCAGCACCGCCGGTGTAGGCGAGCAGGAAGCGCTTGTCCTGGAAACTGGTGATGGCGAGCGTCAGCGAGGCTCCCTGCGCAATGAGGTCCTGGGCATTGCCCTGCGCGCGGACGTAGAGGTGCCCCTGCAGCGCCTGCCGCATGACGTTCATGACCTCGGCGTTGCCAGGCGTCTCCGGAAGGGATGCCAGTGCCTGCTTCAGCACGGTGTTGTCCGGCAGGCCGGAGACGGTCTCGGTGCGTGCCGGGGCCTCGGCGGCCGGACGAGCGCGGGGCCCCGACGCGGCGGGCGTGGCCGGTTGCGCCGGCGGCTCCTGCCCGACCGAGTCGATCGGGCGCGACCCCGCCGACGGCTTGCCGAATGTCGAGACCGAGATGGACACCTCGGGAACCGGCTCCTGCGTGACCTCGGGCGCGGCGGTGGCGTCGGGCGCGCTAGGCGCGTCGGGCGCACCGCTGGCTTCCGTCGACGGGGCCTGCGCTGCCGCGGCATCTACCGTCGAGGCGTCGGCGGCGATGCCGGCTTCAGCGCCAGCAGCTTCCTCAGCGGCGGGGACGGGCTTGCGGCGGGAGAACAATGCCATTGCTCGAGCCTAACCGCGATGGCGGTGTTCAGTTGGCGCTCGTGACGGGTGAGCGGCGGCATTCCCGGCGCACGCGCCACCCGAATCCTTGGTGCGGCCGCCCGCGTCAGCGCTGGGACGCGCGATAGCCCGCTTGCTGTGCCGCCTTCTCGGACGCGAAGCACTCCTCCGGGTGGGTGGCGTTGTAGAACTGACCACCCGGGACGTGATAGATCCAGTCGGTGGTGTGGCGAGTCGTCTGGTTCCCCTTGATCGGGTATCCCGACGGGCATGAGGTCTTCGAGGCCGGCTTGGACTTCCCCGACTTGACTGCTCCTGTCGCAGCGGAAGTCTTGGACACCGTGGTGTATCCCGACTTCTTGCCCGTGACCTTGACGGTGATCTTCTTCCCGACCAGCGCATTCGAGAGTGTCAGCGTCTTCTTCGTCGCGCCGGAGATCGCCTTTCCGTTGGCGTACCACTGGTATCCGAAGGCGGTGCCACTGGTCCAGGAGCCAGTTGATGCGGTCAGCGTCATTGTGGCCTTTGTGGTCCCGCCAATCTTCGGAGTCGCCACGGTCGGCACGCGCGTGGTCGCCTTGGACGTTGTCGTCACCGTGGCGTAGCCCGACTTCTTGCCGGTGGTCTTTACGGTGAGCTGCTTGCCTCGCTGCGCACTAGCCACCGTGAATGTCGACTTGGTGGCGCCTGAGATCTTGGTGCCGTCGGCGTACCACTGGTACGTGAGCTTCGTGCCACTGGTCCACGTGCCGCCCTTGGCGGTGAGCTTGGCGCCCACCGACGCGCTGCCCGACACGGTCGGTGTCGCGACCTTGGCGGCCTTCGCCGTGCTCGCAGATGTCTTGGCGGCGGTCACGTAGCCCGACTGCTTCCCGGTGACCTTGACGCTGATCTTCTTGCCCTGCTGTGCGGCGACCAGTTTCAGCGTGGACTTCGTGGCCCCCTTGATCGCCTTGCCATCCGCGTACCACTGGTAGGTGAAAGCGGTACCGCCGGTCCACGACCCCGGCTTCGCCGTCAGCGTCGAGCCCACAGCCACACTGCCGGCGATGGCGGGCGCTGCGGCCTTCAGTGTTCCGGTCTTCACCGCCGCCGTGGACGCTGAAGTGGAGGATGCCGACGCGTATCCGTCACGAGCACCGGTGACGGTGACCGTGAGCTTCTTGCCGAGCTGAGCCGCGGTGATCGTGTAGGTCGCGCCAGTGGCCTTCGCAATTGCTGCACCGTTGGCCGACCACTGGTAGCTCAACGTGGCGCCGGCGGTCCAGGTCCCCGCCGCAGCTGTCAGGGTGGAACCGACTACGGCAATGCCGCCGATGGTCGGCTTGCCGGTCTGGATGGACGGCAACTCGACGGCAACGGGGTCCGAGTTCTTGCCCTCCCAGTAGCCCGGGTTCATCTCGCCCCAGACCACCACGTACACGCTCTTACCCGCGTGTGCGGTGGTGAGCCTCAGCCGGTCACTGGTGGCTCCGTCGATGTACTCGCCATCGACGTACCACTCGTACATCAGCGGGATGCCCGCGGGCCACGCGCCCGGGTCGGCCACCAGGGTCGATCCTGGCCGCGCCATACCCGTGAGTTCCGGCCAGGCGTACTGGCCCTGCACGCTGTTCAGGTCGGCGTTGATGCCGGTGATGGATGCTGAATCTGCGACCACGACATCAGTGGCGGACGTCGACGTCATCGCGTCGTCCCACCACTCGGCCCAGGCGGTGTACTGATTGCCCTCGTCGTCCCAGCCGATGCCTGCTAGATCAGTGAAGGAGACACGGTAGGTTCCGGCAGAGAGACCGATCAGCGAGTAGGTACCGTCCGCGGCGATGTCAGCTCCGGCCTCGGAGAGCCACTGGCCGTCGACGAGACGGTATGCCGTTGCATAGCCCGCACCATCGGAAATGTATCCGCCCTCGACGGTTCCGGAGATAGACGCGTCCCCCGTGGCCGCGTGCGCCGCGCCCGGCACGGCCACGACGATCAGTGCCGCGACGACTGCCGCCGCCGTAGCGCCCGCGAACGAACGCACACCAGTGCCATTGCGCATAGGTCTCCCCCAGTGAAGGCCTCGCTGTGATGAGACCTGTGAGAAAGATTAGAACACTCTCATATTTTCGGAAAGGGTCGCGCCGCGCGCCTGGTCAGAGCTTGGTGATGGGGGCGACCTTGATCAGCAGCTTCTTGGCTCCGGCGGTGTCGAAGCGCACGTGCGCGACGCGCTTCGCGCCCTCGCCGGTGACCATGTCGACGCGCCCCTCCCCGAAATCGTCGTGGCGGATGCGGTCGCCGGCAGCCAACTCGAGGTCGCCGTTGTCGCGCAGCTTTGCCGGGATGCGGTTCGCGAACTTCGTGACATCGCCGGCCGGGCGGTCGCGCTTGGGCAGAGGGACGAGGTCGTCGCCGTAGCGCTTGCCCCCGCCGCCGAACCCGCCGCCGCTGGAGCCACCCGAACCGCCCGAGCCGCGCCGCGCATTCAGCGCACGCGACTGGAACCCGCCGCGCGAGTTCACATCGCCGGGCGACTGGCGCCAGTCGATGAGCTCGTGCGGAATCTCCTGCAGGAACCGGCTCGGCATCGCCGCCGACACCTCGCCGAACTGGGCACGGGTCATCGCCAGCGACAGGTGCAGCTTCTTGCGCGCGCGGGTCAACGCAACGTAGAACAGGCGCCGCTCCTCCTGCGGACCGCCGGGCTCGCCCGCGGAGATGCGGTGCGGTATGAGGTCCTCCTCGACACCGGTGACGAACACGGCGTCGTATTCGAGGCCCTTCGCGGTGTGCATCGTCATCAGCGAGACCGACCCGGTCGCGTCGTCGAGGTCATCGGCATCCGACACGAGCGCGACCTCGGTGAGGAAGTCGAGAACGGTACCCTCCGGGTTGTTGCGGGCGAACTCGCGGGTGACGGCGACGAGCTCGTCGAGGTTCTCCAGTCGGGCCTCGTCCTGCGGGTCCTTCGAGCGGCGCAGCATGTCGAAGTAGCCGCTCTTGTTCAGCAGCAGCGTCAGCCCCTCGGTGACCGCGCTCGGCGGCGCGACCTCACCCGACGCGGGCAGCATGATCTCCGTCGCCTCGGCCAGCACGGCATCCAGCTGCACGATCGCCTGCTGGATCTTCGGTCCGACGCCGAGCGCCGAGGCGTTCGCGAGCGCGTCGCGGAACGAGATGCCCTCGTTCTCCGCGTAGCGCGCGATCGCGGTCTCGGTGACGTCGCCGATGCCGCGCCGCGGCCGGTTCAGAATCCGCCGCACCGCGCCCTCATCGGCCGGGTTGGCGACGGCGATCAGGTACGCCATCGCGTCCTTGATCTCGGCACGCTCGTAGAACTTCGTGCCGCCCATGATCTTGTACGGCAGCGCGGAGCGGATGAAGATCTCCTCCAGCGCGCGCGACTGCGAGTTGGTGCGGTAGAAGACGGCCATCTGCGCGTAGTCGACGCCGGCCCGACGCAGCGCTTCGATCTCGTCGGCGACGAACTGGGCCTCGTCGTGCTGCGAGTAGCCGGTGAAGCCGATGATGGGGTCGCCCGCGCCCACGTCGGTCCACAGCTTCTTGTCCTTGCGGTCGAAGTTGTGGCTGATCACGGCGTTCGCCGCAGACAGGATGTTCTGCGTCGACCGGTAGTTCTGCTCGAGCAGCACCACCCTCGCGCCCGGGAAGTCGCGCTCGAACTCGGTGATGTTGCGGATGTCCGCCCCGCGGAACGCGTAGATCGACTGATCCGAGTCGCCGACGACGGTGAGGGATGCCGGTTCCTCGCCCCCGTCGTCGCCCCCGGTCCCCGAGCTTGTCGAGGGGTCGTCCCACAGCATCATCCCGCTCGACCCGATCGGCTCCGGCTGTGCGTTCGAGGCGCCGGATACCGGTTTGGTCAACTCGCGGATCAGGGCGTACTGCGCGTGGTTGGTGTCCTGGTACTCGTCGACGAGGATGTGCCGGAACCGGCGCCGGTAGACGTCGGCGACGTGCGGGAACGCACGGAACAGGTACACCGTCTGCCCGATGAGATCGTCGAAGTCGAAGGCGTTGGCCTTCTGCAGCTGGCGCTGATAGTCGGCGAAGATCTCCACGAAGATCCGCTCCGCCGGATCGCTCATGTTCGCCTGCCGGGCGAAGCCCTCGGCATCCATCAGCTCGTTCTTCAGCTTCGAGATGCGTCCCTGTACGGCAGCGGGAGTGAGCCCGAAGGCATCCGCTTCGTGCTCTTTGACGAGCCGCTTGATGAGCGCACGCGAGTCGCCGGAGTCATAGATGGTGAAGTTCTTGGTGAAACCGAACTGATCGGCCTCGCGGCGCAGGATGCGCACGCACGCGGAGTGGAACGTCGAGATCCACATGCCACGGGCGACGTCGCCGACGATCTGCGCGACCCGCTCACGCATCTCCCCGGCGGCCTTGTTCGTGAAGGTGATCGCGAGGATCTGGCTCGGCCATGCCTCGCGGCTGCGCAGCAATGACGCAATGCGACGGGTGAGCACACTGGTCTTGCCCGAACCGGCGCCGGCGACGATCAGCAGTGCCGGTCCGCGGTAGGTGACCGCCTCGCGCTGCGGCGGGTTGAGGCCGGCGAGCAGGTCTTCATCGGGGCGGGTGCCGGAGTTCTGGCTGGGCGCGCCGGGACCGACGATGACGGGCTTGATCGGGTCGCTCATAACCTCACAAGTCTAGGTCGGGGCTACGACGTCAGCGCCCGACGGTACTCCCCCGGCACCGCCCACCGCAGACCGCAGTCCCGGCGCGGCGAACGCGAGCGCCATCGCCACCACACCGACCGGCGCCAGCGAGGAGACGGCCGTGCCCGACGCGACCACCGACAGCATGGCGAGCACCGGCACGAGCACGAGCTCGGCGCGCAGCATCCCGAGCACCTGCCCCGGGCGCGCGGCCGACTTCGGCGTGATCCAGAACACCGCGCGACGCCCGGACAGGGTGCGGAGCACCGCGGCGAGCACCACGAACATCGTCGAGGCATACAGCGCACCGGCGACCAGCAGGAACACCGCGCCGGCGGCCACCCCGCGCAGCCGTCCGCGTCGGATCGCCTCGGGCAGCAGCGGCGCCGCAGCCGCGATCGCCGACGCCGCGGACGCCCACAGCGGCGGCGGAGTGCCGCCGGCCGCCAGTGCGGCACCGGCGACGAGCGCGGCAGCACCGGCGAGCGCGGTGAGCGGCACGAGCGCGGTCTCCAGCAGCAGGTCGCGCGCCTCCGCACGCGGCAGGCCCCGCCAGGCCGAGGGGCGCGCGTGGCTCCGCAGCACCTCGACCGCACCCTCGGTCGTCTTGCGCAGCTGGGTGCGGAACGACCGGTAGTCGACCGGATAGTCCTCCGCGAACTCGACGTCCGCATCGACCAGGCGCCACCCGCGCCTGCGCAACGCGACGGTCAGGGCGAGGTCCTCGGCGACGACCTCCGGCACTCCGCCGACATCGTCGAGAGCCGTGGCTCGCACGAGCGCCCCGCGCCCGAGCAGCGCGACGACTCCGGTGGCCGACCGTCCGCCGCGGGTGACGGCCACGTGCGTGCGCAGCAGCGGGCCGAAATAGCGTGCGAACCAGGTCCGCCCGGCGCGCGCGACCGGCTGGGCCTGCACGACAGCCACCGTCGGATCGGAGAGCGCCGGCAGCAGGCGCCGCACGAAGTCTCCGGGCAGCACGACATCGGCGTCGCACAGTACGTATGCGTCATAGCGGCCTCGCAGCTGATCGAGGCCGTGGTTGAGGTTTCCTGCTTTGAAGCCGCGGCGGTCGCGGCGCCGCACAACGGTCCAGTCGGCGCGCGCCGCCGCGTCGACCCGTGCCCGTTGCGCGGGCTCCCGTGAGTCGTCGAGCACGACGACGTCGACAGCGACGTCCTGACGAGCGGATGCCGTGATCGCCGCGGTATCGGCGTCGTCGGCGACGCAGTACAGCAGCGCGACCCGCATCGCCGATGCATCCGCGCTGGCTGCTCCGCCCGATTCAGGCACCATCACGACTGCCGGGGTCGCAGCTCGCGCGACCCGGCCGCTCCGTCCGCGCACCGCCGCTCGCATCCACAGGGCGAACGAGCGCATGCCGGTCGTCCACAGCAGCGGCGCCGCCGCGCAGAAGCCGATGGCCGCAGGCGTCCCGACGGCGATCGCCCACACCGCGAGCGCAACGCTGAGCCCGATCCAGACGACGAGGACGAGGACGGTGGATGCCGGTATCCGACCCACTCGGGAAGTCACG
>Ga0180219_1001557_pt1 | contig 14627 bp, 27 predicted proteins | sample eDN3rd30CBELigMG_FD_151338 | JGI IMG/M metagenome (GOLD analysis project Ga0180219, IMG submission 151338) | Enriched Miracle-Growth compost microbial communities from Emeryville, California, USA - eDNA 3rd pass 30_C BE-Lig MG (version 2)... ...
TGAGCCGCAAGGCGCCCCTGCATTCGGTCTGGATGGATGCGGAGAAGTTCTTCTCCGTGTCGGTGACCGTGGAAGACGATCACGCCGAGTACGTTTATCACGTCATCGATCACACCACCCACTTCGAACACAAAGGCTCGCAGCGCTACGACATCGACACCGATGTCGATCGCATGTATGTCACGCTGTTCAACAACTACCTGTTCGACGCCGAGAGCTTCGGCCCTCTTCATTACGCCAAGCGTGATGGGACGGGCGTCCACAAGGAATAACACCGAGGTGCCCCATGAAGGAGCGTATCAGCCAACTCGTTCAACAACTGAACGAGCACAACTGGCATTACTGGATCGCTGATAAACCCGTGATCAGCGATGCCGAATACGACCAACTGTACCGCGAGCTGGTTAAGCTGGAAGAACAGCACCCTGAGTGCATTCTCCCGGAAAGCCCTACCCAGCGTGTCGGTAACCTGGTCAAGACTGGCAAAGAGATTGCGTTCGAACCGCCGATGCTCAGCCTGTCCAACGTCTTTGATGCGGAAGAGACCCGGACCTTCATCACCCGGGTCGGACTCTCGCTCGATGGGGCAGAGGTGCTGTATGACGTCGAACCCAAACTCGACGGTCTGGCGGTGCGCATCCTCTACCGTGACGGGCGCTTCCATCAAGCCACCACCCGGGGCAATGGTTACGAAGGCGAAGACATCAGCCTGAACGTCGCCCGGATTCTGAACGTCCCCGCCAAGCTGGTGCGTCCGCGGGTAGGTGACATCGAGTTCCGCGGTGAGATCGTAGTGTTGCTCGAACGCTTCAATGAGATCAACCGTGACCTGATTGCCGAAGAGGAAGAGCCGTACCTGTCGCCCCGCAACTACGCCGCCGGCATCATGCGGCAGTCTGACCTGACTAAGGTCCCGGACTCGGGCCTGCGCTTTATCTGTTACAGCGTCGTGGACTTCCAGGGCGTGATCACCAGCCACAAGGAACAACTCGAAGATGCCCGTAAGGACGGCATCGAAACCAACCTGGTACACCAGTGCAACTCGTTGGATGATGTCTATTCGTCCATCGAAGCGGTCGAGGAATCCCGCCACTCTCGCCTGTACGACCTGGACGGTGCGGTAGTCAAGGTCGATAGCCTGCTCCAGCAGCGCATGCTGGGTGTCGTAGGGCGGGCACCGAAGTGGGCCGTGGCATTCAAGTTCCCCGCGCAAGAGGAGGAAACCACCGTCAAGGACATCCGCTTTCAAGTGGGTCGGACGGGGGCCATCACCCCAGTGGCAGACTTGGAACCTATCTTTCTGGCTGGCGCTGTGGTTAGCAAGGCGAGCCTCAAGAACATTGCCGAGCTGGAGCGGCTGGGCGTGGGGCCGGGTGCCAGAGTCGTCGTGGTGCGATCGGGCGAAGTCATCCCGGACATCCGTCGCACAGTGATCAAGACGCAACCGGCCTCGACCCCGCACCATTGCCCGGTCTGTTACGGCCGGGTCTTCATCGTTGGCCCGCGGATGTACTGCGTCAACATCGCCTGCAAGGGTCGTCTGCTGGCCAACCTCGAGCACTACTGCGGGCGAGACCAGGCGGACATCGATGGCCTGGCGGGCAAGCGTCTGGAAAGTCTGATGGAGGAAAAGGACGTCTACCGTGTCTCGGACCTCTACAAGCTGTCGGAGGCAGACTACATCGCGGTCATCGGCCGCGCGGATGGCGTGAAGGTCTACGCCGCATTACAGGCCAGTAAGGGCATGCCACTGTCGCGCCTGCTGCGCTCGCTGGGAATTCCGGGGATTGGCCCTGAGATGGCCGCAGGGATCACCCAGGTTCTGTCCACCACGTCACAGATCCTGGAGGCCAACTACGACCTCCTCGTTGAGGAACAACAGGGCCGGCTGAAGAATGCCTTCATGAAGCTGCGAGACTGGCTGAAGGAGCCTCTGCACGCGCAGGAGCTGCGTTTCCTCGATGCCCGTGGCGTCACCTCGGGTCATGAAGAGAAGCTCCCTGTGGGCTCTCTGACGGGCACGGTGTGGTGCATCAGTGGGACCTTTACCCTGGGTACCCGGGATTCCCTGAAGCGACTGCTGAAGGAGAAGGGTGCCAAGGTGAAAGGTGATGTCAGCCGCGAGGTCACGCATCTGCTCGTCGGCGCAGGTGCAGGTGAAAAGCTGGGCAAGGCCAAGCGCCTGGGCGTGGCGCGAATCGTACACGAAGCAGAATTCAAGGCTCTGCTGAGCCAAGGAGAACTGGATCCATGAGCGTACCGTATATCCACCTAGCGGATGACCGCATCGCTACTGTGCGGCGTATTCGCACCCTCTTTCCCGAACAGATTCTCCCGTTCGGGTTTGTGGTGGAGTTCACTGTTACCCGGGGCGAGCGGATCAACACCCGCTTGCTCTGGGAAGCACGGGTCACTAGCCATTTCCCGCCGGACTTCACGCCCCGGGATTGGATGCAAGAGGCAAAACAAGTCGGACTGGAGATCCTGAAGTACGCCGTTGCAAATAACGAGATCAACCATTACATGCTGCTGGGCGGAACCCCTAATCTCAGGGTAATCGCCGTTGGCCATCATGGCGCGGCGGAACACTACGACTTTGGGGCGGGTATTTTCCAGGTGAGTTTGGCTGGCGACTGGCAAGTGAACTTCTAAGGGTATGGTTCATCAACCCGCAGGAACTTCACCATGTTCAAGACATTGCTGGACAAGTTGGCGATTCCGCTCGCCCTCGCTGCTGTGATCTTGGCGGTGGTCTTCGCCGTGATGTGGAAGACCGCCTCCCATGATCTCACGACCACCAAGGAAGACCTGAGTAAAGCGCAGGATGCGCTGACCCAACAACAGGAAGCTACCCGTAAGCTGCAGGCCGATCTCGACCTCAAGAGTAAGCTCAACAGCCAACTCCAGGTCGAGTTGGCTGGCCTGAACCTGACCTATGTCGCCGACACCAACAAACTGAATGCCCGGATCGCCGAGTTGGAGAAACAGCCCGACAAGACGATCACGGTGCATGACGTGCAGTACGTGAAAGAGACCTACGTCAAGGATGCGGCGATCACAGTGCTGGATTCACTCTGGGACAGCTACTGCAAGACCAATGTCTGCCAAGGAGCCGCGCAATGAGAACGCTTGTGCTGATGGCCAGTCTCCTGTTGCTGGTCGGTTGTACGCACATCGAGTACGTGGACCGTCCGGTCTACATCTACCCGGACCGGACCTGGACCCAACAGGTACCCAGTACCGTCCCGCCGGACAAGAAGGACTTTGCCTTGCAAGCCCCCGCTACCCAGCTGGGTCTGCTCGGCAACTACTCGCTGGCGCAGGACAAGCAGCTGGGCACCTGCAATGCGCAGCTGGGCAAGATCGACCAATGGATCCTCGACCACGCAGCCGAAGATGCCAAGAAGCAATGACCATTGGCAGGGGTTTCGGCCCCTGCCGCCTATGCCGTTCGAATCAAAAGAATCGCAGTAATACATTGTCAGCACGAACCATCAGGGTGATGGTTTCATTGTACTTTATCAAATCCCTAGGAGGGATGCGTTATGATACTCGACATCGTGCTGGCATCTGTCATGGCAATCAACGTCGCCATCTGGGTTTCGTCCATGGTCTTCATCGCCAGGAATGTCGCTGAGCGGTGCAATCGTTTCCTCATCGAAACACTCACCGAGAAGATGTTCAGCCGCAAAGCCATGTTCTGGTCGGGCCTTGCCCTGGTGGCGTCGGTACTTACCGCCTACTACTTTGGCATGAAATACACCATGCTGGCTCTCGCGTTCTGCAACCTGATCCACTACAGCACGCTCTACTGGGCGTACCGCGTCAACGCGCGTTGGATCGCCACCCACTGATTTATCCACCTCCCCCTACCAAGACCATTCTGGAGAAACACCATGAACCTGTTCGACGTACAACTCACCAGCTTCTGCCTGCTGGTTCTGCTCTTCTCGATCGTCATCGGTCGTTACCTGGCCCACAAAGCCAAGATGGACTATCGTCCTCTGTTCATCGAGGCCTTCGATACCCAGTCGCCGGTCAAACAGACCGGCGAACTGATCATCAACATCCTGGTAGTGATCTTCTGCTATCGCCACCAACTGTGGTTCTTCCTCGTCAGCAGCGTCATCCTGCACTTCATCTTCGCGGTTCATGTCAAGCAGCTCAAGACTGAATTGGCGGAGGAGAAGGCGGCTGTCGCTAAGGAATACCTCCACGTCTGACGGCATAGAGAGCAGGGGCATATGCCCCTGCTCTCACGTTTTCTTTTTTTTTGCTGTCTAGGGAATTGCAATCGTACATTACAGGCTTGAGTCGTAGCAGTCAAAACTTACCCAATGGGTGAATAATCTGCAATAAGAGTGCAATAAGGAGAACAACCAGTGGCTAGTCCCGTTAACACCCAGCTTCAAACCCAACTCTTGGCCGCGAACCGCGCCTTCGTCTGCGCCGTCAAGGGTTTCCTGCCTATCTTCGCTGATGTCAAAGGTGAGCTCATCTGCCGTTACACCCTTCAGCGCGAAGGCCTGAAGAAAGGCATGGTGGTCGATGTCAAACTCGAGAACCGGGAAACGGAACCTTTCCGTCTGACGTTCCATTCGCGCTCTGAATTGCTGGTGTACACCATCGCCACGGATGGTACCGTGGGGCAAGAGAAGCACGAAGTGAAGGGCGATCTGCTCGATGAACGCCTGCGGTTGAACGAGCGTGCCCAACTGCTCATCGACTTCGCCAAGGACATTGCCGTCTACGCAATCAAAGCCAAGCAAGGACACCCGAAATGATCCAGAACGATATCGCACTCGTAAATCAGACCTACGAGGATGTGACCGGTGTTCAATATCCGCCGGTGCTCGGTGCGGACTTCTCTTTTAGAGAGGTCGTTGTCGATGAGACCACTGGGCTGTGTACCGCTATAGTGGTTGATACCGCCGGCAACCTGGGTGGAGAACCTGGTCAGGAATACCTGCTCAAGGATGGGTTCGTCCGCGCGGGTGGTGATGGTCAGGAAATTGACCCTAGCAAACCCGTCGAATTGACCTTCAACTACCTCTCTGATTCGGAAGAACTCGGTAAGGCGATTTTCGAGGCTATCATGGGTACGACGAAGCCCGATTGGATGGTCCTAGTGGACAAGGACGGAAACCCGATCCCTGAAGATGCCCGATGGGAAGACCTCCCTGACGATCTGCGTAACGCCATCCTCACGAAGATGGGTGCTAAGCCTAAGGAGTAACCGTGGCCTACCGCGTAGGCGATACCGTCTACGCCAAGGGCGATATCGTGGAAGAGGTGCTTGGCCAACCGCCGATCCAGTACGCGGGGAACGGGGATGCTCTCCTGGTGCTTGTCCACCGAGAGGGTAGCTCCAAGTACATCGTGCGCAAGGAAGGCGTTCCCCAGGTGTTCTGCGTGGCCGAGGAGGAGATCCGTGCCAAACCCGAATAACTGCTCAACCTGTAAGCATAAGCAATGTCCTGGTCCGGATGATCATCCGGACCAGTGGTGTTACATGTTTGCCGATGAACCCATCGAGGTCTGTATGCAACACACTGGTAGAAAGACCGAAGGGGTGGATGTTGATTTCCCGGTCGAGGAGGTCTGGTGTCGGTTTAGTGAGTTCTTAGAAAACGCTAGAATGACCAGACCGACTCTGGTTCGGTGCTATGCCATTAAAGCCTACGCACAACTGCCGGCGGTTATCGATAGCTGTTGGTCGCAGGGCCCCAACCCTGATCCGGGTGGCCTTCTGCATCTGTACCAGCATGATCCGATTCGTGTCACCAAGGCGTGGATGAAGTTCTGGGATGTTCACCAGGACAGCCTCTTGGTGAAGTGGCCATCGGGGTTCTGGACGGTACGCAGCCAATCGTCCTTCAACCGTGATTTCGAACACGTCGCTGGCGATATCTATCGCACAATGCTGAGGCCGCTCTTTTACCAGAGGTAAGGAGATCCCATGGGTTTCTATCTAAGTGCCGTGGCCCAACGGCTGAAAGACGACAAGTACGTCGACGCGTTCGATGTGGAAATTCCGCTGATTGTGTTTGGCTTCGACTAATCAATAAGGAGTGTAACATGAAATTCACTATTTCCCGCGAATACCACGGTGACCTGACTCTAATCCCTGATTTCGACGGCGGCCATCAGTCGCTGTGTGGTCACATCGTCCCGCACTGGCCGGCATTCGATCGGCTGAAGGTCCATGTTAAGCAACCCAGCGGGGATTTCGTTCAGGGGATCCTTCAGATCAATCATGACGAGCATGCTCGTCACCAGGTTTGTGTCCATCCTGAGGGCATGGCCGACTGGTCCGTGCCGTTGTCTCACATGTGCGAGATAGAGATCCCCATGTCCGCGCTGGCAGAGCGGAGCGATCAGCCCATCCGCCTCAGCCTTCAAGTGGATGGCGTTGAGGGAGGTATTCCGACCAATGCGAATGTCAAGGTTAACGGGCTGGTGCTGGGAATCAACATCCTGCTGAACAACCGCATCATTCCCGGCGGCCCGAAGCCGAAGCTCTCCGCCAGCGTCAGGCCCTGGTACCTCATCCAGAGCCACGACGGCGACTTCATCATCTTCGACTGGCGTAAGCACAGCCTGCCGGTGATCCATCAGTCGGCCTCGGTGACCGACCTGCGTACGAACTTCCAGGAAGTGGGTTGCGAAGGCAGCGTGAAACTGTTCGTTCCTGTAGCTCGCGATACGGATCACTTCATCACGCCGGGTTCGTTGTGGGTGGAATACAAGGCTGACGAGGATCTGGCATGACCGCCGTCAAGAAAGACAGCGCGTACCAGCGCCTGCACAAGGGCGTCATCCTCCTCTGTCTGGCGGCCTACGGTCACGCCATGGAGGAACGGGGCGAGATCAGCTCCACGGACGCAGACCCCGGCATCACGGTCGATTATGACCGTGACAAGCAGCGGATGACGGTTACCCTCCATCCTGATCCCGAGCAGGGCGTGATGAAGAAGGACCACCTGGTGGTGGACCTGACCAGCAGTTCCAAGGAGGCTTTCCTCAATATCCCCACGTTGCCGTGGTCGAGCTTCTCCAAACGGCTGCTTCACTTCGTCAGTCAGGACTTCCTGTTCCAGGCCGATAACCTCAAACTCGCGGGGAAGAAATGCTGATCCTCAACAACGTACCCACGTCGACCATTGTGGTCGACAACATGAACCAGTACCTGCTCAAGGCGATCATGAACGCGATCGCCAAAGAGAAGCCCGTGACGCCGACGCAGTTGAAATACACGCTCAACCGGCCGGGGAAGCGGGCACCGGACGAACTGGTCATGACCGTGGCTAACATCCGTCCCTCGGTCTGGGAGTTCCGTATTGGTCCGTACAGTCACAATACCCCTCACCCGCCGGCGTACACGCACATCTTCGACGAGATCTCCCAAGAACTCGTCATCCGCTACGACGGGGCGTGCAACCTGACCTACATGGACCGCATCCGGGCCTTCACCCACTTCATGCTCCAGTTCTACTCCTGGAAGTCACTCGATAAGGAGGTGCAACGTGGCTACCTCGGTTAAAGACCCTGAAACGCTCGACGAACTCAAAGAGCTGAACGAGCAGACGTTCCATGGCGCGTGGATCTGCGGCACCATGGTCATGATTGCACAAGCCTTCACGCACGAGCGTCTCCATGCGATCGAGGCGAATGTGAACCATCACCGGCCGCTCAACGGGATCCTTTACGAATTGGATCAGATCAAGATCTGAGGTAGCCGTGCACTATGCGTGTTAAGGTCGATAAGCTGGTCGTGTTATCGGCCATGTTAGTCCTGGGTGCGTCTATTCTGGCGCACTCCCTCTTCTTCCCGTCCCGCGCCAGCGCGGGGTTCCAGACATTAGGAGTTAGCAGTGAGCGAACAACAGGTCGAGACGCCCCGTAGTTTCGAGGAGGTCTATGCTGATCTCTGCCGGAAGTTCGAGGTACAGTCGATCGGTATCGATGTCGGTGAGGTCGGCGTTTCCCTGGGGGCACCTGAGAAACCCTACACCACCGCCTATCATGGCCGTAACCCTGAGGGGCGACCGACCCAGGTCGTCTTTACCCTCCAGCAATCAGTCTGGGAGGGTTTTGTGAATGTGCATTCCAGCTACGCCGATACCTGGGATGCTGCGCAGCGCTTCCTCGCTGAGAAAGAATCCATTCCCGTCATTAAGGAGGGTCGCTAATGCGTCGCAATGAGCGAGCCAAACTCTTCAGCAATAAGCTGGACGATCTGATCACTGCTGCAATCGTCCTGGCTCGTCAAGGCTTGCCGCGTAAACGCAGCTACCGCGTCGACCTGAAGGACCTCGGTGTCCAGCGTGTGACGGGCCAGCTGGTAGAAGATGTCACCTACATCTGCCAGGCGCGTGGCTGTCCAGTCGATACCACCGATCGCGACATCATCGTCACGATCGACGTGGACGACGTCATCCTCAATGGCGAGCAAGCCCACCACCTCAAAGAAGGACTCTAACCATGATCCCTGTCGATCGTGAAATATCCCGTCTGATGCGGGGCAGTGCTCGTGAGAAGGAAGCCGCTGAGAATCGTCAATTCTTGTTGTCAGTCGCAGTCATCGTGATCATTGGTATCCTACTTTGGTGGGTAGGGGCTCCTGGCCCCAGACATCCTGTTGAACACAAACCCGTCACTCCTGCAACGGTTAAACAAGAGACTACCTGAGATGGATAACATCCAAGAAGCGTTTAACAACGCCATGGCTCAGGCGCTCGGGCATCGGGATGTAAGCGACCTGCTGAACGCCATCCCTGAAGAGCTCCGGCTAAGGGGTGACGTAACCCGTCAAGAACAGATCAATCACGCATTCGCCCTCAAGCAGGGTTTTGATTCGGTGCAGGATTTGGTCGCCGCCAACGGCATGAACGGCACTCGTGGGTTGAAGAGCCGTAAATTCTGATCATTAAGGAGTGTTAAACAATGCGTCAATACCTTGATCTCATGCGCCATATCCGCGATTTCGGTGTCTTCAAAGAAGACCGTACGGGGGTCGGCACCCTGAGTGTTTTTGGCCATCAGATGCGTTTCGATCTCTCCGACGGGCAATTCCCGCTGGTTACGACCAAGCGCGTCCACCTGAAGTCGATCATCCACGAGACCCTGTGGTTCATCAAGGGTGACACCAACATCCGTTACCTGAAGGAGAACGGCGTTTCCATCTGGGACGAATGGGTGAAGGAAGACACCGCCGAGTACCGCGACCTCACGCTGAATGAGCGCTGGGACCTGTACGAGAAGGACATGAATGCCTGGCAGATCAGCATCCATGAACGGGCGGAAAGTAACCCGGATCTCGCCACGTACCCGAACCTGATTCGTCTGCCCAGGAGCGGCAGCGACGAGGAACAACACGCCCTGCTCGATCAGCACGATCTGGGAAGCTGGAAAGTCAGCGAGATCGGGGTTAGCGATGACAAGCCCAAGAACCCCATCCCGCGCAAAGAGCTGGTCGCCGGCGAGCTGGGCCCGGTCTACGGTTATCAGTGGCGTTCCTGGCCCGATCCCAAGAAACCGCGCAAGCTGACCACTAGCGAACGCATTGACCTCTGGGACACTGCGGCCAAGCGTACGTTCCCCTACAACGAAGAAATCGTCAGGGTGATGAAAGACGTCATCGGCGAATACCCGACCGAAAAGCTCTGGGACTTCCGTCAGTTCGCCAAGCAGGCGCGTGACAACTGGGGTTTCAAAGAAGGCACCGCCAGGCTGTACGCGGTCTTCGACATCCCGGAGACGGTCACCGACCCAGAAGGCTCCATCGATCAGATCACCAATGTCATCGACACCCTGATCAAGAACCCCGACAGTCGTCGCATCATCGTCTCCGCCTGGAACCCCGCTCTGGTGGACCAGATGGCGCTGCCGCCGTGTTTCTCAGCCGGTACATTGGTTGCCACCCCGAATGGCTATCGTGCCATCGAAACGCTGAAAGAAGATGAAATGGTCATCTCCGCAACTGGCGTGCCCAGAAGAATAAACAAACTTTGGGTGACTCCGTACTCCGGCACCATGTACAGTCTGAAGGTTCAGTGCACGGGCCCTGCTATCCACTGCACGCCGAACCACCCCTTCCTTATTAAGGATAAAGGATGGGTCGAGGCTAAAGATATCAGGATTGGCGACCTGATGGGCATTCCTAAGACCAAGTCTTTTAAAGATCATTCCTTCGACGTATCGATTAATCACAACAAAGGCGGTAAGATTCACAAGAAGATCGATCTGACTGTTGATGACTACTACACACTCGGCTACTTCATGGGTAATGGTTGGGCTAGCGCTACCAGCAATAGGATAAGTTTCGCTATCCCACATTCCAAACTTGAAGAGATTCTGCCGAGGATTCGCAAGACTGTTAAAGTCTCAAAGAAACCAGGCGGGGGAGAAAATGTTTCGACCTATGAAACGAGGTCGGATACTTGGATCTTACTGTTCAGGGAGTTCGGCCATAAAGCGCATGGAAAGAGGGTACCTCAGTGGGTGATGGAATCGACCAAAGAGGCTAAAGAGTCATTCCTGGAAGGCTTCTTCGATGCCGACGGGCATTTCCCTTACTTCGGTAAGGTCGCCGTGACAACTGTTTCGGCCTCTATAGCGTACGGGATTCAGAGGCTACTGGCAGAGTTCGACTTGAATACGTCGGTTCGCTTCCAGAAGAAGAAACCTACTCACGTTATTGAAGGACGGACTGTAAATCAACGCGATCTTTGGTACATGGAAGGTCATCTTCCACTGAATCGTTCGGCGGTGGTACGGGATGAGGAATATCTCTGGGCTCCAGTTAAAGGCGTCGAGGAATACCAGAAAGAAGAGACCGTCTACAATCTCGATGTTGACGAGGAACACACCTACACTGTCCAGAACCTGGCGACCCACAACTGCCATGCGCTCTTCCAGTTCTACTCGGCGCCGATGCGTAAGTACGAGGTCGTCAAGGAAATCATGGTCCGCCAACTGGACATTCAGTTCAGAGAAGAAATGGATCGGGTCTTTGGCGATGGTACTACGCAGGACTGGATCAACAGTAAAGGGTCGGATGTGCAGCAGACCTGGGCTGAGCAATGGCTGACGCAGCACGGTGTGCCGTACCGCCGACTGTCCTGCCAGCTCTTTCAAAGATCGGCGGACGTCCTGTTAGGAGTTCCCTTTAATATCGCGTCTTACGCACTGCTGACCCTGATGGTGGCTCAGGTCACCAACCATGCGCCGGGTGAGTTCATCTGGACGGGCGGGGACTGCCACCTTTATGCCAACCATCTGGAACAGGTGGATCTGCAGTTGTCCCGCACGCCGCATCCGCTGCCGACCATGAAACTCAACCCTGCCATCACCAACCTCTTCGATTTCAAATACGAAGACTTCGAGCTGGTTGATTACATCAGCGCGCCAGCCATTTCGGCACCGGTGGCGGTGTAACAGGAGAGTCATTGATAAAGGAATTACCATGATCCATCTGACGCGAGTATCAGAGCTCGAATCCCCGCAACACCGGGTGGTATTCGAAACTGCCAGTGGTGGGGAAGGTTCCGTCGCATCCGCTGCCAGGATCTGGTTCGAGAACAAGCTGATCGAAAAGATCCTGGCTGAGACCAAGGATTTCGAAGACAGCTCGTTCGACAGCAGCCGTCACCTCTTCGAAAGCCCCCAGAGGCATGTGGTGATTGCCGGTCCCCGGCGTGCTATGCTGCTTCTGCCCAACGTACGGGGAATCTGGAGCAACGATGTGCGAGTGAAAGACAAGGTCTATTACCTGGAAATTCCAGAAGATCGACCTGAACAGCGCTTTCACATCGAACGCAAGGAAGTCCCGGACGACCCAGATCGGTTGACGATCCATTTCCATGTCTCGACGTCGTTCAACTTCAAGATCACTGGCGGTAAGATTTTCACATTACCGCCAGTGGAGGTGACGGCATAAAGGCGAGGGGCTCAGGCCCCTCGCTCTTTCTTTTCTATTTTGTCTGAATCCTACATTACTGGGGTGAGGCTCAACATCCCCTAACAAGGAAAGGTAATGGAATTCGTAAGCACCGAAGAGTTCGTCCGTCAAGTCCGTACCCACGAGCGACTGAATGTCGTCATCACCGGAAAGTTCCCCACGGGTATCCGCAGCTACCTGGACAAGTACCCCAAAGCCCTGCCGGACACGGCACAGGTGAGCAAAGCGGTGGCACGGCTGACGGCGCTTCTTCCCCATGGTACCTGGGTGCTGCTCAAAGCCAATGGCGATCGCATCATGAACCGCCGTACGCTGATCACTAACATTCGCATCAAGGAGAAAGAGTGATGCAGAAACATTTGTTCGAGTTCACCGAGAACTTCAATCGACTCCTCAGTCCGGACCAAGGCATGTGTTCGGGTCAGTTCTGGATGGTGAACCACCTGCAACGCGATGACCCGCGTTACATCGCAGAGCTCATGTTCAGCACCACTAAGTACGTCGGCGCGCTCGATCCGTGTGAGCGCACCATGGTGGTCTACTGGACCAAAGGCGCCATGGGACATCCGACCATCCTGGCGCCTTTGGGGACCATCGAGTTTCAACAGGACCAGAACAGTCTGCTGGGCGAGAAAGTGGTGGACGATATCCTGGCCATTCAACGGGGCGGCATGACCGTGCCTCTGGTGATCATTGATGGACGGGCCTTGGTGCACACGCACCATGAACAGGAGATCCGTGCCATCCGCGGGATGCTGGGCGCCCTAGGTGTCACCGTGGTGGTCTTCGAGCCCCTGGATCAGAACGCTCAACTGCTCGTTGACTCGGAAATGATCGGCTGGGAACAGGCCGTAGCACTGCGGGGTTACAGTCAGCATGGCCGGGCACTGGACGTCGAATTCGATGGCGTGCTGATTGCCGATGGCGGTGGGCGAGGGCCGAGCATCCGCCTGACCCTGGCGAAGCTGCGTGGCATGGGCGTACCCAACCTCGGCCTGTCCACTGTTATCCACTACGAAGGACCTCGCGCATGACGCGTCAAGAGCTGTACATCACCCTGATCGAAGCCCAAGCCAATCGTCCCGCTGGCCTGATCGCCGGTACCAGTAACTGGGCAGACTACATGGCAGATGCCATCATCAAGGCTGAGCAAGCCAAGCTCGAAGCGGCCAAGGGTAACGAGGAACCCGACGACGAGCCGGAACTCGACCACTGGAAGTCCGCAAAGTAGTGAAGATTCACCCGTAGTACCTATTCCATGATACCGGGGTCGTATGACCCCATTCCGTACCCGGTCCGTATGGACCATTACCGAGGCGTAAGCCATGAAAGCAACTACGATCTACAGCAACCCTCTCTTCACCGTCAGCCTGTGCGAGGTGGAACCTGGTTCCATTGATCGCGCTGAGAATCTCCCGAACCTCGTCATGGTTCAGAAGACCGACGGTGACTCTACTCGTTACGTGTACTTCGACATGCGCGTCGCTATCATGGGCGAGAGTCGCATTACTCAAGAGCTGCGTGCCCGGTACCCGCAATGGGGCGCCAGTTCGGCAGCGACTTACCGTCAGTTCCTGGACTGTTTGTTCAACGACCATCCGGACTTCACGCCGGAGAACTTCGATCTCGTCAGTAACAGGCATGCGTACACCGAAGCGTTCAACAGACTTCGTCTTGCTGGCAACGACGGGCAGACGGAGGTGCGTTTCAGCACCGGCACAACGCTCTTCAAGGCGAGCTTCAATGAAATCGTTCTAGTAGTGCTCACAAAGCCCTCCGTACTGGAAATGGTCCCCGCCAAGAATAAACTGGTCGTCAAGATCGGCGAACGGCGCCATGTCGCGTACTTTGCGAAAGAACGCACGGTCCATGGTAACGGCTCGAAGCTGCGCAAGATGCTCAATGGTCACGGCAACCTACTGGAGTTGTTCATGGCCAACCTGCGCAAACGTCTTCCCGAGCTGGCACCACTGGTATCCTTCGAACCGTATATCGAGCGGTTCGAATGGCCGGTGAAGCTCTCCGCCGCTGCGGAATCCGTCATGATGCGTTTCACCGGTCCTGCATTGGGCGGCCCGGACGAACTGCCTGCCGATGGCGTTGATGAATGCGTTGCGCTGGGGTGGGTCGCTCGCGACGCGCACAGTAAACATTACGGCCTGGCCTTCACTGACGTTGGTTTAGACGTCTTCCGTAAGGCACGCCGCTACTAAGCCAGCAGCATACAGCGGGGACATCCCCGCTGTATGCCATGAGGGAACCATGAACAAATACTTCAATGGCAAGCGTGTTGCCCTCGTGGGTGAATCGATTGGCGGTAATGACCTCTACAGCGCCGCCTTCACCCGTCTCGGCTCAACGATCGTTTCCCTGGATGACAACCCGCATGTCATCTTCCTGGGAAGCAAGATTGACCACACCACCGAACGAACAGTCACGAAGCAGTACGCCCAGTGTACCTTCGTGATGGAAGACAAGATCCGGGACTTCTTCCAGATGACCCAGGAAGAGGTGAAGACATTCCTCAATGTGGCTGCAGCCAACGCAGGTATCCGAAATGTCCACTGACTCGAACCCATGGGCAAAACCGCCGCGCACATACCTGATCGTGATCGGCGACAACCCCGATGAGTACTTGGAGTACCTCCGAGGCTTGAACAAGAGC
>Ga0180219_1001561_pt1 | contig 14592 bp, 14 predicted proteins | sample eDN3rd30CBELigMG_FD_151338 | JGI IMG/M metagenome (GOLD analysis project Ga0180219, IMG submission 151338) | Enriched Miracle-Growth compost microbial communities from Emeryville, California, USA - eDNA 3rd pass 30_C BE-Lig MG (version 2)... ...
CCTCGGCCCAAAAGGCTAGGTGGCCACGATCCGACAGCCGACTATCCTGCTCCGGGCTGCTACCCGGAGCAGGACATTCCTCACGGAATATTCAAACTCTAGCAGAGATCGCTGTTACAAGGTGGCCCTTGCGCAGCAAGGGTCGGATGAGGGTGGAGGCGAAGCGTTCAAAGCGCTGCCTGCACCCTTTCTTTTTAATCTTTGCTTGCCAGCGCGGCATCCAGATCGCCGATCAGATCACCTGGGTCCTCGATCCCCACCGACAATCGCAGCAGATCATCAGGGCAGGGCGAGCTCGGCCCTTCGACGCTGGCGCGATGTTCGATCAGGCTTTCAACGGACCCCAGCGATGTCGCCCGCTTCCAGATTTTGACATTGGCCGCCGTGCGGATCGCGGCGGCTGCACCACCCGTACAGCGGATCGACAGCATGCCGCCGAATCCCCCCTGCATCTGCCTTGCCGCTACCGCATGCTGCGGATGACTTGCGAGCCCCGGATAGAGCACCGCATGCACGCGCGGATGTCGGCTGAACGTCTCGGCGATCAGCATCGCCGATTGCGCGCTGGCGCGCACGCGCAGATCGAGCGTGCGCATGCCGCGGATCAATTGATGCGCCTCGAACGGGCCGAAGATCATGCCGTGCGAACTGCGGATATTGATGATGCGCGTCCACATCTCGCTCTGTTGCTTCACAACCAGCGCGCCGGCGATCACATCCGTATGGCCGTTGAGATATTTCGTCGCCGAATGCATGACGATATCGGCGCCGAGTTCCAGGGGCCGCGTGAAGATCGGCGTCGCCGCTGTCGAGTCGACAACGACTGTTGCGCCATGCGCGTGCGCCAGTTGCGCCACCGCCGCGATATCGACCACATGCCAGAGCGGATTGGCCGGCGTCTCGATCCAGACAATCCTGGTTTGACCTTGCGACAGAGCCTGCTCGAGCGCGCGACGATCGCACATGTCGACGAGCTGGACATGCAGGCCCCAGCGCGTGGCTTCCAGCGCCAGCCATTTGCGCAAAGCCCAATACATGACGGTCGGCGCGATGATCCGGTCGCCCGGCTGCAAGGACAGGAACACCGCAAGCGCCGCAGACATGCCCGATGACAACAGGCAGGCTTCCGTGCCGCCTTCCAGCGCGCAGATGATGTCTTCGGCATCGCGCACAGTGGCGTTGTCGGAGCGGCCATAGGAATAGCCGCTGCTGTAGCCATTATCGGGATCGCGTTCGAACGTAGTCGTCACATGCAGCGGCCGCACGATCGCCTTCGTGGCTGCATCGATACGCCCCAGCGCCTGCGCCGCAAGCGTTCGTCTGCTGACCTGAAGCAGAGGCTTTTCACTCATCCTATAAATCCTGTTCGCTTGGATCATGCTGAGAGTATGATCGCAATCTCGGCTGTCATTCCCGACGCGCCGCAGGCGCGAGCGGGAACCCAGGAGTCAAGAGGATCACCTTGAGTCGTCACGTTGCCTTGGATTCCCGCTCTGCGCTTCGCTTGGCGGGAATGACACCAAGGCTGAAGCCAACCTATCCGCGGTTGCCGAACCGCACCAGCACATCCTGCGCGTCCCGCGGCGGCGACGCCAGCCGTGTCTTGAAGGTGAGTATTTGCCCCGCACCGATGCGCGCCTCCGGCGCCGGCGCTGTCCAGGTGTAGATGTCCCGTCCGGAGCGATCGCGCAGGGACAGCGATAATTCGTCGAGCTTCGACGGCGCATTGCGCAGATTGGCGATCTGCCCTTCGACGATGAGATAATTCTGGCCCTGATCGTCGAGCAATGTGGAGCGGATGTCGCGGATTTCCAGCCCGCGCGCATTCGCCGGAATGCCCATCGCCGCATAGAGCGGCGCCGTCGCCGGCAGTGCATTGGCGATCTGGACTCTGCCGGCGATCGCCAGACTGTAGAGCGCGATCAACCCCACGACGGAAGCAACCGGTGCGAAACGACGCAGGAGCCCGTCCCGCTTGCGAGCGGCCGGATCGGCGCGCCTGGATTTCCGTTCACGCGGCCCGGCTTGCGGCAACGGCTGCCGCTGCCGTTGAAGCGGTGCGGGCTCGTATGAATCGCGGCGCTCGAGCGCCGCCAGAGCGCTCACTGGAACAGGCGTCGCCGGCGCCCGCGGCACAAACGATTCCTCTTCCAGAATAAGCACATCGAACAAGGCCAGTGCACGCTTGTGCGACTCTTCCTGCGCCGCCGCTGGTTCCCATACGGGTTCGATACGATGCACGAACACATCTTCGCGTGTGACATCGATTCCATCTTGCAGCCCGTCATGGACCGCCTTCCTGGTTTGGCCGTTGTTGAGAATCGAATACATTGGACCTGGTTCGGTTTGTACGGAACGCCGCCTCGCGGGCGTTGTCATGATCCGCACTTATGGTTAATTCGCTTTAAAGATTCGCCGTAGAAACTGGCAGAAATGCGCACGCTGATGCGGTGTCTGGGCAAGCGAGGTTTGATTGGTCCGCTTTGAGAATGTCGGTTTGCGCTATGGCATGGGGACGGAGGTCCTCAGGGACATCAGTTTTGCCATCGAGCCACAATCGTTCCAGTTCCTCACCGGACCGTCGGGCGCCGGCAAGACCACGCTGCTGCGGCTGATCCTGATGTCGCTGCGCCCGACGCGCGGCTTCATCTCCTTGTTCGAGCAGGATGTTTCACAGCTCGACAAGGACGAGATCTCGGCCATCCGCCGCAGGGTCGGCGTGGTGTTCCAGGATTTCCGCCTGCTCGACCATCTCACCACCTACGAGAATGTGGCGCTGCCGCTGTTCGTCCAGGGCCAGGAAGACCGGTCCTATCGCGCGCAGGTCGTTGAACTGCTGCGCTGGGTCGGCCTTGGCGATCACATCCACGCCTATCCGCCGGTGCTTTCCGGCGGCGAGAAGCAGCGCGCCGCCATCGCAAGAGCCCTCATCGTCCAGCCCGAACTGCTGCTCGCCGACGAACCGACCGGCAACGTCGACCCCACTTTGGCGCGCCGCCTGCTGCGGCTGTTCATGGAACTCAACAAGTCCGGCACGTCGGTAATCATCGCCACCCACGATCTTGCCCTGATGGACCAGTTCGACAGCGCCAAGCGCTTCGTTCTGGGGGAAGGCCGGCTGCATATCTATGACTGACCAGACCGATCAGGACACCGATCTCGGGTTCGAAGACGACCAGCCGGCCAAGACCGGCGCCAGATCTCTATGGGCGCGCAAGGCCCAGAAGTTCGTGCAATCGCGCCTGCCGCTGATTCCCGACGACACCACCGCCAGCCGCGCGCTGGTGACGGTGATCGCCATCATGACCTTTCTGGCGACCCTGACCGGCGGCGGCGCCGTGCTCGTCTACGACGCCTCGAAGGGCTGGGATTCGTCGATCTCCCAGGAGATGACGATCCAGGTCAAACCGGTCCTCGGCCGCGACGTCGAGGCGGACGTGCGCAAATCCGCCGAACTCGCCAGAAGCATGCCGGGCTTTTCCGAAATCCGCGCCTTCACCAATGATGAATCGACCAAATTGCTGGAACCCTGGCTCGGCGCCGGCCTCGACCTGAGCGGCCTGCCGATCCCCCGGCTGATCGTGCTCAAACTCGCCGGCAGTCCGCGCCCGAACCTCGAGGAGCTGCGCCGGCAATTGCGCGAGCAGGTGCCAAGCGCGGTGCTCGACGATCACCGGCTCTGGCTCGAACGGCTTGGCACCATGTCGCGGGCGCTGGTTCTCATCGCGGTCACGGTGCTGGGCCTGGTGCTCACCGCCATGGCGCTGGCTGTGGCCTTCGCGACCCAGGGCGCCATGGCCGGCAGCCGCGAGATCGTCGACGTGCTGCATTTCGTCGGCGCGCAGGACCGTTTCATCGCCAATGAGTTCCAGCGCCACTTCCTCAAGCTAGGCCTCAAAGGCGCGCTCATCGGCGGGGCCGCCGCGCTGATCGTGTTTTTCCTCGCCGGTATCATCGCCTCCTGGTGGGTGGCGAGCCTGGAAGGCAACCAGGTGGAGGCCTTATTCGGCAATTTCGCCCTCGGAGCGGCCGGATATGTGACGATTATCGTCATCGCCTGCGGCATTGCGGCGCTGACAGGGCTGATGTCGCGCTCGGTCGTGCTGCGGCGGCTGCGGCGCGTCAATTGACGCGCGAATTGGTCACGGCGGCGCCGAACTGCTAAACACCGCCGGTCCTGCCGCGCAATGCCCCCAATCTGTGAAGACTCATGCTCTATGTCCGGTCGCTTGTTTTCAACATCCTGTTTTATCTGAATCTCATTCTTCTGATGATTTTCGGCCTGCCGGTGCTGCTGACCAACCGCAAGGGCGTGTTCTGGCTGTGCGCCGCCTGGGGCAAAAGTTCGCTCTGGCTGCTCGACAAAATCTGCAATCTCAAGAGTGAATTCCGCGGCCTCGAGAACATTCCCGAAGGCGCCGTCATCATCGCGCCCAAACACCAGTCGATCTGGGAAACCTTCGCGCTGGAAATGTTCTTCAAGGACTACACGATCATCCTGAAGCGCGAACTGACCCTGATTCCGCTGTTCGGCTGGTATCTCTGGCGCGCCGATCTCATCGCCATCAACCGCGCGAACGGCCGCTCGGCGCTCGACCAGATCATCGAACGCACCAAGATGCTGCGGGCGCAGGGCCGCCAGCTCTTCTTCTTTCCGGAAGGCACGCGACGAGCGCCCGGCGCACCGCCGAAATACAAGGTCGGCGTCGCCCAAGTCTACGCCGAGAGCGGCATGGCGTGCCTGCCTGTCGCCATGAACTCCGGCCTGTTCTGGCCGCGCCGCAGCTTCGTGCGCCGCCCCGGCACCATCGTCGTGGAATTTCTGCCGATCATTCCGGCGGGTCTCCCCAAGGATGAGTTCTTCGCCCTGCTGCAGACCACCATCGAGACTCATTCCAACAGGCTGATGGCGGAAGCAATTGCGAAAGATCCCTCGCTCACTGATCATCTTGAACAGCCGTTGCCAGCGGCAAAATAAGGCGCTCCTTGTCATTCCCGACGCCCGCGCAGCGGGCGAGCGGGAACCCAGGAGTCAAGGGCAACCAATTGGGCCGCACTATCGAGCCGTCAGATTGCCCTTGGATTCCCGCTCTGCGCTTCGCTTGGCGGGAATGACACCAGGCGACCTACTTCAAATTCTCCATCAGCCACTTCAGCGTCTTGTCGTCGACGCCGATGCTGCGCAGGTGATCGTAGGTGTTGATGACATAGGCCGGGTTGTCGCCGGACATACCCTTGCCCTGGCGCACCAGCCGTAACAGCTCATCGCGCTCCAGGCGGCCGGCATATTGGTGATGCTTCCGGTCGGCCGCATAGGTCACCGCGATTACGTCTTCGCCGCCGGCCAGTTTAGCCTTCAGCAGGATCTCCAGGTAGATTGACGTCACCTGCTCGCGCTCGCGCAGATAGTCGATGACCTCGTCCCAGTTCTCGGCGCGCACGCGAAACGCCACGCCCTGGCAGGAGCCGCCGCGATCGAGGCCGAGCACGAGGCCCGGCGCGTCCTGCGTGCCGCGATGCACATGGGAGTAGACGCACAGCGATCTATGATAGCCGTGGATGGTGGCGATTCGCTTTTCTTCGAACGCGAAGCCTGGCCGCCACATCAGCGAACCATAGCCGAAAATCCAGCGATCACCGTCCCGTTGCATTTAAATGTCCATGGATTCAGAATTGAGATTCAGAATTGGTGGCTGCAAATCTGCCGCTTTTTGCCCGTTCTAATCATTCGGTTTTATACAGGAGCGCATCTGATGAACAGACGCGGCACATGCAAGCCTTCCCCGCAACCTTGGGCGAAGACCGGTTCATGAGCAGAAAAAAGCTCGTTTATGTGCCGCTGGCCGTACTCGGCGCGCTGGTGATTCTCGGTATCGCTGCCTGGTATGGCGGCGCGCTGTTCGTCGAGCATCGCTTCGCGCAATGGATCGAGAATGAGCACGGCAAGGGCCGCGACTGGTCGTGCGGCAGCCAGAAGACCTACGGATTTCCCTTCACCCTTGGCGTCGATTGCAGCGACGTCGTCCTCAGCGGCACCCAGGCCGGCACATCCTTTCGCGGAACCATGCCGCGCCTGACCGGCCATGCGCAGATCGGCGACCCTCAATTGTTTATCCTCGAGGCGACCGCGCCGCTGATCGTCAGCCTGCCCGAGCAGGGCGAAGAGATGGGCGCCACCTGGAACACCTTGCGCGGCGAAGTGCGCTTCAGCGGCGGCAGGCCGATCAAGGCGAAAGTCCTTGCCGACAAACTGGCGCTGTCTGGAAAATTCGGCATGCCGGACGACGGCACGGAAACCGCCGAGCGGATCGACATCAACCTCAGCGTGCCCGCGGATGCACCGCGTGACGAGGAACTTTACGATCTCACCTTCGCCATGACCGGACTGAGAATCCGCGAACTCGATCTGCAGACGCGAACGAGCGACCCGGCCAATCTGACCGGCGCGGCGCGCCTGTCGCAATTCGAACTGCTGGCGCCCAGGAGCATGGAAGAACGCCTCGACGATTGGCGCAGCCGCGGCGGCGCGCTCAACATATCGTCCCTGCGATTCACCAAGGGTGCGATGAGCGCCCAGGTGTCGGGCCGGCTGATCCTTGACGATTACCATCGCCTCGCCGGCGAACTCGACACACAGATCGCCGGCATCGACCCCATCCTCCAGCGCTTCGGCATCCCCGTCGGACTGACGGCGATCGAAAGCCTGCTCAGACGTTCAGGTGCCGGCGGTCAGCCCGCCCAGCCAAAGGGCATGCGACTGCCGGTGGCTTTGCGCAACGGCAGCGTCTATGTCGGCCCGATCAGAACGCCAGTGCGGCTGATCCCGCTCTATTGAAGCTGCGCGACATTACCAGAAGCCCTCATCCTGAGGAGCGCCCAAAGGGCGCGTCTCGAAGGACGGGGGCGTCAGGCCGCAGCCAAGACAGCGCGGATGCAACGTGCTCTCACACGCCCCCGTCCTCGAGACGCAACGCAAGCGTTGCTCCTCAGATTTTGTGACTTTATTAGAAATATCGCTTTTCGGTGCCGCATAAGTGTTTGATTTGACTCATGTCGCACAAGGCCGAAATCAATAAAGTCACAGCCTCTCAGGATGAGGGCTTCTGCGAGCTTTTAACGCACGCTTCCCTTCACGCCATGCGCCGCGAACTCGCGCAACGCGGCGGCCACAAGCCGCGTCGCTTCCTCGGTGCCGATGGTGATGCGGATCGCATCTGGCAGGTGATAGGAACCGACGCCGCGCACGATGAGGCCGCGCTGCGCCAAAAATTCCTCCGCCTCTGCGGCGGTGAAGCCCGGCTTGCGGGAAAAATGCACGAGGATGAAATTGGCGACGCTCGGCGTTACCTCGAGGCCCGCGGCGCGCACCTCCTGGCTCAGCCAGTTCAGCCATTTGTCATTGTGCGCCACCGACATCTCGACATGCTTGGTATCGTTGATGGCGGCGATGCCCGCCGCAATGCCGGGACCGCTGACGTTGAAGGGACCACGGATGCGGTTGACGATGTCGCAGATCTCTTCCGGTGCATACATCCAGCCGATGCGCAGGCTGGCGAGCCCATAGATCTTCGAGAACGTGCGCGTCATCACCACATTGTCATAGGTCGAGACCATTTCGAGGCCCGACGTGTAGTCGTTCTTGACCACATATTCCGCATAGGCCGCGTCGAGCACCAGCAGCACGTTCGGCGGCAGGCCCGCATGCAGGCGCTTGATCTCCTCGAACGGCAGATAGGTGCCGGTCGGATTGTTCGGATTGGCGATGAACACCGCCTTGGTGCGCGGCGTCACGCGCGAGAGAATATCATCCACATCAGCCGTGAAATTCTTCTCTTCCGAGATCACCGGCACGCCGCCCGAGGTCTGGATGGCGATGTAATAGATCTGAAAGCCGTGCTTGGTCATGATGCCTTCATCGCCCGGGCCGATATAGGCCGTGGCGAGAAGGTGCAGCAGATCATCGGAACCGCAGCCGCAGACGATGCGATTGACATCGAGACCGTAACGCGCGGCGATGGCTTCGCGCAGCGCCCGCGACGCGCCATCGGGATAAAGATCGAGCGTGTTGCTCGCCGCCTTGTAAGCCTCGATGGCGGAAGCCGCCGGTCCATGCGGCGTTTCATTCGACGACAGTTTGAACGTCTTGGCGCCGCCCTTGGCCTTGCTCTTGCCCGGGACATAGGCCTCGATGTCAAGGATGCCATTGCGGGGAACAGGGCGCGAAATCGGGGAAGTCATGAAAGCTCCAATGGGCTGCAAAAAGGAATCGAAAGCCGTCAGGCCAGAACTTCGTGGCGATGCGCATGGCTGCCGATTTCGGACAGCCGCACTTCGGCGATGCCCGCGTCCGCGAAGGCGTGTCGCAACTGCTGCTCACTCAGCGCGCCAGGCATGGACAGCAGCAGCGACAGGCCGAGTTCACTGCCGGCATTGCCGAGAATTTCGCCGCCCAGCGCACCGATCGACCCCGGCAGCCCGTCACGCCATCGCATGATCGAGGCTTCATAGATCACCACGTCGCGTGACGCGGCTTCCGCCAGCGGCAGTGACAGCACGAAGGTTGGCAGTCCCGCCGGATGATCGGGCCGCTCGACGAACGGCAGCCGGGCGATGATCTTGGGCGCATCGGGCTGCGCCAGACGGTGCCACCAGGGGTGCGACATCGCTCCGCCGTCGATCCGCACCATGCCGAGATCGCCCTGCGAGGCGCGCACCGCATCGATGACGCCGACGGCGCCGTAATGGGTGATGAAGGGCACGGTGAAACCGAAATGAAACCGCGCGGAATCCCGCATCATCGCGTCGCCGCCCGCCGTATCCACATGCACGCTGTAGGGCGCCTGCACATAGGTGAACGTCGAGATGATGATGCGCCAGATGCCCTCGACCGTGTCGAGCGGCAGCAGGCCGCGATGGCGGATGGCGATACGGCGCATCATATCGGCCTCGCGGATCGGCCGGAACGCCGAACCGCCGCCCTGAACGGTCTTGATGGCAATCAGCCGGTCGATGATCTCGCTGCGCTCGATCAGCAATTCATGCATGGCCTGGTCGATCCGGTCGATATCGACACGGAGCGCCGCCAGATCGATGACGGGAGCATCAGGGGATTTCTGGTCTGCGGACATGGGCTTGCTTTGTAAATTGCTGCGGATCGCGGATAGGTGCTGTCATAATCAGCCGCTGCCGGGAAGGCAAAGAAAACTCAGGGACCCAAGCTTCTCCAGCCATGCCCGTAGCGCGTTCGACCTCTGCACGAGACCCCGGTTTTCTTGACTTGTTAAGGCGCGAGCACCTATATACCGCACAAGCCGTTCTAAAAATCGAACGCCATCACGAGGCCCCGCTTGGCATCCTCAGAAACAATACACGCTGACGCGCCTGTTTCCACGATCAATCCCGAGGATTTGCAAGGCCGTATCGTTCATTTTCCCGCCAGCCAGCCGTTGCAGATGGACGCCGGCCCCGCTATCGCGCCCCTGACCATCGCCTATCAGACCTATGGCGAGCTTAACAATGCCAAGTCCAACGCCATCCTGCTCTGCCACGCACTGACCGGCGACCAGCATGCCGCCAATAGCCATCCCACCACCGGCAAGCCCGGCTGGTGGCAGACCATGGTCGGCCCCGGCAAGCCGATCGATACCGACCGTTATTTCGTCATCTGCTCGAATGTCGTCGGCGGCTGCATGGGCACCACTGGCCCGATGTCGGTCAACCCGGCCACGGGCAAAAGCTACGGTCTCGACCTGCCCGTCGTCACCATCCGCGACATGGTCCGCGCCCAGGCCATGCTGATCGACTATCTCGGCATCGACCAGCTGTTCTGCGTCGCCGGCGGCTCCATGGGCGGCATGCAGGTGCTGCAATGGGTCGCCTCCTATCCGGAGCGCGTCTTTTCCGCCATGCCGATCGCCACGGCGGCCCGCCACTCCTCCCAGAATATCGCGTTCGGCGAAGTCGGCCGGCAATCGGTCATGGCGGATCCGGACTGGCGCGGCGGCCGCTATCTCGATTTCGGCATCAAGCCGCAGAAGGGCCTTGCCGTCGCGCGCATGGCCGCCCATGTCACCTATCTGTCCGAGGACGTGCTGCAGCAGAAATTCGGCCGCAAGTACCAGGATCGCGAGAAGCCGACGTTCTCCTTCGACGCCGACTTCCAGATCGAAAGCTATCTGCGCCATCAGGGCTCGACCTTCGTCGAGCGCTTCGACGCCAATTCCTATCTCTACATGACCCGCGCCATGGATTATTTCGATCTTGCGGCGGACTATGGCGGCGTGCTCGCCAATGCCTTCCGCGGCGCCAAGACGCGCTTCTGCGTCACCTCGTTCACCTCGGACTGGCTGTTCCCGACCGTCAATTCGCGCGCGATCGTTCATGCGCTGAATGCCGGCGGCGCCTCGGTGTCCTTCGTCGAGATCGAGACCGATCGCGGCCATGACGCCTTCCTGCTCAACGTTCCCGAACTCTTCGCCACCTCGCGCGGCTTTCTCGAAGCCGCTGCCCGCGCGCGGGGCATTCCCGTCAGGACCGCCGCCTAGATGACCGCCATAACCGCCACTGCCGCGAGCACAAGCGGCATCGACGATGAGCCGCTGACGCAGAGCGCCAGGCTCGATCATCTGCTCATCGCCGGCCTCATCGAGCGCAACAGCCGCGTCCTCGATGTCGGCTGCGGCGATGGCGCGCTGCTGCGGCTGCTCTCCGAGCAACGCGGGGTTGACGGACGCGGCATCGAACTGTCGAAGGAAGGCGTCAACGATTGCGTCGCCAAGGGCCTGTCGGTGATCCAGGGCGACGCCGACACAGACCTTGCCGATTATCCCGATGACAGTTTCGACTATGTGATCCTGTCGCAGACCATCCAGGCGACGCGCCATCCCAAGGTCGTGCTCGAACACATGCTGAGAGTCGGCCGTCGCGCCGTGGTCTCGTTTCCGAATTTCGGCCACTGGAAGCTGCGCCTGCAACTGCTGTTCCAGGGCCGCATGCCAATGACCGGCATCCTGTCGAACCCGTGGTACGACACGCCCAACATCCATTTCTGCACGATCCGCGATTTCGTCGGTCTGCTCGACGAGATCGGCGTCAAGATCGAACGCGCCGATGCGCTCAACCGCCTCGGCGCCCCGCTCGGCTTCACCGCGCCCTGGTGGGTGTGGAACATGTTCGGCGAACAGGCCGTGTTCCTGCTGAAGCGCAAAGATTAGATCGCATGCCTGCAGGCAAGGCTGCACCCGTTACGCTGACAAAGACTCAAAGCCGGCGCATATGGCTGCATGCACAGAAGCTCGACACGTTAAAGCCCTTCGGCGCCGGTCCTGACGCGACCCGCAAGGCCGTCGAACATCTGGGCTATGTGCAGATCGACACGATCAACGTGATCGAGCGCTCACATCATCACATTCTGTGGTCACGCATTCCAGATTACCGGCGCGCCCATCTGCATCGGGCGCAGAGCATCGACAAGAGCGTCTTCGAATACTGGACGCATGCGCTTTCCTATGTGCCGACGCGCGATCTGCCGTACTTTCTTGCGGCGATGAAGGATCATCGCCTTGCGCCGCGCAACTGGTATAGCGGCGTCAGGCCGGAAGAGCTGCGCAAGGTCATCTCCCTCATCCGCAGGAACGGCGCGTTGTCGATTCGCGACATCGATGACGATGTGCTGGTGGAAAAAGACCATCCCTGGGCCAGCCGCAAACCTTCGAAACGGGCGCTGCAACTGGCCTTCTACAATGGCACGGTGACGATCAGTGAGCGCGCCGGCATGCTCAAGACCTATGAACTGACCGCGCGGCATTTCGGCTGGGACAAGCGGCCGAAGGCGGCTTCAGACAAACAGACGACAGACTATCTGCTCGACCGCGCATTGCGATCGCAAGGCATCGTCAGCCTCGATTCGATCTGTCATCTCGATGCACCACGCAAGGCTGCGGTGCGACAGGCGATCGAAACAAGAGTGCGTCGCGGTGAGCTTCTGCCGGTTGCGCTCGAAGATGCCGGCAAGACGGAACACTGGGCACAACCGGAAACCATCGCCGCTATTCCCGCGCTGCCGCACGAGCTGGTCCACATCCTGTCGCCATTCGATCCGCTGGTCATCCAGCGCAAGCGGCTGCAATTGATGTTCGGCTACGAGCATCGCTTCGAAGCCTACCTGCCAAAGGAAAAACGCATCTTCGGCTATTTCGCCTTACCGGTTCTCGTCGGCGAAGACATCGTCGCGGCAATAGACCTCAAGGCCGATCGCGACAAGCGCAAGCTACTCCTGCAGCAATGGACCTGGGTCGGCAACGGCTCCGCGTCAGAGCACAAAGCGCTGATCGAAGACAGGCTGCACTCGTTTGAGACGTTTCAGTTTCAACGTTGAAGCCGCCACACGTCATCAGAAGCCCTCATCCTGAGGAGCAACGCAAAGCGTTGCGTCTCGAAGGACGGGGGCGTCAGCCTCGCACTTGCCATCGCGCGGATGTGCGTAACAAGTGCGATGTTGGCAGACTTCGGCGTATCGCCCCGTCCTTCGAGACGCCTGCTACGCAGGCTCCTCAGGATGAGGGCTTCTGGGGCATTCGGTGGCTGCTTATCCCTCAAACCTGAACGCCGTGCGCTCGCATAATGTCGCGCCGAAATATTCGTTTGCCTTCTTCACCGGCTTGCCGCCGAGCGATTCGTAGAAATCCGTGGCGATGTGATTGTCCGACAACGCCCACACGATCAGCGTCGGAAAGCCGCGGCTGGCGAGATAGGCCTGCGCGCCGCGGAACAACCTGCGGCCGAAACCGAGGCCCTGGAATTCCGGCAATAGATAGAGTTCGAAGATCTCGCCCGTATAACGCGCGGACACATCGCGGCAACGGCCGAAGCTGACATAGCCCACAACGACATCATCGAAATCGACAACCAGCAACCCGCCGCCGCGCTGAATGGCTGACCGCCACCAGCGGCCGCTGCGATGGCGCACCATCTTCTCGAGTTCGCGGCCTGGGATGATACCGCGGTAGGCATAGCGCCACGATGCTGCATGCACATCCGCGATCTGCGAAATATCATCCAGCGAGGCGCGCCGTATCGATATGGATTGGTTTTCCATGACCACAGACTGACGCGAAACGCGGCGACATTCAAGCGAGCTGAACGCATCATCGACCTGACCGTTTAGCGCTTCCGGCCGCACGCAATCCGCGCTACTCTCCCGCGAACTCTACAATTCAAAGAATTCCATATATTCCAGAGAGGAAGCGCCAATGCGGATCGCCGCCGCCACCGTCAGCCTGCATCACTTGCCGATGGTTCTACCGCTGGTCGAAAAGCCCGCAGGCGACGGCCTGCGCGTTATTTGCGAAATCGAGACGACGGACGGCCATCGCGGCTTCGGCATGACCGGCCGCTGGCTGGGCCATGGCGTCGCTGCCGCCATCGAACACGATCTGCTTCCGGTCATCAAAGGCATGGACATCCGCGACATCGAGGCGATCCATCAACGGCTCTGGCCTGAGATTACGCCCCGCGGCATTCGCAGCGGCGCCGGCATGGCGGCCCTGTCATGCATCGACATGGCGATCTGGGATGCGATCGGCAAATCGACCGGCCGCAGCGTGGCGCAGATGTTCGGTGGCGCGCGCACCGAAGTGCCGGTCTATGTGACCTTCGGCTTCGGCGTCTACAGCGAGGACCAGCTCGTCGAGCTCGCCCGCCAGCTTGCCGACGAAGGTTTCAAATGCCTCAAGGTGCTGGTCGGTGTCGCCAAGGGCGGCATTGCCGAGGATGCCCGGAGAGTCAGGATTGTGCATGACGCAGTCGGCGACCGCGTCACCCTGGCGCTCGACGCCAACGAGAGCCTGTCGTTCGACCAGGCCTTGCGGCTGTGCCGCATGCTCGACGGCATCGATATTGCCTTTTTCGAGGATCCGATTCGCGGCAATGACGCACGCGAACTTGGCGATCTCCGCCGCATGGGCCGCCTGCCCATCGCCATCGGCCAGTTCGACGGCTATGCCAGCCGTTTCCGCGAATGGATCGAAGCCGACGCCATCGACATCGTCATGGCCAACAGTATGTACAACGGCGGCTTTACGGAAACGCGGCGCGTGGCGGCGCTATCGCAGATCTACAACAAGCCGCTGTCGGATGCCGGCGGCGGCGGGCTGTTCTCGCTGCATCACGTCGCCGGCTTCCGCAATGGCACGATGATGGAAATGCATCTCGGCAATGCGCGCCTGGAGCGCGATCTGTTTCTCAACGCACCCGAGCCGAAGAACGGCCGCATCAGCGTTCCCAAAGGGCCGGGCATCGGGCTCGAACTCAATCGCGACCTGATGCGCGACAGTCTGATCAAGTAAAGGCATGAAATCAACAGAAGCCCTCATCCTTATATGGGGGTTTGTGTCAAGAAGAGGCGGATTGATTGAGCGCTTCAAGTCATTGGCATTGGAGTCCTGTGATTTATTGGGTTTTTGGGGAGTGGAAGATACGCGACGCGGAGCAAGTCGAGGTTATCGAGAGACGGGCCGTTGGAGGCTGCATGCGAGGACATCGCATCACCTTGTATCCGGTCCGGGCGCGAAGCCCGGGACCCTAATTCTTCAT
>Ga0180219_1001564_pt1 | contig 14577 bp, 10 predicted proteins | sample eDN3rd30CBELigMG_FD_151338 | JGI IMG/M metagenome (GOLD analysis project Ga0180219, IMG submission 151338) | Enriched Miracle-Growth compost microbial communities from Emeryville, California, USA - eDNA 3rd pass 30_C BE-Lig MG (version 2)... ...
AGGATGCGGGATAGCACGTCTCGTCCGAGTCGGTCTGTCCCGAGAAGAAACAGCTCGCCGCCCTTTGCAGGGCAGACCAGATGTAAATCAGTCGAGAATATGCCCCAGAATTTATAGGGATCGCCCGAGCAGAAAAAACGCAGCGGTTCGATCTGGTCTGTCTGATCCACATAGACCCGTCGCAGCGTGTCCATATCGAGCGTCATCTTGCGGCCATAGACGAACGGCCCGATGAAATTGCCGTTGTCAAAAAGGCGGACCGCCTGCGGCGGTGCATAGATGAAATCGACATTGCGTGTATGAAGATTATAAGGCGCGAGGAATTCAACGAAGGCGATCATCACATAAAGCGCGCCGAGGAAGATGGCGGAGGCAAGCGCCAGCTTATGCTTTTTGAATTTCCACCACATCAGCTGGAGCTGAGACGCCCGATAAAAGCGGCTCTGCTCTTCGGTCATGACATCGACCGAATGCGGATCAAAAGGCTCTGTCGAAACAAAGTGAGGCAGGCGTGCGCCAGGTTCGGGGAGGGGTGATGATGTCACTTTGTGCTCCCACCCTGCAATCTGATACGCGGATCAAGAAAGGCGAGCGCAATATCGGAGATCAACACGCCTATGACCGTCAGCGTTGCGAGAAACATCAGGAACGAACCTGCAAGATACATATCCTGGCTCTGCAAGGCCTTTATGAGCATTGGCCCTGTCGTTTCCAGCGAAAGAACGATTGCGGTGATTTCAGCACCGGAAATGATCGCAGGCAGGATCGAACCGATGTCCGAGATGAAAAAATTGAGCGCCATGCGCAGGGGATATTTCACCAGCGTGCGAAAAGGATGCAGACCCTTGGCGCGCGCCGTTACCACATACTGCTTTTGGAGTTCGTCGAGAAGATTGGCGCGCAAACGCCGGATCATCCCGGCAGTGCCTGCGGTGCCAACGATCAGCACGGGTATCCAGAGATGGGACAGGATTGAGGACGCCTTGGCCCAGCTCATTGGTTCGGCCAGATATTTCTGGTCCATGAGATGTCCAATCGAAGTGCCGAACCAAATATTGGCAAAATACATCAGGATCAGCGCGAACATGAAGTTCGGGATCGCTATGCCAAGCAGACCGATAAGCGTCAGCCCATAATCCGCCCAGCTATATTGATGCGTCGCCGAATAGATGCCGATCGGGAAAGCAATCAGCCATGTGAAGATGATCGTGAAGAACGACACCATCACTGTCAGCCAAAGCCGGTCGCCCACAACGTCACTGACGGGCAGCTGATACTCGAACGAATAGCCGAAATCCCCCTGCAACATCCCGGCAACCCAGTGGAAGTAACGCAGCACCGGTGGTTTATCGAAGCCGTACTGGACGCGTAGCTCCTCGATTTCTTGCATGTCCACGGCTTCGCCCTGCGCGCGAAGCTCCGACACATAGCTTTCGAAATAGTCGCCCGGCGGTAGTTCAATAATGGTGAAAACCAGAGCGGAAATGATGATGAGCGTGGGGATCATTGCTGCGATGCGCCAGAGAATATATCGCAGCATGGTCAGGCGTCCTTTCCATACCAGAACGCATCCGGCATAAAAACGCCGAGAAAGCTGGTCGGGTCGAAGCCGTAGAGCCCTTTCTCCGGTACATTCTGGAGGCTGGCCGCGCGCAAGACGGGCTGGGGGGTGCTGTTGACGATACCGATGGAAAACACCTGCTGCGAATAGATATCCAGCATCTGCGTCCAGATAGTGGCCCGCTCGGCTATGTCGCTGGAGTCCCGCCATTGGCTGAGAAGCTCGATCAGCTGCTTTACTTCGGGAATTTCCGGAGGATGGCCCTTCATTCCGTTCGACATGTAATACATGCCCCAGACCGGCCATTGCAATTGGTCGTCCGAGGTTGGGGCGAGCTCGCCCGGGTTCATATCGGCGGTCGGTATGCCGTTATCGAGCCCCGACCACATGGACATCATGATTTCGCCACCCATGGCCCGGCTACGGAAAACGTCACGCTGGGATGTCCGGATGAACAGCGAGATGCCGACCTTCGCCCAGTGATCTGTGACAAGCTCAAGGATATCTGTTTCCAAGGTGCTTTCGCCCGCGGTTTCCACCACGATCTTTGCGGAGCGACCGTCTGGCAGCAGGCGAATCCCGTTCTCGTCCCGCCGTTGCAGGCCAGCCGCGTCCAGCAGGACGTTCGCTTGTTCAGGATCATGGGCGCTCCACGCCGTTTTATATCCTGGTTTGTAGAGCGGGCTTTCGGGCAGGATGGAGTTGGCGCTGTCAACGGCAAGACCGTAGAACACCGCCTTGTTGATTTCGGTCCGGTCGATTGCGAGCGATAGGGCGCGGCGCACGCGCACATCCCAGAAGAGCGCCCGCCAAATGGCGTCCCCAGCATTGAGGTTGGGCATAAGGCTCACCCTCGCACCTTCCGTCCGCTTCCACAAGCTGACCCTGACCGGAAAACGCTTTTCGGAATCCTTCAGAAAGGCGTAGTCGGAAAAGTCGATGCCGTGTGCCTGCAGATCGCTTTCACCAGCGCCGGTCTTGGCGGCAATGATTGTCGGGGAGCTGATATTCAGGATCACTTTGTCGACATAGGGCAATTGCACCCCGTTTTCATCGACGCGGTGGAAATACGGGTTGCGCTCGAAAACAAACTGCTCGGCAGGCGACGCGGTTGTGTTTCGCCATGGATCGAGGGTCGGCAGTTCCGGGTTTTCGGGCCGATAGCTGCGCGCCATATTGAAATGAAGGTCAGTCCATTTCTTGACGCGGTATTGCTTCATCAGGGCCGAGAGCCGGAAATTGTCCTGATAGGTCTTGTGAAATTGTTTCAAATACTGCGACGGCAGAACAATCGTTAGCGCCTGCGGCGCCGCCAGTTGTGGCAGGAAATCCGGATTAGGCGCGTCCCAGCTATATCTGACCGTCAACTCGTCAATGACTTCGAAACGCGGCGGCCTTCCATTGACCAACAAGACCCTCGGCGGACCCCCTCGCTTCAGCTCCGTGTTGAGCATCACGTCTTCCCAGCAATAGCGGAAATCCTCCGATGTCAGATAGGAACCATCCGACCAGCGGTGCCCCGGGCGGATTTTGAAGGTAAAAGCCCTGTCCTCGACTGTCTCGAAGCTTTCGAGAATATCCGCATGCATGTTGAGCTTTTCGTCATAGCCAACCAGACGGGAATAGCCGTAAAGCGTCATCAACCGGATGTCTTTCTGGTTGCCGATCAGGGTGCGGATGACACCTCCGTTGACACCGGGTTTGCGACCAAGCGCCGCCATATTGACGATCCTTGGTGTTTTGGGGAGGCGGTCAGCCCGATCGGGCAGCGCGCCCGGCTGCGGCAGTGAATAGTTCGGCAAAGGCGGATCCGCCCGCGAAACACCAGGTAGAAAGCAGGAAGCAAGCATGCCCAGTGTCGTTCGCCGATTGATCAAGGCTTCAACTCCCGCATGTCTGCGGTCTTGCGTGCAAGCACAAGGTGCCCGTCGCCCAGATCTATTGGTGTCAGCATGTCGTCCGGTCCGTCGTTGCGGAACTGGATACCCCAGTTGCGTTTGTCGGATGCACCGCTGGCACTGAGCTTGCCGAAGTCAAGTGGACGGTCGAGATCGGGAAATGGAACGGCGGCAAGCAGCGATTTCGTATAGGGATGGACAGGCGCCCGCATCAAGGTGCGGCGTGGAGCGATTTCGACAATCCGCCCGCCACACATCACGGCGATCCGGTCGGCCATATAATCCACTACCGCCAGATTGTGCGAAATGAAGATGTAAGTAAGCCCGAGTTCCTTCTGCAAATCTTTGAGAAGGTTGAGGATTTGCGCCTGTACGGATACATCGAGCGCCGATACGGGTTCATCGCACAAGATAAGTTCCGGACCGAGCGCCAGAGACCGCGCGATGCCGACGCGCTGGCGCTGGCCGCCCGAGAGACCGTGCGGGTAGCGATTGAGATAGCGGCGGTTCAGGCCGACCACGTCCATCAGGTCTGCTACCTTGTCCAGTCGGGATTTGGCGTTTCCGCGCCCGTGAATTTCCAGCGGTTCGCTGAGAATATTCTGGATGGTCATGCGCGGCGACAGCGACGATACCGGGTCCTGAAACACCATCTGGATTTTGGTGCGTAACGCCTGCAGGTCGTTGCCGCTGGCGTCTAGGATGTCAATCGGGCCTGTGTCGCCGTTGAAAATTACGGAGCCTGCGTCCGGCGTGACGGCGCGCATCAGGATTTTGCTCAGTGTGGTCTTGCCGCAGCCGCTCTCGCCGACTAGGCCGAAACATTCGCCGCGCAATACGTCGAAACTGACGTCATTGACCGCCCGCGTCGGCGGCCCGCCATCTTTTGCGAAAAGGGTTTTGCGGGCTGCGAAGGTCTTGGAGATATAGCGCACGGAGAGCAGCACATTGTTGCGATCCGTATGGACGGCTTTGCTCTTGCCCATCAACTTGGCGACATCGACTGGCACGTCGCGTAAGGATTTCAGACGTTCGCCCGGCTTCATGTCGAAATGCGGCACGGCGGCCATCAAACCCTTGAGATAGGGATGGGCTGGTTTGCGGAAGATCGTTTCAACTGGTCCCGATTCCATGATCTCGCCGTGATAGATGACGACCACCTCGTCGGCGACATTGGCGACAACGCCCAGATCGTGCGTGATGAGCAGCATTGCCATGTTGAGCTTGGCTCGAAGCTCGCCGAGCAGTTCGAGAATTTGCGCCTGAATGGTTACATCAAGCGCCGTGGTCGGTTCGTCGGCGATCAGCAGGGATGGCTTGCATATGAGCGCCATGGCGATCATGGCGCGTTGGCGCATACCACCGGACAGTTCGAACGGATATTTGTCATAGGCCTGGGTCGGGTTCTTGAAACCGACAAGGCCAAGCATCTCCTCCGTCTGCTCACGCCGCTCGGCTTTTATATCCCTGGTATGGATCGACAGTACTTCCGAAATCTGGTTGCCGATCGTGTGGAGCGGCGACAGCGATGTGAGCGGCTCCTGAAAAATCTTGCCGATGCGATTGCCACGGAGCGCCCGTATCTCCGGACCGTCAGTAGGCAGGCTGAGAATGTCGATAGGCGGCTGGCCGGGCATGTCGGGGTCTTGGAAAAGGATTTTGCCACTCGCGGAAGCAGTGCGCGGCAGAATTCCCATAACCGATTGACTTATAACAGACTTTCCAGAACCAGATTCGCCGACAAGGGCGGTGACTTTGCCTGGCAGGACACGGAGATCGGCTTTTTTCACGGCCATGATCTTCCCACCAAGCAAGGTGAAGGAAATGCTCAGATTTTCGATCCTCAAGAGATCTGTCCCTGAGATCATGCTTGCAGGCCTTCACTGTTGCGTGTCCCCGGTGCGGGCACCCCCGACGTGAACGCTAGCGCACGAATGCCTATGAGTCCATGACTAGATTTCACGCATCCAGTAGTTGTCACGGCCCTGCGCGAAGATACGCGCGGGACAATGCTTCCAGCCCGGAAGGATTACTTGATGAGATCACATGCGTTGCTGTCGCGAAGAACGTCCCTGCAGTTGGCTGACCTGCGGAAATCATCATAAAACAGCGACCATTCGCCGGTTCCGGCCGCGCGATATGGACCGAACTTAAAGTACTGGTTCTTGCCCAATCCGGGATCGTTGTGGCCGATATAGCCTTTGATTGTCGAGATCCAGAGGCCGTTGGCGAAAATCTCGATATGGCCGGTTCCGTCCGGGCCGGGTTTCGTCATGAACGCAAAGTCGATCCATCCGGAGTCGGGAGAGGGGAGGCTGTTGCCGCGGGGCGTGATAGTGATTTTGTCGGTGCATGCCGAGAAGAGGCCGCCATCTTCCGCGACCCAGTTGTCGTCGGTCGCGACAAGCGCCCGCATCTGGTTGGTTTCTGGCCGCAACCAAACCGGGGTTGACCCTTTATCGCATGTCGCGGCTGTGCCCTTGGTCCCGGTGGAGACTGGCGGGTGATAATTCGTTTCTACAGTGATGAAGAGCTTGCCCTTGTTGAGCCGCACCGCCAGAAACGGGCTGAAGTCGCCTTTTGTTCCGGGGCCGATCTCACGCTTCCACTGCGCAATCACATAGCGATGGTCGTCTTGTGGGATGGGTTCGGCGAACTTGACTCCAAAACCATACCAGACGGCTTGGTCGTAAGGAACGCGAAGCTCGGTTTTTTCCCAGATCTCCGCCCTTTCGCTGCAGTTTTCCGTTGTTGCCTTGCAACCGGATCGCACGCTCAGTTTCAAAGCGCGCGGTCCGGTGCGGGTGACCGCACTCTGGAACTCGACCGTTCCCGCTTTCTGTTCATCATTATCGCGGTAATAAAGCCCGCCGGTGGGTGAAAAATCTTCACCATCGAAAGTATCGAAAAGGGGTGTGTTCAATGGATCGGCAATCGCTGAGACTTGGACAAACAAGGTGGATAGAAGCAGTGCCACAGCACATGTCTTGATCATTGAAGAAGGTTCCCCTCAAGCTTCGGGGGCTTCCGGTCGCGGGAGTTGCGGAAAAGCAGCATCACTTGCTCGGCTTCGGAGCCTGCATCCGGCTTGTTCCTTCCGGTTGCCTCAATACTGCTCATCTTCAGGTTTTCCCCACCCGGCGCCAATATCGTCACCTTGTCCTGTACGCCGCGCAGTTTCTTCGCACCCAGCGTCACCCAGTCGCCACCGCAATAGTTGGTGAACGCCTCGCTGGCGATAATCGGATGGTCGGGATAGAGCCTAGTTAGCCCCTGCAATCGCGACACTTCATTGACGGCGCTGCCGAATGTGGAGAACGTCAGTCGGTCCTTAAGGCCGACATTGCCGAACATCACGTTGCCGACATGCAGGCCCATTCCATAGCGAACCTCGTCGAGGCCCTTCTTCTTCCGCTCGTTGTTCATGTCGGCCATGGCTGCCGTTGCCTGCCGAACTGCCGCCATTGCCGCGCGCGCGGCGATCTGCGACGGCTCCCGGTGACGTCCGCAGGGATAGACTGCGAGGAACCCGTCTCCGACAAAACTCGTAATCTCGCCGCCATTCTTGTTGAACGGCGCGGCGATTGCATCGAAAAACTCGTTGAGCGTGTCGATATAGACCTGCCTGCCCGCCTTTTCGGCAAGGTCCGTCGATTGTCGCATGTCGCCCATGACGAGCACAGCGCGAATGGTCTCTCCATCCCCGCGACGAATCTGGCCGGATAACACGCGCTTGCCAGCATTGCCGCCAAGATAGGTGGTGACCATATTGTCTGCGAGCTTGCCGAGCACCGCCATCTTTGCGGCGATTGCCAGGCTGTTCTGGATATTCAGCAATGTCTCCACCACGTCGTCACCGAAGCCGCCGGGGATATCTGTGGTCCAAGAGCCGACCATACCCTGACTGTTGCCATCGCCGAAGGATTGCACGAAGGCGAGATAATCGGTGGCTCCGATTTCCTTCAATTCATCGAAAACCGGGAACTCCGATGGCGCAGATGGGTCGATCTGACGACGCAGATATTGCAGGTTGTTGCTAAGCAGATGGAAATAGGGGCTCGTGAGAAACCGCTCTGCATCCTTCTCGCTGGTGGAAGCACGAAAACCCTCGATTTCCATGCCCTTGCCGCGTATCCAGGTGAAGCCGAGCGCGTCGTAAAGCGGATGCAACATCGAAAAACTTAAATGGACGCGCATCAGCGGCACGCCAGCCGCCGCCAACCTTTCACAAAATCCTTCGGCCAGAGTTTCGAGGCTTGCGCCATTGAGCGCAGATTGTTGTAGCCAGTGTAAAACCGGGCTGAGCAATGTTTCGGAAATAGGAATCCGGGGGACATCCATCGCTTGTTATTCTTTCTAGCCGTCAGCCATGTCATGGCCGGTCGTCAGCAAATCATTGCGACCAATATAGCGTGTTATCGTGGCAAAGCCAGTTTCACTAAAGTAAAATCGCTCGGTTTCCGGTGAACATATAGTTACCCCTCGGCGGCGTCCTTGACAGCTGGCCCGTAAATCCGCCACTGAAGGATATCAATTGCCGGAGAGCTATGATCTTGACCGACTCTGCCCCGCTTCATGGGAACCTGTTTTCAGCTATCGCCAATCGCTCGGCGCGCGTGGGGGTTATCGGCCTCGGCTATGTTGGCTTGCCTCTGGCGATGACCATCGCCAACAGCGGTTTCAGCGTCATAGGGTTCGATATCGACCCCGGCAAGATCGTCATGATAGACGATGGCAAATCCTATATCGAAGCCGTGTCCGATACGGTGCTGGGGCGTCATGTTGGTGAAGGCCGTTTCAGTGCGACGACTGACTTTTCAAGTCTCGGCGATTGCAATGTCATCATCATTTGTGTTCCGACGCCGCTGACCAAACAGCGGGACCCCGATCTGTCATTCGTCGTCAAAACCTGTGACGCGATTGCCAGAACGTTGAAAGCCGGTCAGCTGATCGTGCTGGAATCCACCACCTATCCCGGCACCACCAATGAGGTGGTACGGCCTGTTCTGGAAAACACGGGCCTGCGTTCCGGCGTGGATTTCTTCCTCGGCTTTTCGCCAGAACGCGAGGATCCCGGCAACCGCGATTTCGAGACCTCAAGTATCCCGAAGATTGTCGCCGGTGATGGCCCAGAGGCCTCGCAACTTATGACCGCCTTTTACGGAGCTGCGGTCAAGACTGTCGTTCCGGTCTCATCCAATGCCACCGCCGAGGCGGTAAAGCTGACGGAAAATATCTTCCGGGCAGTCAATATCGCTCTCGTCAACGAATTGAAGGTCGTCTACGAGGCCATGGGCATCGATATTTGGGAAGTGATCGAAGCCGCAAAGACTAAGCCGTTTGGCTACATGCCGTTTTATCCGGGGCCGGGACTTGGCGGTCATTGCATTCCCATCGATCCGTTCTACCTGACCTGGAAATCGCGCGAATATGAATTGCCGACGCGTTTCATCGAACTTGCCGGTGAGATCAATTCGGCTATGCCGCGTCATGTCGTCGACCGTCTTGCCGAAGCGCTTGATCGCCGTCACGGAAAAGCCGTCAGCCGCTCGAGCGTGTTGATAATCGGCCTCGCCTACAAGAAAAATGTTCCCGATATCCGCGAAAGCCCGTCGCTTAAACTGATCGAACTGATTGAGGCCCGTGGCGGAACGACCGATTATCACGATCCCTTCGTCTCAACGATCCCGCCCACGCGCGACTATATCGAACTTCGCGGTCGCGCCTCGGTCGAGCTGACCGAAGAGGTTGTCAGAAATTTTGACGCTGTGCTGATCGCCACCGATCACGATCAGATCGACTATCAGGCGCTGGCCAAATGGGCGCCGTTGATCGTTGATACCAGAAATGCGTTCGGACGCCGCGCCATCAGCGGCGATAATATCGTCAAGGCATAGTCACCCTCAGGTCGGGTCGCAACCGTGCATCATCGGTCGCGGTCGACTTTATGTCCGCCGTTGTATAAGCGGACGTCTCGGACATTTGCAGATTGAAGAACAGATCATGAGTCGTCTCGACAGTTTCATCCGCCGTCTTTGCGCCCAGCGTGATATCCTGAACAGCATTGCGGACGATGTCCGCGCAATTCCCGGAACGATCATGGAGCTTGGTCTCGGCAATGGCCGCACATATGATCATATCAGGGAGCTGTTTCCGGATCGCCGGATTATCGCTTTCGATCGCGTGGCCCGTTCTTTCGAAAGTTCGACACCTCAGGGCGACAATCTGGTCGTCGGTGAGATCAAGGACACGATTGGCGATTATCTCGGCATCGAGGCAGCGCTCGTGCATGCGGATATCGGCACTGGCCATGAAGATCTGGATGCACTGACCCTAACATGGCTCCCCGACGCTGTGGCCTCGCTCCTGAAACGTGGCGGCATAGCCGCCTGCGGATTGCCGCTCGAACATCCTGAATTGACGCCCATGCCTCTACCGCAGAGCGTCGCCGCGAACCGCTATTTTCTTTATCGCCGTCGTTAGCAACATTAAAGCTGTGCAGTTTGCGGCACTAAGTTCTCTCAACCATTGTTATCCCGCTTTTAAGTGAGGCGAGATACTTCCATTTTGCTGCGAACGCACTACAAATATACTGGCAAAAGCGGAGGAGGTTTCGCGAATGCATAGGTATAGACAGAGCGATTGACCGCGTTGGCGCGATAGCAGCACGGCCCGGCGGGCCATCGATCTCAAAACGGGACTTCATGGAAAAGAACCTCGCTCGCTATATCTGGTCCACGACACGCGCCCAGCAAGCCTGGATCCTCTTTGTCGTCGCCGTGTCGATGATCCCCTATTTTCTCTCGTTCGATCTGCCTAAGCAGATCATCAACGGCCCCATTCAGGGCATAGGGTTCGAGAAGCCTGGCGCCACACAGACTTTCATGCGCATCACCTATGATTTCCCGATCCTGGGCGAGGTGGTGTTCTTCAACGGGCTGCAGCTTACCCGCATCCAGATGCTGATCGGCCTCAGCATGGTTTTCCTGCTGCTGGTCGTAATCAACGGGCTCTTTAAGCTCTATATCAATACCTATAAGGGCAGGCTTGGCGAACGGATGCTACGCCGCATCCGTTTCGAGCTGGTGGACCGGGTGCTGCGTTTCCCGCCATTCCATTTCAAACGCGTCCGCTCGGCGGAAATCGCCACCATGATCAAGGACGAAGTCGAGCCGCTTGGAGGCTTTACCGGCGACGCCTTTGTGCAGCCAGCGCTTCTCGGCGGGCAGGCCCTCACGGCGCTCGTCTTCATTCTGATGCAGAATTTCTGGCTCGGCATGATCGCGGCGATCATTGTTGCCGCGCAGGGCATTATCATTCCGCGGATGCGAAAGCGGCTTCTGGAACTGGGGCGCCAGCGTCAATTGTCGGCGCGGGAACTTTCGGGCCGCGTCGGCGAGATCGTTGACGGCATCAGCGCCATTCACAGCAACGATACGTCGAATTTCGAGCGGGCCGATATCGCCAACCGGCTGGGGCACATCTTCTCTATCCGCTATGATCTTTATCAGTGGAAATTTCTGGTCAAGTTCATCAACAATTTTCTGGCTCAGGTCACACCGTTTCTGTTCTACATGATCGGCGGTATTCTGGCGCTTCAGGGTAGGCTCGATATCGGCCAGCTTGTTGCCGTCATCAATGCCTATAAGGACCTACCGGGTCCACTCAAGGAACTGATCGACTGGGACCAGAACCGCCAGGATGTGCAGGTCAAGTATGCACAAGTGGTCGAGCAGTTCAGCGTCGATAATCTCATCGCCCCGAAGGTGCAATCGGTCCACTATGACACTGTTCCTGCGCTCGATCAGCCGGTCGTCATCAGCAATGTCACGGTGCAAGACGACAGCGGCGCGCCGATTCTGGAACATGTCAGCCTGGAGCTGAAGCCGACCGAGACCGTCGCGCTGATCGGGCCTGCGGGCAGTGGCAGCGATGTATTTGCCGAACTGTTGGGCCGACTCGTCTGGCCTGCAACCGGGCGGGTCGCCATCGACGGTCATGATCTACTCGAAATGCCTGAATCGGTCACCGGGCGGCGCATCGCCTATGCGTCGGGTGATGGCTATTTCTTCAGCGGTTCCCTACGCGACAATCTGCTTTACGGGCTCAGACATGCGCCCCTGACCAAGGTAGCCTATGAAGGCGATGACGCGAAAAAACGGCAATGGCAAATTGCCGAGGCGCGCCGGGCGCGAAATCCCGATTTCGATCTTAATAGCGACTGGGTGGATTACGCGGCGATGGGCATTTCGGGACGGGACGGGCTCTACGCCGTCGTGCGCCCCATCCTCGACGCAGTGATGGTCACCCATGACATTTTCGATATAGCGCTTCTGTCGAAGGTCGATACGGTTGCGCATCCGGAATTCATCTCCCGCATCGTGGAACTCCGGCAGGCGTTACGTAAGCGGCTTGACGGCGGTGATATGGCGGCGTTGGTCATTCCCTTTGAGCCGGATGTCTATAACGCGCAGGCGACGGTGGGTGAAAATCTGCTGTTCGGCGTGCTCGACCGCTCCTCCATGACCATCCGGCAACTGGCGGCGCATCCGTTTTTCCGCGAGGTAATCGGCGAGGACGATCTTCTCGCCGATCTTTACGCCATGAGCCTCGAAATCGCTGAAAACGCTATCGAGCTTTTCCGCGATCTGCCGCCCGACCACCCGTTCTTCCAGCAACTGACATTCATGCGTCCGGAAGACATTCCCGAATATGAGACGCTTTTGCAGCGGGTGAAGGGGCTCAGTGTTGATGCGGTTTCGGACGAAGACCGCGTCAACATCGTACGTCTCAGCTTCTCCTATATTGAGCCACGGCATCGTTTCGGCCTTCTGACCGACGCGTTGAAGGCCAAGATTCTCAAGGCAAGAACACGTTTTCTGCGCGATACGCCGGACGACCTGCGCGCCGTGATCGAGCCTTACGAACCGGACCGCTTCATCAAGCACGCCACGCTGCTCGACAATCTGCTGTTTGGCAAGACCAGCTATGGACAGATGAATGCGTCGGACAAAATCCGGTCGATCCTCATCGATCTCTTCGAGGAAACGGGCCAGCAGCGCACAATCCTGATCATCGGGCTTGATTTTGATGTCGGCTCGGGCGGCAAGCGACTGACCAGTGTGCAGCGCCAGAAAATCAATATGGCGCGAGCGCTGCTTAAACATGCTGATTATGTCGTGTTCAACCGGCCGCTGCCATCACTGGATCAGCGTATCCAGTATCAGATCGCTGGAAATATTATGCATACGCTGCATAAAGAAGGTCATAAACCCGCAATAATATGGGCATTGAGTAATTTTTCTCTCGCCAGAGATTTCGACCGCGTTATCGTGTTTGATCATGGACGGGTGGTTCAGGATGGCACCTATGAGGCGCTGATGCAGGAGGATGGACCGCTTAAGGATTTGCTGTCGTAAGGCGGGATGAAAGGGAAGATCGATGTTGTTGAAGGATGAAGTCGAAATGCTGCGGCGCATGCCGTTCTTTGCTGGTATAGAACCGGCGAAGCTAAAGCTTCTCGCCTTCACCTCTGAGCGCGTGACTTTCAAGCCCGGTGAGACGCTGTTCCATCAGGGCGACATATCCGATGCCGCCTATGTGATCCTTCTGGGTGGTGCGGATATTCTGGTCGATTCACCGGGCGGCCCCATTAAGGTTGCCGATGCACAGCCCAATTCCATCGTCGGAGAAATTGGCATTTTGTGCGATATGGGGCGCACCGCGACGGTGAGAGCAGCGACGCCTTTGGAGACCTTGCGCATCAGCAAGGAGCATTTTACGAAAATCCTCGGTGACTATCCGGAAATGGCCATCACGATCATGCGGGAATTGGCGAAGCGGCTCGGCCAGACCACCGCAGAACTGACGCAGGAGCGTAGCCGCAACCAGAATATGCACTAATTGAAAGAAGGTTTTGGCGCGATGCTGGCGGTCCGAAACATCGCTCTGTTCATTTGGCTGTCGCGGAGTTGATAATAGTTTAATCCGCTGGCGGACGATGATTGTATCGTGGAATAAGCTGGCTTTGTTAAATCCCTTTCGTAAGTTACTATCGAGTGAGCCAGCCGCGTTCTGAAAAACTTCTTTGTTAGATGAGTAGGAACGCCTAAGCCAAACGCTGAAAAGCATTTGTCAAATGGCCAGCGGACTAAACTATTGAAAAGCTTTTACTTCATCATTGAATGCAGCGTTGCGGGGGAGTTTTATGAGGCCGTTTCGCGCAGTTGTACTGGTATTTTCGGTGGTTGTGGGATGTGCCGGGCCTCGCGCTGTCACTGGATTGGGTACGGCTGAGCAGTCTTATTCGCGGTCAGGCGATGTGGTTCCTCTCATGGTTGCTACGGTTCGGGATCGTTCAGACGACCCAGAAATCGCCTATACACGCGCGCGTTCGGATGCGCTGAAGTTCTCCACCATAGATGTTCGCATTCCACACAATCACCGGCCCGGATCGGTGGAAACGTCTGCGTCCAGGCCAGATCCCCGACGGCAGTTCAGCGCAACCAACTATTTGAGCCTTCCAAATGGAGAGGCCATGGTTCGTGAAATCAACCGGCGATTATCCGAGCGGCCTGCATCGCAGCGCGAAGTGTTTATCTTCGTTCACGGCTATAATAACAATTTCGCAGAGGGGCTTTTTCGCAACGCCCAGATCGTGCATGACTATGACGTTGGGTCTTTACCCGTTTATTTTTCATGGGCTTCAGCCGGTGCACTGACACGTTATCTGTATGATCGTGACAGCGCGCTCATTGCCAGAGATGGACTGGCTGAGACGCTTCAACTTGTGGCGCGCTCAAAGGCGACCGGGATCATTGTCGTCGGTCATTCAATGGGGGCGGTTGTCGTGATGGAAGCGCTGAGAACCCTTTCCATCCGCGATCAGAGAAAGGTGCTTGAGCGGATCAAGGGGGTGCTTCTTGCTGCGCCAGACCTCGACCCCGATCTCTTCAGAAGCCAGGTGAATGATATTAGTCATTTGCCGCGACTGGTCTGCCCCCTGAAAAGTGATCCTTCATGAAGTATGGCTTATGAGCCTCAGAAGGACATTGAAATGGCAGCGAAAAGACACAAGGCAGAAGAGATAGTCACGAAGCTCCGTCAGGTTGACGTGTT
>Ga0180219_1001565_pt1 | contig 14574 bp, 14 predicted proteins | sample eDN3rd30CBELigMG_FD_151338 | JGI IMG/M metagenome (GOLD analysis project Ga0180219, IMG submission 151338) | Enriched Miracle-Growth compost microbial communities from Emeryville, California, USA - eDNA 3rd pass 30_C BE-Lig MG (version 2)... ...
GTCCCCAAGACACGCTAGTGCTCTCAATCGGAATCCCTCTGCAATGACACATGGAGTCATCTGCTCCCGATTGAACCATCGGGCCTTTGCGAAGGTAGCCGCCGTTCCGTCGTCATTGCTATAGGAGGCGTCCGAACGATTCACGCCTCATCTCTCACTCAACGCTGGGTCAGAATCATCAGCGCAGTGGATCACAATCGCTGGAATTGAGTGTCAGCATCAATGGAATACACATAGGACAAGGCTACCCAGTTGAAGGTCGCGAGTTAGCTGGGTTTTGTGGGCTGTCCTGCACTTCCTCGGACAATCTTGGACTACGGGCGTAAACGCTTCCCAAGCTCATGGCGTGGGTTCGATTCCCGTCGCCCTCTCCACCCGGCAATACGCTCGAATCGTCAAAGCTTGGGTGAAAGCGATTGGCCTGGATCCTTCCATGTATGGCACGCACACGATGAGACGTACGAAGGCATCGCTGATCTATCGCAGAACAAAGAACTTGAGAGCAGTACAGCTCCTGCTCGGCCATACGAAGCTTGAGAGCACGGTGCGATACCTAGGGATTGAGGTCGATGATGCATTGGAGATGGCGGAGCAGACTGAGGTCTGACGACCAACGGCGACGGTCGGGGCATGACCGTCGCTATCCGACCCAAAGCTGCAACTGGTGATCGACAGTAACCGGCCAGTAGCAGTGATCCCGTGACCACAAATTCAGGGGTTACTCATACTGGCACTTAGGTAGTTTCATTTGGCCATCCCTATAGGTTTGGCAGTACCGTCTCGTCCATCATCCCCTATACACCTTTTGTTTTTGATCCGGCAGTACGGTAGGCAGCCTGATGGCTAAATGATTTCGCACCGGTTAGGCTGATGCCCATCTGCAGGGAGGGACGCATGAGTCAGTACCTTTTGAGCTTCGCCAGAAGTCATCTGGACGGCAAAACAGACGGCTACTTGGCACTTCTCTGGTGCATGTACAAGGCCAATCAGGAACGGGGACGCTATTCAGAGCACATCAAGGCGTATCTCACCTCTGCAGCTGACCAAATGCTGAAAATGGACTTCCAGCGCATTGGTGCCCGGTTCAAGAGGGTGTTAGACGCCAAGCCTGAGCTTGATTGGGTTGCGCCATCCGGCCTCAGCCCGCTGGCCTATTTGCAGGTCAAGAATTTCAGGGGCTTTGGTGAGTTGTCTGCTGAGGACAAAGGTACTCATCTTCGATTCAGTAAGATCAAGAACATCTTCTACGCCCCCAACGGAGGTGGTAAGTCGTCGTTGTGCGAAGCGCTGGAGTATGGCACTACCGGGCACATCAAAGAGGCCGAGCGGCGTAAGACGAAGGTTAAGCCCTATATTTCGAGGGGAGGGGCCAAGGTATCCCTCTCTCTGATCGATAGGGACAATGTACCCGTAACCCGAAGCGTGGCTTGGTCGAGCTGCTTCATTGACCGTAACCGCCTCCAAGAATTTTCATTGCTCGGCTCGAAGGATACGGGCAGTGCCGAAAGTGACGTCGTGGCTACCCTGTTTGGCCTCGAAGAATTCCAAGAAGTCATTTCGAGGTTTGTGAAGCCTGAAAGCTTCAACCTCACCGCATTTCTTCGCCAAGAGCAGACGGAGGCGTTGGCCAAGATCGACGTAGACCGAGCCAGCCTGATTGAGGAGCGCCAGGGCATCCTCGCCAAGATTGCCCAGATCAACGAACAGGTCTGTGTACTTCTTGATATTCCCCGAGACCAGCAGGCTGTCGTGTGGGCACGGTTTGCACGGATAAAAAAGCTCATTGAAAACAAGATTCGTACGGCGGAGCGACTGAAACTCGCAGAGGCGCCGGCCATAGACTCGTTGTCTCGCATCGAACGCGCTGGGCGCGTTGCTCGCTATTTCCTTGCTCGAAAGGCGAAAATTGAAGCCTCGTTCCTAAGGGCCGCATCGGCCGTGAACTACCGGGCTATCTACACCGCGATACAAGCCCTCGGGCAAGCTGAAGAGGGGGATGCCTGTCCAGCCTGCTCCACACCGATGCACAGGGTCACGGAAAACCCTTTCAAGAAAGCGCAGCGCGAGCTTCAGGCCTTGGGAGGGGTGGATCGTCTGAATAACGCTCAGCAGCGCAATGATCGCCGTATCGTTCAAATGGCCTCGGATATTGCCGCGGGGCTTACAGGCATTGAAAAGAACAGCCGGCTGGGCGTGCCTTGCTCTCTGCACTTGGACGACCTCCAGACCGCAACGGCGCAGTTTCAGATTGCATCTGACAGGGCTGCGCTTGCGGTGGAGGTGCTTCACCACTTCATGGCGCTTCTTTCTGATGACACCACCGGAATTGCCGCGTACCTAGACGCTTGCATCGAGAGGCATGAGGTAGTGGCTCAAGCCGGTGCAGAGATCAAACGTCTGGAGGATGAAGCCGCTGCACTCCAGCAAAAAATTGACGATATCAGAGGGTTGTCTGCAGAGAAAACGACCAGTCAGCAGTTGTTCAAGGTCTCGGGCAGCAAGATCGCAAAGCTCATGGAGCGCAGGTCTATCCTTCAGAACGACGATGCCGACACTTCGCGATTCAATGCCCTAATTCGTGAGTTGCAGGTGGAGTACGGCAATCTCTATCGAGACCTACTGCACTACAAGCTTTCCCTTGAAAAGGCACGCATCGCAGGGATCGAGACGAAAGCGGCCGAGTACTACAAGGCCATTAATGATCATGACGATGAGCACGAGCGGATTGACTCCATCCTCTTTGACAAGGCCAACGACAGCTACCGGATCAGGATCATCAACGCAGATGGAACGTCCCAGGATGCCTTCTCGGTCTTGAGCGAAGGTCACCTTCGTGCCCTAGGACTTTCGCTCCTGCTGGCGATGGCCGAGAAGAACAAATTTCCTCTGATTGTGTTCGACGACGTCGTCAATGCGATCGATAGTGATCACCGCTCGAATATCATTGACTTGTGTTTCTCCGATCCATACCTAAAGCGCACTCAGATGGTGGTGACCACACATGATCGCTTGTTCTGGGAGCGGTTCTGCATCATCGCAGAACGGCACCCGCAGGCCGATCAGCATTCCAGCTGCGTCCTCACCTATACGAACAAGGGGATTGTCGCGGTCGACCACGCCGGCGGGTTCCAGGGTAAAGTTAACGAGGCGTTGCGCGTATACGATGTTCGCCAGGCCTTGATCTACTGTCGGATCTGGTTCGAATCCAGCGTGGTTGAATATTGCCTCGAAAATGCGCTGACGGTCACGGCTCAGTTCGGCAAATCTCAGCTGAAGAAAAACGCCTATCTGCAGATCAGTCTAGAGAAAACTTTCTCCCTAGTTGAGCCATACCTCGCCTATGACCTCAAGCATTTCAATCTAATCAAAAATGACCTTGTAAATTGGAGTGGGCAGAATCAGGAGCATCACGCGTTCGACGAGGTGAGCCTGAATTTCGTGCACTCGAAGACCAGTAAGGAAGTGGTCAAGATCTACGATGCGATCCGCCTCCTCGAATGCCAGCTTTTCCCCAAGAAAAAGCAAGAGACCTGCGAGGCCTTTCTAGAAGACGTGAACAAAAGGATAGACGACTGGGTTGTCAGAATCGGCAAGCTTGATAAGGCCCCTGCGCACAAGCAGCAGGAGGCTCAGCAACGGCTGATTCGGCTACGCAGGCGTGGCGAGGAGCTTGCCGAGGAGCTCGCATATATCGCAGTGTGTCTGGCCAATACGGCCCAACCGAGCACCCAACACAATGTCGAGCACTAGCCACCACATAATCGTTAAGACTTAGGCTTAACCAGCACTAAATCAGACTCCTCAACGCCTATTCGCAAGTGAAGCTCTGGAGTTGACTCTTCCGGTATGCCTTCAAGCATCAAAGCATTCTTAGCTTGCTTGAAAGCATTGGGGATTGACTTTCCGAAGCCAATTGCGGAATAAAATTGTGCGGAAAATACACGGGCCGCTGTGTCGCCAATTGCCTGATTCATCCCAATTGCAGCATCCACATATTGCGTACATTCGGCGGCTTGGTTGTATGAGTGGCAAGTGTTAAAGAATACAAGACGAACTGATTCATAGAGCTCAAAAGTGCCGACGATGCTTGCGAGAGAAACGAAAGATGCATCACCGTTGCGATCCTGCAGAACCAGTTCGTCCTGGTTAGTCCCGTGCCCGCTAAAGTGAACAATTGTAGGCTCCAGCTCATTCATATACTGCAATATGTCGCCGGGTCTCAACGCCCAGCGCGACTCCAGTTTTACCGCGTCGCGATGGTCTGAAAGACGAATCTTCTGCTGTATCTCTCTAACCTCTTCATCCAGAAGGAGCCTGCGATTAGAGGCTGTTGCAGGATCCGTAGCGAAGAACGCGACTACAATTTCCTCAGGTAAAGCGCTCAGTTGATCTACACGCGCAATAGTTTCGCGATGAAGCCATTCGTGGTGCGTCAAGCTAGATTCCACTGCACGAAATTGTCTTTGTTGAGCATCCTGCTGACGTTTCTGCTCGTCATTCCTTTTCTTGAACGCTTTTGCCTCCTCGCTATCCAGCCGCCCTTGAGCACCTACGAGTTTCTTCTGTTCGTCCGCAATTTTTTTCTCTAGTTTCGCAACCTCACGCTCATGCTTGGCTTGGTCATCGGCGTACCGACTAGCTTCGCGCAACTTGGTTTGAAATGTTGATGTAGAACTGGCCTTGCTCGCTGCGGATTGTGCGTTAAGTGATTTCTTCCCTGCGTCTGCTGCCTTTTGCACCTCTCGCGCTTTTTGTTCCATCAAATTAGCAATTCCAGACCGAATCTGAATTACTTGGCGCCTGTACATGTCTATGCTCATGCACTATCCCTTGTGGTCTTGGTTCCGTTCAAAAGGCATGCTGTCATCAGCTTCCTCGGTCTCACGTTGCGACATAAAAGGATCGGGCCTTGGCGTAACCGTCTGTAAAGACGAACCATCCTTTATCGTCCTCGCTCACCTGATATCTGTTCTGGCAGTAGGTCAGCGGCTTGAACATGACTAGTGCCTTTCGTGTGCTGGCCAGACGATGCCACAGTTTCGCCGAGCTAACCACCAACAGCATGGCCGACTCGCTCTTGAGTTTAGAGCGCTCGATGACCGCTCCTCGCCGATAGCCGCCTTCCTCGGCGGTATCGTGATCTGAGCACCCTTCCATTGTTTCCGCGTAGCGACTAGCCTCGCCCTCCAGTTGGCGATGTTCAGCCGATAGCTACCCAGGAAGTCTGATGCCGTTTTATCTGCAATTCGAACAGGTCGATGTATTTGCCGAGCATCCCTACGAGGGTAATGCGCTGGCCGTAGTAGTGGGGGCCGACGAGCTGACAACCGAGCAGATGCAGGCGTTTGCCCGCTGGACGCAACTCAGTGAAACCACTTTTCTGCTAAGACCTGAAGCGCCAGAGGCGCATTACCGCGTACGCATCTTTACCCCGCTACGGGAGTTACCCTTCGCCGGCCACCCTACCCTGGGGAGTTGCGAGGTATGGTTGAAACAGCAAGGTAACCACGAGCACGTTGAGATCATTCAAGAGTGTTCGGCTGGCTTGATTCGTGTGCGCAAGCAGGGCCGTTATTTGGCTTTCTCCGCTCCACCGCTGCTGCGCAGCGGCCCGTTGGACGCGAAGACGCTGAATCGGATCGAGCAGGGGCTCGGTCTTGCTGCGGGACAGATCTTGGCTAGCCAATGGGTGGACAATGGTCCTGGCTGGGCGGGCGTGTTGCTGGCCAGTCGTGATGAGATCCTGGCGATCAAACCCGATTACGCCGCACTGCAGGGGCTGAATGTCGGCGTCATTGCTCCTTGGGCAGGACTCGAGGCTGAAGCAGATGTGGAGGTCAGAACTTTCATGGGGGAGGAATGCAACGAGGACCCGGTCACGGGAAGTCTCAATGCAGGACTGGCTCAGTGGCTGGTCGGCGCAGGCATCCTTCGTGATCGGTATACGGTCAGCCAGGGTACGGTTATGGGGCGCCGAGGTCGGTTACAGATCGAAGGCGTCAACGGGACGATCTGGGTGGGTGGGGAAGTACAGCACTGTATTTCGGGAACGGCTGTCTTCTGACGAGCCGGACAGAACGGACTATGAAGGAGAGGGAGAGCGGGGGGCTTACCCGAACCTGCGTCTGTGGCCGAAAGCTATCGCTCAACCTGTCGAAATCAACGGGCCAGAAAGCCACGGCATAGTGGTTTTTCCTACGGGTGAAAGGTTTGCTTCCGGCGGTGGATTCAACCGGGGCGGCGGCTACTACGTGATGGCCTGGCATGCGAAGAGGACGGGGCCGGGGACCTTGGCAGGATCAATCCAGCGACCTCTGAAGGCATGAAAAAGGGCATCCTGATGGATGCCCTTTCGTATTTCTGAGAGTCGCAGCGATGCTGGAGCGCCTTGGGGTCAGAATCCTGCTCTGTGAGCCGCCGCGTTGTGCCACAGGCAGGGCTGGGGTGAAATGATGAATTGTTGTGGTAGCCGGGGTTCGTGGTCGTTGGCCTGATTCAACGGCTTTGCATCGGAGGCCGCGATCCATGCCCCAGGGCTAGTCAGCCGCCGCAGCCATGTCCGCATTGGCAGCCATCTTTCTTGCGCAGAATTTCGTAGAGATCGTCCTTGAGCTGCAGCTTCTGCTTCTTCAGTGACTCGATGGTGTCATGGGTTGCGGGAGTGATGCCCGCCTCCATGTTCTTGATCTCCTGGTCGAGCTCGTTGTGGCTATGGAAGAGCTTTGCAAAATGCGGATCTTCGGTCTTCAGACGAGAAATCTTTTCGCGGAACTCGGGAAACATGAGGGTTCTCCAGGGGCGTGAAAAAAGCACTTTGCGGGATACGAACCTGGCCAGTGTTGAGGTAGATCACTGAAGGCGTCACCCGAAAGGGCGTGTTCGCTCCTGGCCGATTACTGCCCTTGCGAGACGGTTGGGGAAATGGGAAGCCCTACCTGGCGCTACTCTGCCGATTCATCATCCGCTCGACGATGCCCCAGTAGTTCACGGGCACCAGGCGTTCGATGATCGAAAGTATCAGCGCATCCATGCCGACGATGACCCGTGCGCGATCGTTCTCGATGCCTTTGAGGATGATGCCGGCCGCCTTGGTTGCAGGCATGCGCAGCAGGCGGTTCATCTCCTTGCGCTGGCGTTCGATCTCGCTCGGATCGATATCTTTCGGCGCCTTGGCGTTGGTGGCGATGGCGGTGGCGATGCCGCCGGGGTGGACGACCATCATGTCCACGTTGCTGCCGCGCAGCTCATGGCGCAGGGCGTTGCTGAAGCCGCGCACGGCGAACTTGCTTGCGCTGTATGCGGCCTGGCCGGGCGGAGAGACCAGGCCGTAGAGGCTGGAAACGTTGACGATCTTGCCGGGGACGCCGTTGCGATGAAGCACTGGCAGGAAGCCGCGGGTGATGTCGACCACGGCCTGGAAGTTGATCGCCATGAGCCAGTCGAAGTCCTCCTCGCTCACTCGGTCGAAACTACCGCCGATGGCAACGCCGGCGTTGTTGATCACCAGGTGAACCGTCTGGTGCGCCTGCAGCACCTGTTCCGGGAGCTTGCGAACGGCATCCCTTTCCGCTAGGTCGACTACGTGGAGGCTGACATGGCGGCCATTGCGGGGGAGGCGGGCAAGGGTCTCGCGCAGGCCTGCCTCGTCCCGGTCGACCAGCGCCAGATGGCAGCCCTTGCCGGCGAGCTGCTCCGCCAGGGCGCGCCCTATGCCGCTTGCTGCCCCTGTGAGCACGGCAACCTGATTATCGAGCTTCATGATTATTGTCCTGAGTGGCGCTGGATGTGGTCGGCGATCAATTGGGAGAGCTGGTGCGCCTGGAACGCGTCGATCTGATGGCGCATGCCGCGGATCACCCGGTGGGTGGCGTGAGGAATCGCGCGGGCCGTGGCTTCACCACCGCTGGGGTGAACCATTCGGTCCAGGTCTCCGTGGAGCACCAGGCTGGGGGCGCTGATGGTTTTCAGGTTCGCCGTGCGATCGCCCGACCTGAGGATCGCGCCGATCTGCCGGGACAGCGCCTTGGCATCGGCGCGTTCGCCGTTGCGCACCCAGGCCAGCGCGGAGTAGTCCCGCCACTGGGCCAGTGCATCCGGCGCGCTGGCATCGCCGATGTGGCTCATCATCGCGGCATAGCTGGCCACGGCTTCGTCCCGGGTCTTCGGCGCCTTGGCCCGCGACAGGCGCCAGAGCGTCGAGTAGGCGGGCTGGCCGACGCGCCGGTTGCCCGTGGTCGAGAAGATCGACACCAGCGACTTCACCCGGCTCGGATGGCGGTAGGCGAGGGTCTGGGCGATCATCCCGCCCATGGACATGCCGACCAGGTGGGCGGCGCCGATGCCCAGGTGTTCGAGTAGCTGGGCAGTGTCGTCCGCCATCTGTTCCAGGCCGTAGCAGCCGTCCGGGGCCTTGCCGCGCAACTGCTGGAACTGGCTCGGATGGGGCGTCGAACTGCGGCCGGAGCGTCCGGCGTCGCGGTTGTCGAAGCAGATGACGCGCAAGCCGCTCTCGGCCAGGCGCTCGATCAGCGCGGCGGGCCAGTACACCATCTGCAAGCCGAGCCCCGCGACCAGGACCAGGGCAGGCGATGCCTCGCTGCCGTGTGCCGAGTAGCAAAGACGCAGGCCGTTGGGCAGGGTCGCGAAGCGTTCGTCGTGCCGGGCCAGGCTCATGCGCGTGCTCCTGCTGCCTTGCCGGGGGCGAACTCCAGGGCCGGGTCGTCGATGCGGCCCTTGCGGAACACCTTCACGTCGGCGGCGTAGTTCCAGGACATGGACCAGGGCTGCGTGCGGCCTTGCCGGGGGAGCTTGTCGAGGGAGCGCTGGACGTAGCCGGCGCCGAAATTCAGCAGCGGCTCGGTCTTCATCGACGGATCGGCCCTGGGGGTGCAGACCTCGTAGCCGCGCTTGTGCATGTAGCCGAGCAGCCGCGTGAAGTGCTCGCACAGCAGGCCGATCTTCAGCGTCCAGGACGAGGAGGTGTAGCCGATCGCGATAGCGAAGTTGGGGATGCCGCTGAGCAGCATGCCCTTGTAGGTGACGCACTGCGACAGGGGAACCGCTCGGCCGTCGATCTTCGGCTGGATGCCGCCCAGCGGCAGCAGGTTCAGGCCGGTGGCGGTGACGATCAGGTCCGCTTCGAGATGCTCTCCCGAGCGAAGCTGGATGCCGCTCTGGGTGAAGCGTTCGATGTGGTCGGTGACGATCGAGGCCTTGCCCGAGGAAATGACCTGGAACAGATCTCCGCCGGGCACTGCGCACATGCGCTGTTCCCAGGGGTTGTAGGGCGGGTTGAAGTGAACGTCCACCGGATAGCCTTCCGGGAGCATCCGGGTATTCAGCTTGCGGATGATCGCGCGGGCCTTGTCGGGGAAGCGTTGGCAGAAGGCGTAGACCCAGCGCTGCTTGGCGATGTTGAAGCGGCGTGTCAGGGCGAATGCCAGGTCCACGCCCAGCCACGGGCGGAGCCGGCGAGCGATCGGGTCTTGCGCGGGGACCGGCAGCACGTAGGTCGGCGTTCGCTGCAGCATGGTGATATGCGCGGCTTGCGAAGCCATCGAGGGGATCAGGGTGACCGCGGTGGCGCCGCTGCCGATGACGACCACGCGCTTGCCGCGGTAGTCCAGGTGCTCCGGCCAATGCTGGGGGTGCACGATCTGCCCCTGGAACTTGTCCTGGTCCGGGAAGTCGGGTGCGAAGCCCTGGTCGTAGCGGTAGTAGCCGGCGGCGGTGAACAGCCAGCGCGCTTCGATAATCTGCGTCTCGCGGGTGTCTTCGCGGTGTACCGTGACCTGCCAGCGTTGCCGTTCGCTCGACCAGTCGGTGTCGGTTACCCGGTGCTGGAAGCGGATGTTCCGGTCGATGCCATTCTCGCGGGCGGTTTCGGCGATATAGGCCTTGATCGAGGCGCCGTCGGCGATAGCCTTGTTTTCCTTCCACGGCTTGAAGCCGTAGCCGAAGGTGAAGAGGTCCGAGTCGGAGCGGATGCCCGGATAGCGGAACAGGTCCCAGGTGCCGCCCAGGTCGGCGCGCGCCTCGACGATGGCATAGGATAGGTTCGGGCAGTCTTTCTGCAGGTGGTAGGCGGCACCGATGCCGGAGATGCCGGCACCGATGATCAGAACGTCGACTGAAGCGGGGCGGTGGTTTGTTGTTGTAGTCATCGAGTCGCACTCAGGTTGTGATAACGTTCGTTGTCAGTTAACTCTGAAGTGTGACAACGATTGTTGTCAAGGAGTGAAGTTTTGGCATGAGCGATTTACCTTCTCCCGCCGATGCGTCGGCGGAGCGCACCTATTCCGGCGTGTCAGTGTCCGAGCGTGCCGCCCAGCGGCGGCAGCGCTTCATCGAGGCCGGTATCGAGCTGTTCGGCACCGTGGGCTACCACGCCACCACCATGCGCACCCTCACGGCGGCGACGGGCCTGACCAACCGCTACTTCTACGAGTCCTTCACGACCATGGAGGACCTGCTGGCGGCTTGCTACGAACAGCTCATGGGCGATTACCGCGAACACCTGAACCGGGTGCTGGACGCAGGGGAGGGCGGCGTCGAGCCGCGCCTGCGCGCGGGGCTGACCTGCTTCTTCGAGGCCATGATGAATCCGCAGTTCGCCCAGGTGACCCACCGCGAAGTGCTGGGCGTCAGCCCGCGGGTCGACGAGCTGTACATCCGCTACATGGACGAATTCGCCGAACTGATGATGGAGCACCTGGAGCGTGCGGGCGTGCCCATCGCCGCCCATGACCCGCGCGAGATGGCGCTGGTGGGCGCCGCGCTGGCCGGCTCGGCCATCCATGCCGCCGCGGCCTGGATGCGTAGCGGCTACTCGGCGCCGATCGGGGTGGTGGTGGAAGCGACGCTGAAGATATTCCTCGGCACGGTGGGGCAGTTGCAGGCGCCGAAGAACTGAGGGCCGCCAGCGGCGCGGACAGCCTGATGCTGGGGCCCGGTGTAGAGGCTGCCCTGGGCCTGCGGGCCTGGGCCACCTGAAGGTCGCCTCCCGCCTTCGGTATCCGACGCTGAATCGCAAGTCATTGCTGACCTTGCAGGAAATAGGCGAACAACTCTGACTGGGTGTTGATGTTGAGCTTGCCGTAGATGTGGCGCTTGTGGGTTTTCACGGTGTCCAGGGAGATGCTCAGCCGTCTGGCAATTTCTTTGCTGGAGTGGCCGCCCAGCATCAGCTGGCACACATCGAACTCCCGGCTCGTCAGCAGCCCCCGTAGCGTTTCCAGGGTTTCCTGGTGGCCGGCCGCGGTGGTCGCGGGCTCTTCGAAGTGCATGCGCTGGCGCATCAGGGCGAGCACCCAGGGCTGCATCAGGCTCAGTTGCGCGATGTCCGTTTCGCTGAAGAGATGGCGTGCGCCAAACGACAGGCAGAGCATGCGTTGTTCATCGATCCGGCAGTTGTACTGGATCTCGTCCGCGACGATGTTCAGCCTGAAATAGCGCTGGTAGTAATCGGTTTGCTCGAAGCAGTCCGGGGCCACGTCTCGAAGGCGGAACAGCCCGGTCTGCGGCGCTTCGCAGTTGACCCGGTAGAACGGGTCGATCAGGTAGATGCCGCTGAGGTAGTCGCGGAACAAGGGGTCCGGCCCGCCGTCCAGCGCGGGCGATTCGGCCAGCAGGCAGGGGCGTTTGTCGACGAAGGCCAGGGCCACCCAGTTGTCGAAGGCGACCAGTTCCTCCAGGCGCCTGACGAGCAGGTGCCAGAAGTCCTCCTTGTCGATGGCGTCGATGAGCAGGCCGAAGGCCCTATACCAGGCGATCTCTTGCAGCGTAGGGGTCATCTCACTCTCCGGGGTTAACCACCCCGTGTAATTTTCACCCGCACCCGTGCCGCCATAATGCGTCTGGTTGACCGGTGCAGGACCGTGCGCCGGCGTCAGGAGAAAAACAATGAAGGTCGAACTTGCCCAGCTCGAAGGGCGCGATGGCGATACCGCTTATAACCTCGAACGCACTGTCCAGGCCATCGAAACGGCTGCCGACGATAGCCAGCTGCTGGTCTTTCCGGAAACCTACCTCACCGGCTTCCCCACCGTCGACAACGTGGCGCGCATCGCCGAGCCCCTGGAGGGCGAGGTCATCGCCGCGGTCCATCGGGCTGCCCGGCGGCGAGGGATATCGGTGGCCGTGGGCGTGGCGGAGGAGGACCAGGGGCGCTACTTCAACACCACCGTCCTGATCACCCCCGAAGAGGGCATAGCCCTGCGTTACCGCAAGACGCACCTGTGGTCGGGCGAGCGAGCGGTATTCGAAGCCGGGGACCGTCTGGTGACGGGGCTGTGGAAGGGTATCCGCGTAGGCCTGCTGGTCTGCTACGACATCGAGTTCCCCGAAACGGCCCGCGCGCTTGGCCAGTTGGGCGCCGAACTGCTGATCGTCACCAATGGCAACTTCGACCCGTTCGGCAGCACGCACCGTACCTGCATCATGGCCCGCGCCCTGGAAAACCAGGCCTTCGCCGTCATGGTCAACCGCGTCGGCGTCGGTGACGACGGCCTGGTGTTCGCCGGGGGCAGCGCGGTCGTCGACCCCTTCGGCGACATGCAGCTGGAGGCGGGCCGGAAGGAGGCGCGCCTGAGCACACGGCTCGACCTGGACCACCTGCGCCGCGTGCGCGAACCCTATATCTACGACCGCCACCAGCGCCTGCGCCTGGGCGGCCAGGTCATCGAGAACGGAACCCGCCGGGAACTGCTCATCCCCTAGGGCCGCCTCGGGCCCGGCTTCACCTTCCTTGCTGCTACTGCCAAACACCCAGCCGCCCAGAGCGGTTTCCAACAATCATTATTCGGAGTGGTCATGGCTCAACTCAAACGCACCCTATCCCTGGGCACCCTGGTGCTCTTCGGGGTAGGTCTTATGACACCCATCATCGTCCTCGGCACCTTTGGCATCCTGGCGCAATCGAGCGGCGGCCATGCTCCCATGGCCTACCTGGTCGCCCTGGTGGCCATGCTGCTCACCGCCCTGAGCTATGCGCACATGGCGCGTGCCTATCCGGTTTCCGGCTCGTCCTACAGCTATGTCCGCAAGGCGATCGACCCGCGGCTGGGGTTCATGACCGGCTGGGCGATCCTGCTCGACTACCTGTTCCTGCCCATGGCGATCTGGCTGATCGGTACCGCGTACCTGCATTCCGCCATGCCGGCGGTGCCGCAATTCGTCTGGCTGCTGGCCTTCATCGGGCTCACCACGCTGATCAACGTGATAGGCCTCAAGCTGGCCACCGCGGTGAATATCGTCCTGCTGGTGCTGCAGACACTGGTGCTGGGCGCCTTCGTGATGCTGTGCGGGCATTACCTGCTGGGTGACCCGAGCCGGCCGCTGTTCAGCCTGCAACCTTTCATCGGCGGGGACGTGCAATGGCCGATGATCATGGGCGGGGCGGCCATCGCCTGCTATTCGTACCTGGGGTTCGATGCCGTGAGCACCATGTCCGAGGAGACGCGCGACCCCCGTCGAACGCTGCCCCGGGCCATCCTGCTGGTGACCTTGATCGGCGGGTTGATATTCGTCGGCACTTCGTACGTCGTCCAGCTGGCGCATCCCTCCTTCGTCTTTGCCGACGTCGATTCGGCGTCCTACGAAATCGCCCGCAACATAGGGGGAGACCTGTTCGTTTCGATCTTCCTCATCGGCCTGGTGGTCGGCCAGTTCACCTCCGGCGTCGCCGCCCAGGCCAGTGCCTCCCGCCTGCTCTACGTCCTGGGACGTGACGCCGTGCTGCCGCGTGCATTCTTCGGCTACCTGTCGCCACGTTTCGGCACCCCGGTGTTCTGCATCCTGCTGTGCAGCGCGGTGGCGCTGCTGGCTCTGGGGATGGATGTCACCACCTCGACCTCGTTCATCAATTTCGGCGCTTTCCTGACCTTCGTGCTGGTGAACCTGTCGGTGGTATTTCATTACTGGAAAACCGAGAACCGCAGGGGCGTCCTGGCCACCCTGCTCTATCTGCTGCTGCCGGTGGCGGGCGTGGTGGCGGACTTCTGGCTGATGCTCAGCCTGGACCACAAGGCGGTCATGCTGGGGCTGACCTGGCTGTGTCTCGGGGCGATCTATCTGCTCTACCTGACGGGCGGCTTGCGGCGCCAGCCCCCGGAGCTGAGGCTGGAGGAGACCGTCTAGCACAACGGCTACCGGCATGGCTGCTGTGAACGCTGTTCACAGCAGCTATGCCGCCAACGGGGATTATCAGCCCGCCCCGGGCTCCCTACCCTGCGCAGACCAAGGCCCGCGAGGCCCTGGACAATCACAAGAACAATTCCTGCGTGCCGAGGTGCTGTCGATGAACGCGACGCCTGATAATCCACCCAAGAACCGCCTGGGCCATGGCCTGAAGAGCCGCCAGGTGACCATGATTTCCATCGGCGGCGTGATCGGCGCCGGGCTTTTCGTCGGTTCCTCCAATGCCATCGCCACCGCCGGGCCTGCGGTGCTGCTGGCTTATCTGCTGGCTGCGGTCATCGTCGTGCTGGTGATGCAGATGCTCGGCGAGATGGCCACCGCGCGGCCGGACACCGGCTCCTTCTCGTCCTATGCCGACCAGGCCATGGGGCGCTGGGC
>Ga0180219_1001567_pt1 | contig 14569 bp, 23 predicted proteins | sample eDN3rd30CBELigMG_FD_151338 | JGI IMG/M metagenome (GOLD analysis project Ga0180219, IMG submission 151338) | Enriched Miracle-Growth compost microbial communities from Emeryville, California, USA - eDNA 3rd pass 30_C BE-Lig MG (version 2)... ...
GATCGGCGACCGCCATCCGGTCGAGGTCCAGGAAGCATTCGTCGATGCTGTAGATCTCATGGGCCGGCGCCTGCGAACCCAGTACGCTCATCACGCGCTCCGAGATGTCCCCATAGAGGGCGTAGTTCGAGGAACGGACGATGACGCCATGCTCGTCGACAAGCTTGCGAATTTTGAACAGCGGTGCGCCCATAGCGATGCCCAGCGCCTTGGCCTCATTGGAGCGGGCGATCACGCAGCCATCGTTGTTGGACAAGACCACGACCGGACGGTCCCGCAGGTCCGGCTGGAACAGCCGCTCACAGGATGCGTAGAAGTTGTTGCAGTCGACCAGTGCGAAGGTGGCCATCAGCGTCCACAGTGACGCCGAATGCTGTGGGTCACGACGCCCCAGATTTCACAGCCATCATCCCGGATGGGCAAGGTCGGGAACTTTGAGTTCTCGGCCGCCAGCTGCCATGCGCCGCCGACCTTTTGCAGCCGTTTGACGGTCAGTTCGCCGTGCACAACGGCAATAACGATATCGTCGGGCTGCGGTGTAATCCCACGGTCGATGACGAGCAGGTCACCATCGAAAATCCCGGCGCCACGCATGGATTCCCCGGCCGCGCGCACAAAGAAGGTTGCGGCCGGCCGCCGCACCAGGTGCTCGTTAAGGTCGAGCTTGCCCTCGATGTGGTCATCGGCCGGGCTTGGGAAGCCAGCCTCTACAGGCGAGCCGAACAACGGCAGTTCGAGCGGGGTGGGATGATCGACGAAGCGCAGCACTTTTCAGGTTCCAGAACGAATGGAACATTTAAAGAACATTGTTGCCGTGATTCGTCAACGGATGCGATCAGTCCGTGGGGTAAACCCGCCGCAGCGGTGGCGCTGGCCGCGTCCTATGCCCTTCAGTCGTTTGCCGACTTCAGGATACGCTTGGCCGCCGCATTGCGGCGTGCGGAAATCCGGCCGAGCGCCACCTCGATCGGAAAAACGTCCAGCTCGTCGGGATCGTATTCGTCCAGCCACTCGCTGATTTCGGCATGATCCGGATGGGTTGGGTCGGACCTCGCTTCCAGCATCTCGTAAAAGCCGGGAATGCCTCCGCAATCTTCGGGCGGGCAATCTCGCTCGCCGCCAATGTAGCGGGGATAGGCTTTGCCAGGATCGCCGCGACGCACATCGCTGATAACAAGCTCGTGTTCCCAGTTGTCGCCGAAGTCGTAGGTGTAATCGATCAGCGTGGTGCCCGGGCCAATGACGTCACGCAGACGGGTTCGTGATGCTGGCTTGCGCGGAGCTGTGCCCCAATCTTCGTCCGTGGGCAGGCCATAGGTCTGACCGCCGATGACGAACTGCCAGAGGTGATAGTCCAGCCATCCCATGGTGACCTGGACGATATCATGCAGGACCTTGAGTGTGATCGAGGTCGGAACTTCAACCTCGCGCCAGATGGGCGGGTCAGAGTCCTTGAGCGTGATGCGCAAGGTGGCGATCTCGGTGAAGCTATCGACGGCGCGGGCGTTGGTCATGCTGTCTGCGATAGCAAGCCAAGGTCGCTGCCGTCAGCAAAAAGCATCCGCGGTTTTCACGGAGAGGCCCCCCATCAGGCGTCGATGCCAAAATGTCGCCGCTGCGCGCCCCACTCGTTGGGGAAAGGCGCGGCCAGCGTGGCAAGATCGATCCCGTCCCCCTGCCGACCGTCAAGAATGGCATCAACGATGTCAGGGGCCAGCAGCGTCATGCGCAGGACCCGGGTCAGATAGCTCAAACCGATCTTTTCCTTCTCGGCGAGGTCCGACACCGATGTGTAGGCACCGGTTTCCAGCAGGCGCTTCCAGCGGTAGGCTCGCGCCAGCGCCTTGACCACCGTGTTGTCGGTGCGGGGGCGCTGTAGCTGGGCACCGGCTGGCAGAACCATCTCCTTGCGACCGCCGCGTTTGGTGATCTGGAACGGAATGTGGATCGACACGGTCTGGGGAATTGTCACGACCTTGCTCATGCTGCCTCCTCCAGTTCAGGCACCTGCAGTTCGCGGGCCAGCGCATCGAGCCCATCAACCCTCAGCTTCAGTTCCAGTCCGGCGCAGCCAACGATGACCCGGTCGACCAATAGCTGCACGATCCGGGCCTGCTCGGCCGGGAACAGTTCATCCCACATCGGGTCCAGATTGATCAGGGCATCCCGCGCTTGATCTTCGGTCATTGCAGGGGCGTGTTTGACGGCCTCCTTCCATGCGCCGATGATGATTTCCGGCTGCCGGAACACGGCGCGCAGCTGGTTGACGACCGCGCCTTCGATTTCGGCGGCAGGCACGCGCCCCACCGTGGTGGAACCTGCTCCATGGCGGAGCAGCGTCTGGCTGACGTAGTAGCGGTAGAGCTTGCCGTTCTTGCAGGAGTGGGTCGGTGAAAACGCCCCGCCATCCGATCCCCAGAGCAGACCCTTCAGCAACGCAGGCGTATTGGCGCGCGCACGATTCGCCCGAGTCCGAGGGCTTTCCTTCGTGATGGCGCGCACAGCGTCCCAGAGCTCCTGATCTATGATCGCGTCATGTTCGCCGGGATAGCTGTTACCCTTGTGGACGGCCTCGCCGATGTAGGCTTTGTTGGCGAGCAGACGGTACAAGTAGCCCTTAGTGATCGTCTTGCCTTGACGGGTCGTGATGCCTCGCTCCCTCAATTCCCGTAGCAGAAGCGTGGCCGAGCCGACATCGCGGAACCGCTGGAAAATGTAGCGGACATTGGCGGCCGCCTTTTCATTCACCACCAGCTTGCGCGACTGAACATCATAGCCCAGCGGGGGGACACCGCCCATCCAGATCCCCTTGGCCCGGGAAGCGGCGAACTTGTCGCGGATACGTTCAGCGGTCACCTCGCGCTCGAACTGGGCGAAGGAAAGAAGGACGTTAAGGGTCAGCCGGCCCATGCTGGTCGTCGTATTGAACGCCTGCGTCACCGAAACGAATGTCACGTTGTTCCGGTCGAACACCTCGACCAGCTTGGCAAAGTCCATCAGGGATCGCGAGAGGCGGTCGATCTTGTAGACCACCACCACATCGACCAGCCCGTCCTCGATGTCCGAAAGCAGGCGCTTCAATCCCGGACGCTCGAGTGTACCGCCGGAAATCCCGCCGTCGTCATACTGGTCGCGGACCAGCACCCACCCTTCGGCGCGCTGGCTGGTGATGTAGGCCTCACAGGCCTCGCGCTGGGCATGCAGCGAGTTGAACTCCTGCTCGAGCCCTTCCTCCGATGATTTGCGCGTGTAGACCGCGCAGAGTAGTTTGCGGACGACCGGTTTGTTCATGCTGCCCTCCGATGATCCTTGAGGCCGAAGAATATCCAGCCGTTCCAGCGTGACCCGGTAATGGCTCGGGCGATTGCGGACAGAGACTGGTAAGGGCGCCCCTGCCATTCGAAACCGTCCTGAGTGACGGTCACGGTGTGCTCGACGCCTTGCCACTCCCGGATCAGGCGGGTTCCGACGATCGGCTTCAGGTCAGCGCGCACGCGGCGGGTTGTGATGTTGCCGCCGTCGAGCTGTTCGCCCATCTGTTGCAGGCGCCTGACCGTTTCCTGCTTAAGGCCGCCGTAGGCCAGCTCCTGGATGCGGTAGGCCAGGCGGCTTTCGAGGTAGCGCCGGTTGAATGCCGGCGGTTCCTCGCTGAACAGCTCGCGCCACTGCTTCTTCAGTTCAGCGACCGGGGCGGCCTTCATGGCGGCCAGGCGGGCTAGGACGGGATCGGGTTTCATTGTGCGTTGCTCCACTGAGTTGGAGGTGCACTACCGCTCTGTTCAGGCGTGAAGTGTAGCGGAAAGTCTCCATCTTCTTCAGATAGTTGACCGACATTTCGAAGGTGCAGGCGGGCGAGGCCAAGCCCGAGGATAGCGCACAGTTCGGTTCGCCGCTGGACGGGGGACATGTCGTTGGGCGGCAGCGGGTTGGGGCGTTTCACTTGTGGGTCTCCGTCTCTCGCCCGGCTGTGCCGAACGATGGTGCTGAGACGGAAAAGCCAGATGCCCAGGGGCAATGGGACACCGATGGAAACCGAGAGAACCGCAGTTGGAGAAAAAGTTCAGGCGCGACCCTAGGTCATTTTTGACTGGGGCACTTTATGCTCCTTATACGACTTAACGTTCGTCGTAGTTACATACGTCCTGATTCAGGAGACACTCTCGCCTCTCCGGTAGAGGCAGTAATGACCGTAGTCCTGGGGTTAAATATGTCCCCGGGTCGACTCTTGTGCATTCGACTCAACGGGCCCATTTACCGGGCATGGAGATCGCGAATGGCTGACACGAATCAAGACGAAACAACGACCGAAAATGTAGCACCGGAGAAGAAGTCCCGGAAGTCCCCCGCCAGCCAGAAATGGGGCGCGAAAGTCATGGACAGTGGGTTTTGCATGCTGCCGTCTCTGTTGCTGCGAGCGCAGCGCCGTCTGCACCTGAACCCGACGCAATTGGCGGTGCTGATCCAGATCGTGGATCATTGGTGGGATGCTGGTCGCAAACCCTATCCGAGCAAGAAGGAATTGTCTCAGCGGCTCGGCATCGGCGAACGCCAGGTCCAGCGTTACCTGACGGACCTAGAGGACGAAGGCTTGATCAAGCGCATTCCGCGCTATGCAGATCACAAGGGCCGCATGTCGAACATGTACGATTTGCAGGGCTTGGTCGACAAACTCACCGAACTTGAACCGGATTTTCGCGAAGCCCGTAAGCAGGCGCGCCAGAGCCGACAAAAGGCTGCCAGCCTTGGATTCAAACGGCGCGGAGCGGAATCCGAGACTGACGAAGCCGCCTAACACCCGCTGACATCACACAATTTTCAAAATGCAGCCACGGGAAAGCACGCTTTTCCGAACCACCGAACTCGTCCTTTCAAAACCCCAAATGGAGTCCCCGACTATGAATGTTGACCGCTCTCATCCTTCCCTGACGCAGGCTGCCGGAAAGCCGCACACGAGTGCCTACCAGCTCAAGAAGATCCGGCGCCACTCCGCTGCTAACGATGGCGGCGATAATGCGCCTATCAGCAGTGGCGGCCTGACCGGTGGCGAACCTGAATGGCGCTGTACTGAGTGCGGCAAGCTCCTCGGTGTCGCCAACGGAAACCAGCTGCACATCCGCGTTCAGAAGCACCGCGAGTATCTCGTTGGGTTCCCGGTTACCGCGAACTGCCACGGTTGCGGCACCCTGAACAAGAAGTCCGCTTGCTAGCGTAGCGGCAGACTTACCCAAACATCCCCGAAACGAGAGGCGCTTGACGCCCTGATCTGGCCATGAGGAGGCGCTCGACGCCCGGCCGTCAGGCTGGCGTCAAATGCCCTCGTCGTGGCACGAATTTCACCAACACCTCGTTCAATCGTCTTCCACCCTAAATTTCCAGCGCGGTTTCGCCACGGTGCGTACCAGTCACCGCGGATTGACCGGTTTTGCGGATCCAGCGGCGTTGCTGGACCACCTGCATCGCGGCGTTGGCTTGCCCGATCAGAAGAACCTGCTCCTCGGCGATCTGATCCAGAGCGCCAAGGCCAATGATCGCGCGGGGGACTGCGCTCTTACGCTGATGCTTCTTGCGCTGTGGCCCGGGCTTGACGGCGTCTTCCGTCGGTCACGGGCCCGCCGCCTTGGACATACCGACGAGATCGCGTCTGAAATCCTGGCCCGCGCGACGACCGCGATCCGCGAACTTGATCTCGATCGCGTGAACTGGGTCGCGGCCACAGTCCTGATGAATGTCGAGCGCGACATGCTGCGGGCCCATCAGCGCGAAACCAGCCGTGCGTCCAAGCAGGTAGAATTCGACACCGATCTGCACGGCGGGATCGCGGATTTCGTTGATCCCGACCTTTCACCGGAACGCCTGCTTGCAGAGCTGACCGACCTAATCGGCGTCGATGCAGAACTGGTCCTGCGCGTGGTCATCGACGGCTACACCCAGGCGGAGGCCGGTCAGCAACTGGGCCTGTCCGAACCGGCTGCCCGCAAGCGTTTCCAGCGCGCGCTGAAGCGGCTTCGCGACCATGCAGAACAAAAATCCTGACCTCGTTGTCCCGCTCGGTGCGCGTGGTTGGCTTTTCAACTTCGGACGCACCGAGCGTCCATCCAAACACAGAAAGTCCCAGTTGATGAGCCATACCACCGCCATCCCGACTGAGCCTCTGAAGCGGATCCCCGGCCTTTATCGTCGCTGGGAGTTGCCGGAAATCTTCGAGGTTCAGCGCCGGTATCACATTGAAGAAGCCGGCACCCACGCCGACGGCACCCCGCTGTTGGCCGTTTACTCCAGCGAGCCCGAGGCAGATGCCATGGCTAAAGGGGGGGCCAACTGATGGCGATCTCCCTTTCCTCCCTGCAGACGTCGAGCACGCTGCGTCCGCCCCGCATCCTCATGCACGGGGTGCATGGGGTCGGGAAAACCACCTTCGCTGCCGGGGCCGACGCTCCCGTCGTGATCATGACCGAGGACGGCCTTGGCATGTTGAAGGTCCCGCATTTCCCGCTCGCCACCAGCTACGCCGATGTAGTCGAAGCGCTCGATGCCCTGCTCAACGAGGAGCATGCCTACAGCACTGTTGTCATCGATAGCGTGGACTGGCTGGAACCGCTGGTCTGGGCCGAAACCTGCCGCCGCAATGGCTGGGCCTCGATCGAAGCACCTGGCTTCGGCAAGGGTTATGCCGAGGCGCTTACCGTGTGGCGCGAATACCTCGATCGCCTGAATACCCTGCGTGATCGCCGCGGCATGGCCGTCGTCCAGATCGCCCACACGGACATCAAGCGTTTCGATAGCCCTGAACACGAGCCCTACGATCGCTACGTCATCAAGCTCCAAGCACGTGCCGCAGCCCTGCTGCAGGAGCACTGCGATGTCGTGCTTTTTGCCAACTACCGCATGTCCATCACGAAGGCGGATGTTGGCTTTAACAAGAAGGTAGCCCGGGCACTCGGCTCCGGTGAACGCGTCCTGCACACCGCAGAGCGTCCGGCCTTCCTCGCCAAGAACCGCTACGGCCTGCCCGACACGCTTCCGCTCGATTGGAAAGCCTTCGTCGCGGCCATGCCCCAGCCCGAACAGTCCTGATCAGACCGGAGATTTCCACCATGGCACGTTTTGATACCGCCTTCGATGCGACTGGCATCGAACCCACCACCGGCTACGACGTTCTCCCCGCCGGCAAATACCGCGCCCAGATTGTCGAAAGCGAGATGCGCGTCACCCGCAACGGCATGGGCCAGTTCCTCTGGTTGATGCTCGACATCATCGAGGGCCAGTACCAGGGCCGTAAGCTGTTCGACCAGCTGAACCTCGTGAACTCGAACCCGCAGACGGTCGAGATTGCGCAGCGCACACTGTCGGCCATCTGCCACGCAACCGGCAAGCTGCAGGTCAACGACAGTGTCGATCTGCACCTGGTTCCGATGACAATCCAGGTCGGGGTGAAGCCGCCCAAGGACGGCTATTCGGAGAAAAACACCATCCGTTACCTCGTCCCGGAAAAGGCTCCCATAGCACCGGCCTATCAGGCAGCACCCGCGGCCTCGCAGACTCCGGCCGCGCCGGCTGCTGCCCCTTGGAACCGTAACGGCTGACCCCTGCAGGCCGCTGCGGGACGTCGCGGCGGCCTCAGCCAGACAAAGAGACTGACCATGACTGAACCGCTCAACGCGGCCCCTGCGGCCGCGAACGCCCCCGGCTTGCCTGATAAACAGCGCCGCCTGATCGAGCTGGATGACGCGATCGCCAAGATCCGCACCCAGATCGCAACGGCCGATTTGACCCGCCAGACGCGAGGAAAACCGATCGACCCGGTGTGGTTCAACCGCGCCCGTACCGCGCAGCGCCACCTTTACCGCGAGCGTGCCGAACTGCTCGCCGATGGCAGCGGCTGGCACCGCCGTAACAAGATGAAGGACGCGCTGATCGATATCCTGCGCGCCCGCCACGATCCCGAAGTCTGGGCTGACCTGATCGCCGCAGCCCGTGCCCGCAGCGAAGCGGAGGATCTGTGATGGCAGAGCTTCCCGCCGCACCGACACCCACTCTGACGGCGATCTATGCCGCATACGAAAACCGCCAGGGTGACGGCTTTCGCGAACATCTCGGCGCATCGCTGATCGGTAAATCCTGCGGCCGCGCGCTGTGGTTCGATTTCCGCTGGGTCACGCCTTCGCGCTTTTCCGGTCGCATGCTTCGCCTGTTCGAGACCGGGCAGCGCGAAGAAGACCGGATCGTCGCCAACCTTCGCTCGACCGGCGCCACGGTGCTGGAGGTCGATCCCGAAACCGGTCGCCAGTTCCGGGTCGAGGCCCATGGCGGTCATTTTGGCGGCTCTCTTGATGGCGTCGCCCTTGGCCTGCTGGAAGCGCCGAAGACCTGGCACGTCGTCGAGTTCAAGACCCATTCGATCAAGAGCTTCGCGGATCTCGTTGCCAAGGGCGTTGTCGTCTCGAAGCCGCAGCACACCGCCCAGATGCAGATCTACATGCACCTGACCGGGTTGACCCGGGCTATGTACATTGCGGTCTGCAAGGACACAGACGCGCTGCATATCGAGCGGATCGAAGCCGATCCTGAAGCTGCAACCCGGCTGCTCGACAAGGCCAAACGCACCATCGATGCCCAGCATCCTCCGGCCCGGATCAGCGATGATCCGACCTGGTTCGAGTGCCGCATGTGCTCGCACCATGCTGCCTGCCACGCCGGAGATGCAGCCCTGAACTGCCGGACCTGCCTGCATTCCACCCCCGTCGAGGGCGGTTGGCACTGCGCCCGCCACGATCGCAGGCTCGATGCCCAGGACCAGCGCCGCGCCTGCGCCCGCCATCTCTTCATCCCTGATCTCGTCCCCGGAACCGTCACCGACGCCGGCGAGGATTTCGTCGCCTACCGCATGGCCGATGGCTCCGACTGGCTGAACGACGCGCGCCAGAAGGAGGCCGCAAATGCTTAAGCTCCGCCCCTATCAGCAGTCGGCGATCGCCGCGATCTACAGCTATTTCGAAGACAAGAACGGAAACCCCCTGGTGGTCATCCCGACCGCTGGTGGCAAAAGTCTGGTCATGGCCTCGTTCATCGACGGGGTGCTCAAGGCCTGGCCCGATCAGCGCATTTTGGTCGTGACCCATGTCCGCGAGCTTATCGCCCAAAATCATGCCGAGATGCTGGGCCTGTGGCCGCAAGCCCCTGCCGGGATCTACTCGGCCGGCCTCGGCCGCCGTGATGCCGAAGCGCGCATCCTGTTCGCCGGGATCCAGTCAATCCACCGCCGGCCGGCGGAAATCGGCCACTGCGATCTCATCCTGATTGATGAAGCCCACCTGATCCCGGGCAAGGCCAGCACGATGTACCGCAAATTCCTTGATGCGATGAAGCGGATCAACCCGAAGCTGAAGGTGATCGGGCTGACGGCCACGCCATATCGCCTCGATTCCGGAATGCTCCACGAAGGCGAAAACGCGCTGTTCTCCGACATCGCCTACGAGGTGTCGGTCCGGGATCTGATCATGGCTGGCTACCTCAGCCCGCTGATGTCCAAGCAGCCCCAGACCAAGCTTGATGTGACTGGCGTCGGTTCGCGTGGGGGTGAGTTCATCGCCCGCGACCTTGAGAAGGCGGTCGACCAGGACGCAATCACCAAGGCCGCAGTCGGTGAGATCATCGCCTACGGTAAGGACCGGAAGTCGTGGCTGGCCTTCTGCTCGGGCGTCAGTCACGCAACACACGTTGCCGAGGAATTCCGCCGGTGCGGGATCAGTTGCGCCACGATCTTCGGCGATACCCCCAAGGACGAGCGCGATCGCATCATTGCGGAGTTCAAGGCCGGCAAGATCCGCGCGCTGGCATCGATGGGGGTGCTGACCACCGGCTTCAACGCCCCGGCCGTGGACCTGATCGCCATGCTGCGCCCGACCAAGTCGGCCGGGCTTTACGTTCAGATGGCAGGGCGCGGCACGCGGCTGGCGCAAGGCAAGGACAACTGCCTGGTTCTGGACTTCGCCGGAAACGTGAAACGTCACGGTCCGATCGATCTCGTGAAGCCGAAGCGGCCGGGTTCGGGCGATGGTGATGCGCCGGTCAAGGTCTGCCCCGAGTGCGAAAGCATCGTTGCTGCCGCAGCACTGGAATGCCCTGATTGCGGTTACATCTTCCCGGCTCGTAAGGTGCAGTTGGCGCCAACGGCATCGACACTTGCCGTGCTGTCGTCAGGGAAACCCAAGCGTCCGGAATGGCTGCAGGTCTCCAATGTCACCTACCAGCGCCATGAAAAGTTGGGCGGCCGCCCTTCGCTCAAGGTCACCTATCAGTGCGGGCTTGGCTGGCACCACGAGTGGATCTGTCTCGAGCACACCGGCTACCCCCGCACCAAGGCCGAGGCATGGTGGCGTGAACGGGCGCCTGGCATTCCTGTGCCGCGCTCGGTCTATGCGGCTCTCCAGCTGGTCCACCGTCTGCGCCGCCCCAGTCACATCGCTGTGCGCCCGTCAGGCAACTACACCGAAATCACCAAGGCGAGGTTCGACGCATGCCATACGCCAACCCCGGGCTCTGCTCGGTCTGCCATCGCGAACCCCGCGGCTTCGGCTGGTTCGTCCCACACTACCGGGTCTCCGATCCCCGCCGGGACGAAAGCCGGAAATATCTTTGCAGCCGTGTCTGCCAGGAACTCTGTCACCGGAGGCAGGGCATGATCAACGCCAGCCGCAATGAACAGGCCGCAATGGTCAAAGGCGGCCAGGCAGGCGGCCGCTTCCTCGAACAGATCGGCAAGACCGACCTTGCAACCCTCAGTGATGCCGAGTGGGCAGGCTTCGTTGAGCATCTGGTCACGGGCTACTGTGATCATCTGCGCGAGCTCGCCGCCGACATGTCGGAGTGCCCGTTCTGATGAGCACATCCTTCATGGCGCGCCATGGCTCGCGCCTTCTGGCCAACGGCTATACCATCCTGCCCATCGCGCCCGGCGGCAAAAAGCCGGGCCGATACCAGCGCGGTGTGTGGGTCGATTACCCTGAATGGAACCGTCATGCGGAGCGGCCGACCACTGAGGTCGAGGTTGCGACATGGTCGGGCTGGCCCGACTGCGGCATCGGTATTGTCGGCGGCGGCGTTGCGGCCATCGATATCGACATCCTGTCGGACCCGGACCTTGCGCTGCAGATCGAGCAGCTGGCACGCGCCCGGCTTGGCGACACCCCGGCGCTGCGCATTGGCAGGGCTCCGAAACGCCTGCTTGTCTACCGTACCAGCGCCCCGTTCCGCGGCATTCGTCGGGCTCCGCTGGAGGTCCTGTGTCTGGGCCAGCAGTTCAGGCACCGGTCAGCATGTCCAGGATCTTGTTCAGCTCGTCGGTGATGACGGTTGACCGCTGTTCGGGAAGGCGCTCGACGCTCTGCCTTTGCACCGGGCTATCGCTCATAAGACTTCCCCCCATTGCAGGTTTCAAGGCGTTCAATGGCTAATGGCGGCATCCATGGTCTTGGCCTGTTCGATCCATTTCTGGACCTGCGACGCAGCAGGCAGAGCCCGGGTCAGCTTTTTGGCGTCATTCACCTCGGCCATCTTGGTCGCGAGGTTCTCGGCGTTGCGCGTGGCCAGTTCCTTGACGGTGTCGACACCGGCCGCCTCGAGCAGTTCGGAATATTCCTCGCCAACGCCCGAGATCCGCATCAGGTCGGCCATGTTGGCCCATTTGAGGAGTTGGCTGGCAGAAAACCCAGTCTGCTCGGCCGTGTTATCCCGGCCTTTGCGGCTGCCGCAGGCCTTGAGCAGATCGTCGGTCGTCTTGATACCAGCGGCCTGGAGCCGTTCGGCGTACTTCGCACCAATGCCTTCGATTTCATCGACCTTGTACGCCATGATCCGCTCCTTCATTTATGTCGTGTGCAATCCGTTCTCTGACTGGCCTGAACAGCGTTAGCCCCCTTCGATGCATCGGGGCTGACAAACGCTACTCAATATTCTCTGCCGCTCATACATGTCACGATATTGCTGCGATTGCATCATGGCATTTTCAGGGGTCGTGACTTCTCGTTGTCAGCCCTCGGCAGCAATTGCTACGCTCTGTCGGCAGACTTGAAAGGATCATCACCCATGCCGAATGCCGACGCCGCCAGAGCGCGCCTCACGCAACAACTCGCCGAGCTCGAAGGTCGTCAACAGCGCCTCGCTCAAGATCTGGCCGAACCCTTGAACCCGGACTCGTCTGAGCAGGCGGTCGAGATGGAGGACGACGCCTCGCTCGAAGCACAGGCTGCGCTGGTCGCGCGCGAGATTGCCTCGGTGAAGCGGGCCTTGTTGCGCATTGAGAATGGCACCTACGGCGAATGCGTTCGCTGCGGCGATGCCATCACCCCCAAGCGCCTTGAAGCGCGTCCAGAAGCGGCGCTCTGCATTTCCTGCGCAAGCAGGGAACAATGACCCGATCCGATTGAAACCACATGATCGCAAGTCCTGCTCAGCCATGGCGTGACGTTCTGGATTTCTGGTTTCCGGAAGGGCGCAGTGCTGATTTGGACGCAGAGACTCATCGCAAGCATTGGGTCTGGCGCATGCAGGGCGGTGCAGACCAGGCGATCGTCGCCAGGTTTGCGGAACTGACGGTGCGCGGGGCAGAAGGCGCGCTCGATCATTGGGCAGACGAACCAGAGGGCCGGCTCTCGCTCATTGTCGTGCTGGATCAGTTTTCGAGGTCACTCTGGCGAGGCACGCCCCGGGCATTTGCGCAGGATGCCGCGGCCTTGGCGCTGGCCATGGACGGTCTGAAGAACGGGCACTTTCAGGCCCTTGTGACACCCTGGTTCAAGATCGCCCACACCCAGCCACTCGGTCACTGCGAGGGCCCCGATCACCTCGAGCGTATCGACCTCCTCATCCGCCTTCGCCAGGAAATCGCTTCATCTGCGCCGGATCAGTTGGGCCCAATTTATCGATCCTTGGTGAAGCAGGCCGAAGACGTCCGCCAGGTCATTGCCATCTTTGGCCGCCACCCGCACCGCAATGAGAGCCTTGGCAGGCAATCGACGCCTGCGGAAAAGGAATACCTTGAAAAGGGCGATTTCCCGCACCTGCGCGCATTCAGGCCCACACGCCAGTGACGGCAAGCCGAGGCTGAAATCGACCGGTGCAACCTTAACGGCAATCGAGTGGCATTTTGTCAGACAGCTCGAGAAACGACCTGCTATGGTCACAGCATAGGGAGACTTTCTTTGAGTACAGGCACGACCACAGCGCACATCGTCGAGATCGGTGAAAGTGCTTTTGCTGTCAGCATCGACGTGTCCGGCCACCACCTCATCGGCGACGAGCCCGTCGAACAGGGTGGTGGGGACCTGGGGCCAGCGCCCTATGACCTGTTGCTGGCAGCACTGGGCGAATGCACGGCCATGACGGTGCGCTGGTATGCCCGTCAGCAGAACTGGCCGCTTGAACGCGTGGAAGTCACCCTCACGCATGCCAAAGGCACGGTCGAAGCGAAGTCGACGAAGACGGATCATTTCGCAAAGACGATCCGTGTCATTGGCCAGGACCTGTCCGATGAGCAGCGGGAAAAGTTGATTTCGGTTGCGGCCCGCTGCCCGGTGCAGCGCACGCTGGAGGGCACGCCAGTTATCACCACGGTTGCGGCAAGCTGACGAAACCCGCACCCCGACAGGAGAAGGCAGGCGATGAGCTACTATATTTCCGCTAGGTTGAAGGTCCCCTTCGATGACGCCATCGCGCGCGCAGAGGCTGCACTGAAGACGGAAGGGTTCGGCGTAATCAGCCGGATCGACATCCAGCAGACCCTCAAATCGAAGATCGACGTCGACTTTCGTCCCTATACGATCCTTGGCGCCTGCAATCCGACATTGGCGCATGAGGCGCTGCAGCTGGAAGACAAGGTTGGCCTGATGTTGCCCTGCAATGTCATCGTGCAGCAATCTGATTCCGGTGAAGTCGAAGTCGCAGCGATCGACCCGGTGGCGTCCATGCAGGCCATCAGCAATCCTGAATTGGTGAAGGCGGCCGAGGTAGTCCGGGAAAAGCTCGCGCGCGCGATCGACCGGCTGCGGCAATCTGAAGTGTAAACCAGCAAAAATCAGCAAAGGAGGAAGAGGATGAGCGCATTGGAAAACCTGAAGTCGGAGCTCGCCGCGTTGCGCGATGAGGCCAAGGTGCAGGCCCATCTGGGCAGCATGGAAGCCCAGCAGGAATGGCAGGAGGCCGAAGCCAAATGGAACCACTTCGTGGCCGAAGCAGGCCTTCATGAGACGGGACAGAACATCAAGTCGGCGCTGGAGATACTGGCTGACGAGCTGCGGGCGTCCTACGAGCGGCTGAAAAAGGCGCTCTGAGCCAATTCTGCTCGATATGGGCGTGCCGGCAACCCGCAATGCCGGCACGCCCGGTTTCCGTCATGCGCGGCAAGGCCTGCGCATGCGGCCGGTCCCTATGACGGCCGGCCTGGTGGGCTTCATGCGGGTTCGCCGCCATTCCCACCGCCATGCTCGATCCGCCCCATCGTGCGGCGTCTCCCATGGTCCCCGCGCTTATCGGGTCCGGGTCCCCATCCAGCTCATTCCTGCACCGGCGCGGG
>Ga0180219_1001568_pt1 | contig 14557 bp, 11 predicted proteins | sample eDN3rd30CBELigMG_FD_151338 | JGI IMG/M metagenome (GOLD analysis project Ga0180219, IMG submission 151338) | Enriched Miracle-Growth compost microbial communities from Emeryville, California, USA - eDNA 3rd pass 30_C BE-Lig MG (version 2)... ...
ATATCCCCAGCTTCCAGCTCTTTTTGCTCAGTTCAAATGCCAGGTGAACCGTGGCATACTCATCGCAGGTAGGTGTGTCAGTGTGATCAAGACGCATCGTCGAGGTCCCTTCGAGGTTGGATCGTTTTTGCAATCCAATCCTACCTCCTGGCCACCTACCGTCCCATAGTATCTGAGGAGCGCCCGCCCAAAGGGCGCGTCTCGAAGGACGGGGGCGTCAGGCCGTAGCACTTCTCACACGCCCTCGTCCTTCGAGACGCAACGCAAGCGTTGCTCCTCAGGATGAGGGCTTCTGGGAACGTGTTACCGCCTACAATCGAACCAAACCTATCACTTCATGCGGCGCAGCGCTGCGGCCTCTTTCCTGTCGTCGAGGAGGTTGGCGCAGTTTGCCGTGGCCGTCCGGTCGAGCTGGAACTGCAGGTCATCGTCGCCATCGCCGGTGAAATCGCCGCCGCCTTCTTCCGGGGCCATGCCTTTGGGCTGAACGCGAATGCGCGAGATCGACACGCGAATGGACTTGTCGTCGTCGCCCATGGCGATCCCCAGCCCGCCGCCGTCGCATTCGACACCGCAACCAAGCTTTGTGACCGACCCGTCTTCCTTGCCGTCGCGCACCTGGCCGCAATCGCCCCAAGCCGTCTGCAGGGTCTTCGAGGCGCGCTTGATCAGGCCTATGGTAAAGTGGAAGCCGGGCTGCTTGGTTTCCTTGTCGTTTTCCATCTCCACCAGCACCTTCATCGAGGTGGCTTTCTGGTCCGGGTGCGCCGCCAGCTGGTCGGCGCTGTAGACGCGGGAAAAGCAGGCATAAACCTTCTTCGGCCCCGGCGCCTTGCCCATAAGCCGGGTGATCATGTCGCCATCGTCGGCGGCAAAAGCCGACGAAAAGGCCGATCCAGTGACCAGAACGGCCAAGGCGAGTGTGATAGCAGCGCGTTTCATGACGAAACCCTTAAGAATAAGATGCCGAATTCTGCCCCTTTCCCTTTCCGGCAGCGGTGTGGATGCACACATGACAGGTGGCCCTCTTGACGCCGCCGCCGAAGCGGGCCACCCAGCACTTTCCGCAGGCGACAGAGACCCCGTTTCATCCATGACCGGCTGGCCCGATACTTTCATCTTCGACGGCTTCGACATCGACGAGGCCGCCCGCGAAGTCGCGCTGAAATATCGGCTGGGTGATCAATTCGCCTTTCGCGAGGTCATCGGCTTCGACGCGCCCCTGCCCGCCGTCGGCTCGCCCCTGCGCGCCGGCTTCGAGGCGGCGCTGGAGGCGCTGCATATCCTGGCCGGCGTCTCCTATTACAAGGTCTGCGTGCCCCGGCATCTCGTCATCAGGGACACCTTCCTCGATGACGGCCAGAAGACATTCTTCCAGTCACTCTATGTCGATGGCCTCGGCGAGTTCGGCGTGCGCAACAACATCGACGTCGCTTCGAAGGTTGATTTCCTCAATGCCCGCTTCGATCGCGCGGCAGCAGGTCCGCGCCTGGCAAGCGACGTCGCCCTGCCGCGCCGCGCCGCCGTGCTGGTCGGCGGTGGCAAGGATTCGCTCGTCAGTGTCGAGATGCTGCGCGCCGGCGGCGAGCCGATCACGCTCTTTGCCGTCAACCCGAAGAAGCCCATCCTCGAATGCGCCGCCGCCAGCGATCTGCCCTTCGTCAAGGTGACGCGCAAGCTCGATCCGCTGCTGTTCGACCTCAACGCCAAAGGCGCGCTCAACGGCCATGTGCCGATCACCGCTATCGTCAGCCTCATCGCGCTTGCTGCAAGCTTCGTCCACGGCTTCGATGCGGTGGTTCTCTCCAACGAACGCTCCGCCGATCAGGGCAATGTCACCGTCGCCGGCCATGAGGTGAACCACCAGTTCTCCAAGACCAGCGGCGCCGAGCAGGAACTGGCGAACTATGTGTCGCGTCACATCGCACGCAACCTCACCTATTTCTCGCTGCTGCGGCCGCTGTCGGAAGCCCATATCGGCCAGTTGATGGCGCGCAGCACGCGCTACGACCACGCCTTCACCTCCTGCAACCGCTCCTTCCAGATCAACCCGAAGGAAGAGCCGAAGCGCTGGTGCGGCGATTGCCCGAAATGCCGTTTCACCTTTCTCATCCTCGCCAATGCGATGGAGAAGAAGCGCATCGAAAGCATCCTTGGCAAGAACATGCTCGATGACCCGAGCCAGATCACCGGCTACGAAGAGCTCATGGGCCTCTCCGGCCACAAGCCGTGGGAATGCGTCGGCGAGATCGCCGAGTCCGGCGCGGCGCTGTTGCGCCTTGCCGAACGCGACGAGTGGAAAGACACAGCCATCGTCCGCGCCCTGGCGCCGCGCCTCGCCCCGCTGATGCCCGACTGGCGGAGCGTCTGGCAGGAGCTGATGATGCCGTCGCAAGAACATTTCCTTTCTCCTCACTACGCAAAGCTGCTCGACGCCTATGTCCGCTGACCGCCGAAAGATCGCCATCTGGGGTTATGGCCGCGAGGGACAGGCGGCACTGGCGCATCTGCAGATGCAGCGCCCGACCGATGATTTCACCATCCTCAACGATACGCCGCTCGATGCCGGCAGCGCACCGGCCGCAGGCTTTCGCGTCCTGACCGGCGAGGACGCGTCGGCGGCGCTGCGCGGCGAGCATTTCGACACGATCGTCAAAAGCCCCGGCATCAGTCTCTACCGGCCCGAGGTCACAGCGGCTCTCATCAATGGCGCGACGATCACCTCGGCAACCAATCTTTGGTTCGAGGAAAATCCTGCCGCGCAGACGATCGCCGTCACCGGCACCAAGGGCAAGAGCACCACATCGCGGCTGCTGCATCACATCCTGAAGAAGGCAGGCCGCGACGTGGCGCTGCTCGGCAATGTCGGCGTTGCAGCGCTCGGCCAGCCGGCCGGACGCGATCACACCGTGCTCGAACTCTCGTCTTACCAGATCGCCGACCTCGTCCATGCGCCGACCATCGCGATCATCACCAATCTTTATGTCGATCACGTGCCATGGCACGGCAGCATCGAACAATATCATCACGACAAGCTGCGGCTGATCGAAAATCCGGCAACGCTCGCCGTGCTGAACTTCGCCCACGAAGGCCTGCGGACTTACGCAAAGGACCGCACCAACACGCTCTGGTACAATCATCCGGACGGATTCCACGTCTCTGACGGTAAACTTTATTTCGACGATAAAGCCGTCGACACCAGCGGCTTCCCCCTGCGCGGCGCCCACAATCTCGAAAATCTCGCCGCCGCCTGCGCTGTTGCCGACATCCTCGGCCTGACGTCCCTGCGCCAAAGGGTCGACATTCCCGATTTCGAGCAATTGCGCCATCGCCAGGAAGAGTTCCGCGCCGGCAATGGCGTGCTCTGCGTCAACGATTCAATTTGCACAGTGCCCGAGGCAACCAAAGTCGCGCTCGATGCCTATGCCGGCATTCCCTGCGCGCTGATCCTCGGCGGCACCGATCGCGGCCAGGACCACGCCGGCCTGCTGGATTATCTCAGGACCAGCAGCGTCATCGCCGTGATCCTGCTGCCCGACACCGGCCGCCGCATCGCCGATGAGATGCACGGCCGCGAGTGGCCGTTCGAAATCGTGCCTGTCGATGACCTTACGCAGGCCGTGCAGGAAGCCATGGCACGCGTGCCGCGCAACGGCGTCGTCATGCTATCGCCGGCCGCCCCGAGCTTCGGCCAGTTCCGCGACTTCGAAGACCGCGGCGACAAGTTTAAAGAGTTGGTGATGAAGGTTTCTTAATTCGCCCTCATCCGACCTCTGCTTCGCAGAGGCCACCTTCTCCCGTGGAACGGGAGAAGGCAGAACGCGCGGCCCTTCTCCCGCAGGGCGGGAGAAGGTGGCCCTTGCGCAGCAAGGGTCGGATGAGGGTGGGAGTTGCAGCTACTCCGTAATCCCCCAGCCCTTCGCAATCTGTTCGATCCGGTCAGCCGTCATCTGCGGGTGCGAGCGCACCACGTCGTGTAGCGCGTCGAACTCGCTATAGTCCCAACCAGGTTGGCCCTTCACTTCGTCCGCGAAGGCGTGGAACGGCGAGCCTGTGTAGGCCGTGCACAGAATGTAATGCCGCTTCGGCCAGGTGCGCTGCGCTTCCGGCCGCACCGAGACCCATTTCTCCGACATGGTGCCGATCGGCTGCGCGGTGAACAGCGGCCCCCATTTGGCGGCGAGATCCGGCGGCATCGGCGGCACATTGGGGCGCGGCACGGAATGGCCGCCATCATGCGCCATGGCGGCCTTCTTCTGCATCTCGACCCTTTCCTCGCCGGCGATATCCCAGAGCGATTGCCCGCTCTTCGGCAGGAAGGCATCCACATAGACCATGCCGGCGATGCGCTGCGGCTCGCGGTCGACAGCGCCGGTGATCACCATGCCGCCGTAGCTGTGGCCGACGATGAGCACATTCTCCAGCTCCTCGTAGCGCAGCAGGCCGGTGATGTCGGAAATATGCGTATCCAGGGTGACCGTACGCGGATCCACATGCGAGCGCTCGGCAATGCCGGTCATCGATTGCGCGTAGACGTCATAGCCCTTCTTGCGCAGCAGCCGCGCCGTATCGCGCCACGACCATGCGCCGGCCCAGGCGCCATGCACGAGAACAATCGTCATTCGTTTTCTCCCTTGGACATCCTCGCCAGATTATCTGCACGCAGCGGGAATGAAACCGTTATTACGAACGAGACTTGCGCGCCGCCTTCTTCGCCGATTTCTTCGCAACTTTCTTGATAGGCTTCTTGGCCGCCTTCTTTGCGACTTTCCTGGCCGGCGCTTTGGAAACCTTTTTGGCAGCTTTCTTGACAGCAACCTTGGCGGGAACCTCCGCCGCCTGTTCAAGCTTGCGCGCCTTGGCCTCAAGCCGCGGCCCATCGACAAGGCGAACCACCGCGCCCCACAGCGTGCGCACGTCCTGCTGCGTCAGTTCCATGCGGTGGAACATGTTGCGCAGGTTGCGCTGCATGCTCGGGCGCTTGCTCGGCGGCCGGAAGAAGCCGTTCTCCTCGAGCTTGCGCTCGAAATAGTCGAAGAAGGCGACGATCATCTCGCGCGATGCGGGCTGCGAGCGTTCCGGTGTCGCAAACGGCAGCGCACCACCATGGGCGGCACGGAACCATTCGTAGCCGGTCAGCAGCACCGCTTGCGCCAGGTTGAGCGAGGCATAGGCGGGATTGACGGGGAAGGTGATGATGGCGTCGGCAAGCGCCACCTCGTCGCTGGAAAGCCCGGTGCGCTCCGGCCCGAACAGGATGCCGTGCTGGGCGCCGCCAGCCATGCCTTTCTGGGTTTCGGTCATCGCCAGGTCCGGCGCCTCGACCCGCTTGCCCTGGCCGCGCTCGCGCGCCGTCGTCGCCCAGACGAAATTGAGATCGGCGATCGCTTCTTCCAGCGTATCGAAGAGTTTCGCGCCCTCGAGCAGATGCACCGCGCCGGCGGCGGCGGCGTTCGCCCCCTTGCGCAATGCGCCGGTGCGCGGCCAGCCCTCGCGCGGGCTGACTAGGCGCAGATCCGACAGACCGAAGTTCGCCATGGCGCGGGCGCACATACCGATATTCACCGCCAGTTGCGGCCGCACCAGAATGACTGTTGGACCGCCCAGGATATTGAGCTGCCGCTTATCCGTACCAGAACCGCCGACCAGTTGAACTCTCCATCATGGATGAGGGCTTCTGGTAGGCTTTTCACTTCACCTGAGCAATCCCTGATATGAAAACGGCCTGCATCGCGAGATGCAGGCCGCCAGATACGGTGTCAGAGAACCAACCTAGTTGATGGTCGTCACGCCACCCCGGTCACCGCCGGAGCCGCGGCGCGCGCCGGATTTGAAACCGCCTGGCCGGCCGCCATTCGCGAACCGGTTGCCGGCCGGCTTTCCGGCGGCATTGGAATTGCCGTGCGGCTTGCCATGATGACCACCATGCGGCTTACCCGAAGCGCCTGCGGCGCGCTCGGCATGGCCCTGCGGTGCACGCCCACCGGGGCGCTGACCATTATGCTGACCTGGCCGCTGGCCGGGACGGCCACCACGCTTGGCGACCCTCTCGTCATAGGGCGTGCCGGCCGGCGGCGGCGAGGCACGACGCTCGATGGCGGTGATCGTGTTGCGCGTCAGCTTTTCGATGCCGCGCAGCATGCCACGCTCGTCGTTCTCGCACAGCGAAACCGCCACACCCTCGTTGCCGGCGCGCGCCGTGCGGCCGATGCGATGCACATAGTTCTCGGGCACTTCCGGCAGTTCGAAATTGACCACATGGGTCACGCCCGACACGTCGATGCCGCGCGCCGCGATATCGGTGGCGACAAGCACGCGCGCCTTGCCCTGCTTGAAGTCTTCGAGCGCGCGCTGGCGCTGGCCCTGGCTCTTGTTGCCATGGATGGCGGCGGAGGGAATGCCCGAATGATCGAGCGTCTTGCAGACGCGATCGGCGCCGCGCTTGGTGCGCGTGAACACGATGGTGCGCTGGAATTCCTCGCGCTTCAGCAGCTCGACGAGAATCGTCTGCTTGGCGCCGCCATCGACCATGATGACTTCCTGGCGAACCCGTTCGGCCGTCGTCGCCACCGGCGTCACCGAGACCTCGACCGGATTATTCAGGAATTCGCCGGCGAGCGAGGCGATCTCCTTCGGCATCGTCGCCGAGAAGAACAGGCTCTGCCGCTTCTTCGGCAGCTTCGCCATGATCTTGCGGATCGGCACGATGAAGCCGAGGTCGAACATGTGATCGGCCTCGTCGAGCACGACGATGTCGGTCTTGTCGAGGCGGATATTGCCCGCGTCCATATGGTCGAGCAGACGGCCCGGCGTCGCCACCAGCACGTCGACGCCGCGCTGCAGCGCCTTCACCTGGCCGCCGTAGGAGACGCCGCCGACGACGGTCGCCACGTGGATGCCCATGAAGCGGCCATAGGCGCGGAAGCTTTCGGAAATCTGGGCCGCCAGTTCACGTGTCGGCGCCATCACCAGGGCGCGCGCATGGCGCGGCTCGGCGACTTTGCGCTCGGCGGCAAAGCGGGTGAGGATCGGCAGCGCGAAGGCGGCCGTTTTGCCGGTGCCTGTCTGGGCGATGCCCAGGAGGTCGCGGCCTTTCATGAGATCGGGGATGGCCTGCGCCTGGATCGGCGTCGGCTTTTCATAGCCCTCCTTGCTCAGCGCGCGGAGGATGGTCTCGGCAACGCCGAGAGCCGCAAAATCGGTCACGATAGAAATCTTTCAAAAGCGCCCGCCAGCGCGCACGCATGTGCCGCCGTGAGGGCCGGTGTGTTGGGGGACGCGCCCCGCGTATCCGGGCTGTCTGTGGATTACGTCTTGCGCTCGACGGAGGGGCCTAAAGGAAAGGCTTACGCGACCGGAGCGCTCGATGCTGCGACGCAGCAACGGGGACATACACGTCCTGGGGTCCTACGTCAAAGAAAATCGCTGCAATCTCAAAATCGTGCTACAGACCGCGCCAATCGTTAAGTTTAACGGCCTGACGGCAAATGCGCAGCCGCCGGCGCTGCAACGGGAGGCCTGGGGAGGAATAAATGCCTGATTCCGATAATAATATCGCTGTTAGCCGCAGGAAGATGATGCAGGTCGTCGCCGCGGCCTCGGCCGCCGCCGCGGCTCCCAGCCCGCTGCTGGCCCAGGCCCAGGCGCCGACCCCAGGCGCGGGCGCCACCGCCCTGCCCCAGCGCGGCGAATTCGTCATCCGCAACGCCGTGGTCCTGACCATGGACCCGGCCCTCGGCGACATCGCCAAGGGCGACATTCACGTGCGCGACGGCGCCATCGTCGCCGTCGGCCCGAACCTTCAGGCCGGCGGGGAAGTCATCGACGCATCCAACATGATCGCCATCCCCGGCCTCATCGACACCCACTGGCACATGTGGGGCTCGGTCGCCCGCAACATGGCGGGCGAAGATCCCAAGACCGGCTATTTCCTCTTCGCCCGCGCCGTCGGCGACGTCTTCACGCCGGAGGACAATGCGCGCGGCGTGCGTCTGTCGCTGGCGGAGGCCATCAATTCCGGCATCACCACCGTCCACAACTGGGCGCACAATCTGCCCAAGCCCGAATTCGCCGATGCCGAACTGCAGGTCCACAAGGATTTCGGCACGCGTGCGCTCTATGGCTACGGCTACGCCGGCGTCGGCATGGTCGACCAGCCGGTCAATCTGGCCGATCTGCCGCGCGTCCAGAAGGAATGGTTCCAGGACGCCAAAGGTCTGATGACGCTTGGCATCGCCTCGCGCGGCCCGGAAAGCAACAATGTCGAGATCTGCAAGCGCGAATGGGATGTGGCGCGCAAGATGGGCCTGCGCATCACCACCCACATGGGCACCAGCGCGGCGAAGATCAAACAGGTGGCGGGCGTCAAGATCCTGGCTCAGAACAACCTGCTCGGCCCCGACGTGCTGCTCGTCCACAACACCAATTACTTCCCCGAGGATCTCGACACGCTGGCGCAGACCAAGACCTTCATTTCCATGAGCCCCTATACGGAGATGCGCACCGGCTTCGGCTTCCCGCCGATCCAGGCCGCAATCGACAAGGGCGTCGTCTTCGGCCTGTCCATCGACACCACCGTACTTGCCGGCAATTGCGATATGTTCGCGATCATGAAGGCGATGCAGAACGTCGCCGACGGCGCCAAGCCCAGCGAGTTCGGAATCACGCCGCGGCGCGTGCTGCAGATGGCGACCATCGACGGCGCCCGCGCGCTCGGCATTGAGGATAGGGTCGGCACACTGTCGCCGGGCAAGCGCGCCGATATCGTGCTGGTGCGCGCCGACGACCTCAACATGGCGCCGTTCACCGACGCGGTGCGCATGGTCGTGCAGGCCGCGCAGCCGGCCAATGTCGACACCGTCGTCGTCGACGGCCGCATCCTCAAGCGCGGCGGCAAGCTGCTCTATGTCGACACGCGCAAGATCATCGCCGATGCCGGCGAGACCATGGGCCGCGTGCGCGCCGGCGTCGAAAAAGTGCTGGAGCGCAGCGGCGTTTCTGTTGCGCGCTAGAGCGCTCGTGTCATTCCCGACGCCTGCGCAGCAGGCGAGCGGGAATCCAGACCTGATGGTTCGGTGCTTCGCTGATTGTAGCGTTGATCCTGACACCGGCATCCAGGCAATCGCAGCGCCTGGTTTCCCGCTCGCGCTGCGCGCGTCGGGAATGACATTGGCTGCAACACAGCCTCCGGTTAACAGCGCGGTAACCCCGCGCTGCGAAACTCCGCCATCCCTTCAACGGCGGAACCGATATGCTCAGTACTATTTTCAGCCGCAATCCCGATATGCGGGAAGCCGTGCGTGGCACGGCGTTTCTGAGCGCGTTCGCCTTCGCCGCCTTCTGGTTCGCCTGGTTCTGGGCCGTGCAATGGCGCCAGCCGATCCCCTGGGATGGCAGCGGCATGACCATCGGCAAGGACTTTTTCAATTTCTGGATGTACGGCCGCGAGGCGTTTTCCGTCGATCCCGGCCGCTTCTACGATCTCGAGACGTATCAGGCGGCGGTCCGGCAACTGCTCGGCCCAGACAGCATATATCAGCCGAACTGGTCGTATCCGCCCAGCATCATGCTGCTGGCGCCGCCTTTCGGCGCGCTTCCCTATGTGCCGTCGCTGATCATTTTCACGCTCGTCTCCATTGCCCTCTACTTCGCCGTGCTGCTGCGCCGTTTCGATGACTGGCGCCTTGTCGGCCTGGTGGCGATCTCGCCCGCCGCCATCATCTGCCTCAACTCGGGCCAGTTCGCTTACGCCATCACCGCGCTGCTCGTCGTCATCTTCTGGCAGCTCGACCGCCGGCCGATCCTCGCCGGCGTGCTGATCGGCGTGCTGTCCCTGAAGCCGCAGCTCGGCATCTTCCTGCCGGTCATGCTGGTCGCGTCGGGACGCTGGCAGACCTTCTGCGTCGCGGCGCTCAGCACGTTGGCGCTCGCAGGTCTCACCGCCCTGCTGTTTGGCGTGCAGCCCTGGCTCGACTATCTCCGCAACGGCATTCCGGCGCAAAATCTCGTCCTGCGCGATCCACTCATGCTGGGCTCGATCGTGATGCCGACGGTGTTCATGAATCTGCGCCAGCTCGGCTTGTCCTATGAAACCGCGATGGCGATCCAGGCGTGTGCCGCGGTGGTGGCGGCCGCCGCCATCTTCTGGGCATTCCGCTTCCGCCGCGACGCCGATCCCGATCTGCTGTTTGCCTTCTACTTCGCCTGCAGCGTCTTCGGCCTGCCCTATCTGCTCAGCTATGATACCATGCCGCTGGCGCTCGGCGCCGCCGTGCTGCTGATGCGCGGCAAACTCGACGTTTGGGGCATGCGCTGGGCGCTGCTGGTGTGGTGGCTGCCGTTCCTGCAGATGGGCATGGGCGCGCTGCAGATTCCCGGCCCAGGTCTTGTCGCGGCCCCGCTGTTCGCCTGGTGGCTGTTCCAGCGCCTGCGGGACACGGCGCCGCAAAGCGCCGCATCCGGAGTTTTACGGCCCTCGGCCGCGGCCTGACCTATTTCCACTCCAGCAGGTTGAACATGAAGCCTTCCGGCTTCTTGGTGCCGCGGACCGGGATCTTCACGTCCTTGCTGTGGGCGATCACCGCCGCGAGCGGCGTGATCGGCATCGAATAGCGCTCCGTGGTCGCCTTGTCGAAAATGCGTTTGTGCAACGCCTCGCGCTTTTTCGGATCCATTTCCGACAAAGCTTTTTTCTGCAGAGCTTCCAGTTCCGCATCCTGATTGTAGTTGCGATCGCCCTTCTCATAGAAAAAATTGACCGTCGACTCGACGTCCGGCGTGCCGCCGCCGTTGTCCCAGAGCACGATATAGGCCTGCAACTGCCCGGCGGCGCGCTTGGTGACGAACCCCGTCGACGTCAATCCGTCGATGGCGGCATTGACGCCGATCTTGCGCAATTGCCCGGCGACCGCTTCGGCCACCGGCCGCGCCGCGCCCCAGGTCGTGATCGTCACGTTGAAACCGTCAGGCAGCCCTGCCGCTTCCAGCAATTGTTTTGCCTTGGCCGGATCGTAGGACGGCGGGTCGATCGACGAGGCGCAGGCATAGTGCCAAGGATGGCACATGGACTGCTGCAACGGCTGGTCGGCGATGTCCTTGGGCTGCAGCGCATGGACCAGAGCCTTGCGATCGATGGCCCGGAACATCGCCTCGCGCACGCGGATGTCCTTGAACTTGTCAAAGCCAGAGCGATTGGCGGCGTCGAGCGCCAGATAGGTGAAGGAAATGCTGGGGCGCACCGAAATCTGGATATTCGGATTACCCTTCATCATCTCCGCGATATCGGTCGGCACATCATACATGAGGTCCTGCTCGCCGATCATCATCTTGGCGAGTTGGGTCTGCTGATCGGGAATCGGCATGACGACGATCCTGCCGATCTTCGCCGCCGGCTGGCCCGCATTGACCTGCTTGAAGCCGGGATTCTTCTCCAGGACGACTCCCTTGGTCGGATCGACCATCACTGCCTTATAGGGACCGGTGCCGATGGGCTTGCGGCCGAAGGTCGACTTGTCGGCAAGCTTGCCGTGCACATCTGACGGATAGATCGGCAAGGTCGAGGCCATGCGCGTCAGTAAAGAGGCGTAGGGCGATTTGACCTTCAGACGAACGGTGTATTTGTCGATTTTCTCGATCGAATCGAACAGGCCGAAACGCGTTTCCTTGAAGCGGAACTTGCTCGCCGGATCGATGACGAAATTGACCGTGTAGACGACATCGTCAGCATCGAACTCGGAGCCGTCGTGAAACTTGACGTCCTTGCGCAGTTTGAATTCAACGGTCGTCGGATCGATATATTTCCACGATTCCGCCAGCCCCGGCACCACTTCGCGCTTGTCGGTATCGTAATTCACCAGCGTATCGAAGACGACGCGGTCCATCAGATTGGTTTGCGGCTGCGGATCGTAGATCGCGTCGATGATCGAGATCGGCTGATAGACGCCTATGCGCAGGGTATCCTGGGCCTTCTGAGCGAAAGCCTGTATCGGCAGCAGAGCCGCCGCGCTCATAAGGGCGATCTTCAAGTGATGTTTTGCGTTCATATGTTCCCCTCCGCAAATCACAAGGGAAGCCGAGCCGTTGTCCCGGTCTTCTGGCGTTCCCTCATGTCGCCCTACGATAAGTCAGGAAATCAATTCCCGCCAGAGGGACGTTGTCATCCCCGACACCTGCGAAGCAGGTGAGCGGGGATCCAGACCTGATGATTCAGCATACCGCAGACGCCGATGTTCAGCATCGATGCCCTTGCAAGGCCTGGTTTCCCGCTCACGCCCTGCGTGCGCGTCGGGAATGACATTGATTGCGCCAATAACGAAAAAGCGGCCGCGGCGCACAACACGCCACGGCCGCCTGCCTCAAAACTCATGAAGAAGCTTACTTCCATTCCAGCAGGTTGAACATGAAGCCTTCCGGCTTCTTGGTGCCGCCGACCGGAATCTTCAGGTCCTTGCTATGCGCCAGCACGGCGCCGAGCGGCGTGATGGGCATGGAGTAGCGTTGCGTCGTCGCCCTGTCGAACATGCGGCGATAGAGATCTTCGCGCTTCTTGGGATCCATTTCCGACTGCGCCTTCTCATATAGGTCGGACAGTTCCGCATCATTGTTATAGTTGCGGTCGCCCTTCTCATAGAAGAAGCCTGCCGTCGATTCCACGTCCGGCGCGCCGCCGCCATTGTCCCACAGCACCATATAGGCCGGCAGTTGACCGGCCGCGCGCTTGGTGACGAAGCCAGGCACTGTCAACGTCTCGATCGACGCGTTGACGCCGATGCGGCGCAACTGCCCGGCGGTTGCCTCGGCGACGGCACGCGCCGGGCCCCAGGTCGTGATCGTCATGTTGAAGCCGTTGGGAAAGCCTGCCTCGGCGAGCAACTGCTTGGCTTTCGCGATGTCGGTCGACGGCGGATCGATCGAAGACGCGCAGCCGATATGCCAGGGATGGCACATAGCCTGCTGCAGCGGCATGTCAGCGATTTCCTTCGGCTGCAGGGCATTCACCAGCGCCTTGCGATCGATGGCGCGGAACAACGCCTCGCGCACCCTGATGTCCTTGAACTTGTCGAAGCCGGAACGGTTGGCCGCGTCCAGCATCAGATAGGTGAAGGAGATGCTGGGCCGCACCGAGATCTCGATATTGGGGTTGCCCTTCATCAGGTCGGCGACATCGCTTGGCACGTCATACATCAGGTCCTGTTCGCCGATCATCATCTTGGCGAGCTGGGTCTGCGCATCGGGGATCGGCATGATGACGATCTTGCCGATCTTCGCGGCCGGCTGCCCGGCGTTGATCTCCTTGAAGTCCGGATTCTTGACCAGGATGACACCCTTCGTCGCATCGACCTGCACGGCCTTGTAAGGCCCGGTGCCAATCGGCGCCTTGCCAAAGGCCGACTTGTCGGCGAGCTTGCTGTGATAGTCGGACGGATAGATCGGCAACATGGTCGTCAACCGCGCCAGGAATGGCGCGAATGGCGATTTGGTCTTCAGCCGCACAGTGAATTTGTCGATCTTCTCGACGCCGGCGATCAGCCCGAAGCGCTGCTCCTTGAAGCGGAACTTGGAGGCCGGATCGATGACGAAATTGACCGTATAGACCACGTCGTCGGCATCGAACTCGGAGCCGTCGTGAAACTTGATGCCCTGGCGCAATTTGAATTCGATCGTGGTCGGATCGATGTATTTCCAGGATTCCGCCAGACCCGGCACCACTTCGCGCTTGTCGGTATCGTAGTTCACCAGATTGTCGAAGACGACCCGATCCATCAGATTCGTCTGCGGCTGCGGATCGAAAATCCCGTCGATGATGGAAATCGGCTGATAGGCCCCCACCCGCAGGGTGTCCTGCGCCTTTTGCGCATGGGCCGGCAGATTGACCGCCAGACAGACAGTGGCTCCCAGGATTAAAGACTTGAATTGGCGGCTTCCGCTCATGTTTCCCTCTCCAAAAGCCTGTTTTGGCAACACGCCCTCGATTGTGCAGGGCGCAGGCTTGTTTTTGCGCAGGCAAGATAGTGCAGTAAGATTTTTACCGCCAGCCGCATGTGAAAAACATCACGGCCTGGACAAGCCTTATTTGCCGTTTCCCCGGCGCGTGCTAAGGGGGCGCCGAAACTGGGCTGCAATTCACGCAGGCCGGCTCCAAAATCGCCGTTTTGTCGCCAACCCGAAAGGCCGCGCCGAATGCAAAAGATCAAGGTCGCAAATCCCGTCGTCGAAATGGACGGGGACGAAATGACCCGCATTATCTGGCAGCTCATCAAAGACAAGCTGATCCATCCCTACCTCGACATCGACCTCAAATATTACGATCTCTCGGTCCAGAAGCGCGATGAAACCCGCGACCAGATCACCATCGATTCGGCCGAGGCGACCAAGAAATATGGCGTCGCCGTCAAATGCGCGACGATCACGCCCGACGAAGCCCGCGTGAAGGAATTCAATCTCCACGACATGTGGAAGTCGCCCAACGGCACCATCCGCAACATCCTCGGCGGCACCATCTTCCGCGAGCCGATCATCTGCAAGAACATCCCGCGCCTGGTACCCGGCTGGACCCAGC